>Ga0209040_10000312_pt1 | contig 36078 bp, 30 predicted proteins | sample BogFormECP12_OM3_FD_188240 | JGI IMG/M metagenome (GOLD analysis project Ga0209040, IMG submission 188240) | Bog forest soil microbial communities from Calvert Island, British Columbia, Canada - ECP12_OM3 (SPAdes) (version 2) | ecosystem: Environmental > Aquatic > Freshwater > Wetlands > Bog ... | reverse complement strand
AGACGAGGCCATGCTGGGATACATCTCGGTCTATCGCCACGAAGTCCGTGCCTTCACCGACAAGCAGATCGCCCTGCTGGAGAACTTCGCCGCCCAGGCGGTGATCGCGATGGAGAACGCACGGCTGATCACCGAGACGCGCGAGGCTCTGGAACAGCAGACCGCGACTGCCGAGGTGTTGCAGGTCATCAATTCCTCGCCCGGCGACCTGGCGCCGGTGTTCGATGCGATACTGGAAAAGGCGCACACCCTGTGCGGCGCGGTTCAAGGGGCGATGTTCCTGTTTGGCGACGAGCATTTCCGCGCGGTGGCGACGCGCGGCATGCCGGAGGCGTTCAATTCCCGCCTGCGAGCGGGCGTGCGGGGTGCGGATTTCCCGTTGACCCAGCCGCTGCTCGCCGGCGAACGGTTCAACCATATCGTGGACCTGGCGCTGGTCGAGCATCCGATCACGCGGGCGGCGGCGGAGCTTGCCGGGCACCACACTGTTCTCGCCGTGGCGTTGCGCAAGGACAACGTGCTGCTCGGGCAAATTGTCGCCGCTCGCCGGGAGGTGCGGCCGTTTTCCGACAAGCAGATCGCATTGCTGCAAAACTTCGCGTCGCAGGCGGTGATCGCGATGGAGAACGCGCGGCTGCTGAACGAAATCCGTCAACGTCAAGCCGAGCTACGCACCACGCTCGACAACATGGGTGACGGCGTCGCGATGTTCGATGCCGATCTGCGGCTCGCAGCATGGAACAGGAACTTTCAGCAGATTATCGATTTGCCCGATGCTCTGCTGAGAGAGCGCCCCAGGTATGCCGATTACATGCGCCTCTTGGCCGAGCGTGGCGAGTTCGGCGCCACAGGCATCGAGGCAGAACTCAGGCGCCGGATCGAAGACACGGACCAGGAGCTGCGCCTCGAACGGGTGCGGCCGGATGGTCGGGTGATAGAGGTTCGCCGCAACGCAGTGCCCGGGGGCGGGTTCGTGTTGATCTACAGCGACATCACCGAGCGCAAGCGGAACGAATCGGAAATCCGTGCCGCGCGCGATGCGGCCGAAGCTGCCTTGCGAGATCTGAGAGCAGCCCAGGCCAACCTGATCCAGGCGGAGAAGATGGCCTCACTCGGCCAGCTCACCGCCGGCATCGCGCACGAGATCAAGAACCCACTCAATTTCGTGAACAACTTCGCCGCTCTGTCGGTGGAGCTGCTGAGTGAACTGAAGGAGACCGCCGCACCGGGCTTCGCCGCGCTGTCCGAGAAGCAGCGCGCCGAGATCGAGGACGTTTCAGCCATGCTGACCAGCAACCTGGAGAAGATCACCGAGCACGGCAAGCGTGCCGACAGCATCGTGAAGGCGATGTTGGAACATTCGCGCGGATCCTCGGGCGAGCGGCGCACGGTCGACCTGAACGCGCTGATCGATGAGGCACTGAACCTCGCCTACCACGGCGCCCGCGCGCAGGATCAGAGCTTCAACATCACGCTGGAGCGGGATTTCGCCGCAGGGATCGCACCGATCGAACTGACGCCGCAGGATGTGACGCGGGTGTTGCTGAATCTGTTCAGCAACGGGTTCTACGCCACCCGGAAGCGGCAGAACGACACAGCGGAACCAGGCTTCGCACCGACACTGAAGGTCACAACCCGCGAACTGGGTGACGCGGTCGAGATCCGGGTGCGCGACAATGGTGTCGGCGTCCCGGCCGGGGTCACGGACAAGTTGTTCCAGCCGTTTTTCACCACCAAGCCGACCGGGGAGGGCACGGGTCTCGGCCTGTCGATCAGCTACGACATCGTCACCAAGCAGCACGGCGGCACGATCACGGTCGAAAGCGAGCCGAACAGCTTCACGGAGTTCACTGTCACGATCCCTCGCGGGGTGGCGAAGGCGGCGTGACGGCGGCGTGCGTAGCGGATGGTCTCCTGGTTCCTTACCGGATCAGACCAGAGCCCGTCCTATCAATAACCCCGCCACCACCAGCAGCGCGCCACCGAGCGGCGCGGACAGATGCCGCCCCCACGGATGGTTTTTCTCCACGGCCATCGCCAGTCCAAGCAACAGCATCCAGGCCAGGCTCCCGGCCCCGACCACGAACATCAGCAGCATCAACGCCCAACAACAGCCGACGCAGTAGACCCCATGCGCCGCGCCGAGCCCAAACGCCTCGCGCCACGGTCGCGGCCCATGCCAATGGCTGGTGAGGAAACTCAGAGGGGTGCGGCACTTGTCCAAACAGTGATATTTCAGCGCTGAGAACTGAAACGCTCCGGCCAGCGCCAGAACAACCGCGCCGGGCACCCATGGATGCGCGGCCAGCCAGACCCAGCCACCAAGCCCCGCGTGCAACGCCTGGTCCAGCAAATGGGCGATCACGCCGAACCCGCCCCAGGCCAGCAGATATCCCGCGATCAGCAGACCCTGCAGCACCACCCGGTCGGAGCGCTCATTCGTCATGCGATCGAACAGACGGATCAGCGGCAGGGCCGTGGGCAGCATCATCGCCGCCGACATCAGCAGCCAGCCACCGCAGTAAAGCAGACCTGGCACCAGCCACGCGCCACCCGGCACCACCGCACAGAGTGCGGCGCCAAGGCCGATTGTCGTCCAGTCACCGTGATATAGATAGCGCGCATAGGGGCTCGCTCCCCAGATCAGCAACGTGATCCAGGAAAGCGCGACAAGCCCCGTCGCGAGCGGCGGAAAGCCCGATGCCGCCCGCGTCGCCTGGCGCGCCATCGCGCTACTGGGCGTCGAATACGAACGTGCTCTGCAAGGCGTTGAACCCGGCAATGTCGAGGTTGTGCCCCAGAGCAGGATTCTGGCTGCGGTAGCGCGTCGCCTTGCCGACAAAGACCGGCGCGCCGGGCACCGTGGAGAAGATCGTGTCGGTGAGCGTGGTGACGGCACCGTTTGCGCCGCGATAGGGTTCCAGTTCCGCCAACGCGACGTCGGCGATCTGCAGCGTGCCCTTGCCGTTATTGACGTCGAAGGTGATCGGCACGCGCTGCACGGAGACCACCTCGCCGACCAGTTTCGCGAGCTCCGCGACCGGGCCGCCCCGCTTGCCTGAATACACATCGACCAGCGCCTGTTGCTGCTGATCCGATGCGCCGTCATCGATATAGATCGCCGCGCGGAAGCCGCCTTTGAGGATATTGCCCGGAATGTGGAAAACCGCGGCGACGGTGCGGCCGCTCACATCGATCCCATCGATGCTGCCCTTGTCGAAATGCCAAGCCTGGGTGGAGTCACAAGTGCCGTTGTCCGGATCCTCGCCGATCCAGCAAGGGCATAAGACGCGGCAATCGCACACTTCGAGAAGACGGCCTTCAAGATGATAGGGCATGGTTTGTTCCTCCAGAGTTTCTTTTGCGCGGTTGGGAGAAGGGGGACGGGGAGAGCAGGCACGATAAGTGCGGCGAAAGCCCCAAACTCTTACACTGAGCCGGTTTTTCCCATTGGTCAACTCGGTAACGGAAAGCCTAGCGACAGGACGGCACTATTGCTGTGGAAACCGGGCATCTCGCGGCGTGACTGAAATCGCGCGGCGTGTAGCACTGCATCGCGACTCCATACGCGGCTGCGCTACGTCCCGTCGCCGACAAGAGTGATGTCAACCCGCCGATTTCGCGCCCGTCCCTCGGGACTTCGCTACAAGATAGTTCACCACGCTGTTGGCTCGCTTGGACGGCAGATCCAGGTTGTTCGCGATCCCCATCCTCTGCAGCTGCGGCCCAACCGGCGTGTTATCGGTATAGCCACCGACCACAATCCTCGTGTTCTGCAGTTGTGCCAGTATGGGCGCCATCTTGTTCAGCACAGGCGAGTCCGAGGGTATCTGCCAGCCGCCGGACGGGAACATGTAGTCGGCGCTGGAGGTCATGATGATCGAGCCCTCCTGCTGCGTCACGACCACAGGTGCGCCGACCTCAGCATTCCCGAGGTTGTTGGCGAGAATGCCGAGGCGATTTGACGCGCATAGGGCAAGTCGCGGCACACGAACCCCACTGCCGGTCACCTCGTTGATCGCGGCAAACGGGGTCAGTCGTTCGTCTCGATGACACGCGACCAGCCAAGGTCCGGATCAAACGTCGTCATGCCCGCGGCAATTCGCCCCGTCTCGGATCCCAGGTCTTGCTGGTAAACATCGCCGTCCGGTCCGGCGATGAACGTCGTGATGCCGCTCGAACCGAACACCGCCGGCCAGGCGACCATTGCGAACCCACCGGTCATCCGGCCTGACTGCATGTAGCTCTTGGCGCCGCCATCTCCGTTGGGGCCTTGTGCCTTGAGGATGCGGAAATAGTAACCCTCGTACGGGATCGGCTTGCCTCCGACCAGATCGCCGGGATAACCCGCGTCCTGCGCCGCATCGATCAGGGGACCCAGCGGGCTCTCGGTCTCGCCTTCGGTCACAGGCCAGTAAAGCCCGTCATGTTTCCCGGCCGTGCTGATGAAACGCGTGGCGTACACGCCGGTCCCACCCGCCTGCTTGGCCTGCTGGAAATAATCGCGCTGCGCATCGACCGCGGCGAGCAGCGTCCGGATCGCCGAGAGTTCGTTCCGGCCAATGCGGCGGTCAATGATCGTCTGCGCACCCGCTTTGGTATCGAAGGTCCAACGCCCGTTGCTCTCGACAACCGGGATCGGCAAAGGCCAGTCATCCGGGCCAACATCCAGTTCTGCCTGCCCAGGGCTGTTTTGCACGATCGCGTGCTTTTGGTCATAAAGTGCAACGAAGCGCTGATGCAGTTCCTGGTCGGCATATTTGTCGCCGGAGTCGATAACCCGGTCTGCGTCTGGTCCCAGGATTGCCTTCAAATCGGCCTCCTGGTGGTCGCGCAGGGCCGCAACGAACGCCTGCACCGCTTCCTCGGCGGATGCGAAGCTGCGCTGCGGCTCAGGCGCGGTCGCAGGTGCTGCCTGCGCGGCTCCGAGCCAGAGGGCCGCAACGAATATCGAGCATGGCCAGCTTGCCGGGATTCGCATCGATGATCTCCTAACGCCGCCCGCCGCCGCCGCGGCCGCCACCCCCACGTCCTCCACCGCCGCCTCGCCCTCCACCGCCGCCTCCCCGTGCTCCACCGCCGGCCCGCCCGCCGCCGCCAGAGAAGCCGCCCGCGCGCCCGCCGCCGCCGCCGACCGATCGGCTCTGCGCACCACGCTGTCCGTACTGCCCGGCTTGCCGCCCGCTGCCCATACTTCCGAACGCGCCGCCTGGACGCTGCGCGCCACCAACGCGTTGACCGCCGCCGGCCGGCCGCTGGGCCGGACGCGCTGCGCCACCAGGCCTACCCGCTCCGCCAGCACCGCCCGGTCGGCCAACACCGCCGGCGCCACCCACGCCCCCGGCGCCGCCCGGTCGGCCAACACCGCCGGCGCCGCCCACGCCCCCAGCACCACCCGGTCGGCCAACACCGCCTGCGCCGCCCACGCCCCCAGCACCGCCCGGTCGGCCAACGCCGCCGACGCCGCCCACGCCCCCAGCGCCGCCCGGTCGGCCAACACCGCCAACGCCGCCCACGCCCCCGGCGCCGCCCGGTCGGCCAACACCGCCTGCGCCGCCCACGCCCCCAGCACCGCCCGGTCGGCCAACACCGCCGGCGCCACCTGGGCGGGTCGGCGGCCGCACTGCACTGCCCGGAACGGAGACTTGCGAACGGCCGGGAAGTCCCACCGGCCCGCCTGGCGCCCGTGGGAAATTGCCGGGCCGTCCTGCGGCACCGCCCGCGCCCCAACGGGATGAGTTGATCTGCTGCCGGTTCGCATTGATGTTGTTGTAGCGGTTGACGTTGACGTTGGCGTACCCTCCGCCCCAGCCGGCGCCAGCCCAGCCCCAAAGTCCGCCCACGACCGCCGCACCGGCGGCAAACGCAAGCCCGGTGGCCAGCGCGGTGCCGAAATAGTATCCGGACGGCGGAGTCGCGTAATACGGCGGATATGACGGATAGGGCCAGGTGCCGTACACTGTCGCCGGATCGTAGCTCGGCACGTAGACAGTGTCCGACTGCGCCGGTGATATGACGATCACCTCCTGCTGCGTCGGCGCCTGGCCGCTACCCGGCTGCGGCTCGACCGTCACCTGCTGCGTGCTCACGACCTGCTGGGGGGACGATTCCAGCTTTTTGTTCGCCTGCGCCTGGCGGCGAAGGCGCTGCACCGCGGCAAACACGTCGGCCTGTTGCGTCGCGAACGCATATCCAAGCTGCTGCAGCCAGGTCAGATTGTTGTTCATGACCGCCAGTGCCGCCGGGAATGGCACCAGCGACTTCACGCTCGGATCCCACGGCTCGGCTTCCAGCGCCTTCGCCAAAGCGTCCCCGGTCAGTGACTTGTGTGCCGGGTCTTCCACCCAACGCGCCGCGGCCACGACTTCCAGCGGAAACGTCGAGGCCATCAACACCTGGGTCAGCAATTCATCCGGATAGAGCGCGATCGAGGCAACCAGCGCATCGATCTGTTCCGCATTGAACAGCTGTGCAGTAGCCGGTTGCGCAGCGGCAGCCGGTGTTGCTTGTGCGAACACGTCGATAGGGAACGTCGCATTGAGGATCAGGCTACTCGCCACCAGCCTTATGAACCGGCCAGCCAAACGTCCGCTCACTGCTATCATCAGGCTCTGCCTTCGTTGCCCGCCGTCAGAGTTGCTTCGTGGCTAACCGCATCGAATCAACGAGCCGGGCCGCTGATTGACCTGGATCAGCTACGTTCGGATCAGCGCTGCGTCATCCGTGTCGAGCACGCCACTCTCAGAAAACGACTCCGCGACCAGAGCACGGGAACGCGCCTGCTGCAACAGCAATTCACCAATGATGAGCCCGCGTGTCGCATCCTCCCAGGCGTTCCTGGATGTGACCCGGCGTGGTTCTGCGCCTCACGCATGATGTCCGCGCCGGCGAGAATCGCACCGTTCACTGCGACAAGTTTGGCGGTGTCGGTTCGCACTTTGACCGTGGGCATGGCTCAGTCATCTCCAGTCGCAGATTGAGAACCCGCCACGGCACGCCTGGTACGGACAACCTGATAGCCAGTTCGACCGAGATACCAGACCGGCGTGCTCCAGACATGGACCAGTCGGGTGAACGGGAACACCAGGAAGATGGTCATCCCCAGGAACAGATGGCACTTGAAGATCGGGCTGACATCGCCGATCAATACTGCCGCGCCTGGATGCAGCGTCAGGATGCCCTGCGCCCAGTCCATGAACTTCAGCATCTCGGTGCCATCGAGATGCTGCGCCGAGACCGGAATGGTCAGCAGGCCCAGGGTCAACTGCACCCAGAGCAGCACCAGGATGGCAATGTCGCCGACGCTCGACGTCTTGCGGATGCGGGCATCGAACAGGCGGCGGTGCGCCAGCATCGCGATGCCGATCCAGCAGGCGGCGCCGGCGATGCCGCCGATTGTCATCGCCAGAAGCTGCTTGAACGTGTGGCTGATGCCGAGTGCCTCGAACACCGCGACCGGCGTCAGCAGGCCGACAAAGTGACCGGCGAAGATCGCCAGGATGCCAACGTGGAACAGGTTGGATCCCCAGAGCATCTGGCGACGGCGCAGCAACTGGCTGGAGCCTGAGCGCCAAGTGTATTGCGAATAGTCGAAGCGCAGCAGACTGCCGAGCAGGAATACTGTCAGCACCACGTAGGGGTACCAGCCGTAGAGGGCGTTGTTCAGCCACATCGTCACGTCTCCTCAGGCTGCCGTGGCGTCGCGTGCAGCAGCACGCAGCCGTGTCCGCAATCGGTCGGTGCCGCAACCGTCCGCCATCGCGGCAGGCCCGAAGCGGACCGCCGCTTCCTCCCATGTCGCATCGAGCGCGGCCAGGTCGTTCGGGTCTTCGTCGAGGATTGCGGACGTCCCAACCCTCGGCGCCTGCGCGAGTTCAGCCAGCGCCGCCATGATGCTGGCATAAGACGTGTCGCGCGCTGCCAATCGGTCGGCCAGTGCGCGCAGAACGCCTGCGGGTTCGGCCAGCATCGCACATGCCTCGGAGCCCGGCAGCAAGGACAGGAATTCCAGGAACAGCGGCAGGAAGTCGGGCAGCTCGCCGGCTGTCATCTCCAGGCCATGACTGGCGTAAAGCGCGATCAAATCGGCCATCGCCTGCCCGCGATCGCGACTCTCGCCATGCACGTGTTCGAACAGATGCAGCGACAGGCTGCGGCTGCGATCGAACAGCGCGAAGTAACGTTCCTGCAGTTCGTAGATGTCCGTCGCGGCCAGTTCGACAAGCAGCGCGCCGATGGCCGCGCGAGCGGGAGCAGGAACGATACCCTCGTCGGCCAGCGCCGCGGCGATCTCCCCAGTTGCCCCCTGCAACTCCTCGGTCGGATAGGACAACAGCGCCCCGAGTGCGCGCCAGGTCCGGGTCATCGCTCGACCTCCATCGGCATCTTGCCTTTGGGCCGCTTCGCGCCGAACAGGTTGAAGCCGGTCTTGCCCGAGCAGCCTTCACCGAACGAGAAGCCGCACGATCCGCGAAGTCGGTAAGCATCCTCGCCGGCTTCGCGATGCGCTGTCGGGATGACGAAGCGATCCTCGTAGTTCGCGATCGCCATCAGTCGATACATCTCCTCGATGTCGTTGCCCGACAGCCCGACGCGTTCGGCGATGCTGTCGACGATCACGCCGTCCACCGTCTTGGCACGCATATACGCACGCATGGCCAGCATCCGTTCCAGCGCCCGCTCGATGGGCGGCGTTTGGCCGGCGGTCAGCAGATTGGCCAGATACTGCACGGGGATGCGCAGCGACTTCACGTCCGGCATGCCGTCGACCTCGCCGAGATCGCCCTTGGCCACGGCCGACTGGATCGGCGACAGCGGCGGCACATACCAGACCATCGGCAGCGTGCGGTACTCGGGATGCAGCGGGAAGGCGATCTTCCAGTCCATTGCCATGCGCCACACCGGCGACCGCTTCGCCGCCTCCAGCCACGCATCGGAAATCCCATCGGCTCGGGCCTGAGCCTGCACGGTCGGATCGAACGGATCGAGGAACACCTTCAGTTGCGCGTCATACAGGTCGCCTTCGTCCGGCACCGATGCGGCCTCGGCGATTCGGTCCGCATCGTACAGCACCACGCCCAAGTAACGGATGCGCCCGACGCAGGTTTCCGAACACACCGTCGGCAGACCAGCCTCGATGCGCGGATAGCAGAGCGTGCATTTTTCCGATTTGCCGGACGACCAGTTGTAGTAGATCTTCTTGTAGGGACAGCCGGACACGCACATACGCCAGCCACGGCACTTGTCCTGATCGATCAGAACAATGCCGTCCTCCTCGCGCTTGTAGATCGCCCCCGACGGGCAGGCAGCCGCACAGGCCGGATTGAGACAGTGTTCGCACAGGCGCGGCAGATACATCATGAAGGTGTGCTCGAAGGCACCGTAGATTTCCTTCTGCACACCTTCGAAGTTGCTGTCCTGCGAGCGTTTGGCGAACTCACCGCCCAGGATCTCTTCCCAATTCGGCCCCCACTGGATCTTCTCCATGCGCTGGCCGGTGACCAGCGAGCGTGGACGTGCCGTCGGTGTCGCCTTCGACTCCGGCGCGTTGTGCAGGTGCTGATAGTCGAAGGTGAACGGCTCGTAGTAGTCGTCGATCTCCGGCAGGTCGGGATTGGCGAAGATCTTCGCCAGCACGCGCCACTTCGCACCGACGCGTGGTTCGATCTTGCCGTCGCGCCTGCGCACCCAGCCGCCGTTCCAGCGCTTCTGGTTCTCCCAGTCCTTGGGGTAGCCGATACCAGGCTTGGTCTCGACGTTGTTGAACCAGGCGTATTCCACGCCCTCGCGGCTGGTCCACACGTTCTTGCAGGTGACCGAGCAGGTATGGCAGCCGATGCACTTGTCGAGGTTCAACACCATCGCGACCTGAGCGTGGATCCTCATCACACGGTTTCCTTCGCGGTGGCAGGGGCATCGAGCCAATCGATCTTGTTCATCCGGCGCAAGACAATGAACTCGTCGCGGTTGGAGCCGACCGTGCCGTAGTAATTGAAGCCGTAGGACTGCTGCGCATAGCCGCCGATCATGTGCGTCGGCTTCAGCACCGTGCGCGTGACCGAGTTATGGATGCCGCCGCGCTGACCAGTGATCTCGCTGCCCGGCACGTTCACGATCTTCTCCTGCGCGTGATACATCAGGGCCATGCCGGGATTGACCCGCTGCGACACCACCGCGCGCGCGACCAGCGCACCGTTGGCGTTGTAGGCCTCCACCCAGTCGTTGTCGGCAATGCCCGCGCGGCGCGCATCGTCTTCGCTGATCCAGATCACCGGACCACCACGGTTCAGCGTCAGCATCAGCAGATTGTCGGAATACGTGCTATGGATGCCCCATTTCTGGTGCGGCGTGATGAAGTTCAGCGCGATTTCCGGATTGCCGTTGCCGTGCTTTCCCTGCACCGGCGCCAGCGCCTTCGTGTCGATGGGCGGCCGCCAGGTCACCAGGGCCTCGCCGAACGCGCGCATCCACAGATGATCCTGGTAGAGCTGCTGCCGGCCGGTCAGCGTGCGCCAGGGGATCAGCTCGTGCACATTGGTGTAACCGGCATTGTAGCAGACCTTCTCGCTTTCGATGCCGGACCAGGTCGGTGAGGAGATGATCTTGCGCGGCTGCGCGACGATATCGCGGAAGCGGATCTTCTCGTCCTCCTTCGGGATCGCCAGATGCGCATGCTCGCGCCCCGTCGCCTTGGCCAGTGCCTGCCATGCCTTCACCGCGACTTCGCCGTTGGTCTCGGGTGCGAGGCTCAGGATCGCCTCGATCGCGTCGATGTCGGTTTCCAGTTTCGGCTGGCCGTTCGCGGCGGTGCCGTTCAGCGCACGCAGGAACTCGATCTCGTGTTGTGTGTTCCAGCCGATTCCCTTGCCCCCGTTGCCAAGTTTCTCCATCAGCGGGCCGATCGAGGTGAACCGCGCATAGAGGTTCGGATAGTCGCGCTCGACGACCGTGACGTTCGGCATGGTTCGGCCGGGCACCGGATCGGTCTGGCCACGTACCCAGTCCTTCACATCGAACGGCTGCGCCAGCTCCGCGGCGGTGTCATGCAGTATCGGTGTCAGCACCACGTCGGTTTCAACACCTAGCACTTCCGGTGCGACATCGGAGAATGCCTTGGCAATACCCTTGTAGATGTCCCAATCCGATCTCGACTCCCACGCCGGATCCACCGCCGATGACAGCGGATGAATGAACGGATGCATGTCGGAAGTGTTGAGGTCGTTCTTCTCGTACCAGGTCGCCGTCGGCAGCACGATATCCGAGTAAATGCAGGTGGTGGACATGCGGAAATCGAGCGTAACCAGCAGGTCGAGTTTTCCTTCCGGCGCCCGATCATGCCAGGCAACGTCACGCGGCTTTTCGCGGCCCTCTGCGCCAAGATCCTTACCCAGCACACCGCTTTTTGTGCCGAGCAGATGCTTCAGAAAGTATTCATGGCCCTTGCCAGACGAGCCCAGCAAGTTGGAGCGCCAGACAAACAGGTTGCGCGGCCAGTTCGCGGGGTCGTCTGGGTCATGACAGGAGAGCTCAAGAGAAGGCTCCCTCGCACACAGCGCTTGCGCCACGTAATCCTTCGGCTCCAATCCTGCTTCCTTCGCCCGTGCCGCAATCGTCAGGGGGTTCTGCTTCAACTGCGGCGCCGAAGGCAGCCATCCCATCCGTTCGGCACGCACATTGTAGTCGATCAGCGAACCGCCCCAATCGCCCGAAGGCGCCGTCGGCGATAGAATCTCGGCTACATTTAGTGTCTCGTAGCGCCACTGATCGGTATGGGCATAGAAGAACGACGTCGAATTCTGCTGCCGTGGCGGGCGATTCCAATCGAGCGCGAATGCCACCGGCAGCCAGCCGGTTTGCGGTCGCAGCTTCTCCTGGCCGACATAGTGCGACCAGCCGCCGCCCGACTGCCCGACGCAGCCACACAGCACCAGGAGATTGATGATCCCCCGGTAGGCCATGTCCATGTGATACCAATGGTTAAGTCCGGCCCCGAGGATCACCATCGAGCGTCCGTTGGTCTTCTCTGCGTTCGACGCGAACATGCGAGCCACATAAATGATCTGCTGCCGCGGCACGCCGGTGATGCGTTCCGCCCAGGCCGGCGTGAACGGCTCGTCTGCGTCGTAGTCCGATGTGCCGTCGAGCCCGTAATTGGCACACAGCAGATCGAACACCGTCGCGACCGGCGTCTCTCCGTCCTTCAGTCCCAGACGGCGCACCGGCACATTGCGCATCAGCACGTTCGGATGCTCGGTCGCAGTGAAATCGTGCGGTGCTATGCCGCCGAAATACGGGAAGGCGACGGACGCCGTCGGCGAATCGCCGCCGAGCGTCAGCGCCAACGACACATCCGCGCCACCGCTTTCCTTCGATTGCAGGTTCCACTTGCCCTGTTCGCCCCAGCGGAACCCGACGGAACCAAGCGGCGCTACAGGCTTGCCACCCTGATCCAGTGCCACCGTCTTCCAGTCCGCGTTGTTCGTTTCGCCCAGCGCATCGGCGAAGTCGGCGGCGCGTAGCAGCCGCTCGGGCACGTAGTGCTCACCCTGACGCACCAGCCGTACCAGCATCGGCAGATCGGTGTAGCGCTGCACGTAGTCAGCGAAATACGGCACGCTGCGATTCAGGTGAAACTCGCGCAGGATGACGTGGCCCATTGCCAGTGCCAGCGCTGCATCAGTGCCCTGCTTCGGATGCAGCCACAGATCGGCGAATTTCGTCGCCTCGGCGTAGTCGGGCGAGACGACAACGCTCTTCGTTCCCTTGTAGCGAACCTCGGTATAGAAATGAGCGTCCGGCGTCCGCGTCTGCGGGACGTTGGATCCCCACAGCAACAGGAATCCAGCGTTGTACCAGTCGGCGCTTTCCGGAACGTCGGTCTGCTCTCCCCAGGTCATCGGGCTGGCCGGCGGCAGGTCGCAGTACCAGTCGTAGAAGCTCATGGACACGCCGCCGAGCAGCGACAGATAGCGCGACCCCGCGGCATAGCTGACCATCGACATCGCGGGGATCGGCGAGAATCCGATCACCCGATCCGGGCCATAGGTCTTCACCGTATAGGCGTTAGCCGCCGCGATGATCTCGTTGACCTCATCCCAACGCGCGCGCACGAAGCCGCCAAGCCCACGCTTGCTGGTGTAGCTGGCGCGCCTCTCGGCATCCTCGACGATAGCTGCCCAGGCGGCGACCGGCGTGCGGATCGCGCGCATCTCGCGCCAAAGCTTCAGCAGGCGGCCACGGACCAGCGGATGCTTCACCCGATTGGCCGAATACAGATACCAGGAATAGCTCGCCCCGCGCGAACATCCGCGGGGCTCGTGGTTCGGCATGTCGGGGCGCGTGCGCGGATAGTCGGTCTGCTGCGTCTCCCAGGTGACAATGCCGCCCTTGACGTAGATCTTCCACGAACACGACCCGGTGCAATTCACGCCATGGGTGGAACGCACAATCTTGTCGTGCTGCCAGCGCGCGCGGTACGCTTCCTCCCACGCGCGGTCCTCGTCGGTCACCACACCGTGGCCACCGGCGAAGGTATCGACGGTCTTGCGGAAGAATGTCAGCCGATCGAGAAAGTGGCTCATCGGGTTGCCCTCACTGTGCGATCGGGCGGTTGCGCCTACGGATGAAGCCGGTGGCGACCATGTTCGCCGCGGCGGCCAGCACCACGTAGGAGAAGAAGCCACCGGAATAGCCGGCATCACCCAGCGCACCGGCAAACAGGCCCAGGATTGGCGGAATCACGAATCCGCCCAGCGCGCCAAGCCCGCCGACCAGACCCGACGCACCGCCCACCGCGTGCGGCACATATTTCGGCACCATCTTGAACACCGCGGCGTTGGCGAGACCCATGCCGAGGCCAATCAGCAACTCACCCGCGACGTTGGTCGGGAAATCGATCACCATTGTCAGCGACGCTGCGCCGATCAGCACGATGGAGAACGCGATGCCGGCCATGATCTCCCCGCCGAATTTCTCGGCCAACGGGCCACCGGCAACCCGGGTCACCGCGGCCAGCATCGAGAATCCGACACCGCCAAGGATACCTGCCGAAGTCAGGCTGAGATGGTGCAGATTGATCCAGTAGGTCGGGAACCAGGCAGTCAGCGCCAGGAAGCCACCGAAGGAGACGAAATACATGAAGGTCAGACCCCAGGTGCGCGTCTCATCGGCTGCGGTGATCAACGCGCCCCAGGCAGAGTCTTGTGGGAACAGCTCTCCGCCGAGGTCTTGTGCCACGCGGCGCGCTTCCTCGGCGCCAACATCGTTGGCGCGAAGCTGGAAGTAATACGCATCGCGCGCCAGCCAGCCGTAGACACCGGTGCCGACCAGAAGGAAGGCGAGCCAGGCGAGATAGGAGCCCGCCAGGCCCAGCGCGCCGATGGCGAACGGCAACAGCAGCGTGAACAGTCCGGGCGCCAGATTGCCGACGCCACCATAAATGCCCAGTGCGGTGCCCTGTCGGTTGCGCGGGAACCAGTAGGAGACCTGCGGTACGCCCACCGAGAACGACGCCACGCCGCAGCCGCTCATGAAGCCGAACATCAGGATGATCGGGTAAAGCGCCGCTGTGACGTGCGGCACCGTGACCAGGATGAACACCAGTCCCCACATGCCGACGATGGAGATGCCGAACAGGGTGAGCATCGGCAGGCGGCCGCCGACCTTGTCCACCCAGGCGCCGAACGGGATGCGCAGCAGCGAGCCGGTGAGCTGCGGTGCGGCAACCAGGATGCCGACCATCAGCGGCGACAGCTCCATCGACTGCTGGAAGGTGTGTGCCGCGGGGCCGTACAGCGCGACCGCGGCAAAGCCGATAAAGAAGCCCCAGGTGGCCATGATCAGGCCCTGGCGCGGGCTGCCCTGCAACCCACCCCGTATCCTGCTGGCGGGTCCGGTTGCGACGTTCACTGAGCTTATTTCGTCCACGGATTGCACTCCCAGCAGCACGCGCCCTCCCGAGGCCGCGGCTTTCCGGACGCTCTTGTGCAACAGAAGATCGGGCGGTCGCCTTGATCTAGATCAAGGACGTAGAGTGATTGGAGCACTTAAGTTGCATGACGTGGGTCACATCGCTGAATCGGAACTCCCACCTCTTTCCTGGGACACGGCGCGGGAGGCGCTGGGCCAGACGCCCTGGCTGCGCCACGTACCGGTGGTGACACTGGACCGGCTGGCGGAACATGCCGTGCTGCACCGAGTGCCCGGCGGCAGCATCCTGTTCGAGCAATCCGAAACCCCATCTTTTGCCCAGTTCCTGATGACGGGCTGTGTCGAGCTGGTCGCCGTCAGAGGAACCGAGGCCTTGGTCGAGGCCATCCTGCCGATTGACTTGTTGCTGCCGGCGGCCGTGCTGAACCGCCAGCCTTACCTGGCGCGTGCACGTGTTCGGGAAGAGTCGCAGCTTGTCCTGATCCATGCTGACGCGTTCCGCGATGCCGTGGCGAGCGATCATGCCCTGTGCCTGGCAGTGCTCGCCTGCCAGGCGGCGCAGTTTCGCCGTCAGGTGAAGCGGGCGCGGAACCTGCAGCTTCGCTCAGCCGAGGAGCGCGTTGGCTGCTATCTGTTGCAGCTCGTAGAGGCGAGCCTGCCACGCCCACTTGTACGTCTGCCGCAGGAAAAGTGGCGCATCGCCTGGCAACTCGGCATGACGCGGGAAACCTTCTCACGCATCTTGGCCGGTATGGCGCGCCATGGGCTACGGATCGTGGGAGACACGATCGAGGTCAGCGATGTGGCGGCACTGCGCGCCTCCTTCCGACTGGATCCGCTGATCGACGGGCCCGAGCCGATCATGCCGCTTCCTCCTGGTCAGGGCTGAACCGGCCGCTGGGCGCCCGCTTCGGCAGGGGTGACGAGGAGGGTCACGCCGCCTGATCGAGCGTGGAAGCGCTGTCCAATGTGGTGGCGCGCCGCAGGTCGCGCGGCTGGGCTTCATCGTGCGGCCGGCCGCGATGCATGGTGCAACGGTTGTCCCAGATCACCAGATCGCCGATCCGCCAGCTATGGCTGTAGACGAACTGCCGTTGCGTGGCGTGCGCGGTGAGGTCCCACAGCAGCAGACGGCCGTCGGCCACCGGCCAGCCGACGACATGCGAGGCGTGCGCGGACAAATAGAGCGTCTTGCGCTTGGATCCCGGATGCAGGCGGACCAGGCGCTGCGGCGACGGCGGGTACTGCTCGCGCTCGCCCGGCGGGAACTCGGCGAAGCCGATCTGGCCACGCGACCAGAACACGTCGTGCTCCACGATCAGTCCGTCGATCGCCTGCCTGGTGCTGTCCGGCAACGCGTCGTAGGCGGCGCGCATGTCGGCGAACTCGGTCTCGCCGTTGCCGAACGGCGACGGCGGCGGCAACGCGACGGCGTGCAGCATGCCGAGGACGACCGGCACCGGCATGTAGGAGGCGTCGGTGTGCCACAGCCGGTTGCCGAGGCTGTCGAGCCGGCGCCGATCGTCCAGGCGGCGAACGCGGTTGTCCTCGTCGAGGTTGGAGATGTCGCCGATCTGTGGGATGGCGAGCCGGCGGCGGCCGGGACGTGCGGCGGCGCGGCCGATCTCCAGCGGGCCGAAGCGCGCGGCGAAATCGCGCAGCTGGGCGTCGGTGAGGCGCTGGTCACGGAAGATCAGTACGGCATAGCGGTCGATGGCGGACCAGATCGCATCCCCAGTGGCAGCATCCACTAACTTGCTCAGGTCGATGTCAGCGACCTCAGCGGCGAAGGACGGATGCAGCGGACGTGTCTCGATCGTCGTGCTGGCCTCCCTGTGTGGCTACGCGCTACACCCCCGAAGTCGTCGCCACCTCACTCGCGAAATCCGGCCCCTCCGGCTTGTCGATCCCCTCGCCCACCTTGAAGCGGGCAAACCCCGCCAGCTTCACGCCGGCCTTGGCCAACACCGCCTTCACCCGGCTCTCGCCGTCGTGCACCCAGACCTGCTCGAGCAGCACGACCTCCTCGTAGAACTTGCGGATGCGGCCCTCGACCATCTTCTCGATGATGTGGTCCGGGCGGCCGGACTGACGCGCCTGCTCGACCAGCACCGCCTTCTCGCGCGCCAGCGAAGCAGGATCGACGCCGTCGATGTCGACCGACTCGGGGCTGCTCGCCGCGATGTGCATGCCGGCCTGGCGGCCGAGCGTCTCCAGCGCCGCCAACTCGCCGGTGCCCTCGATTGCCACCAGCACGCCGATCTTGCCGAGGCCCGGCTTCAGCGTGTTGTGCACGTAAGTCGCCACCACGCCGCTGCCGACGCTCAGCACGCGGGCGCGGCGGATGTTCATGTTCTCGCCGATCGTGGCGACCAGATGGGTGAGTTCCTCGGCCACGCTGCGGCCGGAGCCGGGAAACGGCGCCGCCTTGATCGCATCGAGGTCCTCGCCGACCGCGAGCGCGATCCGCGTCACCGCCTCGACGAAGGCCTGGAAGCTGTCGTTGCGGGCGACGAAGTCGGTCTCGGCGTTCACCTCCACCATCGCCCCGCGGCCCGGGGCGGAAACGACGCCCACCAGGCCCTCGACGGCCACGCGACCGGACTTCTTGGCCGCGGCGGCGAGACCCTTGGTGCGCAGCCAATCGACCGCGGCTTCCATGTCGCCGCCGGCCTCGGTCAGCGCGCGCTTGCAGTCCATCATGCCCGCGCCCGTCTTCTCGCGCAGGTCCTTCACCATGGCGGCGGTGATCTGAGGCATGGTGCTGTCCCCTCAGGCGTTGGCGGCTTCGGCCGGGATCTCGACCTCCGGCATCGCTTCCGGAGGCAGGTCCTCGACCGCGCCCAGGTCCTGGCCCGACGCGGTCATCTCGGCGCTGATGCCGTCCAGCACCGCGCCCGCCACCAGTTCGCAGTACAGCGTGATGGCACGGATCGCATCGTCGTTGCCGGGCACCGGAAAGGTCACACCGGCGGGGTCGGAGTTGCTGTCCAGTATCGCGACCACCGGGATGTGCAGCTTGTTCGCCTCCTCGACCGCGAGCTTCTCCTTGTTCGTGTCGATGATGAACAGGATGTCCGGCAGGCCACCCATCTCCTTGATGCCGCCCAGCGCACGCTCCAGCTTGTCGCGGTCGCGGGTGATTTCGAGCACCTCCTTCTTGGTGAGGCCCTCGATGTTGCCGCCGAGCATCTCCTCGATCTGGCGCAGCCGCTTGATCGAGCCGGTGATGGTCTTCCAATTGGTCAGCGTGCCGCCCAGCCAGCGGTGGTTCACGTAGTACTGGCCGCAGCGCTTGGCGGCCTCGGCGACGTATTCCCCGGCGGCGCGCTTGGTGCCGACGAACAGCACGCGCCCGCCGGCGGCGGTGACGTCGCGCACGGCCCGCAGCGCGCGGTCCAGCAGCGGAACGGTCTGCTGCAGGTCGATGATGTGCACCTGGTTGCGCACGCCATACAGGTACGGGCCCATCGCCGGGTTCCAGCGACGGGTATGGTGACCAAAATGAACGCCGGCTTCGAGGAGCTGGCGCATGGAGAAATCGGGCATCGCCATGGGGCGGGTCCTTTCGCTTCGTCCGGTTGAGCCTCCGCGGGGCTGCGTCTTGCGACACCGGACCCGGCGAACCGGGAAAGGCGCCCCGCGTGTGAATTACCGGCGTGTGCCGGCGGGGCGGGATATGGCGGAGAAGCGGAGGGAACGCAAGGCGCAAGGCTAGTGTGCTAATCGACCGGCTCCTGCAGGAAGCGCTCGACCAGCGCCATGGCGCGGTCCCGTTTGGCCAACGCCTGGGCCCGTTGTTGGTTGCGCGCACCGGACGTGAGATAGAACCGCTCATAAAGTTCCACCCGCGACGCAAGCGCGGTGCCCGCGTAGTCCCACGCCAGCCGGAACAACCGAATCCGCCGCTCCGCGTCGGTATCGTTCGCGCCATGCAGGTATTTGTCGATGAAGGGTCGCAGCGCCGGCTCCTTCAGCATGCTCCAGGTCGGCGTCGCCAACAGATTGTGCGAGCCGAGCAACTTGATGATTTCGTTGGCGCGCGGCATCCAGAACGGCATCACGGCCCGAAGCGCCGACAACGGCGGTCCGTCGGGGAACCAGACGCCGTTGCCCCATTCGCCGGGATGGTCCTCGGCCGCCTGGACCGCGCAACGGGCAAGCTCCGCGTAGCTCCACAGCTCGCCGAGCATTTGTTGCGCCGACGGACTCTTGTCGCCGATCGCTTCGGCCATCGCGGTCGCAAGACCCCAGGCAAATTCCAGCTTGGTCGAAGCCCGAACCATGGTCTGCTGCATGACATTCGGGTTCCAGCTTCGGGTCATGACCTGATTGTAGACCTTGACGTTCGCATCGATGAACAAGCGGTCGCGCGGCACTTCGACATCGTCGAAGATCACGAACGCGTCCTGTTCGTCGAAGCGGGACGAAAGCGGATGGTCGAAGCGGTTGTCGGTCCCGGCAACGCTGTCGCGGCAGATGAACTTCAGGCCCGGCGTCGCCATCGGGATGCAGAACGATACCGCGAACTTGTCGCCGGACTCGGGCAGTGGGCGACCGGGATAGACCGCGAGTTCATCGGCGAAGGGCGCGAGCGTCGACAGGATGCGGGCGCCACGCACGACGATGCCGTGCTCGGTGTCGCAGACCTTGTGCAGGATGACCTCGTTCTCCTGGCCGGGGATTTCGTCCTTGGACTTGTCGATGGTGGGATGGATCAGCGTGTGGGTCAGGCAGATGTCGTTCCGGCGCAGGAATTTCTGATATTCGACCTGGCGTTCCGCGCCGCCCTCGTTGCCATGTTCCGCCCATTCATGCGCGCAGCCAGCGAAACCGGCATAGGTGACATTCATGTAGTCGGGTGTGCGGCCCATCACGCCCACGGTATGTTCCGCGATCCGGCGAAGCCCCCGATGGCGCTGCTTGAGGTCCTCCGGCGAGCGCGGAATCATGTGACTGACGTTGATCGGCTCGCCGGTCTCCGGGTCCGGGAACAGGCAGTCGTCGGCTGCCTCGTATTGCAGGTCGAACACGGCGGCCATGCCTTTGGCCGCACCGGCAAACGCCGGGTGCGACACGACATCGGTGACACGGTCATCGCCGACCCAGATTTCGCGATCGTCCTTCAGTCCCCGCAGCAGTTCCGCACCCGTCCGAGCCGGCATCGCTATTCTCCATTGGATGAACCCAGGTCAGATTGACTGGCATACCGATATGGCCAATCCGATTCCACTACGCTCGCCGTGACGGTGCGAGCACCCGTTGCGACGGGACGCCATTATGACTATTCTAGTCACTCTGGTCACCAAGGAAGCAGCAGTGAACCACCTCCCGGCCTGGACCGTGGCAGAGGCCAAGGCCAAGTTCAGCCAGGTCATCGAGCAGGCCCGCACCGGTCCGCAGACGATCACCCGCAACGGCCGGCCGGCAGCGGTTGTCGTCTCGGTAGAGGAATGGGAGCGGCGAACCAGCCGCACCGGCAGCCTGGCGCAGTTCCTTGCGGCTTCGCCGTTGCGCGGGTCAGGGCTGAAAGCCGAACGCAGCAAGGATCGTCCGCGCGACATCGAACTGTGAGCTTCCTGCTCGACACCAACGTCGTTTCGGAATGGACCAAGCCACGGCCCAACCCAGGCGTGGTAGCGCTTCTCGAAGCCCAGGACGAAGACGGGCTGTTTCTGAGCGTTATTACGCTGGCCGAACTGCGCCGCGGTGTCGACCGTTTGGCCGCTGGGCGCCGGCGGCCGCTGTTGGACAACTGGCTCCGCAGCGATCTGCCGGCGCGCTTCGCTGGCCGATTGCTGGGCATCGATGCGGCGACGGCCGATGCCTGGGGGCGGCTGATCGCCCGGCGCGAACGCGCGGGCAGGCCGATGGGCGTGATGGACGGCTGGATTGCCGCTGTCGCGGAGGTGTACGGGTTGGTGCTGGTGACGCGCAACGCCGCGGACTTCGCGGGCACGCTGGAGCGGGTTGCCAGTCCCTGGACGGAGGATTGACCGCGCGAGCGGGCGGTCGGCTTGGGGTCCCCGCGACGGCGGGCTGCACAACGGCGAGTCGTCCCATTGCCTACCAGATTTCGTCATCCGCCTATCCGATGCACGCTATCCGATGCACGCGACCGGTTTGTGATCGCAGAGAGGAAGGGCGCAGATAGATCGACTAGTCCAGCCGGCCGACCACTTTCACGGTCTCGTCCGGCTTCAGCACCTTAGTGTAATACCATCCACCCGAACCGGTTACCGCTCTCGACCCATTGCAGCCGTTCGGCGGATCCGAAGCGAAGGGCACGCGCCCGGGATTGTTGTCCGCCTCGGGTGTGTCCGATAAACTGACACCGAGCCGGCCGGCCGTTGCAACGTCGGCTGCTGGTCTGCGGAGGGCGCTGCCATGCGGAGTGTCGCGAGTACCGGCTTGCTGTGCTGATTGCCTCGAGCCACGCATCAGGACGGCGACGATGAAGGCGTGTGTGCTGGCTGCAGCGTTGGATGGGCGCGTGATCGGCGCTGCCGACGCTGAGATCTCCCGTGCGGTGCATCCGGCGGAAGCCTCCTGCGACGGCGATATCGCGATCGCGGTCTCACCAGATACAATCCGGATCCTGGGCGAGAGCCGGGCGAAGATCGCGCTCGTTCCAGAAGGTACGCAGTTCCCACATCAGCGATTCCAGACCGTGATCTTGATGCGCGGGTCTCGCTCCAGTCTGTCGGAGATCACGCAGGTTTTCCGGCATCGCCCCGATGTTCAACCGGGCGTACATCCGAGTGCCGTGGTTGCGTCGGACGCGGTGATCGGAAAAGGCGCGACGATCGGGCCCTTGGTGGTGATCGGCCCGGACGCATCCGTCGGGCCCCGCTCGATAATCCTGTCGCAAGCGACGCTCGCGGCCGGCGCCTCACTCGGCGCAGATTGCCTCGTCTATCCCGGCGTTCGCATTGGCTGGGGATGCCGCGTGGGAGACCGCGCCGTCCTTCATCATAACGCGTCGATCGGTGCGGACGGGTTCAGCTTTGTGCCGACGCGCCCCGGTGCGCTCGAAGCGGCCCAAGGCGCCGGCGGCGCGGCTCAGGCCAATCCGGAGCGCAACGAACTGCAGAAGATCCACACCCTGTCGATCGTTGAGATCGGCGATGATGTCGAGGTCGGCGCACTGACCGCCATCGACCGCGGCACGCTGAGGCCAACACGCATCGGTTCGGGAACCAAGATCGACGACCTCGTGATGATTGGCCATAACGTCGAGATCGGTATGGACTGCCTGCTTTGCGGCCAGGTAGGCCTTGCGGGCGGTGTGATCGTCGGTGACGGCGCGGTGCTCGGAGGGCGTGTCGGGGTCGCCGACCACCTGAAGATCGGGGCTTGGGCGGTTGTGGGTGCCGCCGCCTGCGTTGGAACCAACGTCCCCGCTGGCGCCGTGTATGCCGGATATCCAGCAGTGCCGCGCGCCGAGGCGATGGAAAATCTGAAGCTGATGCGGCGGGTACGGCGGCTGGTGGCTCGACTGTCCGAGGTTGGGTCGGGAGGTATTGATGGCCTGCAGTCCAACAGAGACAACAACGGCGGGAGACCATGGGAGAGACGATAGAAGACGTGCTCAGGGGGATGATTGCCAAACAGGCCCACTTGGACCCGTCGGTGATTACGCCGGAGTCTGTCTTGTCCGAACTGGGCGTGACGTCACTCGACCTGGTCGAGATCATCATGACGATCGAAGACAAGTACGACGTAACCGTACCAGTGGATGCGGTGGAGGCCTGGAACAGTTACAAGACCGTCGCGAACCTTATTGAGCTGGGTCACTCGCTCGGCCTTGAAGGACACCGCGGTGGAGCATGAGCCTATCGTGGTCACCGGCGCCGGGTGTGTCTCGGCGCTTGGCCATTCGGTGGAGGCATTCTGGTCGGCTCTGCAAGACGGACGTTGCGGTCTCGGCAAGCTCGTTGAGTCGGCGCCATCTGATTTGAAGGTCTCGATCGTCGGTGCCATCCCCGCTCCTGATCCTCGCCACATGCTCGACGCCCGTCGATTACCGATGCTGGACCGTTTCAGCGTACTGGCGCTCGTCGCGGCGCAGCAGGCACTGGCACAGTCGGGTCTGTCGCTCGAGAACAGCGGACACAGAACCGGCTGCGTGGTCGGTGTCGGCACCGCGGGAGCAGAGACGATCGAGGAACTGTATCGCAAACTTTACCTCGAGGGCGCGAAGCGCGCGACCGTGTTCACCGTGCCGCGGGTCATGCCGAGTGCGCCGGCAAGTCAGATCAGCATGGCGTACGGCATCCGCGGGCCTGTGTTCACCGTCTCTTCGGCGTGCGCGTCGTCAAACCACGCGATCGCCACGGCCGTGTGGCTGCTGCGCAACTCTGTCATCGATGCAGCGATCGTCGGCGGAACGGAGGCGCCGCTGACCTACGGGATCCTCAAGGCATGGGAGGCGCTGCGCGTCATGGCGCCAGACACATGCCGACCGTTTGATCGGCATCGCAAGGGCCTTGTGCTTGCTGAGGGGGCCGGCATGGTGGTCCTCGAACGGGCCGATCACGCCATGGCGCGCGGGGCCGAGATCCTGGCGCAGATCGCCGGCGTAGGGATGAGCGCAGACGCGGCCGATTTGGTGGCGCCGACGCTCGAAGGCGCGGCCAGCGCGATCCGGGCGTGTCTCGCCGACGCCAACCTGTCCGCCGACGCCATTGACTATATCAACGCCCACGGCACCGGTACGGTCGCCAATGACATCACGGAGATCAAGGTCATCAAGACAGTATTCGGCGACGAGGCCAAGCGCCTGTCGATCTCCTCGACGAAATCAATGCACGGCCACGCGCTCGGCGCGAGCGGTTCACTCGAGTTGATCGCCGTCATCGAGGCCATCCGCCGCGGTATCGTTCCACCCACTATCAACATCGAGGAACTCGATCCCGAATGCGATCTCGACGTGACGCCCGATTGTGCGCGGGCACGTCCAATCCGGGCCGCTATCAGCAATGCCTTCGCATTCGGCGGAACCAACGCGGTCGTCGCGGTGAAACACTTCGGCGATTGATGGGAGTTGCAATGCGGCACGGCAAGCAACCGCTGGCTGTGTGTTCAATACCATCACCGTGTCTCGTCGCGGCGACCCGCGCGCCCGGTGGCAACATCGATGGCCGCGGAGGGTGCTGAGTTTGCTTCACGTGCCGTCCGGTGAGTGACCACTCCCGCGCAGGCCAAACGGCAGCTATCCACCCGAAGCGGTCATCTGATTGGCTGCTGATATCATACGGCATCAGCCCAGTTCGCCCAAATGCACCGCCATGTCAGCGCACACGATGCTCCCAACGAAGGCCACGAACACAAGGATCGAGCGGATGCGGACCGGCAACATGCTGCCGGCGATCTCGGCCAGCACATATGGTCCCGCCAGGCACGCGAAGGCGATCAGCGCACCGAAATACGCCCAGACGAACCAGAACATCCCATAGGTTAGCACGACTGATACGAACAACGGCGCGAGATACAGCGGGTTCGACCAGCCGCCGGGAATTCTCAGGACCGTGAAGCCGATGAAGCCGAACAGCGACAGTGACCCGGGGTACAGCATCCGATAGCCCTCGGCCGGGAAGGCGGCCGCCGCCGGCCATAAGTCGACCATCGGAACGATCCCAGCCACTTCTCCCTCCCGGCACCGCCGCAGCGTACCACCCACGCCGTTCTGGCGCGAGGCAGCGTGATTTGCCATACCGCAGACCGTAACCATGCACAGGAGGGCCGGTCGGTGCTTGCCAACATCCCCGCCACTCAGACCGTGATCGAGATCAGCAGACCAGGCGGGCCCGAAGTCCTGGTGCCGGCGACACGCCCCGTGCCGGAGCCGAAGGCCGGCGAAGTGCTGATCCGCATCGCCGCCAGCGGGGTGAACCGCGCCGACTGCCTGCAACGCATGGGCCGCTATCCGATGCCGCCCGGCGCCCCCGACATCCCGGGCCTGGAATGCTCCGGCACCGTGGTGAAACTCGGCGACGACGTCAGCCAGTGGCAGACGGGTGAGCACGTCTGCGCGCTGATGATCGGCGACGGCTACGGCGAGTATGCCGCAGTGCCGGCGGTGCAGTGCCTGCCGGTGCCGCCGGGCGTCAGTCTGGTCGATGCCGGCGGCCTGCCCGAGACCTTCTGCACCGTGTGGACCAACGTGTTCGAGCGGATGCACCTGCAACCGGGCGAGACGTTCCTGATCCAGGGCGGTTCCAGCGGTATCGGCGTCACGTCGATCCAGCTTGCCAAGGCGTGGGGGTGCAAGGTGCTGGCCACCGCTGGCTCGGACGCGAAGTGCGCCGCTTGCCGCGAGTTCGGCGCGGATGTCGCAATCAACTACCGCACGCAGGACTTCGTCGCTGTCGGCAAGGCGTTTACCGGCGGGCGCGGCGTTGATGCGATCCTCGACATGGTGGGCGGCGACTACATTCCCCGCCAGATCGATCTGCTGGCGCACGAGGGGCGGCTGTGCTTCGTCGCGCTGATGGGCGGCACCAAGGTCGAGGCCGACTTCGGGGCGATCCAGCGCAAGCATCTGACGGTCACCGGCTCGACATTGCGCTCGCGCAGCGTGGCGCAGAAGGCGTCGATCATCGCGGCACTGCGCGAGAAGGTCTGGCCGATGTGGGCGCAGGGCAAGCTGCGGCCGTTCACCTACCGCCAGTTCCCGCTGCGCGAGGCCGCGGCTGCACATCGGCTGATGGAATCCTCCGAGCACATCGGCAAGATCCTGCTGGTGCCTTGAACCGTGCTCCCGAACCAGCGCAGGATGGACGGCAAGACGATCGGGCCAACCGGTCCGAACGCCCAAAAGGGAGTGAAACAGCCATGTTGGAAATCGGCGTGTTCCACAACGGAGCGTCCAACCTGCCGGTCATCACCACCAAGGACGGCGTCACACTGAACGACGGCACTCTGGCGGAGGTGCATCGGGCGGCGCAGACGACGCTCGTGAACCAGGTGCGCCAGGGCATCCTGGCGGAGAAGCTGGGCTTTCAATCGTTCTGGCTGACCGAGCACCATTTCCAGCCCGAAGGCGCGGAGATGAGCCCGAACCCGCTCATGGTGCAGACCGCGATCGCCGCCCATACCAGACGCATCCGGCTGGGCCAGGCGGCCAACATCATTGTCTGGCATCATCCCGTGCGCCTGGCCGAGCAGATCGCGATTCTCGACGTCATCAGCGGGCCGGGTCGAATGCGGGATCGGCCGCGGCTATCAACCGCGCGAGAATGAAACGCTGGGCCGGCCCTACGGCTCGACCATCCAGGACCAGGAGCGGAACCGTAAGGCCTTCGAAGAGAACGTCGCGATCCTGAAGAAATGCTGGACCGAGCCCTCGTTCTCGCATCACGGCGAGAACTTCTCGATCCCGCCCACCTACACGAAGTGGAACCACAAACAGACCATCGCCTATTTCCAGATGGACAAGGTCGAGCGCCGTCTCGAAGACGTCCTCGCGCTTGGCGACCCCGACATGTATTCCGCCGGCAACCCAGTGCAGGCGACCACGACGACGCTGAAGGAACTTCAGGTTTTCCCGCAGCCGCTGCAAAAGCCGCACCCGCAACTCTGGGAGCCGTTGACCAGTGCGCGTTCGCTCAAGTGGGCCGCCGAGCATGGGCTCAACGGCGTGATGATCGCAGAGCCCAACGATCGGCTGCGGCGCAACATCGAAATCTACCATGAGGCAGCCGAGAAGGCGGACTTTCCCGACATGCTCAATCGCGGCCGCTTCAAGTTCGGCTGGGACGCCGAAAAGCGGCGCGGCATCATGACCAGCCGCTACATCCACATCACCAGGCCGGGCCGCGAGACACCGGCACTGGAACGCGCCGCGCGCGCGATCGAGTTGCAGTTCGACTACTATGGCCCGTTCGGCTTCGGCGCGGTCGTGGCGCGGCTCAATGAGCCGATGTTCGACCTCAACAAGAAGGTCACCGCCGACATGCTGCGCGACCGTGAGATCGCCATCCATGGCTCGAAACAGTTCGTCATCGACGAGATCATGAAGATGCGACAGGAGTGCGGCTACGAGGATTTTTGCTTCATGGGCTGGTTCGAACTCGGCGGCTTCGACCCCAAGGAAATCGAAGAGCAGATGCAGATCTTCGCCGAGGAGGTGATGCCGGTGATCGCCAGCGAGTGCGGCGGAAAGGTGGAACTGCCGGCGCGGGGGCTCGACCTCCTGTCCTGACACCAACCCGCACCTGGGAAACGGCAACGATCATCGCGGCACTGCGCGAGCGTAATGCCAGCCTGGATCAGTGCAGCCCTTCGCAGAACCTGGCGATGCGGCGGCAACCTTCGGCCAGCGACGCATCGTCCGTCGCGGTGCTGACGCGCAGATACGGACTCATGCCATACGCCGCGCCGTGCACCGTCGCGACGTGCGCCTCTTCCAGCAACGCCATGCACAAATCCTGGTCGGTCGCCAGCTTGCGTCCGCCCTCCGTGGTCTTGCCGATGCAACCGGCAACGTTGGGAAACACGTAGAACGCGCCTTCCGGCTTGTGGCAATTGATGCCGCGGCAGGCGTTCAGCATCTCCACCGCCATGTCGCGCCGGTTGCGGTAGGCGACGATCTGCTCGGCCACACCGTCCTGCGGCCCGTCCAGCGCCGCCGCCGCCGCCGCCTGGCCGACGGTGGACACGCCGGCCGTCGCCTGGCCCTGCATGTTGACCATGGCGCGGATCAGGTTCTTCGGCCCGCCGGCATAGCCGATCCGCCAGCCGGTCATCGCGTAGGCCTTTGAGGCACCGCTGATCGTCACCGTGCGATCACGCAGCTCCGGCGCCACCTGCGCGATCGTGGCATGCTTGAAGCCGTCGAACACCAGGTGTTCGTACATGTCGTCCGACATGATCCAGACATGCGGATGCTTCACCATCATATCGGCGATCGCTCGCAGTTCCGCGGCCGAGCAGCAGGCACCGGTGGGATTGTTCGGGTTGTTCAGGATCAGCCACTTGGTCTTCGGCGTGATCGCGGCATCGATGTCCTCGGCGCGCGGCTTGAAGCCGTTGTTCTGCGGGCAGTTGACGAACACCGGATCGCCATCGCACAGCTTCGTCATCAGCGCATAGGCGCTCCACGATGGCACCGGAATCACCGACTCGTCGCCTGGGTTCACCGTCGCCAGCAGCGCGTTGAAGATCGCCTGCTTGCCGCCGTTGGTGACGCAGATCTCGTCCAGCGCATAATCCAGCCCGTTGTCGCGCTTGAACTTGCGCTGGATCGCCTGCTTCAGCGCCAGGATGCCGTCCTGCGGCGGATACTTGGTCTGACCCGCGAGCGCAGCGTGATGCGCCGCCTCGATCGCGTGACGCGGGCTGTCGAAATTCGGCTCGCCGATGGTGAGCTGGATGATGTCCACGCCCTGCGCCCGGAGCTCGCGTGCGCGGATCGTCATCTGCACACTGGCGGCGACCTGGACGCGGCCGAGCCGCTCGGAGAACGCGGGCATCAGTGCAGGCCTTCGCAGAAGTGCTGGATGCGCGTGCAGGCGTCGCGCAGTTCCTCGGTCGCGTTGGCGTAAGCGATACGGAAATGCCCCGGATAGCAGAATGCCGATCCGTGCACCGCCGCGACACCGGTTTCCTCCAGCAGTGCGAGGACGAAACTCTCATCGTCGGCGATCGGCTTGCCGCCGCGCGAGGTCTTGCCGATGCAGCCATGGATCGAGGGATACACGTAGAACGCGCCCTCCGGCTTGTGGCAATAGAGGCCGGGCGCCTTGTTCAGCATCTCCACCACCAGGTTGCGACGTTGCTCGAACACCTTGCGCATCGCCTCGATGGATTCCTGTGGCCCGGTCAATGCTTCCACCGCCGCGGCCATGGCGATGGTGTTCGTGTTTGAGGTGGACTGGCTCTGCAGCTTGTCCATCGCCTTGATCAGCGCCACCGGCGCGCCGGCGAAACCGAGCCGCCAGCCGGTCATCGCATAGGCCTTAGAGCAGCCGTTCATGGTGACGGTGCGATCGCGCAGCCTTGGTTCCACCTGCACGATGGTCGCCGGCTTGAAGCCGTCATAGGCCAGCTTCTCGTAGATGTCGTCGGTGAAGATCCAGACATCGGGATGGCGCAGCAGTACATCGCAGATCGGCCGCAGTTCCTCGGCCGAGTAGGCCGCACCGGTCGGGTTGCACGGATTGTTCAACATGAACCACTTGGTCTTCGGCGTGATCGCCTGCTCCAGCGCCTCGGCGCGCAGCTTGAACCCGTGGTTCTGCTCGCACGGCACCAGCACCGGCTTGCCGTCGGCCAGCGAGACGATGTCGGGATAGCTGACCCAGCACGGGCTCGGGATGATCACCTCGTCGTCGGCGTTCAGTGTCGCCAGCATGGCGTTGAAGATCACCTGCTTGCCGCCGGTGGAGATGATGACCTCCTCCGGGTTGTACTCGATCCCCGAATCGCGCTTGAATTTTTGGGCCACCGCCTTGCGAAGCGCCGGCGTTCCGGCGACGTCGGTGTACTTGGTTTCGCCGGCCTCGATGGCACGAATCGCGGCGTCCTTGATGTTGCGCGGCGTCTCGAAGTCCGGCTCGCCCTGGGAGAGCGAAATGACGTTCTTGCCCTCGGCGATCATGTGCCGCGCCTTGGTCGCGATCGCGATGGTCAGGCTCGGCTGGATGCGGTCGAGGCGTTCGGCGGTGAGATGCATGGCGGGTTCCCGGGATCAGGCAGGGCGCGGACCCTATCGGAGCGGCGCCGGTGGGGCAACGGGCCAGGATCTGGACCCTGGGGCAGGCTACGAGGAACGCGCGAGTAATGGGTTGCACCGCCCGTAACGGAACAGTATTGTTGCGGGAATGCCAACCGATCGACCCTGCCTAGGCGGAAATCGATGATCATGCAGCACAAACTCTCGTCCACCGCACTGCTGACCGCCCTGATTTGTGCCGGAGCGCCGCTCCAAGCCCATGCGCAACTGGCGGCCGGGTGCCCAAAGGCGGGCACTGTGACAAAGGGCACCAGCTCTTTATTTGGGCCTGGCAGTACGACGTGGACGGGCACCGACCCAAATGACCCGGCAGTGGGCCTGGGCACCACGGTCAACAGCAATGCCCTGATCACCGGCAAGCTTCGGCGCCAGATCTACGGCTGGTATGACCTGACTACTTGGAAATGGCTTGAGGGCGAAGATCAGGCCAAGGCCGGGCTACGAGACCTGCTTTCCGGCAAGAAGGATGCAGTCACGATAAGCTATACCTTGAGTATGCAAGGACAATCCTGGGTATCCTCGACGACCGACAATTGGAAGCGCACCGGCAAGACGACCTTGACCATTGAAGGTCGAGCGGTCGAGGTCATCACACTGCAGAACGATGCCGTAGGTACGGCCAACAACAGATACGCCAGTCACTTTGATGTCTAGTACGATCCGGCCAACCACGTCTTTGTCAAGGTGCACCAAGTGGCGTCAGGTGGCGGTGCAAAGAGCAACGATAGCGAGACCACCTCGGTGCTCGTCCCGTAACGGACCTGACGCCAACCAGCATCACGGCCACGCCGGGGACGATTACCGTCGCCAACATGGCGTTCTGGGCTGAATGCGGTCGAGGCGTTCGGCGGCGAGATGCATAGGCTGATCCCGGCAAAACGCGGCGGACCCTATCGGAGCCGGCTCGCAGAGGCAACAGGCCAGGGCGATTGGTCCGCGGCGGACGGATGCAGCGGCATGACCGCAGGAGGACGGCGAACAGGTCCGCCGGCAACCCCTTGCCACCGCTCGCGTCCGGCCTCTAGACAGCCGCGATGCTGTTCTACGAGCCGCTGTTCCTCTTCGTCTTCTTCCCGACCTTTTACCTCATCTACCTGCTCGGCGAGCAGCGGGAGGGGCTGCGGCTCGGCGTCATCCTCGGCGCGAGCGTGCTGTTCTACACCTGGAGCGAGCCCCTGTTCGTGCCGGTGGTGCTGGCATCGGCACTGGCCGATCACCTGATCGCCCGGCGTATCGACCACCTGCCGCGCCCCTCGCGGCAAGCGAAGCTGCTGCTCGCCATCGGCGTGCTGATCAATCTCGGGATCCTCGCTCACTACAAGTACACGCGCTTTCTGATCGGGAACCTGAACGGGCTGCTGCACGGCATCGCGGTCGGGCCGATTCCGGTGCCCGCCATCATCCTGCCCATCGGCGTCTCATTCATCGTGTTCGAGAAGATCACCTACCTCGTCGACATCTACCGCGCGATCAGCCGTCCGGCGCAACGGTTCGTCACCTACCTGCTCTATGTGTTCTTCTTTCCAAAGCTGCTCGCCGGTCCGATCATCAAATACCACGAGATGGAGAGCCAGCTCCGCGCGCTGCCCGCGGCGCGTTTCGAGGACATTTCGGTCGGGTTCCTGCGCTTCATGATGGGCGTGGCGAAGAAGACGCTGATCGCCGATACCCTGGCCAACGGTGCCGACCAGATCTTCGAGGTGGATCCGGCGGGCATCGGATTCAGCCACGCCTGGATCGGCGTTCTCTGCTTCACGTTCCAGATCTACTTCGACTTCTCGGGATATTCCGATATGGCGATCGGCATCGCCCGTATGCTCGGTTTCCACCTGCGGGAGAACTTCGATATGCCGTACATCTCGTGCAGCATCACCGAGTTCTGGCGCCGCTGGCACATCTCGCTGACCACCTGGATCCGCGAGTATCTCTACATCCCGCTGGGCGGCAATCGGGTTCCGCCGGCGCGGGTCTATGTCAACCTTTGGATATGCTTCCTTGCCTCCGGTCTCTGGCATGGCGCTGCGTGGACCTATGTCGTGTGGGGCGCGTTTAATGGCCTGTTCCTGATGCTCGACCGGTTGTTCCTGCTCCGCTTGCTGGACCGCATGCCGCGACCCGTGGCAAACCTCATCACCTTCACCATCGTCGTCGTCGGCTGGACGATTTTCCGCGCCCACTCAATGGATCAGGCATTTGCGTTTCTCCGCGCGATGATGCAGCCGGGACTGCCGAGCCAAACTGCTGGCGTGTTGATCAACCCCGACGTGACAGCCGCCGGGGTGCTCGCCGCGGTCATCTGTGCACTCCCGCGGATGCCGGGGTTCTATCGCCTGCGGCACTTCGTCTTCACCACACCAGCATGGACGCTCACGATGCAGACCGCGCTCTCGCTGGTGTTCGTGCTGGCGGTCGGGAAGGCGGTCGCCGATCCGTTCAAACCGTTCCTGTATTTCCGGTTCTGATATGCGACGCTGGTTCGCCTGGCTGAAACCCGGCTATCTGCCGCTCGCCATCGGAGCAGCGGTGCCGCTGATTTCGTGGTTCTACCTGATGTGGAACACCACGGTCGGCGAGGCGGTCCCGGAGCTTCGCTTTCGCACCAAGATGACCATCGCCGGTATCGTGCAGGACGCCGCGCCGGTGTTGTCGCTCCACGCAATGCTCACCGGGACCTACCAGCACTGGATTTCGAGCTCGATCGGCAAGCTGTCACCGATATTCAAACCAGCGATCGTCTGGAAGAACCAGATTTACTTCACACTGCTCGGCACGGCCGGATCGACCCGTATTGTGGTCGGCCGGCAGCAGGAGTTGCTGGAGATATCGTATCTGGACGAATATTGCCGTCGCAACCTGGCGACGTTGCGGACCCAGGGCGAGGATTGGGCCGCACGGATTCGCCTGATGCAGGACATTTTAGAAGCGCGCGGGAAGGTGTTCCTGTATATCATCACGCCGTCCAAGGTGGCGCAGAATCCGCAGTATATACCGGATGGCTACGCCTGCCCGGCCCCCGCCAAGGACCGTGAAGAGAAGCTCAAAATCTATGGCGAGATCCTGACGCGCCACGGCGTGCGGTTCGTCGATACTGCGTCGGACCTCGCCGCTGCGCGCGAGCAATACGGAATCAGCATGTTCCCACGTGGTGGCATTCATTGGAACTCGCTTGCGGCAGCCCTCGGGACGCAGCAGGTGATAGCGGCGGTGAACGCGCAGCGAGACGTCCCGCTGCTCGCGACGCTCAGCTTCACCTGGCAGACTTCATACAATCCGCAGGGAATCGACCGCGATCTGCTTGACATCATGAATCTGCGGCATCCGGATACGCATTATCCGGTGACGGAACTGGCCTACCAATCGGCCCCGCCGCCGGGCGGCTGCCGCACGACAACGATCACCGAGGTCGGCGGCAGTTTCCTCGGTTATCTCAACAACACGCTGGAGCAGCTCGCTTGCCCACCGAAAATAAGTCACTGGTTCTACTGGGACGAAAAGCGCTTCCACTACACCGGCGGTCGTTTGGATGAGCTACCGATGGACGCGGATGCGCGCCGCCGGTCCCTGCTCGACGCCGACGTGATCTTGTTCGAGGAGAATGAGGCCTGGGGGCCCGGCAGCAAACACGGCGAGCTGTTGATGCAGGCCGTGGCAACACTCGCCGGTGGCGCGCGATGATCTGCCGTTATACCAACGGCCCGATCCAGTGACCGCTTCGGGCGGATAGCCGCCGTTCGCCGGGCCACGAACAAATCGCCGGTATCGACCCTTCTCGGCCTTTCGGTCGGGCGAATGCATCGGGGACGAACCAGTATCGGAAGATACCTGAGGTTCACGATTCTGTTGAAACTGCATTGCGATGGCGCGCAATCCGGGGCCGCGCCTTCCGTGGGCGAATCGGGAGAACGGACAATGACCAATCCTAATTCTGTGCTGAGCGGTTGGATCGCCGCCGATCAAGAAACCCTTCGTCGCGGCGGCGACAGCCGCCGCGACCTCGCTGGCTCGATACCGCTTGGCGCAAGCCCGGACGTCGGCCGATCCACTCGCTTCCTGGAACGACAGGCCAGCGAAGCTATCCGGCGCGAGAGCTGACAGAAGCCTTGCTTGTCGGTCCCGGCCGATAACTTCCCGACGATGTGGGCCACGAGCGGATTTCAAGACCAATGAGCACCTGCATGCGAAGGAAGTTCAAGGAGCTGAAGCCTCGACCAGTGACCGCCATAACGCCAGCAGTTCTGCCAGACCCGTATCGGATGTCGCCGCGGGCCATACAGCCGTATGAAGCAATACCAGCTTCGTGCCAGGATCGACGAAGATCGCTTGGCCATGGAGACCCAGCGCCATGAACTGACGCCGCGGGCCGGGCAGCAGCCAGGTCTGGTAGCCGTATCCAAAGGTTCGCGCCGCCACGCCCTGAGCCTCGAACGGCGCGCTCGGGGTGGTCGCCTCCAGCACCCAGGCCTGGGGAATGATCTCCCGACCGTCTTGCACGCCGTCAGAGGCCAATAGCAATCCAAAGCGGAGCCAGTCGCGCGCGACCGCGCTGAGACAGCATTGCGTGGTTTCCACGCCACTGTTGTCCACCCCCCAGGTCGCGTCCGCCTCCGCGCCCATCGGCTGCCAAACCCGCGTACTCAGATAATCCGCCAGTGGCATATCCACAGCGCGACGCAGCACCAGACCCAGCACCGCCGTCTCCGCGCTCGCATAATGAAATCGCGTGCCGGCGGGTGCCTCACGCGCATTGAACATCGAGACAATGCGCGTTCCCGCTGGGCCGCCCGGACGGTACTGCATCAACCGCAAATTCGTCGCATCATCGGTGCCATCGTAGGTCTCGCGAAATGCGACGCCCGACGCCATCCGCAGCAAATTGCGAATTGAAGTGTTCCCATATTCGGTTCCGGCCAACTCCGGGACATAGTCGGCCGCCAACTGATCGATGGAGCGGATCGCGCCCTCGCGCACGGCAATGCCGATCAGCATACCGGTCACGGTTTTCGCCATCGAGTATGACAGGAAGCGATCCGCATCTGTGCGATCGTATTGGTAGTGCTCGTACAGGATCGTTCCGTGGCGGGCGATTAGCAGGCTCGTGACAGCCTTGCGCCGGAGGTACTCATCGAGAGACTGCGTCATGCCCTCATGATGATAGGTCAGTGCCAATTCCTCCGGCGCGCGCGCGAAAAAGCGGCGCGGCCGCCCCTCGGAGCACGACGTGGTGCGGAAAAATGCGATCAAAATGCGAGAGAGTTCCCACCACGAACTTCTGAACCACTTCTCCGGCTGGAGGCCCGTACGGGTAGTTCTGCTCGCGGCCGTAAGCCGCCGCGTCGGGACCTGTCGGGGAAAAAACCGGATTGGCCTGCCCCCAGGCATGACCGGCAATAAGGCATATAGCTGGCACAAGACGGCCGATGACCATGGTGACGCTCCCGTGTCAGCGGATTTTTGTTCCCGCGCAGCCAGAATGGCAAACCGAGATCCCCCCTCGCAAGGCAGAAGAAAGTCGGCGCTTTGTACGACGGGAATAGAGCTCCAATCGGTAGATACTACGGGGACTACGGGGCTATGTTGCGTCGCATCGTGCGATGCGCGCTCCACTTCGACGATGGCGCCCCCCGCCCCGCGGCGACCGTGCGCGTAATCCCCCCTCATCCCCCTTCGTGGGCATGAGGTCATGCGCGGCTTGATCGCCGCAGGGTTCAAGCCATTCGCAGCTCGCATTCTACCATATGCAGACTGTCAGTTTTCCGAAGTCTACCCCTCCTGCGGGCGCAAAACCCGCTTCCGCGGAGCTAAAGCCGTTGCGCGAGGAACCGCAGCAGTCGTGGCGCGAGAAATCCGGTAAAGCTATTCGGCTCCTCGATGGGATCAGATATCCAAAAATGAGGAGCGGATTGAATCACAACCGCACGCACGTAAAACCGCGCTTGCTTGAGAGCTGTCAGGAAAACCTCGGATTGCTTTGGGTCAACGATGTCGTCAGCGGTACCCCATGCGAGCAGAAATGCCGTACTGTTATTCGCGAAGATAGCGTGTGAGATTGGCGAGACTGCGTACCAGGCGCGGCGATCCTGCATCGGCGGAAAGCCCATGAATTTCTCGGTGATATTGTCTGTGGGACGTGTGGTAAGGTCGTGCTCCCACTGCGCACTCAGATCATAAGCGCCATAGACCCCGATCACCGCTCGCACTTTTGTACTCACGTTCGCGTAGGGGTCATCTGGATAGGCGTTTGCATAATCCGGCGAGTCACCGGCTAGAGCCACCAGCGCGCTGAGGTGCGCGCCAGCGGAGTCGCCCATTAGAGCGGGTCTTCCGTGAATCGTGTGGGTGATTCTCCGGCGTCATAGCACCGGAAGCATGCATGAGAGGACCTTGAGACGGAGGTATTCCTCGTCCTTCAGCCC
>Ga0209040_10000310_pt1 | contig 36122 bp, 41 predicted proteins | sample BogFormECP12_OM3_FD_188240 | JGI IMG/M metagenome (GOLD analysis project Ga0209040, IMG submission 188240) | Bog forest soil microbial communities from Calvert Island, British Columbia, Canada - ECP12_OM3 (SPAdes) (version 2) | ecosystem: Environmental > Aquatic > Freshwater > Wetlands > Bog ... | reverse complement strand
CATCCGGGCGAAGGTGACGAACGCCAGGTTGACCGCGTTGAGCATCAGCTCGACGCACATGAACATCACGATGGCGTTGCGGCGCAACAGCACACCGGCGGCTCCGATGGTGAACAGCAGCGCCGACAGGTAGAGGTAGTTCTGCGGATTCATGACGCACCGTTCTGAGAACCGTTGGAACCATGGGAACCACCGCCGGTGGGTACTTCCAAGCCTTCGATCGTTCGCGGCTCGAGCACCTGCGGCACCGACATCCGGGAGTAGGAGCCGTCGGGCAACAGTGCTGCGGTGTCGACCGCGTTGTGCCGGGCGAAGACACCTGGTCCGGGTAGCGGGGTGGGGTGGCCGCCCGGGCGGAATCGTTCGACCGATAGCTCCCGCTGGGTCTTGCGGCGCTCGAAGCGCTCCCGGTGCGCCAGAATCATCGCGCCGATGGCGGCGGTGATCAGCAGTGCGCTGGTCAGCTCGAACGCCCACAGGTAGCGGGAGAAGATCAGCACCGCCAAACCCTGCACGTTGCCGCCGGCGTTGGCTTGTGTCAGCGCGCCGTAGGTGCCGGTGGTGACGGTGCCGATGCCGGCGATGAGCAGAATCCCGAATCCGAGACCAACGATCACCGCCCCGACCCGTTGGCCGCGCAGCGTCTCGACCAGGGACTCCGCTGAGTCCACGCCGATCAGCATGAGGACGAACAGGAACAGCATCATCACCGCGCCGGTGTAGACCACGATCTGGACCACGCCGAGGAATAGCGCGTTTTCGATCATGTAGAACACCGCCAGGATGATCATCGTCATGGCCAGAAACATTGCGGAGTAAACCGCGTTGGCGGCCATCACCATGCCGACCGCCCCGATCAACGCCAGCGTGCCCAGCAGATAGAACGTCACCGCCTCACCGGTGGAGGTTCGGGTAATCGCGTCAGCGGCAAGGTCCGTGGCCAGCAGAGTGGTCATGGGGTGGCGTCCGGATTCTGCTTGTCGCGCAGGCCTTCTGACGTCACGTTGCCGCGGTAGTAGTCGGCGTCGGTGGCCCCTTCGGCTCTGGGGTGCGGTGCCGCGGTCATACCCTCCTGCAACGGAGCCAGCAGGCGGTCCTTTTCGTAGATCAGGTCAGCGCGGTTGTCGTCGGCCATCTCGTAGTGGTTGGTCATCGTCAACGCGCGGGTGGGACAGGCTTCGACGCACAGCCCGCATCCGATGCAGCGTAGATAGTTGATCTGATAGACGCGGCCATAGCGTTCGCCCGGCGAAAACCTTGCCTCTTCGGTGTTGTCGGCGCCCTCGACGTAGATCGCGTCGGCCGGGCACGCCCAGGCGCACAGCTCGCAGCCGATGCACTTCTCCAAGCCGTCGTCGTAGCGGTTCAGCTGATGGCGGCCGTGGTAGCGGGGCGCCACCGGGCCCGGCTTTTCCGGGTATTCCTCGGTGACCGGCCGTTTGAACATGGTTCCGAACGTCACGCCGAATCCGGCGAGGGAACTGAGGAATTTAGCCATTAGCAGCCTCCTTGGTCGCCGGCACCAGCGGCTGGCCGGGCAGCGGCGGCGTTGGGTATGCCGGCTCGAAGAGCTCTGCCTCTACCGGCGGTTCGTGGCGCTTCTTCTGACTCCGTTTGCTGCCGAAGGGTTTTCGCAGGATGAGCAGCAGTGCTGCGTTGACGACGAGGCTGGCGATCACCAGCACCGGCGTCCAGTGCGGATAACCCTGGTCGCGCAGCGTGCGGATGCCCGCGGCGATCAGCGCCCAGACAAGCGACACCGGGATGAGGATCTTCCAGCCCAGCGCCATGAACTGGTCGTAGCGCAGCCGCGGCAGCGTGCCGCGCAGCCAGATGTAGATGAACAGGAACAGCCACACCTTGGCGGTGAACCACAGCACGGGCCACCAGCCGCTGTTGGCGCCGGCCCACATGTTCAGCGGCCACGGCGCGTGCCAGCCGCCGAGGAAAAGCGTGGCGGCCAACGCTGACACCGTGGTCATGTTGATGTACTCAGCGAGGTAGAACATCGCGAAGCTCAGCGACGAGTACTCGGTGTGGAAGCCGGCGACCAGCTCGCCCTCGGCCTCGGGCAGGTCGAACGGCGCGCGATTGGTCTCGCCGACCATGGACACCAGGTACACCGAGAACGACGGCAGCAGCAGGAAGATAAACCAGACTCGGTCTTGGGCGGACACGATCTGGGACGTCGACATCGTCCCGGCGTAAAGGAACACCGTGGCGAACGACAACCCCATCGCGACCTCGTAGGAGATCACCTGCGCGGTGGAGCGCACCCCGCCCAGCAGGGGATACGTCGAGCCCGACGCCCAACCGGCCAATACGATGCCGTAGACCCCGATCGACGAGAGAGCCAGTATGAACAGCACCGCGACTGGCAGGTCGGTCACCTGCAGCGCGGTCCAGTGTCCGAACACTGAGACCTGCGGCCCGAACGGGATGAACGCGAAGGCCGTGATCGCGGGGATCGTGGAGATGACCGGTGCCATCAAGAAGATCGGCTTTTCGACGCCGAACGGGGTGATGGGTTCCTTGAGCGCCAGCTTGATGCCGTCGGCCAGGCTCTGCAGATAGCCCCGCGGGCCCACCCGGTTGGGCCCCCACCGCATCTGCATCCGGCCCAGGATCTTGCGCTCGGCAAGGATCGCCACCAGCACCGTCAGCAGCAGGAACACGAACACGGCGAGCGCTTTGGCGGCGATCAACCACCAGGTGTCGTGCCCGAAGCCGGTCATGAGCTCCGCTCCTTCAGTCCGATCTGCACTACGGCGCCGGCTGTCACGCCCAACGTCCGGTGCACCGCCGAGCCCGGCGAGTTCAGCGGCAGCCACACCACGTGGTCGGGCATCTCGGTGATGGTCAACGGCAGCGTGATCTCACCGCGGGCAGTGCTGACGGTGACCTGGTCGCCGTCAGCGGCGCCGATGGCATCCGCCGTCCCGGCCGACAGTCGAACCACCGGCGTGCGCGCGGTGCCGGCCAGGTGCGGCTCGCCATCCTGCAGCCGCCCGGCGTCGAGCAGCATCCGCCACCCGGCCAACACGGCTTCACCGGCACCGGGTTTCGGTGCCGCGGCAGCGGCGACGGTCGGGTCGGCGGCGTATGTGCCATCCCAGGCGCCCAGCGCGCTCAGCTCGGCGTGCGCAGCTTCCACCGTCGGCAGCCCCAGGTCGATGCCCAACTCGTCGGCCAGGGTGTCAAGCACCCGCAGGTCCGGCGTCGCGGCTGGGGGTAGCGCGGCCGAGGAGGCGCGGTGTCTGCCCTCCCAGTTGACGTAGGTTCCCGACTTCTCCGCCGCCGGTGCGATCGGGAAAACCACGTCCGCTCGCTCGGTCACCGCGCTCTGGCGCAGCTCCAGGCTCACCACGAAGACCGGGGCGTCCAAGGCGGCCAGCACCGCGTCGGGATCGGCGAAGTCGTCGGGTTCGACGCCGCCGACCAGTAGGGCGCCCAGTGTGCCTTCGGTGGCCGCGGCCAGGATCCCGTCGGCGTCACGCCCCTTGGCAGCGGGCAATTCGGAGACATGCCAGGCTTCCGCCACTCGCGAACGGGCAGTCTCGTCACTGACCGGGTGCCCGCCGGGCAGCAGCCCCGGCAGCGCGCCGGCGTCCAGCGCTCCGCGTTCCCCGGCGCGGCGAGGCACCCACGCCAGTCCCGCTCCGGTGGTATCCGAGAGCCGGGCCGCGGCGGACAATCCGCCGGGCACGCCGGCCAGCCGTTCGCCGACGATGATGATCGCGCCGGGCTTAGACAGCAGGTCACCGAGTTCGCCAGTGGCCAGCCCGTCCAACGCTGCGGCTTCCGCGCCGGGCATGGTTTGAATCAGCTTGCCGGACATCTTCTTCAACCCGTTCGTGGCGAACGGGGCGATGGCGTGCACCCGCAGTCCGCGTTTGCGGGCGGCCTTGCGCAACCGCAAGTACACGATCGGCGACTCTTCTTCGGGCTCGAACCCGGCGAGCAGCACCACCGGCGCCGACTCCAGATCGGAGTAGCTGATCGTGATCGGCCTGCCCGCCACCCGGGCCGCCAGGAATTGCGCTTCTTCGCTGGAGTGCGGACGGGCTCGAAAGTCGATGTCGTTGGTATTCAACGCGATTCGGGCGAACTTGGAGTAGGCGTAGGCGTCCTCAACGGTCAGCCGGCCGCCGAGCAGCACGCCCGTACCGCCGACCGCCGAAGTGAGCCCGTCGACCGCGGCGGCCACCGCGTGCGGCCACGAGGCCGGCACCAGCGCGCCGTCGGTGTCGCGCACCAGGGGAGTGGTGATCCGGTCAGGCCGGGTGGCGTAGGTGAACGCCCACCGCCCTTTGTCGCAGTTCCACTCCTCGTTGACCTCGGGCTCGTCGCCGGCCAGCCGTCGCAGCACCTTGCCGCGGCGGTGGTCGGTGCGCTGCGCGCACCCCGACGCGCAGTGCTCACAGACACTCGGGCTGGAGACCAGATCGAACGGGCGGGCCCGGAACCGGTAGGCGGCGCCGGTCAGAGCGCCCACCGGGCAGATCTGCACGGCATTGCCGGAGAAGTACGACTCGAACGGCTCGTTGGCGTAGATGCCGACCTGTTGCAGCGCGCCACGCTCGAGCATCTCGATGAACGGGTCGCCGGCGATCTGGTCGGAGAACCGGGTGCACCGCGCGCACAGGATGCAGCGCTCCCGATCCAGCAATACCTGCGAGGAGATGTTGATCGGCTTGGTGAACGTGCGTTTGACGTCGTTGAACCGGGAATCGGGGCGACCGTTGGACATCGCCTGGTTCTGCAGCGGGCACTCACCGCCCTTGTCGCACATCGGGCAGTCCAGCGGGTGGTTGATCAGCAGCAGCTCCATCACTCCGTGCTGGGCCTTATCGGCGGCTTCGGAGCTGAACTGGGTGTGTACCACCATGTCGTCGGTTACCGGGATGGTGCACGACGCCATCGGTTTGCGCTGGCCCTCGATCTCGACCAGGCATTGGCGGCAGGCGCCGACCGGATCCAACAGCGGGTGGTCGCAGAACCGGGGGATCTCAACGCCGATCAACTCAGCGGCGCGGATCACCAAAGTGCCTTTGGGAACGCTGATTTCGGTGCCGTCGATGGTCAACGTCACCAGCTCCGGCTGGGAAACCTTCTTTCCGGTGTCGGCCGTTTGCGTCACGCATCCACTCCGTTCGCCGCAAGCATGGAATCTCGGGGGTCGAACGGGCATCCGCCTCCTTCGACATGCGCGACATATTCGTCGCGGAAATACTGGATCGACGACGCAACTGGACTGGCCGCGCCATCGCCCAAGGCGCAGAACGACTTTCCGAGAATGGCGTCGGAGATGTCCAGCAGCTTGTCGATATCTTCGTGGGTGCCCTCGCCCGTTTCCAGCCGTTCATAGATCTGGTCCAGCCAGAAGGTGCCTTCACGGCAGGGCGTGCACTTACCGCAAGATTCGTGCTTGTAGAAGTAGGTCCAGCGTTGCACGGCGCGCACCACGCACGTCGTCTCGTCGAAAATCTCCAACGCCTTGGTGCCCAGCATCGAACCGGCCGCGCCCACGCCTTCGTAGTCCAGCGGTACGTCGAGGTGCTCGTCGGTGAGCAGCGGAGTCGACGACCCGCCCGGTGTCCAGAATTTCAGCCGGTGTCCGGCCCGCACCCCGCCAGCGTAGTCGAGCAATTCCCGCAACGTGATGCCCAGCGGCGCTTCGTACTGGCCCGGTCGCGTCACGTGCCCGGACAGCGAATACAGCGTGAAACCGGGCGATTTCTCGGTGCCCATCGACCGGAACCAGTCGACGCCGTTGAGGATGATCGGCGGAACGCTGGCGATGGTCTCGACATTGTTGATCACCGTCGGACAGCCGTAGAGTCCGGCCACCGCAGGGAACGGCGGACGTAGCCGCGGCTGGCCGCGGCGGCCTTCCAGCGAGTCGAGCAACGCCGTCTCCTCGCCGCAGATGTAGGCGCCGGCGCCGGCGTGCACCACCAGCTCCAGGTCGTAGCCGGACCCGGCGATGTCGCGGCCGAGGTAACCGGCGGCGTAGGCCTCGGCGACCGCGTTCTGCAGGCGCCGCAGCACCGGCAAGACTTCACCGCGGACGTAGATGAAAGCGTGGCTGGCCCGGATCGCGTACGACGCGATGATCACACCCTCGACCAGGAGGTGCGGGGTGGCCAGCATCAGCGGAATGTCTTTGCAGGTACCGGGTTCCGACTCGTCGGCGTTGACCACCAGGTAGTGCGGCTTGGCCGCCCGACCGCTGTCGCCCTGCGGGATGAACGACCACTTCGTCCCGGTCGAGAAACCCGCCCCGCCGCGGCCGCGCAGGCCGGAGTCCTTGACCGCCTGCATCACCTGATCCGGCCCCATCTCCAGGGCTTTCTGCAGAGCCTGGTAGCCGTCGTTGCGGCGATAGGTCGCCATCGTCCACGACTCTGGGTCGTCCCAGTAACGGCTCAGCACGGGAGCCAACGGTGTTTGCGGCCCCATTAATGACCTTCCGCTGCGTTGTTGGCCGGTGGCGCCGCCATGTCGTGTTCCTTGGCAACACGAAGCCCGGCCAACGTGGCCGCACCGGCGCCGCCTTGGCCTTCGTCGGGACGCGGGTCGGGGAAACCGGCCAGGATCCGCTCGGTCTCCTTGAACTTGCACAGCGGAGCGCCGCGAGTCGGCGCCGGGGGTTGTCCGGCTCGCAGCCCGTCGACCAGCTTGCGTGCCGACTCCGGGGTCTGGTTGTCGAAGAACTCCCAGTTGACCATCAGCACCGGGGCGTAGTCGCACGCCGCATTGCACTCGATGTGTTGCAGAGTCACCGCGCCGTCGGCGGTGGTCTCGTCGTTGCCGATGCCGAGGTGTTCTTTGAGCGAGTCGAAGACGGCATCGCCGCCCATCACGGCGCACAGCGTGTTCGTGCACACCCCGACCAGGTATTCGCCGGTGGGTCCGCGGCGGTACATGGTGTAGAAGCTCGCCACCGCAGCGACTTCAGCACCGGTCAACCCGAGCTGCTCGCCGCAGAATTCAAAACCGGCCGGGGTCACGTAACCGTCCTCGGACTGCACCAGGTGCAGCAGCGGCAGCAGCGCCGACCGCGGGCTGGGGTAGCGGCCGATGATCTCCTTGGCGTCGACTTCCAACCGGGCCTGTACCTCGGGTGGATAGGACTCCGGTGCGCCTTCGACGACGAATTGGCCCGGCTCTTCGGGCGGCGGGCCAAGGCGGATGAACACCCGCTCGCCGTTGGCTCCGGCGCCGGGAGTCTGCGCCCCCGTCACCGGTCCACCCCGCCCATGACGGGATCGATGCTGGCCACCGACGTGATCACGTCGGCCACCATCCCGCCCTCACACATCGCGGCGACGGCCTGCAGGTTGGTGAACGACGGATCCCGGTAGTGCACCCGGTAGGGGCGGGTGCCGCCGTCGCTGACCATGTGCACGCCCAACTCGCCGCGCGGCGACTCGACCGCGACGTACACCTGCCCGGCCGGGACGCGGATGCCTTCGGTGACCAGTTTGAAGTGGTGGATCAGCGCCTCCATCGAGGTGCCCATGATCTTGGCGATGTGCTCGGGCGAATTGCCCAGACCGTCCGGGCCGACCTTCAGATCGGCCGGCCAGGCGATCTTGCGGTTCTCCACCATGATCGGGCCGGGCCGCAACTTATCCAGGCACTGTTCGACGATCTTCAGCGACTCCCGCATCTCCTTGATGCGAATTATGTAGCGCCCGTACGAATCACACGTGTCGTCGGTGATCACGTCGAACTCGTAGTTCTCGTAGCCGCAGTAGGGGTCGCTACGACGCAGGTCGTACGGCAACCCGGTCGCGCGCAGACACGGCCCGGTTATCCCCAGGGCCATACACCCGGTCAGGTCGAGATACCCGACGCCCTGGGTACGGGCTTTCCAGATGTAGTTGTCGTTGAGCAGGTTTTCCATGTCGTTGAGCCGACGGCCCAGCAGTTTGACGAGTTCCGGGATCTCGCGCAGCGTGTCGGGCGGCAGATCCTGGGCGAGTCCGCCGGGCCGGATGTATGCGTGGTTCATCCGCAAGCCGGTGACCTTCTCGAACAGGTTCAGGATCAGCTCGCGTTCCCGGAACCCGAGGAACATCGCCGTCATCGCACCCAGTTCCATGCCGCCGGTCGCCAATGCGACCAGGTGCGAGGAGATCCGGTTGAACTCCATCATCATCACCCGGATGACGTTGACGCGTTCCGGGATCTCGTCGGTGATCCCGAGCAGCTTCTCGACACCCAGGCAGTAGGCGGTTTCGTTGAAAAACGGTGACAGGTAATCCATTCGGGTCACGAACGTCACACCCTGGGTCCAGTACCGGTACTCCAGGTTCTTCTCGATCCCGGTGTGCAGGTAGCCGATTCCGCACCGGGCATCGGTGACCGTCTCGCCTTCGATCTCCAGGATCAGCCGCAGCACGCCGTGCGTGGACGGATGCTGAGGTCCCATGTTGACGACGATGCGTTCACCGGGTTCGCCCCTGCGTGCCGCCTCGACGATCTCTTCCCAATCCTGGCCCACGACAGCCACCAGGGTTTCTCCGCCGGTGCCCTCGCCGTTGGGGGTGGTGGTCTCGCTCATCAGTTGTAGGCCCTCCGCTCGTCGGGCGGGGGAATCTTCGCGCCCTTGTACTCCACCGGAACACCGCCGAGTGGATAGTCCTTACGTTGCGGGTGTCCTTCCCAGTCGTCGGGCATCTCGATGCGGGTCAGCGACGGGTGGCCGTCGAAGATGATGCCGAAGAAGTCATAGGTTTCGCGCTCGTGCCAGTCGTTGGTGGGGTAGATCGCGAACAGCGACGGGATGTGCGGATCGCTGTCCGGCGCAGACACTTCCAACCGAATACGACGTCCGTGGGTGATCGATTTCAGCGGATAAACGGCGTGCAGTTCGCGTCCGCTTTCGTGCGGGTAGTGCACGCCGTTGACGCCCAGGCACAATTCGAAGCGCAGTTGCGGGTCGTCGCGGAGTCGACCGGCCACCTGTGGCAATAGCTCGCGGCGCACGTGCACAGTCAGTTCGTCCCGATAGACCACGACTTTCTCTACGGCGTCTTCGAATTCGACGCCATCGGCCTTCAGCGCCTCGGCCAACCGGTCGACGACCTCGTCGAAGTATCCGCCGGAGGGCCGGGGGCTGCCGTCGTCGAGCGTGACCTGCTGGACCAGCCGCCCGTATCCCGACGTGTCGCCGGTGCCGTGGACGCCGAACATGCCTCGGCGGACGTCGATCACCTCTCGGTCGGATTGGTCGGGGGCGACAGGGACTCCTCCCAACTCGCTGGCTGCTCGTTTCGGGTCGTGCTCCGGTGAACTCATCGCAACAGTCCGCGCATCTCGATCGTCGGCCTGGCAGCCAGCGCCGCCTGTTCGGCTTCGGCGATGGCCAGTTCGCGGTTGACGCCCAACGGCATCTCCTGAATCTTGTCGTGCAGCTTGAGGATTGCGTACAACAACATCTCCGGACGCGGCGGGCAGCCGGGTAGGTAGATGTCTACCGGCACAACGTGGTCCACGCCCTGGAGGATCGCGTAGTTGTTGAACATCCCGCCCGAAGACGCGCACACGCCCATGGCCAGCACCCATTTGGGCTCGGCCATCTGGTCGTAGATCTGACGCAGCACCGGCGCCATCTTCTGGCTGACACGGCCGGCCACGATCATCAGATCGGCTTGCCGGGGCGTCGCCGAAAACCTCTCCATGCCAAAGCGGGCGATGTCGAATCGCGGGCCGGCGGTGGCCATCATCTCAATCGCGCAGCAGGCCAATCCGAACGTTGCCGGCCACAACGAGTTCTTGCGGAAGTATCCCGCCAGTGTTTCGACGGTCGTCAGCAAGAAACCGCTTGGCACTTTCTCTTCCAGGCCCACGTCTTACCTCAATCCCAGGTCAGGCCGCCGCGGCGCCATACGTATGCGTAGGCCACGAAGACCGTGAGGATGAACACCACCATCTCGACCAGCGCGAACACTCCCAGCTTGTCGTAGCTGACCGCCCACGGATAGAGGAACACGATTTCGATGTCGAAGACGATGAACAACATTGCAGTCAGGTAATACTTCACCGGGAACCGCTGCCCGCTGCCTGCGTGCGGCGCGTTGGCCGGCTGGTCGCTGGGTTCGATCCCGCATTCGTATGCCTCCAGCTTCGCCTTGTTGTAGCGCGAAGGGCCGATGATCTGCGCGATCGCGACCGAGCCGATGGCGAACGCAGCGGCGATTCCTCCAAGTACCAGGATGGGTAGGTACAGATTCATGCCGCGAAGACGCTCCCTTGTGGTCTATGGGCTGACTGTGACCGCAACCACAGCCTAGCGATCTTGTGTGGTCCCGCGCTCAGCAGTCTAGATGTGACCTCAACCACGTGCCGGGTGGGTGGTCGCCCGCTCGAAGCACGCAACGGCCGGGCGGCTATTCGTGATTCACGAGTTGCCAAGGGCGTAAAGCTATTTCGCTTATTGACGAGGCCCGCAGCGCTCTGGGTTGCGACATCATCCGGCGCCCTGAGCGGTCAGTGCCCGGCGGTCGTTGAGCTAATGCACCGGAGGGCGCAGCAACTCAAGCACCGTTCGGCTGAGCCGAATCGGGTCGATCGGCTGCGGGACCGATGCCTCAGCGCGTGACCAGCTGGCCAGCCAGGCATCGTCGCGCCGCCCGGTGAGCACCACGATCGGCGGTCCCTGGTCAATTTCGTCTTTGAGCTGCTTGGCGATGCCCATGCCGCCTTCTGGGGTCGCCTCGCCGTCGAGAATGGCCAGATCGATGCCTCCGGCGTCCATCTGTTGGATGACGACAGGCCCGGTGGCCACTTCGACGTAGCTCAGCTCGGGCAGATCCGGGTGCACCCGTCTGCCCAACGCCAGCATGACGTCTCGCCGGGTCTCGGCGTTGTCGCTGTACACGAGGATGCGCAGTGGGCTGGTGTCAGGCACGGTCCAGATGGTACTGCCCGGCGACGGTGCAGGCCGCTTGCGGCCTGAGGAGGAGCGGGCGATCAACACTGCCCGGCGACGATGCAGGCCGCTTGCAGGCTCTCCGCGTTTACCGCGGCGCCCGCACGAAGCACGCGTCGGCCGAAGCTGTCGCCATCTTGCCGATCATGCCGAGCCGGTTCCAGCCCAGGCCGAATTGGGCCCGGTCGACCTCGGTTTTCGCCGATACCCGCACCGAACCGTCGTCGAGCAGGATGACCCGCACCGGCAGCGGCACAGGGGCGGTGACTCCCTTGATGCTGAAGGTGGCCCGTAGATCGGCGGCGTTTCCGGAGGTCGGCTCTACGGCGGTAACGACGACGCTGATCTCCGGGAAGTGCTCGGCGTCGAAGAAATCGGCCGACCGCAGATGCTCGTCGCGTTTACCGATTCCGGTACGCAACGACGCCACCCGGATGTCGAGGCGGCCGAAGATGGCGCCCTTGCCGGTGATCTGGCCGTCACCGTTGAACTCGGTGAACCGGCCTTTGACGCTGATCAGGCCCCACATGTTCCTGATCTTGAAGCTGATCGTGGACTTGTCCGGAACGAGATTCCATACCCCTGCGGTGTCAGGATCGCTCAGCAGTGTTTCCACGGTGGTCATCTGCGCCGCTCCTCCTCATCGCTTCGCTCTGCATCGTCGCCGGCGCGGGTCAACAGCACCTCCGTTGCCGGTTAGCTCATCAGCGGTGCGAGTTCGGCTGGGTCGAAGTACTCATCGATTCGGCTGATTAGGCCGTTGATCCCCAACTTAATCACGATGCACACCCGCAGGGCGATCGATCCGCCGTTGCGGCCGGCGGCGTGCAGGATGTGCTGCTGGACGAAACCGTCGGGGAACAGCTGGCGGTCCACGATCTCGTAGCGGCGTTGCGTGCTGACATCGATGAACCAGCGCAGCACCTTCAGCGCACGCTCTTTGTCGTTATCGCGTCGGGCGCCCACTCGCCATACCGCGATGTCGTCATCGAACAGCTGGCGCAGCGTCGTCTCGTCGCTTCGCTCGATCGCCGCGAACAGCTGATCGGCCACCTCGGCGATGACGTGCTGACTGTGGCCGGAGCCGGTAGCGGTCATGGGGAGTCTTTCTATTCGCTCTCGTAACCCGGATGCGCGACCGATAGACGGTGACTCACCAATGCACGCAGAGCCGGTTGCACCTGCTCGCTGCGATCGTCCAGCACGCCTGCCCGAATAGCGGCGGCCAGCTGGGCTTCGTCGTCAAAACCGAGGCCGGTTAGGGCATCCGTGACATCGTTGGCCGAGTCGGCGAGCAATTCACGCTCGATGATGCGCAACACATTGGCCGCAACCCGAGCATGGAAATTGACCTGACCGGCGGTCGACTCCCGGACATCGGTCTCGAGGAATTCGGCGACCGCAGCGACAAGTTCAGCCGCGGTGGGGCGGCCGTGCAGTGGGTTGCTGGAAGCGGCCCCTGCCGTCATCAGGTCGCAGGCGCCTCGGGACCGCGATCCACCCCGGTACGCAGCTTCACCGATGCGGAGTAAGCGAGCGTGCGGAACCGCAGCACCGGATCATTCGAGGGCTCGATCCCGTCGGTGACGCGCATGGGGTCGAATACGACGATGTCGCCGCCATGCTCGCGTTCCGTCTCGATGCCGGTGATGGTCAGGGCGCCGACGGTGACGGTTTGGCTGCTGTGCCACGGTCTGGATGGGTCGACGGTGGAATCGCCGTCCCCGGCGATCTGAACGTCGTAGGCGAACCGGACCGGTTCCGACGCGAGGCGCTCGTCGAGTTCTTCGATCAAGAAGCTCGCGCTCTTCTCCGCCGCGACCCGCGGCGGCAGAAATTCTTCGCCCGCGGCCGGAAGCAGGTGATAACGAACGAATCGCGCGCTCCCGTCGGCGGCGATCCAGCGGAAGGCGTGCAATCCGTGGTACTCGACGGTGGCGTAGCTCGTCGGCACTTTGTTTGCGGCCTGCAACACGGGCAGCGCGGCCAAGAAGCGGGGGTGGGTGGCGATGTATCCGGCGAGGCGCAGCGGAGCGGTAATGCCGGGGCGCATCGCACGTAAGAGGGCGATGAAGCCATCGGGGGTGGCGGACGGGAACAGCTTTGCGGTCTGCGTCGACACGTCGGTGGTCGACCCGTCCGGCAGCGTGAACTTCACCGCCATCCCGCGCACTCCCGGAGCCCCGTCTGGCTGCGCCGGATTGCCTGAGCCGTTGGAGAACCGGATCAGCGCGGGTACGGCTGAACCGTTGAGGTGCGCAGCACGGGAGAGTTGGGCGGCCTCGTCGGTGGCGGTGAATGTGCCGCGGTAGAGCTTGCCCTTGGCGTGCAACGCCCGGTAGCCGGGTTGCGCCCCACCAGTCCCGCGGATGGTGTCGATCGCCTGATCAGGAGTAATCACAGCCGCATCTTAAGCGGTTAACCGGTATTCGGTGCACGCTTATCGAGGAGGGTGAGCAGATCCCACTCGGTCTCGCATACTCGCCGGCCGATCGCGGCCAGCTCCACCGAGCGGGTCTGTCCGCTCAGGTGGCGCTCCGCCTGGTAGCGGCAGATCACACCCCAGCGCAGCGTGGCCAGGACCAACCACCAATGAAAGGCCACCCGATCGACCGTGGCACCCCCGGCCTGTTCGTAGGCGCAAAGAAAATCCTCGACGCTGCCCAGGCCGCCGGCGACGCGGTCGGCCGGAGCACCGAACCGCCAGGCCCGGATACAGAACCAGGCCAGGTCTTCATAGACCTCACCGATGTGCACCAGCTCCCAGTCCAGCACGGCCGCCAGCCTGGACCCGTCGACGATGAGGTTGCCCATCCGGTAGTCGCCGTGCACCAGGCGCGTCGGCGACGGCGCCGGCCGGTGGGCGGCGAGCCACCGGAAAGCCCACTCGAACGTGGCGGCGGTGTCGCCCATGGCGTCAAGTCGGCCGCGCCATTCGGCGAGTTGATCCTCGCGGTCCACGCCGGAGAGGTTCGTGTCGGCGCGGTGAATGGCGGCCAGCGCTTGGGCGCACTGGAGTAGTAGTCGTGCCCGGCCCGCTGCGTCCAGCTGGCGCTGAATGCGACGGACGATCGTCTCGCCTTTGATTTCGTCGCAAATCAGAAACGGATTGCCAAGTGCGCCAAGCGAATCATCGGCGACCAAAATGTGGGGGACCGGCGCCCCGGCGGCAGCGGCGGCGGCTTGAGCGCGGGCCTCGAGTTCCATGCCGGCGTGCACGTCGTCAGGTGGGCCGGTGCGAAGGATCAGCGAGCGGCGTTGGCCGCTAGCGACGGCTTCGAACGCCCAGGTGGTTCTGCTGGCACCGCCGGTCAGTGCGCGCAGGTTATCGATCGTGGTGCTAGCGCCGAAGGCTGTCTCCAGCACCCCGGCAAGTTTTGGCGCTAACTCGGCCGGATCTTTAATGACCGTCACTTGCTGCCGAATTTGAACAGCCGCTGCGCCACCCGCCGGATTTGGATTTCCTCGGCGCCCTCGGTGATCCGGTAGCGGCGGTGGTGGCGGTAGATGTGCTCGAACGGCTCATGACGGCTGTAGCCGAGGCCGCCGAAAATCTGCATGGCACGGTCGGCGGCGTCGCAAACCAGTCGGTTCGCGCGATAGTTGGCCATCGACACTTTGTCGGACACCTCCATGTGGTGGTTGCGGTCCAAGTGCCAGGCCGCGTACTGCACTAGCAGTCGCACCATCTGGGCTTCGGTCTGCAACTCGGCCAGCGGCCACTGCACGGCCTGGTTGACCGCCAGCGGCTTGCCGAACACCGTACGTTCGCCGGCATATTCGGCGGCCCGGTCGATGCAGTATTGCGCTGCGCCCAGACTGCTGGCCGCTTGCCGAATTCGGTTCTCGTGCAAGAACGTTTGCGCAACCTCCAGCCCGCGATCCACCTCACCGAGTACCGCGTCGGCGGGCACACGCACATCATTGAGCTCGACTTCGCCGTGATCGGTGGGCATGTTGAACGTCCACCAGTAATACGGGACGGTGAATCCGGGCGCGTCGGTAGGCACCAGGAATGCGGTGATGCCGCGGGCTTGTCCCGGCTCGCCCGAAGTGCGGGCGAAGATCAAGTCATGCGTGGCGCGGTGTACGCCGGTATTGAACCGCTTGGAACCGTTGATCACCCAGTCGTCGCCGTCGGGCTTGGCGTGCGTTTCCAGCCAGGTGGCATCGGAGCCGTGCTGCGGCTCGGTGAGCCCGAAGGCCATCGAGCGTTCCCCGGTGATCAACGCCTCGGACCATTGGGCGCGTTGCGCGGCGGTGCCGAAGCGTTCCATCATGATCACCTGCGGAAAGTTTCCGACGATCGATGCCTCGTTCTGCAAGTCGTTGTGCAGGCCAAGGCCCTTGTGCGCCAGATGTTCCCGGATCACGGCCATGTCGACGTTGGTGCCGTCGCGGCCACCCAGCGACGCCGGCAGTCCGTAGCGCAGCCAGCCGGCTTTGTCGGCCCGTCGGCGCATCTCGGAGAGCAGGTCCTCCCACTCCCGGGTCGGGATGCCGTCGTGGTCCCAATCGGTGCGGGCATGCTCCCGACGCTGGTCGAAGTACTGCATGTTCTCGGCCTGCAGCGGCGCGATCTCACGTTCGATGAACGCATCCATGTCGGCGAGCAGCGCCGGAAGGTGTTCTGGCAAGGTGAAATCCACTGTTGACTCCTTAAGTGGCGTAAAGTGTCTTCTTCCAGACCGTCGACAAGGTCGCGATCGCGTCGTCGTCACTGATCTCGACGCCCAGGTTCCCAGCGCCGGGCGGCGTGACAAACACGGTGGTGAAATTCTCGAACAACAAGGCGATGGCAGCGGCGATGTGCTCGGGATTGAGTTCGGATGCGTACCCGTGCTCCTGCGCACGTAGCACCGAGGCGGCGACGATGTCCATGCCGAACCGCCGGAATTCGTTCTGGACGGCGGCGAACCGCTGCTGGGTCGCTGCCAGCTGCGCTACTGCGATCATGATCCCGATGTTTTGCTTGAACATATTCCAGTAGCCGGTGACCACCGAGGTGAAGAACGCGTCGTCATCCGGGGATTCCGGCAGGTGCAGGCTCAAGCCGGACGGGGTCACGACGTCGTGCAGGAAGGACTCCGCGAGCGCGGCGAGTAAGTCCTCCTTGTCGGCGTAATAGCGGTAGAAGACGGCGGCCGACTTTCCGGCGGCTGACGTGATGTCGGCCAGCGTGGTGCCGTGAAAGCCACTTTCAGCGAACAGTTTACGGGCAGCCTGCTCGATGGCTGCCCGGGTCTGTCGGCCCTTGGCGGTCAGAGTCCGCGTGGTGTCCGGAATCGGCATCAGGTCCGGATCCGGTCTCCGGCGCGCAGCAGGGCACTCGGCAAGTCGTGGCCGACAACCGATTTCGCTACTGCAGCTGCGGTAATGGCGGCCTGCAGGTCGATGTTGACGTCGATGTCGCTGTCCCGCAGCAGGTACACCAGGTCCTCGGTGGCGATATTGCCGGTGGCACCCGGCGCGAACGGGCAGCCACCCAGGCCGCCGACGGATGCGTCCAGCCGGGTGACTCCGGAGCTGACCGCGGCGTACGCGCTGGCCAGTCCGGCGCCGCGGGTGTTGTGGAAATGTCCGCCCAGCGGCAGCTCGCCGATGACCGGACGTAGTTGTCCGATAAGCGAACTCACCCTTCCCGGGGTGGTGGTGCCGATGGTGTCGGCGATCGAAAACCGGTCGACGCCCCGATCGCGCGCGGTGGCGGCGATGTCGAGGACTCGCTGAGGTGGCGTGGGTCCCTCGAACGGGCAGTCCCATGCGGTGGCGACGATGACCTCGACGGTGACCTCGCTGTCGTGGGCAATAGCGACGATCTCGTCGATCTGGTCTGTGGCCTCCTTACTGCTGCGCCCGACGTTGGCCGTGCTGAATGCGTCGCTGGTCGACACCACGTATTCGATCGAACGCAGCCCGGCGGCAACGGCCCGCTTGGCACCATTGGGGCTGGCCACCAAGGCGGAGAACTCGATGTCGGGATAGTTGCGCAGCTCGGCGGCAAGCTCGGCGGCATCGGCCATCGACGGCACCTTCGACGGCGAGACGAACGCAGTGGCCTCCACCTCGCGCACTCCGGTAGCGGCAACGGCTGCCAGCAGTTCGAGCTTGGCCGACAACGGGATTGGCTTTTCGATCTGCAACCCGTCGCGCAGCGACACTTCGCGGATATCCACGTGGGTGCTCACAGCACCTCCTCGGTGCGCAACTGCTCAAGCTCGTCGGCGGTCTTGCCGAGCAGCCCGATGTAGACGTCGTCGTTGTGTTGTCCGGGCCGCGCCGGGCCGGCGTTGCGAACACTGCCCGGAGACTCCGAGAGCACCGGCACGACACCTGGGCCCAAAACCGTCCGCGCGAGTCGTTCGTCGTAATGCTCGACGAGCATGTCGCGGGCCCGCAGCTGCGGGTCGTTGACCACTTCGGCGACCGTGTTGATCGGCCCCGCGATCACGCCGGCCGCGCCGAGGGTTTCGATGATCTCGCCGGGCTGCCGTTCGGCGGCCCACGCGCCGATGATCTTATCGAGTTCGTCTTGGTTGCGGCCGCGGGCGCCATGGGTGGCGAACCGGTCGTCGGTGGCCAGTTCCGGACGGCTTATCGCTTGGCACAACCGGGCGAACACGGTGTCTTGGTTGGCCGCGATCACCACCCAGGAGCCGTCGGCGCTGCGGTAGATGTTGGACGGCGCGATGCCCTCCAGGCGGGTGCCCGACGGCCCGCGCACCACGCCCCCGGCGTCGTAATCGGGGATCGTGGATTCCTGTACCGCCAAACACGATTCGTTCAACGCGACGTCGACGACCTGGCCGTGCCCGGTGATACCGCGGCGGTACAGCGCGGCCAGCGCCCCTTGGGCGCCGAACATGCCGGCCAGGCTGTCGCCCAGCGACAGCGCCAACCGGGGTGGCGGCCCGCCGGGGAAACCGTTGAGGTGGCGCAGGCCGCTGGCGGCTTCGGCCACCGAGGCGTAACCGGCCTTGTGTGCGTCGGGCCCGGTCTGCCCGTAGCCCGATACCCGAACCAGGATGATTCCCGAGTTACGTTGGCTGAGCACGTCGTAACCCAGGTTCCACTTCTCCAGGGTGCCCGGACGGAAGTTCTCCACCACGATGTCGGAATTCTCGACCAGATCAAGGAATAGCTCGCGGCCGCGCGGTCGGCGCAGGTCAAGCGTGATGGCCTTTTTATTGCGTGCATGCACCGTCCAGAAAACGTGGTGCCCGTCGACTTCGGCCTGCCCCCAGGTCCGCAATGGATCCGGTGCACCCGGTGGTTCCACCTTGATGACCTCGGCGCCCATGTCGCCGAGCAGTCGGCCGGCGAACGGTCCGGCGATCAGCGTGCCCAGCTCGAGCACCCGGATGCCGTCCAGCGGCCCTGTCGGTCTCATGCGCCGCTCCTCCGCATCGCTGCGCTCTGCATCGTCGTCGGCGGTGTCATTGCGCCCCCGCGAAGTCATGTCGGATCAGCCAGTCGGTGACGATCTCGACGGCGTGGCGCAGCTTGTCTCGTTGATCCGGCCCCGCGTAATAGTGTGTGGCGCCAGGGATTTCGTGTATCTCTTTGTCGGGATGGCCGATCGCTTCGAACAGCCGGCGGGTGTGGCTGGGTGTGCAGGCGTCGTCGGCCAGATTACCGATCACCAGCGCCGGGATCGCGATGTCTGGCCCGCAGCTGACCGCATCGCCGCGAGCGTCGTCATAACTCCATTGCGACAGCCAGCCGCGCAGCGTCGAGAAGCGGGCCAGCCCGACCGGGCTCATGTTCACCACTTGAGGATCACCTAGATAGCACGTTCCGGGAAGCCGTTCGTTGGGATCGACCGTCGGGTCCAGCCAGCGCGGGTCGGCCATGGTGCCGTGTACGACGAAGCCGAACTCGTCATCGGGTCGGCCCGCAGCCTTCAGTTCGGCGAGCTTGTCCCTGACCCAAGCGGTGATGCGGCGGTTGCGGTCGATCTGAGCCTGCCGGTAGCGGGCCAGGAACTCTGCGCTGTAGGGCGGTTGGTTGGGGTTGTCCGGGCTGTACAGATCCAGTTCCGGGTCGCGTTTGGTGGGGTCGGATTCGTCGAGGATGGACGCGTCCAGCCATTCGGTCAGCGTGCCGTGCCGGCTGATGTGTGCGGCCAGCAGCATGATGCCGTCGGCGGCGGGCAGATCCAGCTTGGTCAGATCGGGCCCGTCACCCGACGGGCTCGACGTGATGGTCGGGTGCTGGGCCTGCTGTTGGTAGAACACCGACAGCGAACCGCCTCCACTCCAGCCGGCCAGCACCACCTTCTGATAGCCCAGCCGTTCCTTGGCGTCCTTGATCGCCGCGCCGAGGTCCTCGACCACCTTCTCCATCAGCAGCGCCGAATCGGTGCCGCGGAACCGGCTGTTGCAGTAGATGACGTGGTGACCGGCCCGGGCCAGTGCGTTGATCATCGGCAGGTAGGCGCCGCCGCCTATGGGGTGCATGAACACCAGCACCGTGTCTGACGGTTTGTCCTTGGGCTTGAGCAGATAGCTTTCCAATATGGTCAGCCCGGCTACCCCTCCATAGACGTCCCGGACGCCGGAATTGTTTTCGAAGGCAACGAGATAGGGGATCCGGTCGTAGTCGTACTTCACGGCTTGTTTGGTCTCCATCAATGCTGTCCTAGGTCGTGCGCCAGCACCTCGGCTGACGGGGTCAGGCGGCGGCGGGTGTCGACGGCGATCACCTGCCAATCGACGCGGGAATGCTCGTCGAATTTGCGGCGCGCCCGCTCTCGCGCCTTCTCCGGTGCACCGTGGTGAACCCCTTGCGGCGCATGGGTAATCAAACCCGGTGGCATCGGGATGCCGTACAGCGAGCCGCCGTGGAAGAAGGCGATCTCGTCGTAGTCGACGTTGCGGTGATACCAGGGTGTGCGTTCGGTGCCGGGCACGCCTTCGGCGGGTTTGGGCAGGAAGTTCATCACGTAGACACCGGTGGCCTGCATGAACAGGTGGACGGTCGGCGGCAGGTGGACGCTGTCGGACGTGATCACGTTGTAGTCGGCGATGTTGAATGTGAACGCGAAGTTGTCGCCGCGCCACCCTTCGACGTCGAGGGGATTGTGTTGGTAGAACTGCGTTGTCGGGCCGCCCACATGGACAAGCCGGACCTCGTACTCGTCGCGGCCGTCATCCTCGATGGGCTCTGGATCGGGGATGACGGCCTGCGAGGGGTCGAACGGAAAATGCCGGCCCAGCGAACCGGGCGGCGGGACGCGGAACTCGTCGCTGGCCTCGATTATCAGCAATGTCGATTCGGCGTCGGGGACTTGCCGCCAGGTGCATGCCTTAGGGATATACACCCAGTCGCCCTCGCGGTAGCGCAGCGGCCCGAACTCGGTCTCCAGCAGACCGGTGCCCTGGTGCACGAAGCACAGCAGATCACCGTCAACGTGGCGGGTGTAGAACGGCATCGGCTGGTGGCGGCGGGACAACAGGATTCTGCAGTCGTCGTTGCTGAACATCAGCAGCGGACCGCCGTCGGCGTCGGTGGCGTCGCTGGGTTTGAGCTCGCTGGACAGCACGTCGATGGGGCGCAGCGGACCCTCCGACCGGTAGGCGGTGGGGTCGTGGCGGCGGTACATGTTGGCGGTTCGGCCGGTGAATCCACCGCGGCCCAGCTCGTCGTCCTTCAGCCCGTCGAGGTCGGCGTGCAGGCGGCGCGGTGTCGTGCCTTTGCGCAGGTGGATGAAAGATTCCATGGCGGCTCCAAGGTTGCGACAGCATCCGGGAAGGACAAAACTAAAAGTGATATTACTTTCTGTTTTAGCGCGGCACAAGAGTCCGCACGACACGGCCCCCGTGGGATCTCAGCGGCGCACGCTAGTCCTGGACGCGCAGTACGACTTTGCCTTTGGCGGTGCGATTCTCCAACGACGCGATCGCAGCGGCCGCCTCATCCAGCGGGTAGACCACCGGCTCCGGGGGAGCCAGCCGACCCGAGGCGAGCAGCTGCTCGACTGCGGCCCACTGCTCAGAAAGCGCACCGGGGTGAGTTCCCGCCCAGGCGCCCCAGCCGACACCGACTACGTCAATGTTGTTGAGTAGCAGCCGGTTTACTTTCACTGTGGGTATTTCCCCGCCGGTGAAGCCGATCACCAGCAGCCGCCCGCCGGGAGCAAGCGAGCGCAGCGAGTCGGTGAACCGGTCGCCGCCGACGGGATCAACCACCATGTCGACCCCGCGGCCGTTCGTCAATTCCTTTGCCGCGTCCTTGAAGCCGTCGGCCAGCACGACGTCGGTCGCGCCGGCTGCCGTCGCAATCTCGCCCTTGTCTTCAGTACTGACCACCGCGATGATGCGGGACGCCCCGAGCACCGTCGCCAACCGCAGCGTGGACGTACCGATCCCGCCGGCTGCCCCATGCACCAGCACGGTCTCGCCGGACTGCAGTCGGCCACGAACGGTCAGCGCGAAGTACATGGTCAGGTCGTTGAACAGCAGGCCGGCGCCCGCGGTGAAGCTCACGTTGTCGGGCAGCTTGAACACGCGGTCGGGGGCCAGCACCGCGACTTCGGCCATGCCGCCGGTGAGCATGGTCAGGCCGACAACTCTGTCGCCGGGACGCACATGGGCTCCGTCGGGTGCCGATCGGACCACGCCGGCGATCTCGGCGCCCAGCACGAACGGCGGATCGGGCCTGTACTGGTAGAGGCCGCGGGTGAGCAGCGCGTCCGGGAATGCCGCTCCCGCCGCGTGCACCTCGACGACGACGCCGTCGCCGGTCGGTTCGTCGACCTCACCAACCTCGACCGCGTCCGGACCATCAAGTCGAGTCAACTGTGCTGCGCGCATGCCAGCAGAGCCTACTGACCGTTCAGAACCCGCCGGCGACGCGCACCACGGCGCGGCCGGAGAACGTTCCCGCTCTCACCTGATCGAGCACGGCGACCACGTCTTTGACGTCGACGTCGCTGCTGATCGCATCCAGATGGCGCGGACGCAGCGCGTCGCCGAGACGCGCCCACAGCTGGCGGCGTGGGCCGATCGGCATCTGGACCGAATCCATGCCCAACAGCGCGACGCCGCGCAGGATGAACGGCAGCACTGTGGTGTGCAGCGCGGGGCCGCCGGTGAGGCCGCTGCAGGCCACCGCGCCGCCGTAGTCGACGGCGCTGAGCACATCGGCCAGCGTCGCGCCGCCGACGCAGTCCACTCCCGCCGCCCAGCGCGCCTTGGCCAGCGGCCGCGGCTTGGCGTCCGGATCGGCGGGCAGCCGACCGATAACCTCAGCGGCGCCAAGGTCTTTCAGCCGCTGCTCCGCTTCGGGTTTACCGGTCGAGGCCACCACGTGAAAGCCCGCGCCGGCAAGCAAGTCCACGCTGACCGAGCCGACGCCACCGGTCGCCCCGGTCACGACGACCGATCCGGCGCCGGGTTGCACGCCCCAGTCGATGAGCGCCTGCACGCTCATCGCCGCGGTGAAGCCGGCGGTGCCGATGGCCGCGGCATCGCGCGCACTCAGGCCGTCCAGCCGCACGACCTGTTCAGCGGGCAGCCGAGCGTATTCCGCGTAGCCGCCGTGGTGGCCGGTGCCGATCTGGTAGCCGTGCGCGACGACGACGTCGCCGACGGCGAAGTCCGCTGACTGCGACTCGACGACCTCGCCGGTCAGGTCGATGCCGGGGACGACGGGGTAGTCGCGCACCACCCCGCCGCCCGGTGTCAGCGCCAGCGCGTCCTTGAAGTTGACGCTGGAGTACAGCACGCGGATCGTCACGTCACCGGGCGGCAGGTCGTCGGGACGAAGGGTCTCGACCGACGCGGTTATCCGGTCGCCATCCTGGCGCGCGACGAGCGCCTGAAACGTGTCCATTCCTCGACGCTAGCCTCACTGCATGGATTCCTTTCCACTTGGTCGCTTTTCGGTCGCCCGCATCGGCCTGGGGGCGATCCAGCTGCCCGGGTCGGGGGCTTTCGGGCCGCCGCGTGACCGTGACGCGGCGCTGACCGTGCTGCGCAGGGCGGTGGAACTCGGCGTCGACCACATCGACACCGCCCAGTTCTACGGGCCGAATGTCTCCAATGAGCTCATCCGCGAAGCCCTGCATCCGTATCCGGCCAACCTGGCGTTGGTCAGCAAGGTTGGAGCCCGGCGCGACAACGCGGGCGGCTGGGTGCCGCTGGCCGACCCCGCCGACTTCCGCTCGGATATCGAGGCCAATCTGCGAACGCTCGGCGTCGATCAGCTGGCGGTCGTCAACCTGCGGCTGATGGACAATGACCGTCCCGATGAGCGATTCGACGAACTGCTCTCGGTCATGATCGCTGCCCGTGACGAGGGATTGATCGGCGGTATCGGACTCAGCAATGTGACTCTTGAGCATCTACTGCGTGCCTTGCAGCACACCGAGATCGCCTGCGTGCAAAACGCTTTCAATCCCGTTGATCGGTCCGCGACGCCAGTGCTGGAGGAATGCACGGCGCGCGGTATCGCGTTCGTCCCGTTTTTCAGCTTGAGGTCGCCGTTTGCGCCGCCGGACCAGGTGCTCGGGCACGACGCGGTGCAGCGGGCCGCCGCGCGGTTGGATCGCAGCCCGGCGCAGATCGCGTTGGCGTGGGCGCTGAGCGTGGCGCCGAACGTGCTGCTGATCCCGGGAACCTCGTCGGTGCAACACCTGGAGGAGAACCTGGCCGTCGCCGACATCGAGCTCGACGGCGAGGCTCGTGAGCAGTTGAACACGATCGCCGCTTAGTCGTTGCGGCGCTTGGGTTTTTTCCCACTGGAATTGCGCGCAAGCGTCTGCGTCAGCCCGTCGATGATCAGCTCGAGTCCGAACGCGAATTCGTCGTCCAGCGGCACCGGAAGGCTGTCCGCGACTTTGACGGTGGCGGGAAACCGGCGTGGGTCCAGGTTGTGGAAGAACTGCGTCATGCCGGCGTCGTCGACATCACCGCGGGGACTGGTGGGCTGGATCGCAAAACCCAAGATGTAGCGGGCCAGCGTCGCGTAGGACCGTGCCGCGAGCGCGGGCGGGAATCCGTTGTCGAGCAGGATCGCGATCAAATCCTCTCGTCCTGCCATGGCGTTCGGTCCGATCAGCACATCTGCACCCAGTAGCGGCGTCACGTTCCGGTGCCGGTGCAGCACGTCAAACATGGTATAGGCGGCCGTTTTACACGCCTCCTGCCACGGCATGGATCGAAGTTTCGCGGCGTCGATCTCGACGGACCCGAACACCAGGTCGACGACATGGGCGATCAGGTCCGCCCGGTCGGTGAAGTGTCGGTACAGCGTGGCGGTCCCCGAATCCAGCCGCTGCGCAAGCGTTCGCATCGACAGGGCGTCGGCCCCTTCGTCGTCGACTATCTGCAGAGCCGTAGTGACGATCCGGTCCAGTGGGATGGCCGGACGACCGCGGGTGCGTCGCTGGCTGGTGGTCACGGGCCAAGTATGGCGGGTCTTGACAGCGACCGCAATAACGGCAACACTGTATCCAATATTGATCGACAAGGAAGGTTGACCATGCTGCTTCCACTCGCGACGGAGCCCTTCACGATTCCCACCGACCGCGACATGCTGCCTTCGGAGCGGCGTGCTTTCGTGCGCACCCACCGCACCTGTGTGTACGGCTACCGGCGCTTACACGACGGGCCGGCGATGTCGATCGTGTACTACATTCCCACCGATGACGACGAATTGCTGGTGTCCACCATGGCGCCCCGTGGCAAGGCTAAAGCCGTTGCACGCGATGGCAAGGTGAGCCTCTGCGTGCTCGACGAGCATTGGCCGTTCGCCTACTTACAGGTGTATGCCGACGCAACGGTGGAGCGGGATCGTGACTTGGTTGTCGACGTCATGATGGCCGTCGCCGGGCGAATGTCCGGCGAACCGCTCGGGGCAGAGGCCCGCCCCTTCGTCGAGGCAATGGCGGAGCAGGAGGACCGCGTCGTCGTGCGCTGCCGGCCTTACGAAACCTTCGCCCAGCCGCCACGGCACCTGCACCGCAACGACCAAGAAGAGCTGATCACCCACTGGGTATCGGCCACAGTGCCGTGGGACGCGCCGGACCCGGCGTGAAACCGTGAGCCGCGTCCTGCTCCGTGGAGCCACGGTGATCACCATGTCGCCGAATCGGCCTGACGCGGAACGCGCCAACATACTCGTCGAGGACGATCTCATCGCTGAAATCGGTGAGTGCCGCGACCGGCCCGACGCCGAAACCGTTGATCTATCTGGGCGCATCGTCATACCGGGCCTGATCAACGCTCACTTGCACACCTGGCAGGGCGCGCTGGGTTTCGTGGGCGCCGACTGGACACTGCTGGAATACCTGCACAACGTGCACGCCGACATTGCTCCGCATTACACGCCCGACGACATCTACATCGGGAATCTCGCCGGGGCGTTGAACCAAATCAACTGCGGGGCTACAACACTCGGTGACTGGTGTCACAACAACCCCACGTCAGAGCACACCGACGCGGCAGTGGAAGCTCTTCAGAGATCGGGGATCCGTGCCGTCTTCTTGCACGGCACGCCAAACCGGGACCCCGAAGCTGCGCATCCGTTGGACGAGGTCGACCGATTGCTGGACGGCCCTGTCCGGAGGCAGGAATTGCTCAGCGTCGGGATGGCGATCAACGGGCCGCAAATCTCGACACCCAGTGCGGTGGTGGCTGATTTGCGTGCCGCCGAAGAACGAAGGCTCATCGCGTCGATGCATCAGAGCGGTGGCCAGCCAACGGCCGCGTGGGAAGCCGTGCATGCCGCGGGACTTTTTGGGCCTCGCACCAATATCGTGCACGGAGCGGGTCTGACCGACGAATGGGTCACAACGCTGGTCGACGTCGGCGCCACCTTTACCACCACGCCCGAAAACGAACTCAGTCACGGCCATTGCACGCCAATCACGGGCCGGCTCTTGCAACTTGGCACGGCACCGTCGCTGGGCACAGACACTCAAACCGCGGTGTCCGGCGAAATCCTCACCGCCGCGCGGATTGCCTTGGCCCACCAGCGTGGCCTCGACCACGAGCACCACCGGCACGTCACGGGCATGATGTTGACAACGGCCTCCATCAGTAGCAAGCAAGCGCTGTCATGGGCGACTGTCGACGGAGCGAGAGCTCTTGGCCTAACCGATAGGGTGGGCCGACTCGAGCCGGGCATGCAGGCCGACCTAGTCGTCATCGACGCGCGCGCACTAAACCTTTGGCCGGCACACGACCCGATCGCCACGGTGCTGCACGCCAGCCTCGCCAACATCGAAGCGGTGATGATCGGGGGCCGTTGGCGAAAGCGTGACCACTCCCTGGTCGACGACGACCTCGACGAAATTCGCGGAAGGCTATTCGAATCCGGCGAACGGCTACTTCGTGTTCGTCAGGCGCGTGACGCCGCGGAGGACGGATCGGCTGACGGCGTGGCGGATCTGTTGAACGGGTGACTGTGGAACAGGTTGCGGTGCCGCACCGAGCCGGGGGAACAATGCCAACGCGTTGCTGCGCTCGATAGCGCCGCGGGTCGCGGCGTCGATCCCGGGGTAGGTCTCCAGCCCGGCCGCGAACAGCTTTCCGGCGGCCGTGGGGGCGAACGGAAAATCCGACCCGAAGGTGATGTGGCCGGGTCTGGCGAAGGCCAACAGGGTGGGCAATGCGGCCGCGCTGGAGGACAGCGCGGTGTCGAAGTAGAAACTGGCGAAGTCGTCGAGGACATCGGCCCAGCTGCGGCCGGTGTCGGCGGTGATGGCCACGGCCATCCGGTGACTGGCATAGGGCACGAATCCCCCGGCGTGGCTTAGAATGAAACGGATCTTTGGGTAGCGGGTCCGAATGCCATTGCGCACCAACAAATAAGCGGCTCGGGTGGTGTCGAGCAGGAAGTCGGCCGCGAACGGCGGGACACCGGGCACGCTCGGCCCCGGCAGCTCGGCGGGGTGGATGAAGACCACGGCCGAGCGATCGTTGAGGGCCGCAAACAGCGGATCCTGTCCGTGTTCACCGAGGTACGTTCCGGCGTTGTTGGCCAGCAGCACGACACCGTCGGCGTTCAGGTCGTCAAGTGCTCGAGCCGTTTCCGCGACGGCGATGTCGACATGCGGCATTGGCACCGTGGCGAAGAATCCGAACCGGTCGGGTTGTGCCGCAGCCAGTTCGGCGACGTAGTCGTTGACGTCACGCGCGAGAGCGGCTGCATCGGCCGGGTTGGGCAGGAAGGCCGTGCCCGGCGTCGACACCGACAGGATCGCAGTACCGACGTCGAGCTCGGCCATCGCCTGCAACGACGCATCACGGCTCCAGTCAGGAACCGCCCGTCCGCCGGCCTCGCCCAATCCGGCTTTCTGCAGGGCTTTTCGGTAGTCCGGCGGGATCGCGTGGTGATGAGTGTCGATTCGTAGCATGGTCGCCTTCTCGTTAATCGTCGGGAATGCCGCCGTGGGCCAGCGCGGGCACGGTGTCTTCGCGGTGCACCAGTGACCGGGCTGCGGTCTTGAACTGGCCCAGCTTCTCGATGATGCTCTGTCCCTCGCGGGTGTGGCCCCAGATGCTGATGCCCTGATAGGTAGTCGGTTCAAACGTCTTCTCGTCGACGACGATAGGGTTCCAGCCGACTTCCCATTCGAAGCCCGAGGGCGTCATCGCGTAGTAGGACAGTTCTTTGTCGTTGGTGTGCTGCCCTACGGCCAGCGCCATGTGGAAGCCGAGTTGTTTGACCCGCTGATAGGACGCCGTCATGTCGTCGAGTTCGGCGGCCTGGATGTTGAGGTGCTGAACGCGGGTACGGATCGGGTTGATCGGCAACCGGTTAACCGCGGCGATCGCCACCGAGTGGTGGCGCTGGTTGACACGCAGGAAGCGGATTTTGAACTTGAGGCCGCTGATGGTTTCGTCGATGTAATCGGTGAGCCGAGCGTCGAACACGGTGTTGTAATAGCCGCGTATGTGATGTGGTTTCTTCGACGTCATGGCGACATGGCCGATGCCACCTTCGCCGGTGACAAACCCGCCGCGCACCGCCATGTCCGGCGGCGTAGCGCTACGACGGGCACGGGTGAAGATTTCCTGCACCAGGCCGTTGGGACCGGGGAACCAGATCAGGCGCTCGACACCGCGCAGCGCGGCCTCCTCCGCGGTTCCCTCTTTGGTCGGCACGCCATGCCCGCGGATCCGTGCCAGGATTTCGTCGAACGTGTTGTGGTCGTCGATTTGCCAGCCAAGGGCGGTGACATCTTCAGCCGGGCCCCGCTGCAACAGAAATCGGCATTCGTTGTCGTCGAGGCGGAACCGGATAACGTCACGCAACGCCTCGTCGAGATGCATGCCGATGGCGTCGCGGCCGAAACGGCGCCAGTCGGCAAACCTGTCAGTCTCGATGACGATATAGCCGAGGTGAACGTTGCCGAAGATGTTCATTGGTCGAAAACCGAAGGTGTGCTGAGGAAGTCAACGACAAGCCGGTTGAACAGGTCGGCACGTTCCCACTGCATCCAATGACCGGTGCGTGAGGTCATCACCAACTCGGCGTTGGGCATCAGATTGACCAGCATCGGACCGCCGGCGGGGCGGTTGACCTTGTCGTCACGGCCCCACAACACCAACGTCGGTGTCTGCAGATGTTTGAGGCGGCCGTCGCGGGTGAGGTCCATGCGCCACAGCGTGCGCAGCGCCATCGGGCCGGACGGACGGCGCAGTGGCGGATCGGCCACCACCTCGGGATCGATGGAGGCCGCATGGCGTAGGTCGATCAACTCGTCCGGGACCGAAGCGCCGTCGTACACCAGGTAATTGCGGATGAATGTTTCCAGCTTGTCGCGGCTGGGTCCGTCACCGCCGTAGTACGACAGCAGGCTTTTCAGGCCGGCGGTCGGGGCGGCCCGGGTGGTCCCGACGCCGCCGGGACCCATCAGGATGAGCTTGCCGACGCGACCCGGTGTGTCCAGCGCCAACCGCAGCGCAGCCGCGCCTCCATATGAATTGCCGATCAAATGAGTTGTGGCCACGCCGAGTTCGTCGAGAAGTCCGCGGATCATGTCGGCGAGATAGCCGAATGGGTCGGACTGGTCGACACCTTTGGCGGAGCGGCCATAGCCCGGCATGTCGGGCACGATGACTCGGAAGTCCTGCGCGAGCGCGTCGATGTTGCGCGAGTAGTTGGACACCCCAGAAGCGCCGGGCCCGCCGCCGTGCAGCATCACCACGGCCGGGTCGCTGCCGGTCTCGGCGACGAAGATCGTTTTACCGGCAACGGTTACGGTGTTTTCGATCAGCTGGGTAGCGGTCATGCGGTGGCCTCAGTTCTGGTGGAAGCGGTAAAGATGCAGCCGGCCGGCGGCGGTGTTAGCGGCTGCCCGGATTTGGCTGCGGCGTAGATGAATCCGTCCGGCCGCAGCACTACTGCCGCGGCCTTCTTACGCCGCAACCAGTCAACCAGCGTAGGTTCGTTGATCCGAAGCGTCGGGACGCCGATCGCGGTCCAGTTGTGCGCGCCGGCTGGCGATTCGCCGGTGTGCAGCACGGTCCACTGGCCGCCGAGAACGTCGTCAAGGCGAACTCGGCCACCGTCGGCATCCGTCACCCACGGTTGCCGGATCTGCCACCCAACGGCACGGTGGCCCCCGCCGCGAAGAAGCCGTCGGCGTATCGGGCGTTCGGAATCCAGGTTATTTTCTGCAGGCGGGCATCCAGACCGGGTAGCCGCGTGAGCGCCCGCAACAGGTGGTTACGGGCAACGGCGACGGCGCGGTTGCGTTGGGTGATGATCCAGCCGGCACGACATGCGCGGCGGGTGACCTCGGTGACGTGTGGCTTACGTTCGGCTTGGTAGGAGTCGAGTAGCGAGTCCGGCGCCTGGCCGTTGAGAACTGCGGCGAGCTTCCAGCACAGGTTGGCCGCGTCGCGAACTCCGGCCGACATGCCCTGGCCGATCCACGGCGGCATGGCGTGCGCGGCATCCCCGGCCAGAAAGATCCGGCCTATCCGCCAGCGGTCGGCAACGCGGACGTGGTGGCTGTAGATGACGGCTCGCAGGATCTTCACGTGCTCGGGTGTAATGCCTTGATTGCCTAGCACATTCCAGATCGCGTCTTCGCGCAACAGCTCCTGGTCGGCCTCGCCTTCCCGCGCGGGATACTCCCAGCGGTGGTGGCCGAGTGGAGTCGGACAGTCGACGGTCGGTTGCGCCGGATTGCAGTGGAACCGCAACCGGTCATGGCCATCCCATTCCTTGAGGACCTTGGTGTCGATGACGACCCACCGCTCGGTGTAGGTGCGCCCGGTGTAACCGATACCCAGCTGACCCCGCGTCGGCGACGAGCCGCCGTCGGCGGCGATCACATACGACGCGTGCAACCGCTTGAACGTGTCAGTGCGCAGGTCGGCCAGCATCAGCTCGACTCCGTCGCCCTTGGGTGCTACCCGCAGGCATTCGTGTTCCAACAGCACGTCGACGCCCGCAAATCGCTGCACGCCTTCGCGCAGCACGTGATCGACCGCCGGTTGATACAAGAACTGCTGCGGCGGGTGCCCGCACCCGCGTGGGGTGATCTTCAGATCGATGAACGGCACACCGTCGGCGTCGACGAAGTTCAGTGGACGGTCGGGGAGCATGTCCTGTTGCAGCCGATCGGCCAACCCGATCGACTGCCAGATCCGCATGACTTCCTCGTCGGTGGAGATCGCCCTGGCACGGCCGTACACATCTGAATCACGCTCGACAACCAGCACTTTCAGACCGAGTTGGCCCAGCAAGTTGGCGGCGGTGGCGCCGGTCGGGCCATAGCCGATCACCGCGACGTCATAGGTATCTGGAGTGGTCATGGTTGTCTCTCATCGCTGGGGGACTTGTTCTGTAGTGATCACTACGGTAATGTAGCGATCACTACAGAGTCAAGCCCTTGAGCTAGGAGAGCGGAGATGGCGGGAAAGGACCAGCCGAAACGGCGCAAGCGCGCCGACGGTGAACTGTCGCGTGAACGCATCCTCGACGCCGCCACCGAGATTGCCGCCGAGCGCGGCTACGAGGCCACCAGCATTGCCCTGGTCAGCGCGAAATGCGGGCTGCCGGCCAGTTCCATCTACTGGCATTTCAAGAACAAGGACGACTTGATCGCGGCGGTGATCGAGCGCAGCTTCGCCGACTGGCTCAAGGCGTGGCAGGTGCCCGACGAGGGCGCGCCACGCGACCGCCTGGTGGGTTTGGCGATGCAGATCGCGAAGGCTCTGTTGGACTCGCCAGACTTCATCCGGCTCGGCCTGATGTTGGCGCTGGAACGCCGCCCGGTCGAGCCGCGGGCGCGCGCGATGTTCCTCCAAGCCCGGGCGCAGACTTACGACGAACTGGCCGACACTGTGCGTGGACTTACCCCCGGACTCACCGACGCCCAGATACATCAACTGGTCACCTACGCGATCGCCGGGGCCGACGGGTTGTTCATTGCCAAGGAGATCGGCGGCGACGCCGTGGACCTGATTGACCTGTTCGAGTTGCATGCCCAAGCCTTGTTCGACACCGCACTGCGCTTGATATCGAAGGGCGCGGGCCAATGACGTTGACGCACAACACATGGCCGGTGGCCATCATCGGCTCGGGCGACCTCGGCACGGACCTGATGATCAAAATCCTGAACGGCGATGGCCCGTTGACCGTGGCCGCCATGGTGGGCACCGATCCCTACTCCGACGGTCTTGCGCGCGCGGCCCGCATGGGGGTGGCGACCCCCGCCCGCGGTGTCGACGGGCTACTTGCCATGCCGGATTTCGGGGACATCCGAATCGTTTTCGACACCACCTCCGTCGACGCACACCGCGCCAACTGGGCCAAACTGGCCGACACCGGCATCCGGATGCTTGACCTCACCCGTGCCTCGATCGGGCCGTTCTGCGTACCGGCGGTCAATCTCGACGATCACATCGACGCGCCGAATCTCAACATGGTCACTGGCGATGGGCAGGCCACCGTCCCGATCGTAGCGGCGGTGGCGCAGAGCGGGATCGTGTCCTACGCCGAGGTCCTCTCGTCGATGGCGGCCCAATCGGTCGGGCCGGAGATCCGGTCCGCGATCGACGAATTCGCCGAAACCACCATGGCCGCAGTGCAAGTCGTCGGCGGTGCGCAGTGGGGCAAGGCGATGATGATCCTCAACCCCGCCGTCCCGCCCATGGCGATGCGCAGCACTGTTTACTGTTTGGTCGCCGGCGAGGCCGATCATCCGCGGATCGAATCCGACGTGCTGGCCATGGTCGACAAGGTCAGGGCATACGTCCCCGGCTATCGGCTCAAGCAGCGAATTCAATTCGAAACCTTCTCGATGGCCAACCCGCTGTACATCCCCGAGACCGGCAAGTTCACCGGCACCCGGGTCACGGTTCTGCTTGAAGTCAGTGGTGCGGCCGGCTATCTCCCGTCCTACGCCGGCAACCTCGACATGATGACGGCAGCGGGCAAGGCCACCGCGGAACGCATCGCCACTCACGCCTTCGAAACCGCTGGATTGCCAACATGATCTACATCAGCGACGTCACCCTGCGTGACGGCATGCACGCCGTGCGCCACCAGTACAGCCTCGATCAGGCGGTGACGATCGCCGCGGCCCTCGACGCCGCCGGCGTGGACTCCATCGAGGTTGCCCATGGTGACGGGCTGGGCGGATCCAGCTGCGTCTACGGTTTCGGCGCCCACACCGATCTGGAATGGATCGAAGCCGTTGCGGGCGTGGTGCGTTGCGCCAAGGTAGCCACGCTGGTGCTGCCGGGCATCGGCAGCCTGCAGAACCTCAAGGATGCGCACCGCGCGGGTGCGACCGTCATGCGGGTGGGCACGCACTGCACCGAAGCCGACGTCTCGGCCCCGCACATCGCGGTGGCCCGCGACCTGGGCATGGACACCGTCGGCTTCCTTATGATGAGCCACCTGACCACCCCGTCGGTGTTGGCCGAGCAGGCGAAGCTCATGGAGGGCTACGGTGCCACCTGCGTTTACGTCGTCGACTCTGGTGGTGCGATGACCATGCGCGACGTCGCTGACCGGGTCGACGCCCTGCGTCAAACACTCTTGTCGACAACGGAAGTCGGTATCCACGCCCATCACAACCTCACTCTGGGCGTCGCCAACTCGATCGTCGCGGTTGAACACGGCGCCCACCGTGTCGACGCTTCGCTGACGGGCATGGGTGCCGGCGCGGGCAATGCGCCTTTGGAGGTGTTCGCCGCAGCCGCCGACCGGCTAGGCTGGAACCACGGCTGCGATTTGCATGCGTTGCAAGACGCCGCCGATGACGTCGTCCGCCCCTTGCAGGACCGCCCGGTGCGCGTCGACCGTGAAACCATCACTCTCGGCTACGCCGGGGTGTACTCCAGTTTCCTGCGTCACGCCGAAATCGCCGCAGCCCGACACGATATCGACGCTCGTACCCTCCTCGAGGAGGCCGGACGCCGCGGTATGGTCGGTGGTCAGGAAGATATGCTCGTCGACATTGCGCTCGACCTCACCGCCGTCCGGAGTCAACCCTCTTGATAGCTCCAAGCGCGTAGTCGGTCGGCGATCTTGTCGAGATCGGCCAGTGCAGCGGTGGCGACCTCGATGACGAATTCGAAGCGATCATCTTCGGGTGCGCTGATCCAGTGTCCGTTGATAGCGAGGAAGGTGCGACAGGCTGTCCACGCCAGTCGCTTGTTTCCGTCCACTAGCGCGTGGTTTCGTGCGAGGGAGTGCAACAGCGCTGCGGCCTTGAGGTGTAGATCTGGGTAGGCATCCTGGCCGAACACTGACGCGCGGGGACGGGCCAACGCAGATTCCAGCAGGCCATAATCGCGGACCTCTGGATCCCCGCGAACGGCCGCGCGGGCGATGTCGAGCAGGTCTTCGAGGTCTAGGTAGTCGGTCACGCGTCCTTAAGACGCTCTAGGACCCCGGCTTCCTCGCGCACCACGCGGTCCAGGGCCGCGGCAACCTTGGCCTTGTGCGTGCGTCGTTCGATGTACTCGTCGATGGCCGACAGCGCGACGGCCTGCATCGACCGGCCTTCGGCGGCGGCCTGTTTGCGCAGCGCTGCCGTTTGCTGATCGCTGGTGCGCAGAGTCATGCCCATGGCACATATGATACCAGATTGATACCACGAAGGATCGGCCGGGGCAGGCGCTCAGGCATACCTGACCGTGCTGCGCTGGGTGCCTAGCTCGATGGCGCCGTCGTCGGTGGCGACGCTCGCTTCGACGACGTCGCCGTCATGCAGGTACTTCGGGTTGCCGGCCTGGCGTTTGAAGAAGGCTTTCCACTTCACCGCCGGCGGAAGCAGGTTGCCGATGATTTCGACCGGCTTTGGCGGTGCGCTCACGCCGTGCCCACCGGGGTGCCGGTCAGGATCAAATCGCCCGCGGCCAGGTCCTGGAACCGGGCCAGTGACTGCAGCGCCTGCAGTGGCTTGTACAGCATGTCGCCGTCGACCAGCATGTCTTGGCGCAGTTCGCCGTTCACCCGCAATCGCAGCCGCAGATCGCCGAAACGCTTCAGCTCGGAGGCATCCAACTGCACCAGCGCCGGGCCGACCGGCGTGAAGGTCGGATACGACTTGGCCTCGTAGAACTGGGTCTGCGGCAGCTGGATGTCACGGGCGGAAACATCGTTGGTGACAACCAGGCCGGCGATGAAGTCGGACAGGCTTGATTCGGAAACGTTTGTGCCGACGGGGATGTCGCGGCCGATGACCAGTCCGATCTCGACTTCGTAGTCCAGGAATCGGACATGGGCGGGTTTGACGACGTCATCGAATGGCCCGGTGATCGATGCCGACGACTTGCGGAAGAACGTCAGCGAGATGGTCTTGGGATCCATCCCGGCGTCGTTGACGTGCGAAGCGTAGTTGGTCATCTGGGCCACTACCCGGCAGGGCTTCGTCACCGGCGAGACCAACTTGAGGCTGTCGACGGGTACCGTGTCGCTGCTGTGAGCGGCGGCCTCGATGGTGGAGCGGTCGGCCAGCAACTCGGCGGTGGTGGTGGCGCTGGTATTGATCTTGGCCGCGCCGGCGGGGGTTTGGACCCACCAGGCGTCGAGGGTGCGAAGGACGGAGACGGTCATGATTTGGCTACTTTCATCAGGCCGATCAGGCTGCGGAGATCGAATTCGTTGCCGCCGCGAAGTCCACTGAGCATCGAGTGTGCCTCATGGCGAATGTGTTTGGGGCTGATGCCGAGGAAGTCGTTGGTTGCCCGGGGTCCCCACTGGGACAACCCCGAGGCCGTGAGCGGTGCCCAACCCGGTTCGAGCGAGCAGTCGAACATGTCGCCGTCGGCGAAGTGTTCGACGATAAAGCCGTCCGGGTCGCGCCAGTAGTCGAAAATCTGGCTACCTTGAATGTGACGGCCAATTCCCCAGGAGCGTTGGTAACCATGATCTTTGAGGTACTCGCCGCCGGCAGCCAGCGCGTCGAGATCGCATACTTGATACGCCGAATGCAGGTAGCGGTTCGTCGGGCCCAGCCCTAGCGCCACGGTGTGGTGGTCGGCGGGAGTCGAGCCGCGGTCGCAGCGGATGAAGCTGAATGCCGGCCCGCGGTCACGTTGGCCGGGGAAGAACTGGAAGTCGCTGACGATCATGCCGAGGTTGTCGAGATACCAGTTCAGCGCCGCAAGGTACTTGGTGCTCTGCAGCACGACGTGCCCGAGTCGCTCGACTGTAGCTGGAGCACGTGGTGGCCGTTGGGTCGCGTTGGCGCGATTAAGGTCGTCGCCAAAGTTGAAGGTGTGCGGCGTCTGCGCCGGTAGGGCGTCGAGCTTTTGGCTGCCTGCCACGACGTGCACGGGGATGCCGCTCGGGTCCACCAGGTCGACGCTTAGCCCGCCGATGGTGTCGGGCAGCGGAAGGGCTTGCGCGCCGGTCGCATTGGCCAGTCGGAGCAGGTCGGACTCATCCTGCGCGGTGAACGCCATACCGCGGAAACGTGTGGTTTCGCCGCGTCGGATGATCACACACGGCGCGCCGGCGTCGGTGCCGCGCAGCTGTAGCTCACTGTCGGTGCGTAGCACCGTGGCGAAACCGAAGGCGTGCGCGAACGCCTCCGCCCGGCTCAGGTCTGGCTTTTCGAATTCCAGCCAGGCGAGGTCGTGGACTTTGATGACAGGGTTGCGTGATCGGCCCGGATGCTCGCCCTTGCGGGCGCCGTGCTCGCTGTGCAGGTCTTGGTGTGCCGTTTTGGTCATCGGTGTTACCTCAGGTGGTGGAG
>Ga0209040_10000309_pt1 | contig 36140 bp, 27 predicted proteins | sample BogFormECP12_OM3_FD_188240 | JGI IMG/M metagenome (GOLD analysis project Ga0209040, IMG submission 188240) | Bog forest soil microbial communities from Calvert Island, British Columbia, Canada - ECP12_OM3 (SPAdes) (version 2) | ecosystem: Environmental > Aquatic > Freshwater > Wetlands > Bog ... | reverse complement strand
AGAGAAACACCCAGTTCACAAGGGCGCGAGCCCATAATCAGTCACCGACACGATCCCAATCGGTCACACCAGACCCCCACTAAGTCGGAAGAGCCGCGAAACCCCTACCCACGAAGCGACTTCGGTGTTCGAGACACGCCGCACAACGCCCGCCTGTCGAAAGTCAGCCGCCGGCCTTGGGCCCGTCGCCTCGGCCCTGCGCGTCAAGCACCGCTTGACGTATCCGAGCGAGGCCTGCCACTCGGGCGAGTCTGCCGACGAGGACCGGCGCGACGCCGCTGATCGTAGCGCCCAGCCGCTCGCCGCCGGCAGCCACTACTACCTCGGGCCGATCCCGCTCGACCGCCCGAACCACGGCCCGCGCGACATCCTGTGGGGAGTTCGTACCCGCATACCACGGCAGGGCGACTCCGGTCCGGGCGAACATGCCCGCATCGCGGACCCCTGCAGGAAAGACCGTCGAGACATTGATGCCTGTTCCGTGCAGCTCCTGTCGCAGCGCCAGCCCGAGCCCGCGTAGCCCCCACTTCGTGGCCGTATAGACACTGCTGTTGATGGGTGTCGCGACAAGTCCGGCCACCGAGGCGATGAAGACGATGTGACCCGCTCGGCGCTGTTTCATCGGGGCCAGGGCGGCGCGTGCAAGTGCAGCGGGCGCAAGGAGGTTGATCCGCATCACTTCCTCCAGCGCCTCATCGCTCATATCCGCCAAGTCCTGCGAGGTATCGAGGCCGGCGCAGGCCACGAGAATATCCACGGGGTCGGCGTGATCCAGCAACTCGCGCACCTCTGCCAGGTTGGTCAAGTCGGCCGTAAAGCCCCGCGCCGGCGGCCCCAGCTCGGTGACCAAGCGCGCGAGTTCCGCTTTACGCCGGCCGGTGACCGTGAGAGCACAACCCCGGGCTGCCAATTCACGAGCGATCGCGCCCCCGATGCCTCCGGTGGCGCCGGTAAGCAGGACGCTTCGACCTTCGATTCGCATGCTCAAAAGCGGTAGGTGGCGCAGCCGATCTGGACGCCTGAGCCGACAGTCACGATCAATCCGATGTCGCCCGACCTCACCAGGTTGCGCGGCCGGGCATGCTGCAGCCCGTACGGTAGACACGAGGAGAATGGGTCGGATTCGGTGGCGAGGTCTACGAATCGCGAGCTCGGGATGTTAAGGCGCTCAGCGAGTTCGGTGCGGTCCGCGTCGGACAAGTATGGGGGGAACACGGCAGCGATCTCGGAGGCGTCAACCTCCTCGAGTTTCAGCAGCTCCTCGACAGCAGCGGGGATACAGTCCAGGTAGCGGGTCGCCAGGTTCGGATCGCCGTCGATCTGTAGCCAGCTTTGTCCATCTCGGTGCTGGAAATACGTTGTGAGCGCCTCGCTGTACTCCGGGTGGTGGTGAAAGACGAACCGGCCGAAGCCGTCTGTTTCGCCGGCCCTGCTCAGAATTACAGCCGAGCCCGTTTCGCTGAGCCCATACAGCGGGTGGCCGTTTTCGACGCTGTTGTTTTCGATTTCGGAAGCCACGACCATCACGTGTTCGGCCTTGCCGGCGCCGATCATCTGGACGCCGATCTGACACGCATTAAGGAATCCGACCGCGCCATTGAGCACGTCGAAGGCGAAAGTCTTTGGCTCGTCAGGGGATTCAATGTCGTCGTTGATCCCGAGCTCGCCGGCGACAAGCGCCGCGATGGCTGGTTCGGCTATGAAGTCGTCGCGGTACACCCCGGCGTAGAGGATCAGATCGACCGCAGCCGGGTCGACTCCGCTGTTGTCCAGGCATGCTGTTGCAGCCTGCACCGCGAGGCCGACCGCATCCCGAGGCGCGGACTGAACGACGGGGGCAGTGCCAACCGCGTCGATTCGCACGTGGGGCGTCGCCGGTAGCTCAGCTGGTGGTCGGCTGGTCGAGAGACTGTGGCCGCGTTGGCCGTTGGGCGCCCTGTGCATCCGAGCCGGGAGGTCGTCGAACGTGTACAACGCCGTCCCCACCGTCGTTCCGGAGCCGCTGATGCCGAAGACCACGTTGTCTCCGGACTTGATTCGGTTGGCCCGGATCTGATCGCTGAGGGCTACGAAATGTGTTGTGCTGGCTGTGTTACCCCTCTCCGCCAAATTGTTGATCACATTGCCCGAGTGGGCGGCGGCGTGTCCGAACATCCGGTTCACCGCGAAGACGGCGTCGTTGATCGACGCTTCCGACGTCTGGTGCATGAGAATGTGATCGCAAAGGCCCGGTCGCCATCCGTGTCGTTGCATCACGGCGGCCACGTATGGCACGGTGCGTTTGACCGCCGTGGCGGTTGCGGCGATGGAGTCGACGGTCATGATCGCGCCGCCGTGGGGGCTATTGCTCGCCTTGGCCACGCATACGGTGCTGTAGCGACTGAGTGTCGCCATATCGATGTCGTGAAAGCCGACGCGGCCGTTGGGGCCTCGCTCCAAAAGTACCGCGGCGCCGACGTCGCCGACGGTCAAGCAAGCGAGTCGCGGATCCATCGGCCCTTCGATTTCTTTCTGCGCGGTCTCGGCGATATGACTGATGTATTCGCCGCTGACCACCATGGCGCGCTGCACCAGTCCGGTCTGCAGGAACGCGTCGGCGACGGCAACGCCGGTGAACATCCCCGCACATGCGTTGGAGATGTCAAAAGCGATCGCATCGGTAAGCCCGCATTGCTCCCGCAACCGCGCCGCGGTGCTGGGCTCGTACATGACCTGCCCCGGTCCGTCGTAGCGGGAGATGTTGCAGCAGATGACCAGATCCACCTCGTCGGGCCCATAGCTCGACCGCGCCAGGCACTCGGCCACCGCGTTTCGGGCCAGGTCGATCGAGAACTCGCCGGGTCCGACGACACGCCTACTCTTGATGCCGGTCAGGCGCTCCAGCGGTATGCCGATCTCGTTGACGCATCCGGCGAGGACGGTTTCAGTCGAAACCACCTGCGCGGGCAGGTATGTGCCGATGCTTTCGATCACCGTGTTTCGGGTCTGTTGGCCGGTCGCGCGCGCCGGCATCGCAGGACCCGGTGCGGGGAAGTCCTCCTCGGCCTTGCCCGAGCTGACGATCTCGCTACCGTTTACCTGCTGCACAACCTCTTCGAGGTCTATCGCGTCCTCGGCGGCCTGGCCGTATTCCGCGGCCAGCTCGGCGATCGTGCCGAATAAGAACACCGACTCCGGCCGCAGCGGAAGGCCGGCCGTCTTGGCCCGCACCGCGACCTCCAGGCTGTGGGTCGACGATCCGCCGAGAGCGAAGAAGTCGTCGTGCACGCCAATGCGTTCCAGATCGAGCACGTCACGCCAGATCTCGGTGAGGATCTTCTCGGCGGGCGTACTTGCAGCGACGAACGCCGTCTCCTCCACCGGGGCTGCTTCTCCCGCCGCTGCTAAGGCCCGGCGGTCCACCTTTCCGCTCGACGTGTGTGGCAGCGCCTCCTCCATCGAGAAGACAGCCGGCACCATCGCTGTGGGAATCCAATCGAGGAGGAATCGCCGCAGCTCAGCAGTGGTCGGCGCGGGCTGGCTCGCCGCCACGATGTGGGCGACCAGCCGGGTGTTGCCACGGCCGTCGTCTCCCGCCACCACTGCGTTCTCCCGAACCCCCGGGTGTTGGTCCAGCGCGGCCTCCACCTCGCCCGGCTCGATCCGCACACCGCGGATCTGCACTTGGTCATCGAGGCGTCCCAGGTACTCGATGTTGCCGTCGGGCAGATAGCGCGCCAGGTCGCCGCTGCGGTAAAGCAGCCGGCCGGGATCGTCCGCGAACGGATCGTCGATGAAGCTGGCGGCCGTCGCGTCGGGCCGGTTGAGGTAGCCGCGGCCCACCGCGACGCCGCCGATGAACAGCTCGCCCGGCACACCCACCGGTACCGGCTGGAGATGGGCGTCCAACAGGTGAATGCGCGTATTGGCGATCGGTCGTCCGATTGGGACGGTGCGGCTGGTTGCACCGCGTTGGCAGCGGAGCCCGGTGACGGTGATCGCGGTCTCGGCGGGGCCGTACTCGTTCCACAGCTCGGCGTCCAGCGTGGCCAGGAAGTGCTGCGCGAGCTCATCGGATAGCGCTTCGCCGCCGCACGTTACCGTGCGCAGTCCGACGCAATTCCTAACTTCCGGCTCGGCGAGGAATGCCCGCAGTGTCGATGGCGTGAAATGTACCGTCGTGATGGACTGCTCGATCACGGTCCGGACGAGGTAGGCGGGGTCCTTATGACCGTCGGGTTGCGCGATGACAAGCCGTGCGCCCACGGTCAACGGCCAGAAGATCTCCGCCACTGCGGCGTCGAAGGTCATCGGCGTGTGGTGCAGCACCCGGTCGTCGGAGGTGAGCTGGTAGGTCGCCTGCATCCACAGCAGCAAGTTGCGGACGGCGCCATGGGTGTTGATCGCCCCCTTGGGCGTGCCGGTGGAGCCGGAAGTGTGGCAGACATAGGCGAGGCTGTCCGAGGTCGTAGCGGCGACGGCGGCCCCGGTGCCCTCTTGCAGCGGGTTCTCGGGCAGGTCGAGGCACAGCTGGTGGCCGGTGAACTCCGGCAGGCGCTCCAGATGCCGCCGGTGCGTGACGCAGACCGGCGCGCCCGGCGCGTTGCCCATCATGGCCGCAATGCGGTTGACGGCTTGCGCCGGATCCACCGGCATGAACGCGCCACCCGCCTTGAGCACGCCCAGCAGCGCGACGACCAGATCGGCCGAGCGGTCCAGCACGACCGGAACGATGCTGTCCGGTCCCACGCCGAGGCGCTGGAGCCGGTGTGCCAGCGCATCCGCGCGCCGGTCGAGCTCGGCGTAGGTCAACTCGTCGTCGGCAAACGATATGGCGATCGCGTGCGGGCTGCGTCGAGCCGTTGCCGCCACCATCTCGTGCAAGCAGTCGGGGGCGTCGTAGCAGACCCGGGTGTCGTTCCACGCCGCCTGTGCCCGGCGCTCGGTTTCGGTGAGCAGCGGTAGCTCCGACAAGCGCCTGCCGGGATCGGCGACGATGCCGTCGAGCAGTGTCTCGAAGTGTCCGGCCATCCGTTCGATCGTCGCGTCGTCGAAGAGGTCGGTGTTGTATTGGAACTGGCAGATGAACTGCCCGTCCGTATCGCCCACCTGCATCATCAAGTCCATGGGCGCACCGCCCTGGCCGATGTGGATGGTCATCAGGTCAATTGCCGCTCGACCCGTGCTCCCAGCCTTGCTGTCCTGGAATCGACGCGCCTGTTCCCAGGCGAAGGAGACCTGGAAGAGCGGTGTATGGCTCAGGTCACGGGCCGGGCGAAGCCGCTCGACAAGCAGCGCGAAGGGGTAATCCTGGTGCGCGAGCGCACCCAGAACGGTCTCCTTGACCCGACCCAGCAACGACGTGAATGTCGGATCGCCCTGGAGGTCGGGGCGCAGAACCACCGGGTTGGCAAGGTAGCCGACCAGACTGTCCAGCCCCGCCTGATCGCGGCATCCGAATGGTGAGCCGATGAGCAGGTCGTCCTGGCCGCTGTAGCGATGCAGCAACGCGGCGTACGCCGCGAACAACGTCATGTACGGCGTCACGCGAGCGCGCCGGCCTACCTCCCTGAGGCCAGTGGCCAGCCGACTGTCCAGGGTGAAGCGATGCACGGCGCCGCGGTAGGTCTGAACCGCAGCGCGTGGCCGGTCGACGGGTAGCCGCAGGTTCGGGGGGAGCTCGCCGCCCAGCTGGTTACGCCAGTAACCCCACAGGCGGTCGCCTTCGGCTCCCGCCAGCATCAGTGCCTGCCGGTCCGCGTAGTCGACGTAACGCTCTGGGCAGATCGAGGGCGGCTCTGCACCGTGTTCTGCGGCGTAAAGCTGGCGGAGCTCGTCGAGGATGACGTCGATGGACCAGAAGTCGACGGCGATATGATGCACCGCCAAGACCAGGACAAGCTCGTCGGGTGTGGGCCGTAGCAACGTCAGCCGAAACACCGGGCCGGCCTGCAGATCGAATGGGCGATTGGCCTGGCGACGTATCCAGTTGTGAAGCTCGTCTGGGTGCACGTCATGTCGGTCGATATGCACGGGCCGCTGTGGATGGATGAGTTGAACCGGCTGGCCGTCGTGCACGGCATACGTGGTGCGCAGTATTGCGTGCCGGTCGACGATCGCTTGGGCGGCGCGTTCCAGCGCCGTCACGTCCAAGTCGCCGCTGATCCGCCCGGCATAACTGATGGTGTATGCGGGACTGCCGGGTGCGAGTTGGTAGAGGAACCACAGCGACTGCTGTCCGTAGGACAGTGGATACGCCCGGCGCTCCTCTGGATCCTCGGGTAGCCGGGCAAGCGTTGCATTGGTGTCGGCTGCCGCGGGCGGATCGGACTCCGCTGAACCCGTGCTCGAGAGCCGGTCGCCGAGCCAGTCGGCGAGACCGGCGACGCCTGGTCCATCTAGCAGCTGGACGACCGGCACAACGACGCCCAAGTCGCGTTCAATCTGGGTACGCAGCTCCAGCGCAATGAGCGAGTCGACCCCAAGGTGGTTGAGGGGCACCTGAATGTCGAGGCTCGACCGTGCCAGACCGAATTTGCTGGCAACCTGATCGCGCAGGTACGACTCGAGCAACCGTTGGCGCTCCTGCCGGCCCGCCCGGCGCAGAGCGTCGTTAGGGCTCGCTTCGCGTCCATTCGCGTCGCCAGCGGCTGGCTTGCCCACCGCTGCCCGCAGCAGGTCTGCGATCAGCTGCGGGTTCGGAGTGTGGCGTAATTCGGAGCGGAGCAGGCGCCCCGCCGCGCCGAAGGCTCGCATGGCTCCGGCCACGACCGGCTTGAGGAGAGTGGCCATCGGCAGGACCGCAGAACCATGGACCCGGTGGTCCGTCGGCGCGTTGCTGGTAGCGATCGGGTCCAGCCAGAAACGATCGCGTTGCCACGGGTAGGTGGGCGCTGCCACACATCGAGCGTCCGATGGATGTAGCTGCTCCCAAGCAACCGACTGCCCGCGGCTGTAGAAGGTGCCGAGGGACGCCAGCATGGTGGAGCGTTCCCGGTCGTCGCGGCGCATTGACGGCAGCAGGGTGCAGGCGCGACCCAGGTCCTCCGCGTCCTCGCGGACCGCGCTCAACAGGATGGGATGCGGACTGACTTCCAGGAATGTGTCCCGGCCAAGGTCCAGCAGCCCTCGCACCGCGGTCGAGAAGCGCACCGGCGAGCAGAGGTTCTCCACCCAGTAGGCCGCGTCGAGAGCACCGTCGGCCACCAGATCCCCCGTCACCGTGGAGTACATCGGTATCGCCGCTGGTGCTGGCCGGATTCCGGCGAGCACGTCTTTCAGATCCGCGCGCAGCGCGTCCATCTGCGGGCTGTGGGAGGCCACATCGACATCCACCCACCGGCAGAATCGGCCACGCTCCTCCAGCGTCGCTACCAGATCCGCTAAGACGACCGGATCACCAGAGAGCACCGTCGATCGATGGCTATTAGTCGCCGCGATCGCGACCCGACTCTCCTTGCCGGCGATCAGGTCCCAAGCCTCTGCAACGGAGAGCTCTGCGGCGACCATGGCCCCGCTGCCATTCGCTCGCCGGAGCAGCCGGGCCCGGCCACAGATCACCCGTGCCGCGTCTTCGAGGCTGAGGGCACCGGCGACGTGTGCTGCCGCCACCTCACCGAGGCTGTGCCCTACTACGACGTCGGGTTCAACTCCCCACGACCGCCACAGCGCGGCTAGCGCGACCTGGACCGCGAAGATCGCGGGCTGGATCAAGCCGATGTCGCTCAGTCGGGAATCGGTTTGGTCGCTGAGAAGTTCTGCGACTATGGATCCGTCCAGGGCTCCATCCAGGTGCGGGTGCATAGCGCGGTCGCATCTCGCCAACGCGTCCCGGAACACCGGTTCCTCCGCGTACAACCGCTGTCCCATGCCGGACCACTGCGACCCCTGACCCGAGAAGACGAAGACCACGCCAGGTCGCTGGCCGGGACGGCAACGTCCAGCGGACAGTCCGGGGCGGGGCGCTCCCTGCCGGTAGGCGGCGAGCGACTCGGACAGCTCCGCGGGCGAGTCGCCGACCACGGCCAACCGATGGTCGTGGTGGCCGCGACGCGCGCCCGCCGTGTAGCAGAGGTCGGCAAGCGGCACCCCGGCCGCGAGAGCCAGCTCATACCGGCCCGCCAGGGCGGCCAGCGCCTCGGGGGACCGGGCGGACAGCGGCAGGAGCTCCACGCGATCTTCCGCCGTATGGTCTGCCGGTTGCGCGACCCGGACCTGCGGAGCCTCAGTCAAGACGACGTGCGCGTTGGCGCCGCCGAAGCCAAACGAGCTGACTCCAGCGGCTGCTCGGCTACCGTTCTCCGGCCACGGTGTGAGGGTCTGCGCGACGTGCAGTGGCAGGCTGTCGAACGGGATTAGCGGGTTGGGCTCCGCGAAGTTCAGGCTCGGCGGGATCATCCGGTGGCGCAGCGCCAGCGCGACCTTGATGAGCCCGGCCGCCCCGGCCGCCGCCTCCAGGTGGCCAATGTTGGTCTTGACCGAGCCGACCAGGCACCGGCTGCCCGGCGCGCGGCCCTCCGCCAGGATCGTCCCGAGGGCCTGCGCCTCGATCGCGTCGCCCAAAGACGTGCCCGTGCCGTGGGCCTCGACGTAGTCGACCGTGCCGGGCGACAGATCCGCGCGGCGGTAGGCCTCGGCCAACACGGCTTCCTGCGAGCCCCTGCTGGGTGCCATCAAACCGTTGGTCCGACCGTCTTGGTTGGTGGCGCTGCCACGAATCACCGCGTAAATCGGGTCAGCATCGGCCAGCGCGCGACTCAATGGCTTGAGGACGACGATGCCGGCGCCTTCGCCCCGTACGTATCCGTCCGCCCGGGCGTCGAAAGTCTTGCAGCGGCCATCCGCCGCCATCACACCAGCGTTACCGAAGTTGATACCGAGCGCCGGCGACAGGATGACGTTCGCGCCACCGACCAGGGCGAGCGTGCACTCACCGTCGCGCAGACTGCGGCATGCCAGATGGATGGCGACCAACGACGACGAACAGGCGGTGTCGATCGCCATGCTCGGCCCGCGGAAATCGTAAAAGTACGAGAGCCGGTTGGCGGCGATGCTCAACGCGCTCCCCGTACCGGTGTAGGCATCGATGTGGTCAGGGTGGCCAAGCTGGAAATGTCCGTAGTCATACGTGGAAATGCCGATGAATGCGCCGGTGCGGCTGCCGGCAAGCTGCTCCGGCACCTGCCCGGCGTCTTCCAACGCCTCCCATGCCACCTCCAGCAGCACGCGTTGCTGCGGGTCCATTCGCGCCGCCTCCCGCGGCGAGATGCCGAAAAACTGGGGGTCGAACTGGTCGACCTGCTCGAGGAACCCACCCCAGCGAGTGGCTGCTGGCCCCGAGACGTCCACATTGCAGCGGTCCGGCGGTATCTCGGTGATGGCGTCCACGCCGTCACAGAGCATCCGCCAAAAGGCCGCGGGCCCGTCTGCGCCCGGAAACCGGCAGCCGATGCCAATAATCGCGATCGGCTCGTCCGCGCTTGCGGCTCGCCTACCACCGTCGACCTCAGCCGCTGCGACGGGGCGTTCGTCGGCGGGTCCGTCCCCGGCTAGTTGTTTGGACAGCAGGTCGATCGTGGGGTACTCGTAGGCGAGCGTGGGCGAGAGCTCGCGCCCGAGCCAGGCTTCCAGCGCGGCGGTCAGCCGGATGGCACGAACCGAGTCAAGACCGTAGTGGGCGAACGATAACGATGTGTCGATCTCCGCCGGTGATAGGCCGAGCTCCTGAGACAGCCGGGAGACGAACCAGTCCGCGATCTCCCCAGCGCCGCGCCCTTCGCCAACCGGTGCCTGATCGGCAGGCGGTGCGGCCGGGCGGGGATCAGGTAGAGACGGTGCGTGCCACTCGGCGAACACGTCGAGGTCGCCGTCGAGAAAGCGCTGCCGACAGCTGCTCCGCCGGATCTTTCCGCTCGACGTTGTCGGGATCCGTAACGGCTCCAACAGCGCCACGGCGTCCGGCTGGATCTCGTGTTGTTCGGTGATCGCGGTGCGGATAGCGTCGATAACCTCGCTGACGTCGACGTCAGCAATCCGATCACGGTCGACCTCCTGCGCGACGATGAGCGGTTCGGAGCCACCCGACTGCGGCGTGCCCGAGAAGGCGGCCCCCCGACCGCGTAGCAGCGCCGGATGGCTGTCCTGCGCCGTCCTCTCGATATCTTCGGGGTAGTAATTGCGGCCGCGGATCACGACGAGATCCTTGAGCCGTCCCGTGACGAACAACTCGCCTTCCAGTTGAAAGCCCAGGTCACCGGTACGCAGGAACGGTCCGCGCCCGGTGTCTGCGAGGAACGCCGAGAATGTCTCCTCCGTTTCGGCCGGCCTGCCCCAGTAGCCCTGCGCCACGCTCCCCCCAGCGAGCCAGATCTCCCCGACCTCGTCGGCCCGGCATGGCCGCCGGGTCACCGGATCCACGATGACGATCTCGTGGCCGCGCTGAGCGCGGCCGCAGCCGACGAACGACGTGGCGACGGGGTGTTCTGGCGTGACGGTCACGACATGCTGTTCGCGTAGTGCGACGCCGTCCAGGTGTTGCACCATCGGCACGGCCCAATCCGATCTACCGGAAACCAGCAGGGTCGACTCGGCCATCCCATATACCGGGTTGAACGCCTCCGGCCGGAAACCGGCCGGGCCGAAGGCATCGGCGAACCGCTGCAGGGTGGCGGCTTGCACCGGCTCCGCACCACACATGGCCGTCGTCCAGGTGGACAGATCGAGCGCTGCGCGTTCCTCTGCACCGCTGCATTCGACACAGAGCTCGTAGGCGAAGTTCGGCGCGGTGGTGATCGTGCCGCGGTGCCGGGAAATCGCTTCCAGCCAGCGCATTGGGCGCTCAATAAACGCCTCCGGCGGCATAAGGAAGGAAGTGCAGCCGACGTAAAGTCCTTCGAGGACACCGCCGATGAGACCCATGTCGTGATGGAGCGGCAGCCAGAACACGCCGATCGCGTTGTCGTCTCCGCGTCCCCACGCGCTACGGATGGCATCCAGGTTGTGCAGCAGATTGCGATGCGTCACCACAACGCCTTTTGGCGAACTCGTCGAACCCGAGGTGTATTGCACGAGTGCGGTTGCGCTCGCGTCGACTTTTGGTTCGACCCACTCGACGGCGGCGGCTGGGCTGACGGCGTCCGCGGCACACCACTTCAGGGAGCTCCCGTCGGCCAAGTCGTCCATCACAGCCCTGAGCTCCGCTTGCAACTCGGCGGTGGTGAGAACGAAGCCGGCTTGTGCATCTGCGACAATCGACGCGACGCGGCCCATTACCCGGTTGCGCACCGGCGGGTGCACCGGTACCGCGACGGCTCCGGCGTAGATACACCCGAAGAAGCCGGCGATAAAGTCCAAGCCCGAGGGGCAGAGGACTAGTACACGTTCGCCCGCAGCGCCCAGTTGTTGCAACGCGGACGCGATTGCTCGGGCCTTGATGTCCAGCTCGTGATAGGTAAGCCGGCTATGTTCTTCCCCGCCGGGCGAATAGTGGCAATAGTCAAAAGCAACCTTGTCTCGATAGCGTTCGGCTCTCTGCCGCACAAGGTCTAGCAAAGTTGGCGTCGTCAGCCCCATGTCCTCCCGCATCTCGTCACCTGTTCTTGACCTCAACTAAGGGACGCCGGCGACATCGCCGTCCTTCCCGAGGACGCGATAATCCTTCGCTGCGAGAAGAAGCCCGCTGCCCGCGCCAGGGAGTGCGCCAAAACGCTCTCTTTCTTCGCTCGCACTGATGCTCCACTCATTCCACGTTCCGCAGATTCGTCAAAAGCACGCCTCAACGATGAAGCTCTGTCGTACCCGGCACATCGCTACGGATACCTGCGGACCACGCCTGCGATCCGGGTACTCCGCCGGGAAAGGCCCGGCTCTTAAAGATTGGGTTCGCGAGTGCTTATCGAGGTCTTGCCGCCGGACGACGTTGGCGAGCGTCGGCAGCCACCCCTTACCTCCTCAATCCGGCGACCTACCAACGACTCTACAGATTGACAAACGGGCCCTTTTAAGTGCGGCCTCACGTCCCGGCCGGCGGCCGCCGAGCGGGCGATTTCGCCGATGAGCGCTGGTACGACGCCGCCGATCGCAGCGCCCAGCCGCAGGCTGCCACCGACCTCGGCGAACACGTCCGCAATCGGCCTTCGCGGGCACTATGGACAAATTTGGCAAACTCGTGCTGCGCTACGTCGGCAAGCGCTTCACCTGGGCATCTTGCCCACCGACTCATCAGTTCGGTTGCGCGCGGACAGCACGACCGGGGCCCCTCCTGCCCGTTGAGTTCGAGGAACATGGTCAAGCAGTCGTCGCTGCGTGATCCCGTCCGTCGGCGCTCCGCGGTCCCCTCGAGGACGATCGCGTCGACCGCGGCGGCGGTGCGCGCCAGTTTGCAGATCGGCAGCCAGCGGCCGCGAAGTTCTCCTATCCGGATGCAGGCCCGACAATTGACATCTGCGCTCGAATCAGCCCGGGCTGGAGGCTCTCGCGGCCGCCAGGGTGAGCCGCGCGATGCGTTTGGCCGTCACCGCCGCGTTGCGCGCAGGCTCGCCTCTGCCGGTGGTCGCCAGCGCCCCGTCATACAGCACGATCAGCGCGTCGGCCAGCGCTCCGGAGTCGGATACCCCTGTGTCGGCGGCGAGTTGAAGAAACGACTGGCGCAACCAGGCGCGGTATTCCTTGATCGCCATCTGCTGGGCCTCACCCGCGGGCGCCTCGGCGGCGGCGTTGTGGAATGGGCAGCCCCGGTAGTCCGGAAGCGACACATAGTCGGCGATCGCATCGAAGACCGCGAGGATCTTCGCGTCCGGGCCGTCAGCGCCGGTCTGCGCCGCCTCGACAAGCTGCCGCCATCTCTCGAGGCGCCCACGCAGGTAGGCGGCGACCAATTCGTCTTTGCCGCCGAAGATGTAGTACAGCGAACCTTTTGCCACACCGGCCTTCTCGATGACCGCGTCGATTCCGGTCGAATGTACGCCGTCGCGGTAGAACAGCTCATCACACGCCGCAAGCAGCCGTTCCCGCGGGGACGGCCGTTTCGCTGTCTGCTCCGGCATGCGGCAAGCATATCAGACAGAGTTGTCTGAAGAATGGCCCGTGGTCCCGCACGCGACTGGCCTTGCCTCGACAGTCCGTAGCAATGACGCAGCTCACAAGAAAGATCGCAATGGTGAACTTGCGCCTTCAGACCGATCGGTCTAAATTGATGTCAAGCAGATTAGACAGATCGGTATAAATACGCCAAGGAGCGCCATGACAAACCCCACTGCGGTTCGGGATCTGGAAGGCAAGGTCGCGCTGGTGACCGGTGCAACGTCGGGGATCGGTAAGGCCGCCGCGGTGCAGCTGGCCGCACAAGGGGCCACGGTGATCGTGCACGGCCGCAATGCCGCCCGCGGTGCCGCGGTGGTCGCGGACATCGAAAACGCCCGTGGCTCCGCCCGATTCGTCGGAGCTGACCTGGGCCAACCCACAGAGGCGCTGCGGCTGGCCGAGCAGGCTGGCGAAGTGGACATCCTGGTCAACAATGCCGGATTCGCCTGGTTTGGCCCGTCGGCAAAGCTGGCCGTCAACACCCTGGATCAGCTGTTCGCCGCCAACGTGCAAGCCGCCTACCTGCTGGTGTCTGTGCTGGCCCCGAAAATGGTAGCCCGCGGCGGCGGCGTGATCATCAACCTGCCCAGCAGGGCCGGCACCGTCGGTCAGCCCGATAGCGCGGCCTACGGCGCCACCAAGGCCGCACTGGCCTCTTTGGCCCGATCCTGGGCCGCCGAATATGGACCCGCCGGCATCCGCGTCAACGCCATCTCGCCAGGACCCGTCTACACCAACGCAGCCAATCGCCAACTGTTTGAGGCCAGCGCCCAGACGACGCTGCTGGGACGGGCTGCCGAGCCGCAAGAGATTGCCGACCTCATCGGCTTCCTGGCGTCCTCCCACGCCGCGTACATCACCGGCACCAACATCGCTGTCGACGGCGGCCTCGCCGGCGCCCAACAACACCGCCGGCTGGATGCGGCTTCATGAGCATCTCGGTACTGGCAATCAGCTTCGACGCTAACCACGCCGCGCGACTAGCGCAGTTTTGGGCCCAGGCCCTGCAGCGCGCCGTCAATGACGGCGCCACCGAAGACTTCGCATCTATCGCCGCCGACACCGACACCCGGCTCGGAGTGGTCCTGATGTTTCACAAGGTGCCCGAGGACAAGACGGTCAAGAATCGCATGCATATCGACCTGCAGGCCTCCGACGTGCTAGCCGAAGCCGACCGGCTGACAAGCCTGGGCGCCAAGCAGATCCGCTCACTGGCCGAGAACAACAACCGGTGGATCAGCTTTACCGATCCCGAAGGCAACGAGTTCGACCTCGTTGTCGGCTGACATTGGCCGATGGCGCTGCGGATGTCCGATCCGCCCATATCAAGGAGGTAAGGCATGACAGATACCGAGGACCGCAACAAGGCGCTGGTGCTGGAGGCGTTCGACACGCTGTTTAACAGGCGCGATTACGCTGCGGCACAACGCTTCTGGTCAGGTGACTACATTCAGCACAGCGCCCACATTCCACCGGGGCGCGAGGGTCTATTCGAGCTTGTCAAGGCCTCACCGCCCGACATGCGCTACGAGAACGCGCTGATCACCGCCAACGGCGATTACGTGATGCTGCACGGTCGATTCTGCAATGTCGGTCAACGCGCCGACTGGATCGTGGCAGACATCGTAAGGATCCAAGACGGTCTGCTGGCTGAACACTGGGACGTCATTCAAGACGAAGCCACCGCCGAGGAGTCCCAAAGCGGGCTGCCGATGTTCGGCGACGCCTTCCCCACCCGGGCCTGACACGAAATGCCCTCGCACCACAGCCTTTCCGGGCCAACGACAGCTTCCCGGAGAAACGGACGCCGCATAAACACGTCCACCACTCACCACGAAATTGGAGGATCGACTGATGTCACGACTGAATGGCAAGGTCGCCGTGATCACCGGCGGCAGTAGCGGTATCGGCCTGGCGACGGCGCAGAGGTTCGTCGAGGAAGACGCGCACGTCTTCATCATGGGCCGCCGCCAGAGCGAGCTGGATAAGGCCAAAGCGTTGATCGGGGACGGGCTTACCACCGTCGCCGGTGATGTCACCAGCGGCGCCGACCTGGACAGGCTGTTCGCGACGGTCCTCGACCAAGAGGGTGGCGTGGACATCCTCGTGGCGAGTTCGGGCCGGGTGGAGCCCGAAGAGCTCGGCAAGATCACCGAGGAGAACTTTGACCGCACCTTCGAACTCAACGCCCGCGCAACGCTGTTCACGGTGCAGACGGCGCTTCCACTGATCCGCAACTGCGGCTCGGTGATTCTGGTCGGCTCGATCGCGGGCTACGTGGGCATTCCGGGCTACAGCACCTACAGCGCCACCAAGGCCGCGCTGCGTTCCTACACCCGCACCTGGACCCGGGAGTTCAGCGATCGTGGCATCCGGTTCAACACGTTGAGCCCGGGCCCGATCGACACCCCCATCTTGGACGGTCAGGCCGACTCGGTGGAGGCAGCCGACGAGCTCAAGGCACAGTTCGCCGCGGCGGTACCGCTCAAACGGTTGGGCCGCCCGCAAGAGATCGCCGCCGCCGCACTGTTTTTGGCCTCCGATGACAGCAGCTTCGTCGCCGGTGCCGAACTGAGCGTCGATGGCGGCATGGCCCAGGTCTAGCTGCCGCACCAGCTCTGTCCGTCAGCCCGCGAGTCCGCGCGGGTCGACGCCCGCGCGGCGCCGGCGACACCTACCGGCGCTTTCCCAGCAAGGATGACCGTGTAATCCGCAAGAGGCCGTGATCGAAGCGTTTGCGCTCGGTGTGCGCCTCGTCCATGACTCGCCCCTGTATTCGCGAATCGTCGAGAGCGAACCCGAGCTATTCGGCCTGTTCTCGCGTTCACGCGTCTTCCCGATTAGCCGGTTCGCCGACGGAATCGCCCATACCCTGCGCCGATGCGGGGCTGACATCCCCGAGCCCGACCTGGCCAATATCGCCGACATCCGGCTGCGCGTCGCCCTGGGCATCATCGTCTTTCCCACCGACCGCCTCGACACGTCGGATCCCGCGGCGGTGCGCGAGTACGCCGCCCGCTATCTCGTCCGGATCATCGGCAAAGCCGGTCACTAGCACGCATTCGACTTGTCGGTGCCCTGAACTAGCCTGTAGCCGTGGCGCTGGTTCTGCGGACCCGGTACGCCAGTTGCGGCGAGGTCGACATCGCCTATCAGGTCTTCGGCGATGGCCCGACCGATCTGCTCGTGCTGCCGGGGCCATTAATCCCGATCGACTGCGTCGACCTCGAGCCGTCGATGTACCGGTTTCATCGACGCCTGGCGTCCTTCAGCCGGGTAATCCGGTTCGATCAGAGCGGAATCGGCCTGTCGTCGCGGGTCCCCTCGACCGACATGATCGGGCCGAAGTCGTGGGCACAGGACGCGATCGCGGTCATGAACGCGGCTGGATGCGAGCAGGCGACGATCTTCGCCCCCGGTTTCACTTCGTTTGCCGGACTCGTTCTCGCGGCCGATTACCCCGACCGGGTGAGCAACCTGGTGATCTTCAACGGCGGGGCACGTACCCTGTGGGCGCCCGATTACCCAATCGGCACCGAGGTGATGGACGCGGATCCGTTCACGACGGTCGGCGTCGAGCCGGATGCCGTTGAGCAGGGCTTCGACGCGCTCAGCATCATCGCTCCCTCGGTAGCCGGCGACGAGGCGTTTCGCGCGTGGTGGGATCACGCGGGCAACCGCGCCGCGTCGCCCAGCATGGCTCGTGCCTTCATCAGGAAAATCAGAGAGGCCGATGTCCGCGACACACTCGAACGCGTCACCGTGCCGACGCTGATCCTGCATCGCGACAACCCGGCCTTCAGTCCGGTCGGGCATGGTCTCTACCTTGGCGAGCACATCGCCGGTTCACGCTTCGTCGAACTACCGGGCGACGATGCGCTGTACTGGGTCGGCGACACCGCACCGCTGATCGACGAGATCGAGGAGTTCATCACCGGCATCCGGGGTGGCTCCGATGCCGAGCGCCTGCTCACCACGATCGTGTTCACCGACATCGTCGGCTCCACCGAACGGGCCGCCCTGCTCGGCGACGACCGGTGGCGCGACCTGCTGGACAACCACGACTCCATCGTGCGCCACGAACTGCAGCGATTTGGTGGGCGTGAAGTCAACACCGCCGGGGACGGATTCGTTGCGACGTTCAGCAGCCCCAGCGCCGCACTTGCCTGCGGCGACGAACTCGTCGACGCGGTACGGGTGCTGGGCATCGAGGTGCGGGTGGGTATTCACGCCGGTGAGGTCGAAGTGCGCGGTGCCGACGTCGCCGGCATGGCCGTCCACATCGGTGCGCGGGTGGCAGCGCTGGCCGGCCCCAGCGAGGTGCTGGTGTCCTCGACGGTGCGCGACATCGTCACCGGATCACGGCACCGGTTCGCCGACCGCGGCGAACACGCCCTCAAGGGCGTTCCGGGACACTGGCAGCTGTGCGCCCTGGTGAGCGAGCACGCGATCGTCAGGCGGTAACCGACCACACATTTCGTGCGATCGAAGCCCCCACCGGTACGGCGTAGGCTGCCAACATGGGCGTCGCGGGGGAGCATCGGAACTAACGCCCTCTCGTGGTTCCCGATTCGTTGAAGGAATACGCATGACCGAAGTGCACACCTCTATGCCTCCCGCGCTGCGTCAAGCGCTGGATCTACTTGTTGATCCACCCGAGAATCCGGATGTAAGCAAGGGCTATCTCGATCTGCTGAGCACCTGGCCCGACGCAGACGACACTCTCCCGAAGAACACCGGCGCGATCCAGGCGGCATGGGAATCACCGATGGGGTCATTGCTGTACGACCATGCCCAGGACATCTCGCGACGGCTGATTAGGGCGTGGCAATTCCCCGTTGACTGGTTGAACATCCCGCCTGGCGGAACAGCGCTGGACGTCGGCTCAGGTCCGGGCAACGTCACCGCGTCGCTGGCACGCGCCGCCGGCCGCGGTGGACTGGCGTTGGGCGTCGACATCTCCGAGCCAATGCTGGTACGCGCCGTCCGCGCCCAATCGGGAGCACGTGTCGGCTTCATCCGGGCTGATGCGCAACGACTTCCGCTGCGCGACAACACCGTCGACGCGGTGGTCTCACTCGGTATGCTGCAGCTGATTCCGAATCCGTCAGCAGCCTTGGCGGAGATGGCGAGGGTACTGCGACCGGGTGGAAGGCTGATGATTATGGCCCCCATCTTCGGGAACATGGCCAGGTTTCGGCGGAACGTGTCCAATGTCGGGGTGTATGTGTTCCACAACGACGAAATCGGCGACATCTTGGAAGACAACGGTTTTGCCACCGTGCGAGTTAAGAACTTCGGCAATCTTCAGTGGGTGCGCGGCAAACGCGGGTGAGTCATGGCCGCGTCTACCTCACCCGGCGCCGGGTTAGTTGCTGGCAAGCTCGCGGTGTTCGATCAACTCGCCTAGCCCCGACACACCGAGCCGCTCACGAAACACCTGGGCCGTGTAGCCGACGACTGTCGCGTCGGTGCGGGCGCGCACGGTCGCCGAACGCGGTATATGAAACAGCACACCCATTTCGCCGAAATAGTCCCCCGGCCCGGCTATCTTGACCAATTCCTCACCGCCGTTGGCCAATTCGCGCACGATGTCGAGTTCACCCTCGGACACCACGTAGATCAGATCGCCCATTGTGGACTGCTCGAACAGCACCTCACCGGCTTTCAGTCGCACTGTTTCGGGCGGCCGATTCGTCGTCGCGACCTCGGGTCTCAGCTCGACGACCCGATCGGCGAGCGGCAGGATGCGGCTGTCGTGAGTGGCGACCACCACCACACGGTCGCCCTGCGCCAGCGAGCGGATCAGCCGCAGCACCTCCTCCACCTGGATGAAGTCGAGGTGCGCGGTCGGTTCGTCGGCCAGGATCAATGGCGGATCCAGCGCGATGGCGCGAGCGACCGCGACGCGCTGCTGTTGCCCGCCGCTCAGGTCACCCGGGCGGTGCTTGAGACGGTCTTCGAGGTTGACCCGCGTCAGAAGTTCCTCGGCGCGCTTGCGCGAGTCCGCGCGGGACATCCCCGCCGCGCGCATCGGAATCATCACGTTCTCGAGTGCGGTGAGGCTCGACACGAGGTTGAACGCCTGGAACACGATGCCTACTTTGTCGCGCCGGTACTTCGCCAGCGCACTGCCCTCGAGCGCCGTGATGTCGAGATCGTCGTACGTGATTTGGCCAGACTTCGGGCGCAGAATTCCGCCCAGGCAGGACAACAGTGTTGTCTTCCCGCAGCCGCTCGGCCCGAGCAGGATCACCAGCGACCCGGCTGGCACGTCGAGGTTCAAGCCATTGATCGGCCGCAAGGCGTAGCCGCCGCTGGAGTACTCGACGACAAGGTCTTTAATGCTCAGATCACCCATGGCTCAGGGACCTCCGAATGCGAGCGCCGGATCGACGGCCACCGCGCGCCGCAGGCCAGCGAGGCTGGCCAGCAGACCGATCGCGATCGCTATCAGCGGCAGCGAGATGTAGGCATACGCAGGCACCACGACGATCATCGGGAACAACGGCGCCAGCAGCTGGGCAAGGATGACGCCCAGCACCGCCGCCAGCAGCGCGACTATGACCGCCTGTAGCGCCAGCCCCGCCAGAATCGACCGCGCCGGCACGCCGATGGCCTTGAACACCGCAAAATCGCGCAGGCGCTCGAGCGCGGAGAGATACACCACCGATCCGACGATCAGCACCGCCACGATCCACAGCAACACGGCCACGATCGTGATCGAACCCACCGCGACCTTCACCGGGCGCAGCAGGTCGTTGACACCGGCCGCTTTGTCGATGGTCTGGTAGCCGTCTGGTAGCTGTTTGGGTGTGCCGACGATCCCGATCGACGTGATGATCGGCTGCCCGTTGTACGAGAGTTGCTGCAGGCCCTCGGTCGTCAGGAAGATGTTGGGCATCTTTGCCAGTGCGGTGGAATTGGGCACGATGCCGACGATCCGCAGCGTGCGCGCACCGACCTGCACATCCTCGCCCACGTGCCGGCCCAGCACGCTCGACACGGCGACCTCTTCCGGCGTCGACGGTGCCCGACCCTCCGAGACACCCGGCATGCCGGGTCCGTGCTCGGGGGCCCCGAACGCCGTGCCGTTTCGCCTGGACGCACCATCCCGGATCGTCGTCGCCGCTGTCGCCAACGGTGCCGCCGCCACGACGCCGGGCTCACTGGCCACCCGGGCCAGGTCGGCTGGGGCGAACGGGGTGGCACCCAGGAACGGTCCGGCCGCGCCCGCCTTGACCACGAAGGCGTCGAGACCCATGGAATCGACGGTTCGCTGGGCCTCGACCCGAAAACCGTTCGCGAGTCCGGTCAACACCAGCGTCATGGCGAAGATGATTCCGGTGCTGACGACCGCAATGACAAGGCGCCGCATTCGCCATTGCATGTCGCGCAAGGCTGCCAACAGCATGCCGACGACGTTACCGACCTCGACGCATTCCAGGGAAAGGTTTCACGTACGTTTTTCTGTTCGGTGAGATGCGGCAACGTGGCCGATACGATCGAGCTGCACCTTCAGGGCAAACGGGCCCACTGGTGCGTCGTCGGAACCAACTCCCGCGACGCCGAAATCCGAGAACCGCAAGATCTAGCGGTCTCAGTCGCGTTTCATGGCCGGGTGGTTGCGAGTCAGGAACGGCAACAGCAGCTCGGGTGTCCCCGTTACCCATCGGACCGTGCGAGCACAGCCAGGCGGTCCATCGACTCGCGCAGCTTGTCGGGCGTCATCGCGCGAGCTACCGCCAGCCGGGTGCTGTCGGTCAGCTCCGTCCAGTCATAGGTGTGGGTGACGCTGGTGAGTGTGGCGTTGATCGGGTTGAGCTCCCAGCGCCAGAGGTGGCCGGGCGGCTTTTTTCCTGGTTCTGCCGGACGCCAGGCGATCTTGCTACCTTCGATGAATTCGACGACGTGGTTCTCCCGCACAGCACCATTGGTCAACGTTGTTTTGAACACGTCACCGACCTGGTGGACGCGCTGTCCCGGAGCGGCCGAGGCGAGATTGTTGTTGCCGTCCCAGCTCGGCTGGATAGACGGCTCGGCGATCAGGTCGAAAATTCTCTCGGCGCTGGCAGACATAACGCGGGTGACGCTGACAATGCCTTCAGGTGGTTCGGGTTCCATGAAGGCAATCCAAACACCTTGGTGCGGGGCCGTCTCGTAGTCGGCCCCGCACCAAGGTCACTTTCCGCTGTCGGCAACCGTCTCAGCTCACTCGCAGGGCCTCGACCGGCCCGGATAGAGACGCCTTGACATAGCGGGTGAGGTCGTCGGCCAGCACCTCCGCGTCTCCGCGCTCGATGCCATCGACGATTTGCCGTGCCACGTCGCGCGGGTCGTTCTTCGGCACATCGAAGTCAGACACCATGTCGGTGTCGGTGTAGCCAAGATGCACCCCGGTGACCAGCGTGCCCTGCTTCTCGAGCTCGATGCGCAGCGAATTGGTTGCCGACCAGATGGCAGCCTTGGAGTCGCCGTAGCCACCGAAGCCGCCCGCCCAGGACAAGACGGAAGCGATGTCGACCAGCGCTCCGCCGCCGTTTTCGGCCAGGATCGGCGCGAACGCCTTGGCGACCCGCAGCGCACCGAAGTAGTTGGTCTCGAACACCGCCCGAACTTCCTCGATGTCACTGGTGAGCAGCTTCGGCGCACCAAGGGTGCCGGCATTGTTGACCACGATGTCGGCATCTGATGCCGTAATAGCCAGTGCTGCAACTGAATTCGGCTGGGTGACGTCGAGCTCAACGCTCACCAAGCGGGGGTCGTCACTGGGCTTCGGCGCCCGGGCCGTGGCGTACACCTTGGCCGCGCCCCGCCGCAGCAACTCGTCCACGATGGCCTTGCCGAGCCCGCGCTGCCCACCGGTAACCACGATTGTCGAACCCTTGATGTTGACCACGATCAGTTCTCCTTGACTTAGATAAAGTAGCTTTGCCTCTGTCAACGTAATTGACCGATATGACATAGTCAAGTAGTCTTTGCATATGTCCTCTGAATGGTGTGCGTCACACCGGTATCGACTCACGCCGGCGCCCGGCGGCCTGGGGTTGGTCCACGACTTCCTCAATACCGTCGCTGTTGGCAGCTACGGCCCGGACCTGCTGTCCGACACCGCACTGGCGCAGGTTTGGGCGGACAGTGCGGTACGGGCCTGGTCGGAGCTGCGCGGCCTCGACCCGCAACCGCCGGAACTGAATGACTCGGATCTACCGAAGCTTCGCGCCCTGCGCGACACGATCGCGAAGATGGTCGCCGGCGAACCACCGGACAGACTAGGGATGGGCTCTATTTCCGCGTCCTTCGCGGTGTCCGACGCGGGCGAGCTACGGCTGGAAGCCGCGGGTAGCGGCTGGCGATGGTTGGCCTCTGCGCTGTGGGGTGAGATCTTGTTGAGCCAGCAGAAGGGCACCTGGCGACGGATCAAGCAATGCCACAACCACCAGTGCGGGTCGACTTTCTACGACCGCTCGAAGAACAGCAGCGGCGTGTGGTGCAACGTCAAGACGTGCGGTAACGCCGCGAATCTGCGAGCTTCCCGGGCCCGCCGACGCGAACGCGAAACCCCAGCGGAAAGCGTCGAGCACGGGTGACAAGGTAGGCGGTGCTGTGGTTCCAGGCGCGGTCAGCAGCGCTCAGCGCCTTTACTCATCAGCCGCGGGTCAGCGCCCAGTTTGCGCGGCTTGCCCCTCAAAGCGGCATACAGCGCATCGCAGGCACGCGCCTTAATCGGGGCGACGACGTCGAAGTTCGTAGGGCTCTGTCGCGTTGGCACAGCTTCGTTCCTTCGTTAGTGCGGCCGATGGGTCGCCTAATCAAATTCCATCGTGACTCATTTACGACCGCACCGCGCTGGGGTAAACGTCACGAAAATCGTGTTGCGGCGTGCGACACACCTCGGCCCCACGGCGAGATCGTCACAGATTCTGCTCGCTGCGCAGTGAATGGAACCGCCTCGTTGGTGCAGACGCCGGCATGGCAGGCTCGTTGTTTGCACCCGCACTGATGGAGGACCCGTGGCGCACTCTTCTGAATTGGCGGCCGGCGCCCATCTCGACGACGCCTTGCGCGAAATCCAAACCCCGGCTGGACTGCTGCGCTACTACGACACCGGCGACGGACCGCCGCTGCTGTTTTTGCACGGCTCGGGGCCCGGCGTCACGGGCCACCGCAACTTCCGCGGGGTGTTGCCCGCATTCAGCGCCCACTTCCGTTGTCTGGTCCTGGAGTTTCCCGGCTTCGGCGTGAGCCCCGACGCCGGCGGTCATCCGATGATCGCCGCGCACGGAGCAGCGATGTCGTTCATCGAGGCCCTCTCTCTCGACCACTTTGACGTCGTCGGCAACTCGATGGGCGGCAGTGTTGCAATCAACCTGGCAATACAGCATCCCCAACGGGTGCGCCGGTTGGTCACCATCGGTGGCATTGGCACCAATCTGTTCACCTCCGGGCCCAGTGAGGGCATCAGGCTGCTTCAGGAGTTCACCGAGGACCCCACCCGCCAGCGGCTGATCGACTGGCTGAATTGCATGGTGTACAACCCCGCGCTGATCACCGATGAATTGATCGAGGAGCGCTGGAGCCTGGCCACCGACCCGCAGGCGTTGCAGACCGCCCAGCGGATGTACAGCAAGGCCTCCTTCGCCAAGATGACGGCCGCGATGGCCAAGTCAGACGCCCCGCTGCCGTGGGCGACGATGCACAAGGTTGCGGCCCCCGCCCTGTTGACGTGGGGACGTGACGACCGGGTGAGCCCGCTGGACATGGCGATAATCCCGATGCGCACCATCCCCAACGCCGAGTTACACGTGTTCCCCAATTGCGGACACTGGGCCATGATCGAGGCCAAGGAAGCGTTCGAGTCGACCGTTCTCGCCTTTCTGCAACGCCAATAGCGTTGCGACACTTGTCCGCAGCGTGGTGTCCCGGTGAGCGGTCCGTGCCACGCAATGCGGTGACCGGTGTTGTTAATCTGGCGAAATGGGCCCTGCCAGCGAGAAACCGACGAAGGCTGCGCTTGCCGCTACCAGTTGGGCGTTGCTGGGCATGCTGTCCTACGAAGAGGAAGTCTCCGGCTACGACCTCAAAAAGTGGATCGACTGGAGCGTCGATCTCTACTACTGGAGCCCGTCCTACAGCCAGATCTACACCGAGCTGAAGAAGCTGGAAGCCCTGTGTTTGGTGACGTCACGCGTCGAGCATGACGAGGGCACCCGCAGCCGCCGCCTATACAAGATCACCCCCGCCGGGTTGGAAGCCGTCACCGAGTGGACCAACGAGGCGCCCGTGGACCCGCCGGTGCTCAAGCACAGCGTGCTGCTGCGGGTGGCGTTTGGTCATCTCAGCAATCCGACCCGACTCAAGGAGTTGCTTCAGGAGCATGTGGCGTACGCCGAAGCCAGGCATCGCACAGCGGTCGAGGACGCCGAAGGGGCCGAGGCCGAACCCGCGTGGGCGTATTCAGTGATCGCGTTGCGCTGGGCGGCCAAGTACTACGCCGCGGAGCGGGAGTTCGCCCTGGAACTGATGAAGGAGATCGACGAGGCCGACGCGATCATGCAGAAGGCTCCCAAGGGTGGTTTCGGGAAACCGCGCACCACGCCGGGATATTGGCGCGAGGTCGAAAAGCAGGTCGAGGCCAAACGCGAAGCCGACTAGCCCTGATGGTGGCGACCCGCTTCGCCCGGCTCCGCCGCGCTCGCGATCGCCACTAGCCCTAATGGTGGCGACCCGCTTCGCCCGGCTCCGCCGCGCTCGCGATCGCCACTAGCCGGTGCGCGCCGCTTCGTGGGCCGCGATGTAGCCATACACCAGTCCCTGCGCGATCGTCGCGCCCGCGCCAGGGTACGTCGCGCCGAAAGCATTGGCGGCGGTGTTGCCGATTGCGTATAGCCCGGCGATGACGCCGCCGTCCTCGCGCAGCACCCGTGCCCGCTCGTCGGCCTTCAGCCCGCCGCAGGTGCCCAGATCGGACAGCACGACTTTCACGGCGTAGAACGGGCCCTTGACCAACGGACGCAGGTTGGGGTTCGGCGTTATCGTCGGGTCACCGTAGTACCGGTCATAAGCGCTGCGACCTCGACCGAAGTCGGGATCTTCTCCGGCAGAGGCGTTTTCGTTGAATCGCGTCATGGTCTGGGAAAACTCGGCCGCCGGAACGCCGATCTGGGCCCCCAGCTCGGCGAGGCTGTCAGCCCGTTTCGCGATGCCCGCGTCGTACCACGCCTGCGGTATGCGCATCCGCGGAAACAGCGCAGCGCCAAAGACATAACTGTTGCGATATTGCTGGTCGAAGATGATCCACATCGCTTCCACAGGGCTACCCGACCGCTCGAGTTCGAGCAACCGCTGACCGAACGACATGTAGTCCGCCGACTCGTTGGCGAACCGGTGCCCGTTCTCGTCCACGATGAGGGAGCCGGGAAGCGACCGTTCGGCCAGCATCACCCCGGGCAGCTTGCCGGGCAGCGGCGCGACGGCGGGGAACCACCACGCCTGGTCCATCAAATCGATGTCCGCGCCTAATTCCTGGGCCGCACGGATCCCCTGGCCGGTATTGGCCGCCGCGCCCAGGCTCAGGTTGGCGCCCAGCGACTCGGACTGGAATTTCCACCGCATATCCATGCTGTGGTCAAAACCGCCCGTGGCCAGCACCACGCCGCGCCGGGCTGTGATCGTCACCTCGCGTCCGCCGTGGTTGACGACCGCACCGCGCACGCGGTCACCGTCGCCGTCGAGGCGCAGCAACGCGGTCTCGGTCCACACCGGGATGCCGGCGTGCAGCACACCCGCGAACAGGCCGGCCGCCAGGCCCTGGCCACCCGCCGCGTAGCGCCGGCCCACCAGCAGGCCACCGACACTCTGCGCCGTTCGCTTGACGAACGTCGGAATTCCCTTGCGCGGCACTCGGAAAACCAGATTCATCCAGCGGTAATCGGCGCCCGTCGTCGTTGGTATCGAGACGCTGGCCTCCATCAAGCCGGGCTCTAACCTGGTGCGGTATTCGCCCAGAATCGACGTGTCGAACGGGTGGCACTCGCAGGTGCGGCCCGCCGCACTGCCGCCCGGCTCCTCCGGGTGGTAATCGGAGTACTCGCGGGCCCAGAAGAACCGCAGCGCGGTCGTTCGGCGCAGCATTTCGACCGTCGCGGACGCGTGTGTCAGAAACCCACTCGATCGCTGCCGGGGTGCCGACCCCGCGACCACCGAGTCCAAGTAGGTGGCGGCGCGCTCGGCGGTGTCGTTGGCGCCGCCGTCGGCCAGCACCCGGGAGGCGGGCAGCCACAGTGCACCGCCGGACCGGGCGGTCGAGCCACCCACGAACGACGAAGTACCGACAGCCCGAGTTCATGGGCGGTCAGCGCCGCGGCCATGCCGGTACCAGAGCCGACCACCAGCAGGTCGACGCTCGTGTCGGCCACGGGAAGGCCGACAGGGATCGTCGTGCTGTGCGAGGTCACGCCTGATAACGGTAGGCCGCGACAGCGCGCGGAAGGAAGGACCGTCCTGATGAGTGGAACACTTCCCCCCACAGGCGCGCTCGCAGGAGTTAAATCATCCCCATGACTTCGCATGACGCCGACGAAATTCGGCTCATTGAAGCCCAAGCCGCGCCGACGCGGTTCGCCCGCGGCTGGCACTGCCTGGGCCTGATCAGAGATTTCGGTGACGGCAAGCCGCACGCGATCAACGCATTCGGCCAGAAGCTGGTGGTCTTCCGCAGTGGAGACGGCAAGGTCAACGTGCTGGACAGCTACTGCCGGCACATGGGCGGTGACCTCTCGCAGGGTGAGGTCAAAGGCAACGAGATCGCGTGCCCCTTCCACGACTGGCGCTGGGGCGGCGACGGGCGATGCAAGCAAGTTCCCTACGCTCGCCGCACGCCTCGGCTGGCCCGGACGGCGACCTGGACCACACTGGAGCAGGACGGCATGCTGTTCGTTTGGAACGACCCCGAGCGCAAAACACCCCCGCCGGAGGTGACGATCCCACGCATCGAGGGCGCCACTAGCGACGACTGGACCGACTGGCACTGGTACACGACCGTCGTGCACAGCAATTGCCGCGAAATCATCGACAACGTCGTGGATATGGCGCACTTCTACTACATCCACGGCGCATTGCCGACCTACTTCAAGAACATCTTCGAAGGACACGTCGCGACGCAGTACATGAACGGCGAGGGTCGTCCCGACATGGGCGGCACCGAAGGCGCACAGATGCTCGGCAACACATCGGTGGCGTCTTACTACGGCCCGTCCTTCATGATCGACGACCTGACCTATCACTACGAACACGGCGACGCCAAAACGATCCTGATCAACTGCCACTATCCGATCGACTCGAATTCCTTTGTGCTGCAATACGGCATCATCGTCAAGAAGTCGGAGGCGCTGCCCGGGGACGAGGCGATGCGGACCGCGATCAAACTCGGCGACTACGTCAAACTGGGCTTCGAGCAGGACGTGGAGATCTGGCGGCACAAGGCGCGCATCGACAACCCGCTGCTGGTCGAGGAGGACGGCCCGGTCTACCAGCTGCGACGCTGGTACCAGCAGTTCTACGTCGACGTCGTCGATGTGCAACCGGATATGGTCGACCGTTTCGAGTTTGAGCTGGACACCACCCGGCCCTACGAGGCGTGGATGAAAGAGGTCGAGGCGAACATGGCCGTCCGGGCAGTCAGCGCGGGCTCGGCGTGATGCCACTCGATTCGGTCAGGGTCGACAACCGCCTCGACGAGATGCCCATGGTGCCGGTGGCGTGCCGCAACTGTGGCGCGCGGGTGCTGGCCCGCAAGAGCACCTGGAACCAGACCAGTGTGCAGTGGAACGCCGACGCGACGGCACGGTGCGCCGAGCGGCGCGAAGCGCAGAAGATTTCGGCGCCGGGCGGCCGAGGTCTGTTCCTTATGTGCTCAGCGCTGAGCGAGTCGATCCTCGACGCGGTGCGCCACGGCGACGTGTGCATCGTCGACGAATTTGTGGGCGGGGCACCTTAATTCGGGGTATTCCGGCGCAACAATGCGGGATTTGGCCATCCCGGTGCGCGCGATGGCGCGTCACCGCGAGTGAGCCCGCCTAGCGTCGACTTTCATCACCGAGTGAAGGGATGAAATGGCAGTCGAGCGCGGCTTCGACTATGCCGTGATTGGGGGCGAATCCGCCGGTTGCGTCGTGGCGTCCCGCCTCTCGGAGAACGCGGGGATAAAGGTGGCGCTGCTGGAAGCCGGTCCGAGCAGCGGTCCGGCAACCATGTCCAGTGCGAATAACCTCGACGCGATGCAATTGTTGGGGTCCCCGGTGGATTGGGCATTCACCACCACGCCGCAGACCGCGTTGGGCGGTGCGGTTCTCGATTGTCCGCGCGGCAAGGTATTGGGCGGGTCCAGCAGCATCAACGGCCTTGTCCACGTACGGGGCCACGCTTCGAGCTACGACGCCTGGGAACGGAAAGGCGCGACCGGCTGGAATTACCAGACGATGCTGCCCTATCTGGAGCGCAGCGAGCACACGCGCGGTCGTGACCCCAGCGTTCGGGGGACGGCCGGTCCGATGCGGATAGAGGAACCACCCGCGGCGAATCCGCTTGCCCAAGCGTGTTACTGGGGCGCCATCGAAGCGGGATACCCCGAAATCGACGAGGGCAATGCGACGGGCGCCGAGGGAGTCGCATGGCTGGAACACAATGTGGTCGACAACGAACGCCAGAGTGCGGCCGACGCGTACCTGCGACCAGCATCGGACCGGCCGAATCTGACGGTTCTAACACAGGCATGCGTGTCGCGTCTGGTGATGGACGGTTCGGGGTGCCGCGGTGCCCAATACCGAAAGGGCGGCCAAACACACATCGTTCGTGCGGAACGCGAAGTAATCTTGTGCGCAGGGGTGATCGGATCGCCGAAAACCCTCATGTTGTCCGGGATCGGCCCCGCGGCGCAGCTGCGTGAACACGGTATTGCGGTGGTTGCCGACCTTCCCGGCGTCGGGGAAAATCTGCACGACCATCCGATCACGTTGGTCTCCTCCAACACGACGCAGCCCGTGGACGCGGCCCCGTCCCGCCAGGCATATGTGGTAGGCCGTAGTGCTGAGCACGCTGAACCCGACATATTCCTCATGTTCGTGCCGGCGGCCATGGAATCGCGCTGGCAGGGCGCCGGCCCAGGGTTTTCGATACTGTTCGCCTTGTCGCGCCCGACGAGTCGGGGTTCGCTACGCCTGAGTGGCTCGGATCCCTTCGACGCACCGTTGATCGACCCGGCATTTCTCAGCGAACAAAGCGATGTCGACCGCATGGTCGTCGGGCTGCGGATGGCGCGCGAAATCGCACATACTGCGGCGCTGAAGCCGTTTCGAGGAACCGAGATTCTCCCCGGCGCGGAAGTGCGCAGTGAAGATGAGTGCCGTGCGTTTCTGCGGCGCACCACGGCAAGCTGGTTGCATCCGGCCGGCACCTGCCGCATCGGCATCGATGACCTCGCAGTGGTGGACCCACAACTGCGCGTTCACGGCATTGGCAACTTGCGTATCGTCGACGCGTCGGTCATGCGCTCACTGGTGTCGGCGCCACCTAATGCGACCGTACTCGGGATCGCCGAACGGGCGGCCGACCTCATCGGCGGGTCCCAGGTGGTGCCTCGGGCCAGCTAAATCCGATGTAGCGACGGAGGACGTTGCGCCGCAAGTACATTCGCCCGTTCCGCCATGGCAGCCCCGACCGACTGCTGGGTGAGCAGGTAGAAGCCGCCCTCGGCGGCCTGCTCGAAAATTGTGGCGGCAGCCGCCAAAGGATCCATGGCCCTGGCCTTGACCTCAAGCATGGCGCGACGCTGCTGTTCGGCGATCGCGGCGTCGGTAGCATCGGAGTCGACCCCGCCCGCCGATTCGAAGATGTTGGATACCACCGCGCCGGGCAACACGGCCTGCACGTGAATGTGGTGGTCGTGCCCGGCCGACTGAACATCGAGATACAGGCACTCTGTCAACGCGAGCACCGCGTGCTTGCTCATGATGTAGGGCCCCTGCAAGGGCGCCGCCAGTACCCCGCCGACCGAGGACAGGTTCCATACCCACGCCTGCTCGGTGCTGGCCATCATCTTGGGCAGAAATGCCCGCACACCGTGGAAGACTCCGGACACGTTGATGTCGATGACGCGCCGCCAGTTGGCCACGGGCGTGTCCCACAGATAGCCGAACTGTTCGACTCCGGCGTTGTTCACCAACAGTCGCACCGGGCCGAGGTCGCCGTAGATCCGGTCGGCAAGTTGCTGTACCGCGTCGGGGTCGCGGACGTCGCAGATGACGTCCGCCGCCGAACCTCCTGCCGCGCAGAGCTCCTCGCGCAGTGACGCGGTGGCGTTGACGTCGACGTCGGCCAACACCACCGTCATCCCCAGCTGACTGGCGTGCCGCGCCAACCCCGCGCCGATCCCCGCGCCCGCCCCGGTGATGACCGCTATGCCGCCAGAGAACGTTTCGCGGGCACTCACCGCAGCAACCTACTCAGCTCGCTGCACGCACGCCGCCGGGCTTTCTGCGCGATGTCGAGTATCGGCATGCTCATGAAACCGTGTATGGCGCCGTCGAATTGGGCGCGCACGACCGGTACCCCCGCCGCCTCGAGCGCAGCAGCGTAGGCCAGCGCCTCGTCGCGCAGCGGATCGTGCCCGGCGATCACGACGACGGCGGGTGGCAGGCCGTGCGGGTCGGCGTTCAGCGGTATTGCATACGGATGCGCGCGATCGGTCACCGACGGCACGTACTGGTCCCAGTACCACTGCATGGCCGGCTTCGAGTTGTAATAGCCGCGTCCGAACAACCGGTAGGACTCGGTGTCGAAATCGGCTGCCAGAACCGGGTAAAGCAGGAACTGCGCGGCCAGCGCTGGGCCGCCCCGGTCTCGGGCCATCAGGGCGGCCACGGCGGCCAGGTTGCCGCCGGCGCTGTCGCCGCCGACGACGACACGCCCCGGGTCGCCCCCAAGGCTCGACGCGTTGTGCGCGGCCCATTGAGTGGCCGCGTAGAAGTCGTCGGCCGCTGCCGGCCAGCGATCCTCGGGCGCCAACCGGTAGGCCACCGAAACGACCAGGGCGGGAATGCGATTGGCGATGTTGCGGCACAGTTCGTCGTGGCTGTCCAGGTCACAGAACACGAAACCGCCGCCGTGGGCGTATACCAGAATCGGCGGGCTCTCGCCGACGCTGTCGGGCCCGTAGATCCGCAGCGGGATCTCGCCACCAAGGCCCGAGATGGTCTCGTCGCGGACCTCGGCGACGGGCTCGGGCTCGGCCGCCGGCACGAATCGTGAGCGGATGGTCGCCCTGGCCTGCGCGCCGGTCATCGTGTGGACCGGCGGGAAGCCGGCGTCCAGTGTCCCGATCAGCCCGGCGATCTGCGGATCGAGATTCACGCGTACTGAAGGGCGGGCCGCGACACAGGAGGAACCGGTCGCAGCGGCCGCAGCGGCTGCAGGGTCGGCGCAACCCGCTGCGGGCCGTCTTCGACGTTGCGCCAGATGCCCATCGCGGTCATGCGCACCGGGGCGGCCAGCCGCTGATCGAACATCATCCGGTTCATCGGGCCGCACACCGACACCGCGGCGACGGCCTCGCCGGGGCCCCCGATAGGGGCCGCGACACAACCGAATCCGATCAGCGACTCCTCGCGCTCGAACGCGACACCATGGGCCCGCACCCTGGCTAACTCCGCGGCCAGTTGGGGGCTGCTGGAAATCGAGTACTTGGTCTTGCGGACCCGCAGATCCACTTGGGCATCGTGATAGGCGTCCTCGTCGCAATACGCCAGGATCGCCTTGCCGACGGCGGTGCAGTGCGCGGGCTGACGACCGCCCACCCGGGTGGGAATCGTCCGGTCGCCGATCTTCTCCAGGTAAACGACGTCAGGCCCATCGAGCACTGCGAGGTGTACGACAAGCCCAGTGGCGCGATGCAATTCGCCCAGCAGCGGGGCGGCGGCCCGCACCAGGCGGTCCTGGTGTATAGCCAGCGAGCCTAGCTCCACCAGGCGCATCCCCAGCTCGTAGTCGCGACCGCTGCGGCGCAGCCAGCGCAGCTGGACCAGGCGCTCCAGCATCCGGTGCGCCGATGATCGCGGCAGGCCGGTGCGGCGCACGATCTGGGCCAGCGTCAGCCGTCCCGGTCCATCGAATGCATCGAGGACCAGTGAGATGCGGTCGATGACGGCGCTGGGGGTTTCGACGGTCGCAACGGTCGCTGGCACCGGTCCTCCAAAAGCTCAGGGTATATCTGGCTGCTATATTCCTATTAGGAATATAGCAGCTGGCCGAGCAGACACAAAAGCCCCCGACACGCCGGGCGTCTGGGGGCTTTTGTGTCTGCTCGCGCCCGAAAACGGGGTGGTCAGCCCTTGGCTGCCGAGCGACCCGCGCGGCGACCATAGAAGCTGCCGTCCCCGAGCGAGATGCCGCTGGCGTAACCCCAGGCGGCCAACCCGGCGGTGGAACGGCCCGCGGCGAAGAGCCCAGGGATGGGCGCACCGCTCACGTGCAGCACCTCGGCATCCAACGAGGTACGCAGGCCGCCCAGGGTGAAGCCACCGGTGTTTTCGCGCAGGTCGATCGCGCCGACCGGGGAGCCGATCGGCTTGCACCACTCGGGTTTCTTGTGCAGCAGCGGGTCCTCGCCGCGGGCGGCCCCTTCGTTGTAGGCGGCCACCGCCGCCTGCAGCGAGCCGGGCGCCAGGCCCATGTCCCGCTCCAGGTCGGCGACCGTGTCGGCCACCCAGGTCGCGGGCCGCAGCATGAGCTTGGGCGACCACGAGGCCATCGCCTCGTCCTGTGCATCGCTGTCGATGATCAGGTACGCGGTGTTGTCCTGCTGATAAAGCGTGAGCTGGCCGATGCGGCCCGGGTAGGTGTCCTCGGCGACATAGCGCTGACCCCGGCCATTGACCAAGATGCCGCGCACCAGCTGCTGGGGGTCGATCAAGATCGCCACCTCGGTGGCGTCCATGTGGGCCAGGTCGGCGCCCAGCGCCTGCGCCATCCGGATCGACTGCCCGTCGTGCTGCTCTATCGACGCGGCCGGCCGTCCGGCAATCCGCGGAGCGTACTGCGCCACCATCGCGTCGTTGTAGGCGAAGCTGCCCGTCGCGAGCACGACTCCGGTGCGTGCCCGAATCGCCATCTCGGTGCCGTACCGGCGAGCGCGCAGGCCAACCACCCTGCCGTCGGATTCCACGATCAGCGATTGGACGCGCACGTCGTACAGCGCCCGCGCGCCGGCCGCTGTGGCCGTTTCGACGAGCGGCTTCATCAACATGTAGCCGGCGCTGGCTTCGCCTTGCTTCTTGTTCTGCATCTGTGGGACATGCCCGCGAGGGGCGGGGGTGGCAATTGTGTTGAACGGGTACGCGTTTTCGCCGCCGCTGTACATCAATCCCTGGTCGCCCATCGGTTCCCAGCCAGGCTCGGAGAAGAAATCCGCCTTGAACGGCACACCGCAGCCAACGAGCCAGTCGAAGTGCGCCACGCTGCCGGCGCAGTAATCGGCGATCCGGTTGTTGTCGGCACCGGGACCCATCGCGACCTTGAGGAACGCCGCCATGTTGTCAACGGAATCAGTGAAGCCGCAAGCCTTTTGCAGCGCGGTGCCACCGCCGAGGTAGATGAATCCGCCTGCCATCGCCGCCGCGCCGCCCCAGGATCCGGTGCGTTCTGCGACCAGGACGTCGGCGCCGGCGCGGGCCGCTTCGACCGCCGCAGCGGCGCCGGCGACCCCGTAGCCGGCGATGACGACATCGGCCTCGTCGTCCCATGAGGTGATAGACGCAGCCGGGACGGGTCTGACGTCGATGTCGGGTGTCATAGTCGCATCGCCGCAGGCATCTCGCCGACCCACTGATGACCCCAATAACTGTCTGCCGTGATTTCCTCTGCGGTGTAATAGGTTTCGTCGACCCGCAAGCCGTCGGTGCCGAACTCGATGTCCCAGTCGCCGGGTGCGCGGACGTAGAACGAGATCATCTTGTCGTTGGTGTGCCGCCCCAGGGTGGACGACAGCTGGAAGCCCTCGGCGTTGACCCGGTCCAACGCCTGACCCACGACGTCGAGGGTGTCGACCTCCACCATGATGTGGACCAGGCGCGGGTCGCGCTGATGCGCGGCCGGAACGATCGCCAGGCTGTGGTGCCGCTCGTTGATGCCGAGGAAGCGCACCCGCACCGGGCCGAACTCCTTCGGCAACGGCACCCGGAACGCGCCGCGGGAACGGAAACCGAGTACGTCGGTGTAGAAGTCGAACAGGCCGTTGGGATCGGCGGCCGGCACGACGACATGGCCCATGCCCTGATCGCCGGTGACGAATTTCGCTCCGAACGGGGTGATCACCGGGCTGTGGTCCAGCACCGCGCCGTGAAATACCTCGAGTGTGATGCCGGCCGGGTCCTCGAAGGTGATCACCTCTTCGACGCGGCGTGCCTCGGCCTCTTCGACGGACAGCTGCTTGAACGGCACCCCGGCGCCGTCGAGGGCCGCTTTGACCCGCTGCAGCGCCGGATGGTCGCGCACTTCCCAGCCGACAGTGAGCACCCGGTCGGTCTCGCCGGGGACGACTATGAGCCGGGCCGCGCGCTCGTCCATCCGCAGGTACAAGGCGGACGGGTCCGGTCCTTTGCCCTCGGCGAAGCCCAGGACGCCGAAGGCGAACTGTCGCCAGCGGTCGATGTTGTTGGTCGAAACGGTAATGTAGCCAAGACTTTTCAGGTAGCTCACTTCCGCTCTCCTAGTTCGCCACTAGATCAGAGCCCGCAGCGGACCCTGCGGCGGATCGATGCCGAGCGAACTCAGCGCAGACGCGTGGTAGGTGGTGCCGGGGACGTGGATGGCATGCAGATGGCCGACGTGCACGTCACGCCAATACCGCTGCAGCGGCTTATCCATCCGTGCCGCGTTGCCGCCCGAGCGGGCGAAGATCTCGTCCACTGCCGACACCGCGCGCCACACCGCGCGGACCTGGGTACGGCGACCAGCCGCGCGGTCCTCGAACGACACCTCCTTGCCTGCGGCGACCATGTCGTAGATGCGCTCGGCGTTGGACAGCAGCTCCTGGCGGGCGGCGTTGATGTCCGCCGCCGCCTCGCCGATGGCGTACATGACGTAAGGATCGTCCTTGATCGCGGTTCCGGTGGCGCCCACACGCTCCCGCTGATAGTCCAGGTGCGCTGCGAGCGCTCCCTCCGCGATGCCGATGGTCGCCGCGGAGATGCCAAGCGGGAACATCGTCGACCACGGCATCAGGTACAGCGGCTCGGTCATGCCGGCCTCTCGCTGGGCGGTGCCGTCCATCACCTTCGTCGCGTCCATGGTCCGGTAGTTGGGGACAAACGCGTCCTTGACGATGACGTCCTTTGAGCCGGTTCCGCGTAGCCCCACGACGTTCCATGAGTCCTCGACGATCTCGTAGTCCTTGCGCGGCAGGATCATGTGCAGCATCTGGGGAGGCATCACCGGTTTGCCCTCGGCGTCGCCCAGGAAAGCGCCCAGGATGATCCAGTCGCAGTGGTCGGTGCCCGAGCTGAACTGCCAGCGGCCGTTGAAGATGTAGCCGCCGTCGACGGGCTTGGCCACACCCTGCGGCGCATACGGGGAGGCCATCCAGGTGTCGGCGTCGTCGGCCCAGATCTCGGCGGGCACCTTCGGATCGGCATAGGCCAACTGGTAGGGGTGCACGCCGACCACGCCGACGATCCAGCCGGCAGCAGGATCCAGTGCCGCGGTGGCCATGACCGTCTCCGCCCACTCGCGCGGGTGGACCTCAAATCCTCGGTAGCTCTTGGTCTGCAGCAGCCGGATCAGGCCGGCCCCTTTCATCATCTTGACGGTGTCGTCGGTGAGCCGACCGATCTTCTCGGCTTCGGCCGCCTGCTCACGCAACTGACCGGCCATCTCCATTACCCGGTCGATAACGCGTTCGCTCATACTGTCGTCCTTACGTGTGTGGGCTTGGTTATGGTCTACAGCAGTCCGCGCCGCGACTCGCCGGCGATCCCGGTGAGCGGACCGAAATCGAGCAGAATTCGTGCCACGCGCAGGCGCGAGGGTAG
>Ga0209040_10000308_pt1 | contig 36171 bp, 24 predicted proteins | sample BogFormECP12_OM3_FD_188240 | JGI IMG/M metagenome (GOLD analysis project Ga0209040, IMG submission 188240) | Bog forest soil microbial communities from Calvert Island, British Columbia, Canada - ECP12_OM3 (SPAdes) (version 2) | ecosystem: Environmental > Aquatic > Freshwater > Wetlands > Bog ... | reverse complement strand
CACCGCGACGCCACGCACCGGTGTGTGGCGCATCGACGACGACGGGCGTGTCTCCTTTGCGCGCCCCGCCAACGACTGGGCCACGCTGCTCGACGGGTCCGAGGCCTTCTACATGCGTGTCGCGGCGCCTGGCGACTTACGTTGCGAGGGTGCCCAACTCGGCGTGCTCGTCACCCGCGGGCACCTGCAGACCGACGACTATCAGCTCACCGAGCGCTGCCGGCGCTGGGTCAAAGGCATCAAGGCGAAGTTCGCCTCAACACCCCTGGCGGCCACGCCGATCGTCTCGCGGCTCGTCGCACGAGCGTGAGCAGCGGCCGCACGAACTGCTCGATCGACGGCGAACCTGGTCGCGTCCCGGCCGGTATCTCGCTGGACAACTGGCAGTCCGCGCCATATGCACATTGGTCGTTCCAGCACGTCGAAGACTTCGTGCCGACCGCGGTAATCTCGCGCGGGACCGGGCCGGTCGCAGCGTTGCCCACAGCCAGTGCTCCCATCGCCGAGATCCGGTTGACCAGCACTGACGGGGTGGCCACCACCGTTGGCGAGGTGATGGCCACCACCGCTGCCGACGGGTGGGCCGTCGCCTACCGCGGTTCGATGGTGGCCGAGGAGTATCTCGACGGCTTGGGGGCCGAGACCCGGCACCTGCTGTTCTCGGTGAGCAAGTCGCTGGTGGCAGCCGTGGTAGGCGCGCTGCACGGGGCCGGTGTGATCGAGCTTGACGCTCCGGTCACGGCATACGTTCCCGCCCTGGCGAACTGCGGCTACGCCGGTGCGACGGTGCGCCACCTGCTGGACATGCGGTCGGGTATTGCCTTCTCAGACAATTACCTCCACCCGACCGCGGAGATACACGTCCTCGACCAGGCGTTCGGGTGGGCGCCCCGGAGCGGTCCGGACGTCCCCGCCACGCTGCGGGACTTCCTGCTGACGTTGCGGCAGAAGGCGGCTCACGGCGGCCCGTTCGAATATCGCTCGTGTGAAACCGACGTACTCGGCTGGATCTGCGAGGAGGCCGGCGGCCAGCGGATGCCCGAACTGATGTCGGAACTGCTGTGGAGCCGCATCGGTGCTCAGTGCGACGCCACCATCGGCGTCGACACGGCCGGCGCCGGACTATTCGACGGCGGCATCAACGCCTGTCTAACCGACATGATCCGGTTCGGGTCGCTGTTCCTGCGCGACGGTGTCTCGTTGACCGGCCAGCAAGTGGTGCCGGCGGCGTGGATCGCCGACACTCTCGACGGCGGTCCCGACTCGCGTCGGGCGTTCGCCGCCGGCCCCGACGACGACCAAATGCCCGGCGGCATGTACCGCAACCAAGTGTGGTTTCCCTATCCGGGCAGCAACGTCGTGTTGTGCCAGGGGATGTGCGGTCAGATGATCTACGTCAACCGGGCCGCGGAGGTGGTCGCGGCCAAGTTATCCACCCAGCCGGATTCTGGGGACCCGCAAATGCTGTTAGACACGCTGCGCGCATTCGATGCGGTGGCACACGAACTGGCTGGAATCACTAGTTAGCCCGAGGTTCCGCTGACCGTCATCCACCAGCGGATTGACCGTTGCGAGTTCATCGCCAAGGTGCCCACCCGCCCAAAAGTCACAGATTGTTACAAGGAATCGAGGATAGTCTTAGCCCAACATCGTTCGTTGAGACATCGAGCGGCGGTGCGGGTTGCGATGAAGCTGATTGACCGTCGGGCCGAGTGCGGCATCCTCGACCGGCTGGTGGCGGCGGTGTGCGCCGGGGATAGCCGGGCGTTGGTGCTGTGCGGCGAGCCGTGTTTGGGATGAGTTTGGGGCCGGCGCCGAACCGGTTTTTAGTCGGGCTGGCGACGCTGGCCTGCTGGCCCACGTCGGCGAACGGCGGCTGCTGGTGTGCGTCGTCGACGATGAGCAGTGGCTCGATCGCGCCTCGGCGCAGGTGCTTGGGTTTGTGGCGCGCCGATTGGCGGCCGAATCGGTGGGCTTGGTGTTCGCCGCCCGCATCCCCACATCCGATTTGGCGGGGCTGTCGCAGCTCCCCGTGGCGGGGTTAGGCGCCGCGGATGCGCGGGCGCTACTGGATGAACCCCGGCATCATGCTGCCCGATGAATCACCGGACGAACCACAGCTGGATACCTTCGAGGCAGCACTGCGCAACGCGATGTGGGGGCGCCCGATACCTGCCGCCACAACCGCGGGCGGCACCCAGATCGCCTTCAACACCCCGAATTTGAGCCTGGTCGTCGGGGCTGCGGTCACTCTCGACGAACTCTCCCGGCACCTCACCGAACACGGAGTGAGCTGCGCGGCCATCCCCGCCGAGGCCACGCAGCGCACCGTCGGCGAACTCATCGCCAACCCGAGCCCCGCTGAACGCCAGGCCGTACGCCATGCCCTGCTGGGTCTGGATGTCGTCCTGCCTGACGGCCACGCCTCGGCCCGCTTCGGCGGCGAAAACATGAAAGACGTTGCCGGCTATGACACCAAGCGCCTCTTCATCGGCGGACGGGGCGCATTCGGCGCCATCACCACAGCCATCTTCAAGATCACGGTCAACGCTGCCTAGGCCAATACCAATATAAGGAGAGTGTGACATGACGACAGAACCCACAACATCGGGCAACGGCCACTCGCGGAAGCGCAGCCGGCGCGATGCCGCCGCCGGGGGCGGTCCCCCGGTCACCGGGGATCACTTCGCCGGTGATGCGGAGGGAACGATCATGCGGGCGTTCCTGCGCGCGGGCGGCTTGAGCAAGGAAGACGTGCGGCGGCGACCGATCATTGGGATCTGTTCAAGCTGGAGTGAGCTCAATCCCTGCAACATGGGATTGCGCGATCTGGCCGAATCGGTGAAACGAGGAGTCACCGCGGCCGGCGGGACTGCGGTCGTGTTTCCGACCATCTCGCTTAACGAGAACATGCTCAAGCCGACCGCGATGCTGCTGCGCAACCTGATGGCCATGGACGTCGAGGAGATGATCCGGTGCAGTCCCATCGACGGGGTAGTGCTGCTGGCCGGCTGCGACAAGACGGTGCCGGCGCAGTTGATGGGTGCCGCCAGCGCAGGCAAGCCGGCCATCATGCTGACCAGTGGTCCGCGCAGCTGCGGCTATTTCCAGGGGCGCTCCATAGTCACCACAGACATCTGGAGTTTGGCGCCGGACCGGTTCACAGGCCGCATCGATGACCAGGAGTGGGACGAACTCGAGGGGGTCTTCGCTCCGACTGTCGGGGTTTGCAACGTGATGGGTACCGCCACCACGATGGCCATCGCCGCGGAGGTCCTCGGCATGGCGTTGCCCGGCTCGGCAGTGATCCCGGCGGTCGAATCGCGCCGGCGCGACCTGGCCGAGCTCACCGGCGCGCGTGCGGTGGAGCTGGCGCGCGCCGGCATCCGTCCAGACGACGTGATGACTCCGGATGCCTTCGACAACGCCATCCGCGTGCTGTCAGCCACCGGCGGCTCGACCAACGAGTTCATTCACCTCGTGGCGGTCGCCGGGCGGCTGGGGATTCGCCTGGGGCTCGATCGATTCGCCGACATCGGCGAACAAACGCCTCAGGTGCTCGGTGTGCGACCCTCCGGCGAGTTCTCCTTGGAGGACTTTGACCATGCCGGCGGCGTCCCAGCCTTGTTGGCGGTACTGGAGCCGCTGTTGGACCGCGACTGCGTCTTGGGCGATGGGCGGACGATTGCCGAGGTCGCTGCCGGCGTCCGCGCGGCCAAGCCACGGCCGAATCCCTGCCTGCGCTCGCTGGACGATCCGTTCCTGCCCAACAGCGGCCTCGTTGTGTTGCGTGGGTCGCTTGCTCCGCGGGGCGCGATCTTCAAGCGGTCGGCGGCACCGCGCAAGTTCTGGACCCACCGCGGTCCCGCCGTCGTGTTCGACTTCCACAACGTGCACGAGCGGGCCGCCGATCCTGGCCTGCTCGCCTCGCCGGACAGCGTCATCGTGTTACGCAATGCGGGAATAGTGGGTGCCCCCGGTATGCCAGAGATCGATTTCGTGCCGATACCGGCGGTGCTTCGGAAGGCGGGCGTCACGGAGCTTGTGTGCGTGACGGACGGACGCATGAGCGGGACGGAAGGGGGGCCCACGGCGTTACACGTGACCCCGGAAGCGGCTGTCGGCGGTCCCATAGGTCTCGTTCGTAACGGCGATGAGATTGTGCTCGACGCCGTCACCGGCACACTGGATCTGCTGGTCGACGAACAAGAGCTGGCTCGTCGGGCTGCAGAGGCCCCACCCCGTGATTCGATACCACCTCGTGGCTATGAGCGTCTTCACGCCCAGCATGTCCTGCAAGCCGACCAGGGCTGCGACCTGGACTTCCTGGTCGATTACGACTGGCACCAGCACGCCGAGCAGATCTCGACACCCAACTCAGCAAGGGAGGTACAGGAATGAGCGAGATTCGGGCGTTGTTGTTCGATACCTTCGGAACTCTGGTGGATTGGCGCACCGGCCTGATCGCCCAACTCGAGCAGTGGGGTAGGGCGCGCAACATCGCCGCCGACTGGCCTTCTTTGGTGGTGGCCTGGCGGCGTGACCACGTCCCAGCGTTGGCCAAAGTGCGCACCGGCCAACGCGAATGGGCCAACTACGACGAGCTGCAAGCCGAAACCCTGCGCCAGTTAGCCCCGCAATTTGGGTTGCCCACACTCAGCGACGACACCCTCGACCACCTGGCCAGAATGTGGCACGAACTACCGGCCTGGCCCGACACAGTGGAAGGCATGGCGCGCTTGCGTGCGAAATACGTTGTCGCGCCGCTGTCCAACGGTCATGTTGCCCTGCTGGTGCACATGGTCCGAGCCGCAGGCATCACGTTCGACGCCTTGTTCGGTGCGGATGTCTTCCGGCAGTACAAACCCGACCCGAAAACGTATCTGGGCGCAGTTGCCCTGCTCGGGTGCGCGCCAGCCGAGGTGCTGTTCGTGGCATCTCACCCCTCAGATCTCGAGGCGGCCGCGGCATGCGGACTGCACACCTGCTATGTCTCCCGACCCCTGGAATACGGCGCCGGCGTCGTGGTGGAGCAGCCGCCGGCCGAAGGAGACTTCGATCTGATGGTCGGCGATCTCCTGGAGTTGGCAACTGTAATGGAAAGCAAAGCGCTACAACATATCTGACATCTACCTACGGAGTACCTCATGGCTGAAACCGTCATTCAATATATTTTGAGGCGCCTCAACGAGATTGGCGTCGACGACGTCTTCGGAGTCGCCGGGGACTACTCGTTTGCGGTGAATGACGCGATCGTCGAACATCCGGCGATCAATTGGATCGGATGCTGCAACGAGCTCAACGCCGGCTACGCCGCTGACGGGTATGCCCGGATGCGCGGCGTCGGCGCCGTGTGTACCACCTACGGGGTGGGCGAACTGGCCGCGATGAGCGCGATTGCGGGTTCCTACGCCGAGCGCCTCGCGGTTTTTCACTTGGTCGGCACCCCCAACCTGCCGACGCAGGAGGGGCGGGCACTCGTGCATCACACGCTGGGCAACGGGGAATTCGACCTGTTTCAAAGGATGGCCGAGCCCATCGTGTGCGCAAGCGCGGTCATGACGCCGCAGAACGTGGCGTCGGAGACCGAACGAGTCATCGCCGCGGCGCTCTACCACCGACGGCCGGTCTACATCGCAATTGCCAGCGACGTCGCCGACGCGCCTGTGCTCGGAGGCGCGCCATCAGTGAGCGCGCCGATCAGTGATCCCGAGTCGCTGGCCGCCGCGACCGACGCGGTGGCCGCCGCGCTGAACAACGCCGGTCGGGCATGTGTGCTACCGGGGGTGCTGGTGAGGCGGCTCGGGCTGCAAGCGACTGCGGCGGCGTTCGTCGACGCCTCGGGCTTGCCGTTTGCGACGATGTTTGCCGACAAGTCGGTGCTCGGAGAGGACCACCCCGGCTACATCGGCATGTATGCCGGCCGGTTGATGGGCGAGCCGGTGCGCGCGTTCGTCGAGTCTTGCGACGTGGTGGTGATGATCGGCGCCATGCTGACCGACGGCAACACTGCGGGGCACACCGTTCGCTTGGACCCGGACAAGACGATCAATATCGGCCATCACCGCACCACTGTGGGTCCTACGGTGTACCGCAACGTCGAGATCGCCGACATTCTGGCGCAACTGCCGGGGCGTATCACCAAACGTGCTGGGCGGCCGGTCATCGCGCCCGAGACGCTGGGCCCGATCGTGGGCGGTGGGGAGGACCCGATCACCGCTGACGCGCTCTACCCGCGCTGGGCAAACTTCTTCCGGCCGGGTGACGTGATCATGACCGACACCGGAACCTCGTCGGTGGGTTTGGCGTTTGCGCAACTGCCCAAAGGCGCGGAGTTTCACAACCAAACCCTTTGGGCGTCAATCGGATGGGCGACCCCGGCGGCTTTCGGCGCCGCGATCGGCGCTCCGGATCGTCGACTGATCCTGATCACCGGCGAAGGTGCCCACCAGATGACCGCTCAGGAGATCAGCCAGTTCGGTCGGCGCGGGCTGCGCCCGATTGTCTTCGTGCTCAACAACTCTGGCTATCTCAGCGAGCGTCTGCTGTGTAGGGACATGGCCCTGGCCTACAACGACATCGCGGTCTGGAACTACTCCGAACTTCCCCACGCAGTGGGCTGCCAAGGGTGGTTCAATGCCCGTGTGAGCAGTTGCGGCGTGCTCGACGACGCGCTTAAGACAGCCGAGCAAGCCGCTGGCGCCGCCTACATTGAGGTCATCACCCATGCCTACGAGGCTCCACCGATGTATAAGAAGCTGCGCGAGAACGTCGAATCGTTCTACAACATCCAATAGCCTGGTTGAAGCGGCCGGCGCACCAGATGCCGTGGGGGTGAAGAGCGCCGGTCTCTAAATATCGTTGTCTTCGCGCGGCGATGCCTGCGCTGATTCGACGTTCGCGATCTCGCTGAGACCGCTGATCGTGAGGACCCGAAACAGCAAGGGGTGAACGATAATGTGCAGACGGTCGACTTCGTCGGCATGATCGAACAGCGCGTTGATGCCTGCGCTGTCCACGTACTTGACTGCGCTGAGATCGACGGTCATCGGCCCACGGGTGCCCGCGCTGGCGTCGGTGAGCGCCCGGGTGAACTCGGCGATATTGCTGAGATCGATCTCGCCCGCCGCAACCACCCGCGGCGTGCCGTCGACGCCACGGTCGGTGTTCAAGCTGAGGGGTGTGGCCATTAGGTGATCCTTGTGTACATGTGCACTGTAGTACCGGCATCGTTGGAACGAATGGCGAAATCCTCCATCAGCCCCCGTATGAGGGGGATTCCGCGGCCACGATTGGTGTCGGCCTTGCGCGGTGCCTTCCAGGCGCCGGTGTCGGCGACGGTCAAGTGCAGGCGGTCGACGAGTGCGGTCACGTGTAACGAGACAGTACCCTCGGGACGGTCGCGATGGCCGTGTTCGATCGCGTTGGCGAGGGCTTCGCCGCTGGCAATGAGCACGTCGACGATCTGATCGGGCTCCACTCCCGCCTGCGCCAGCCAGCTGCGCAAGGCAGCACGGCTCGGCGCGAGGTGGTTGATGTCAGCGGTGAATTTCATCTCGAGTGGAGCGGGCTGCCTGTACAGCAGGATGGCCACGTCGTCTCGATAGCCACCTCCGGGCTCAAGCCGGGACATGAGATCGTCCGCCACCTCATCGAGGGAGTGCGAACGGCCGTCTTGAACGAGATCCGCAGCACGGTCCATGCCGTCATCGATCGAACTGCCACGGCGTTCGACCAGACCATCCGTGTAGAGCAACAGCGTCGCGCGCGCCGGCATGGTGATGCGGGCTTCGGGGCGGGGCCAGTCGGCCCGCCGTGCCAAGGGGAGCCCATGTCCGCCGTCCAGCGTGACGGTGGTGCCGTCGGCGTGCACCATGATGGGCGGCGGATGGCCCGCGTTGGAGTAGACCAGTTGACCGGTGCCGAGGGTAAGGACCGCGCAGAATGCGGTGGTGCAGCGGGCGCCGGGCAGGCGCGCGGCGAAGCGGTCCAGACCCGCGAGCGCGGCGCTTGGACTGGACTGCTCGAGCAGCAGCGCACGGCAGGCGCTACGAAGCTGGCCCATCACGGTGGCGGCTGCCAAGCCGTGACCGACACAGTCGCCGACGATCAGCGCGACGCGCCCGTCGTCGAGATCAACGACGTCGTACCAATCGCCGCCGACCTGCAACGGGCGGCTCGCGGGGTGGTACCGCACCGTAAAGCCCCCGGGCAGATCCGCCGGGCCAAGGATGGCGTGCTGCAGCGCCAGAGCGGTTTCGCGTTGCGCGTCCAGCTGATGGACGCGGTGCAGGCCTTGACCGAGCTGTCCGGCCAGCACCGTGAGCAGAGTGTGATCCTCCGGGGTGAACGGCCGTTGCTCGGACAACTCGACCCAGACGACCAGCACTCCTCGGGGATGCTGCAACGCGATGCCTGCCGTGCCGGCTTCCGCGGTGGCGGTGGTCAGCAAGTCGGCATCATCCAACGACTCGATCAGCTGCCGCTGACGTGACGGCAGGTCGACCCACTGCGTGGGATCGCCCGCGCAGATCAGCTCCGGCGTAACGGATTCCGCGGCAGTGGTGCGTGGGAACGTCACCACCGCAACGCGTCGGGCCTGCCACACCCGGAGCAGCACCTCTGCGGCTCCGTGCAGTGCGTCATCCAGCGTATCGGCTTGAGCCAGTTGCTGATTGAGCGAAGCCAGCGCGGTCTGGCGCTGCACGATGTAGTGCTCGGCGGTGACGTCGCGCAAGGTGCCGACCATGACTCGGCGCCCCGAGTCGGGATCTTCGGCATGGTTGAAGTTGGCAGCGACCCACACCCGATGCCCGCGCCGGTGGGTAATGGGAACGGTGAAGGCGCCGTGGGTTTGATCTAACAGTTGCCTGAACGCCGTTTCGACTTGTCGGTGGGCTTCGGGCTCTGCGTCGATATCCGGCCACCAAGGGTGGACGGGCTCGTAGGGCAGCCCCTCTGGGCCGTAGCCGAGTATCTCGGTGAAGGCGGTGTTGATCTCGATGACGGCACCGCGCTCGTCGCAGACAAAGAACGCTTCCTGCAAGGAGTCCACCAGTGCGGTCCGCCAGCGGGCTTGGTGGTTGCGCAGCCGCGCCAGCTCGACATTGGCGCGTACCCGGGCGAGAAGCTCCGCGGCGGCGAAGGGTTTGACGAGGTAGTCGTCGGCGCCGGCCAGCAGGCCTTCGATGGAGGCTTCCTGTCCTGCGCGGGCAGACAGCAGCAGGACGGGCAGGGCGCTGGTGCGCGGGTCGTTCCGCAGCGCCGCCAGCATTTGCAGACCGTCCAGCCTGGGCATCATGACGTCGCTGATGACGAGGTCGGGAACGTGGGAGTGAATGGCCTCGAGCGCCTGCTGGCCGTCGGCGACGGCGCTTACCTCATAACCGGAGGTTTGCAGCAAGGTTGGTCAGGTATTCGCGCATGTCGGCGTTGTCGTCGGCAATCAACACGCGTACCCGTTCGCCGCCACCCTCGGCTGGGGTGACAGCCGTCATCGTTGCGCTCGTGCTGACGTCCGACCTGAGATCCGACCCCGTGGAACTGGGTTCCGTTGGCAGCCAGCGCAAGGCTTCCTGCACGTACGGTTCGGCGATCACACCGGGGATCGCGCGTGTGCTCAGCGGTTCGGCGAGTTGGTCGGTCGGCAGGTGAGCCGCACGGAAGGGCAGCCGGACGGTGAACGTGGTGCCCGTCCCCTCCTCGCTGTCCGCGGTGATGGTGCCACCGTGCAGGCCGACTAGTTCTTTGACCAGAGCCAGCCCGATTCCGCTGCCCTCCGTGGACCGCGCGCGTGCGGATTCGATGCGGTGGAAACGCTCGAAGAGCCGGGGAATCTGGGCGGCGGGTACCCCGATCCCGGTGTCGGTGTCGGTGACGGTGACGGTCGCTTCGGCGTCCTCGCGACCTACCCGGACAGTGATCGAGCCCTCGAAGGTGAACTTCAACGCGTTGGAGAGCAAGTTGAGCACAACCTTTTCCCACATTTCGCGGTCCAGGTGCACCGGTTGGTCGAGCGGCGGACAGTCCACGGTGAAAGTGAGGCCGGCCCGCTCAATCGCCGACCGGAAGATGCTGGCCAGTTCGGCGGTAAAGGATGGTAGGTCGACGGGCTCGAATTGAGCCTGCATTCGCCCGGCCTGGATGCGCGAGAAGTCCAGCAGCGTGTTGACCAGCTTGGCCAGCCGCAGACCGTTGCGATGAATGAGCTCTAATTCCTCGCGCGCGTGCTCGTCGAAAGCCGTGGTCCGGCTGCGCAGCTCGTCGACCGGTCCGAGGATCAGGGTGAGAGGAGTACGGAACTCGTGGCTGACGTTGGAAAAGAATGCGGTCTTGGCCCGGTCGAGTTCGGCCAGTTCTTCGGCACGCTGCTGCTGAGCTTGGTAGCTGCGGGCGCTGCTCACGCCCGCGGCGATGTGCGCGGCCACCAGCTCGACGAAGCCGCGATAGCCGTCGTCGAGGAGGCGGTGCCGGTTTAGCGCGGCGACCAGAAACCCTAGTGGCGAGCCGCCCCCGGTATGGCCCGCGCCATCGATCATGTCCATATCGATCAGACCTGCACTAACATCGCAGCGGGCATCACTGCACAGCTCCCATGAACCCCAGTCCTGACCGGTGACGGTGTAACGGTAAGTGCCGGACTGGATTTCGGTCCCGACGAGGAACATCACATCGCCGGCATCGCAATGCCCCGGCGCGGCGAAAAACAACGGCGTGGCGACTGCGAAAGCCGCGATCAGCGCGCGTATAATTTCTTCTTGCCTTTCCTTGGTTGGTTGGGTGCCTGGGGGCGGGTCAGCTTGGACCCTGGTCCCGCCCCCTTGGGCGAATTCACGTTAGGCGCCCTCACCGACAAGTCCGGATTGGTGCCCCGGGCCGGTCTCGGCGTCGATCATTTCCGTTGGCCCAACACCGTTTAGCGCGTCGCGCGCCGGTCATACGTAATAGGGCACAGAAGAAACTTGGGATGCCTCGGTGCGCACGCCTTTGAGCACTGTCTCTGCAACGCGCCCAGCTTGCAGGCGTAGTTCCGGCACAGCGATGGTCTCCCAGTAGGTGCCCTTCAGCAGAGGGCCCAGCGCGAGCAGCCAAGGCGATGGATTGCCGTTGCGGGTCAACACGGTGTGGTCGGGGCTGACGCGGAGTCCCATATCCGTGACGTCGGGGGCTACCAGCTGTCGGTGGAGCAGGTTCTGCAGTAGGACCGACTTAGTGGCAGTGAATTTCGAAGAAGAACCGGTGGCGTTGATCACCAGGTCACCCATCAGGCATTGGCCATTGTCCAGACGGACCAGCAGCCCGCCGCCAGATGTCCGTAATTTCTCGATGCTTGCGGCATGGACTTGCAGCTGCCGATTGAGCAGACAATTGGCGATCTGGGCATGAATGTCCGGAGCGATGCGATGCCGGTATACGTTCCAGCGAGCGGCGTACTCGGCCGCGAATGTGAGGCGTTCGTCGTGGCTGAACCCAGTCCAGATGCGCTGTGTATGTGGCCGCAATTTGTTCACGATGATCGCGGGGTTGGCGTTGCGCTCGTGCAGGATCGCGCAGTGCTTACGGACGAGTGCCATCAGGCGATCAAGACCCAGCGCCGCGAGATCGACATCCGCCGGCGGGAAATCTGGGTACTCGGTTGCGCGGAAATGCGCATGGGGAAACCACCCGTGCCGGGAGACCGCATGCACTGTGCCAGTCCATCCAACGGCGCGCAACGTGAGGATGGCGTCGACCGCCGTCAGTCCGGTGCCCAGGATGACGATGCTCCCGTCGTTTCGTGGAAGGCGTTGCTCAAAGTCCTGCCAAGGGTTTCCGACCCAACATCGGTGATCAGCGAGCGCTTCGGTGCCGGGGAGCGGCGCAGGTGTTTCGTTGCCAGTTGCCAGAACCACGCGGTCGGCTTCCAGTGTCGATCCGTCGCTGAGGTGCACTACGCAGCCGACTGCCCGGGCCTCGATGTCGACCGCCTCGTCGATGATGGCCTGCGACGAGACGGGCGCTGCACTACCCGGCCCGTCCAAGTGATGGCGCACGATCGAACACAGGTAGTCGCCGTAGATTTGGCGGGGGATAAAGCGCTCCCGCAGCTCGGCATCCGGGGTCGATTTGAATTCCGGGCGCATGCGCAGCCATCGCAGGAAATGGTCGGGCTCATTGGGAAATGCGGACATGTTCTGTGCTGCCACGTTGAGCAAGTACTCAGGTCGTCGCCGCGCATAAGCCACTCCGCGCCCCACGGGGTCCTGGCGGCTGACGATGGTGAGATCGAGAGGATGGTCGCTGAGCCTTGCGATGTTCACCGCGCTCATCGCCCCGCTGAATCCTCCTCCAACGACGACGATGCTGGCCCGCGGCGACGTGTGTGCTCGAGTTCCATGTATCTGCATGACGTGTAGACCACGGGGTCGAGACGCACTTGTCACTGATTAACGTGGCCGTGATCGAAAAGGACCTACGAGAAAGCGCTTTCCCACTGATCGGCGATGAGGGGTTGCCCAAAGGCGGTCCCACATGCTGGCGAAGCCGTTGTCCGACAGGCGCTCCCGGACGTTCTACGCCAGCCATTGCGGGCCTCCCGCGCCAATAAGCCCTGTCCGGAAGTCCATTCAACCTTAGGTCCCAGCTAACGCGCTTCCATCGAAATCGCCGTTCCGCTTGGGAAACCCATAGGAAGGTACCCCGAAGGCGATCGCCTCAGGCCCTAGCCGGTAAGGCTGGCACCTACGACGGCACCTCGGCAAATCCCGGTTGTCCCGCGTCTGCAACAGAATTGAATCGGTAGCGAGTTTGCAGACGCTCATTGATCTCTTGGATCGCGCTCTCGGGGAGAGCGGTGACATCGAAGTTCTCGCGTATGCGCGCGGGCGTAACGGATGCCGTGAGAACCGCGCTGCCGCGCTGAATGCCCCAGGCGAGAAGCACCTGGGCGGGAGTCTTTCCATAACGCTGAGCCATATCGACGATGAGAGGGTCGTCGAGCAGCCGCGGTTCCAGCGCGTGCCCCAGCGAAGCGAACGCCAACAGGATGATCCCATGTGTCTTGCCCAATTCATGGAGTTCCCATTGCGGGTGATACGGGTGCGACTCGACCTCCACGACCGCCGGCTTGATTCGGGCGGTTTCGACGACCTTTAGGGTGCTTGCGGCGTCGATGTCGGACAGGCCGATCGCTCGGGTGAGTCCCTCATCGACCAGGTTCTCCATCGCGGTCCAGGTTTCGGCCAATGTGACTCCGTCGTCGTAGATGACAGCCCCGCGCGCGTCGCGGGGATCTTGGTCGTCACCGGGCTTGAACGCGAACGGCGTGTGCACCAGATACAGATCGACGGCGTCTAACCCGAGCCTGTTCAGGCTGGCCTGCAGCGCGGGCTTGACCCGTTCGGGTCGATGGTTGTTGTTCCACAGCTTGGTGGTCACGAACAGGTCATCACGGCGAACCGTTCCGGCAGCGAACAATTCTTTGAGCGCTGCGCCGACCTCCGCCTCGTTGCGGTAGCGCTCGGCGGCGTCGAGGTGGCGGAATCCCACCTCGACCGCGGTCTTGACGGCGTTTCGCGTCTTGCTGTTATCGGAGAGCGACGTCCCAAACCCGAGCGCCGGAATCTCTCCGCTGCCATTGTTCAAGGCAAAAGTGCGCTGAAACAGATTCTCATTCGATGCCATGACGTTCGGCCTCCTTCTTATTTGGTGATTTCTTGTCGGTTGACTAATCGGGGAGTGCGTGGTTCACCCTCCTGGAGGAGGGCAACGGCCTCGGCCGTGGTCCAGACGGCACTGGCGAGGAATCGGAAGTTCACCAGCGCGGCGAGATAGCCGTCGCCTTCCGGCAGGCGTGGGCCCGCCGTGGCGTCCTTGACGACAGCGACCTCAAACCCCTGCTCGACGAGTTCGCGCATGTGGCCCTCGACGCACAGGTTGGCGGCCATCCCCGCCAGGATGACCTGGTTCACGCCGCGTTTGCGCAGCTGGAGCACGAGGTCGTTCGACTCGGGGCCGACGATCTTGTGCGGAGACGCGATTACGGTGTGCCCGTCGTGGATGTAGTGCTGGTAGGCGGGCAGGAAGTCGGCGCCGGAGCCCGCGAAGCCTTCCGTCGTGTACGCGCCCTGGCGCCCGAACATGCCGACTGCCCTCATGAACTGCTCGAGCGGATCACCGAACTGCCACTGCTCGTCGGTTGGGTAGAAGTAGTGCGGCGACACCGCGACGGTGATGCCCGCCAGCTTAGCTGCGTGGAGCAGTGCGCCGATGTGGGCCACGGTGTTGTTGTCGCGGACGCTGTCACCGAACACCGGCCACGCGACACCGTCAGGGCTGAGGAAATCGATCTGCGGATCGGTGACGACGAGTGCCGCGTGCTCAAGATCGAGCGCAAAGCCGGAAACCGGCAGCGCGGGATTCTGCGGTTCGGCGTAGATGGTGAGGTCTGTCGTCACGGCGGTCCTCGCGGGTCGAAGGGAGCTGATCGGTACGTTGATAATAGATGACCAGTCGTCTATTTACAAGGGTGTGTTACAGGCATTCCTGGCCATTACAAATCAGCGCAGAAGTGCCGGGACGGTGACCGCTTCGAACCGGTCATACGGAAGGCGACTGCGGGTGACTTTCCCGCGAAGGGCCGCGCCCTCCCACGCCTCGACCAGCAGGGAAGCGAGCTCGGCGGCGTCGAGGTCCGCTCGGACGTCCCCGGTGTCACCCTGGCCGGAACGCACACATGCCGTGAGCGCCTCGTTCCAGCCGCCGAGGATGCGAACGAGCTCGGCGCGCATCGGTTCGCTCGAACCACCAAGCTCGAGCGACAGATTTCCGATCAAGCAGCCGAGCAGGAATTCGCCGGCCTCGTGTTCGTCAGCAAGCGCATGGAAGAAACGTGTGATCCGCTCCTGTGCCAGCCCGCCCTCCTCGAGGATGGGTATGAGCCGCGTCTCGATATCGGACCAATAGTGTTCGAGGATCGCCGCGGCGAAGGCCTCTTTACTGGGGAAATAAGCGTAGAAGGATCCTTTCGGCACGCCAGCGGCGTCGGTGATGTCTTTGACGCCGCTGGCGGCGAATCCACGTGCGTGCACGAGATCGAGCCCCGCTGCAAGCAGGCGGCTACGTACTTCCGGATTCGATGGGCGTGGCACACATCAATATTAGCCGACCGGTCGCTTATCTTCGGCAGAACTGAGTTGATCGCCCTTTGGCCCCGGCCAAGCCCGCAGTCGATATGGCCGAACCGAGGCGTGTGCGCGCCAAAGGGGTGTGCAATGTGTGCACGAGCGGTGTCGCTGCTGAAGGGGTTCGATGTGAGACGACTCAACGGTGTGGACGCCTTGATGCTTTACAGCGAAACCCCGGAAATCCACATGCATACGCTGAAGATCGGCGTACTCGACGTTTCCCGGGTCGACGGCTATGACTTCGAGTTGTTCCGGCATGTGGCATATCCGCGGCTGTTGGCGTTGGCGCCGCTGCGCTACCAGCTCGTCGACATCCCGCTCAAACTGCACCACCCGATGTGGGTAGAGAACGGCGACATCGATCTCGACTACCACCTGCGCCGGGCGACGCTGGACGCGCCCGGTGGGCGCCGCGAACTAGACGAGCTGATCGGCGCCATCGCCGGCACCCCGCTGGACCGTAGCCGCCCCTTGTGGGAGATGTACGTCGTCGACGGGTTGGCCGACAACCGCATAGCGATCATCCACAAGGTCCACCACGTGTTGGCCGACGGCGTGGCGTCTGCCAACCAGATGGCCACAGCGATGCAAACCGAGGCGCCGGCGGCCCCGCTGGGATCGCTGCATTCGCGGGACCAATCATGGACGCGGGGAAGCCTGCTGAAAGCGGCCGCGCGTGACCACGTCGGGCTGATCCGAAAACTGCCGCGGCTCGTCGGGGAAACCGCCACCGGAGTGTCACGGGTCCGCCGCCGCTCCAAGGAACGCGGCCGCCACCCCGACTTGGCCCGGAACTTTTCCCCGCCAGACTGTTTCATCAACCACGTCGTGTCGCCCGGTCGCCGGTTCGCGACGGCGCCGCTGGCGCTGTCGGACGTCAAGCAGACGAGCAAGCACCTCGGCGTCACGCTCAATGACATCGTTTTGGCCACAGCGGCCGGCGCTTTGCGCCAGCTGCTCTTGCGATACGACGGCCGCGCTGAATCACCACTGATTGCCGGCGTGCCGGTCAGCTACAACACCTCGCCGGAACGGTTGGTGGGCAACGAGTTCACCTACCTGACGCCGTCGCTGCCGGTGCATATCGACGATCCGATGGAGCGGGTGAAGCTCACCGCGCTGGCCACCAAGATCGCGAAGGAGAACCATCAGCTGCTGGGACCGACGCTGTTGCCGGCGTGGATGTCCTACCTACCGACGGCGCTCGCGCCACAGCTGTTTCGCACGCAGGCACGCCGCGTCGAGTCGGCCAGCGTCATGAACCTGACCATTTCTAATGTGCCGGGGCCACGCACCCGGGGCCACATCGAGGGCGCGACGGTCAGCGAGATCTATTCTGTGGGACCGGTGGTGGCGGGCAGCGGCATGAATATCACGGTATGGAGCTACGTGGACCTGCTCGCCATTTCAGTGCTGACCGACGACCGCACCCTCGATGACCCGCATGAGGCCACCGATGCGATGCTCGATGCATTCATCGAAATCCGCCGCGCGGCAGGACTTTCCGGTCGGTTGACACCCCTTGATGCCACTTTGCCACTGGCCGGGGCAGCCCGTTGACGACTACCTGTCAGCACTGCTTGACGGTCGCCGTGAATTTTATCTATTTTAGTAATATAAGGATTTAGGTCTGGTCGCCTCGGCAAGGGGGTCCGAATGCCGCTCGTAATCGATGCCGATGGGCATGTGGAGGAGACGCTTCCCGAGCTGGTTGAGGCTATCCCTTCGGCGATGCGGGACAGCTCCATACAGTTCGTGGCCGAAGCTGGCGGCTTCGTCACCTATCGCATCGAAGGCCGGCTGTGGCGCTCGAAATATCCGTTCCCCGGGGGTTTGCAGAACCACGTATCCGCGGGAGGCGTGCGACGCGAGGGGGGCCGCGATCCCAAGGTCCGCCTCCAGGTCCTCGACGACGAGGGGATCGACGCCGCGGTGCTGTATCCGAGCGTCGGGCTGATGTTCGGCTTGCTAGAACATCCCGACATCGCGGCCGCCCTCTGTGCGGCGTACAACGAGTGGCTGGCCCGGTACTGCGCCACCGATCCGAAGCGACTGATCGGGGTGGCGCTCCTACCTCAGCAGGATCCGGGTCTGGCGGCGGCCGAGCTGGAGCGGGCCGTCACCAGCTACGGCTTCGTCGGGGGCGTGATGCGACCCAACCGGATCGGCGGCCGCACCGTGGACCATCCCGACTTCGACGTGTTGTGGGACAAGGCCCAGCAACTCGACGTCCCGGTGTCCTTCCACGAGGCCTACCTCTCCGGCATCGACACCGTTGGCCTTGACCGCATGTCCAGCTACGCCGGATGCCATATCGTCAGTCATGTATTCGAACAGATGACCGCCATGGTCAACGTCACCTTGGCCGGGACCTTCCAACGCTTCCCGGGGCTACGGCTGGGGTTTCTCGAAGCCGGTTGCGGGTGGGCCCCGACGTGGGCGGACCGCATCGAGGAGCACTACGAGTTGGCCCCCGACGACTACCGCGGGGGAGACCCGGGCGGCAGCGTCAACACCCGCTCATGGCTGACTTTCGAGATCGAGGAACCCGGCCTGGCGTCGACCCTCGAGCAAGGATGGGCCGACAACGTGATGTTCGCGTCCGACTACCCCCATCACGACGCCGTGTATCCGGGAGCGGTGAAGAGCGTCAACGAACGGGGACTCGGTGTGACGCTGGAGCGAAAGGTGATGGCCGACAATGCCCTAACGTTCTACGGTAATCGGCTCCGACAAATCCTCAGCAGGTGAGAGCACAGCATGACAAGCACCGAAACGAACCGCCCGACGGCGATGCGGGCCATGCCCGTCACGAAGCCCATCGCCCCCGCCTTGCCGGAGCTCACCCCTGCCCAGGAGCTGGCGCTGCTGTGTCGTTGCCTCTTCGTCGAGGGATACAACGACCATCTCGCCGGCCACATCACCTACAAGCAACCGGATGGGACCTTCCTGGTGAACCCCTTCGGACTGACCTGGGACGAGGTCACGGCGAGCGACATCATGTCGATGGACGCCGACGGCAACGAAATCGGCGGCCGGTGGACGATCACGCCGGCCATCACGCTCCATGTCGAATTGCACCGCGCCCGTGGCGATATCGGAGTGGCGATCCATAACCATTCGCGGTGGAGAACGGTGTGGGCCGATCTGGGACGCGCCCCCGAGATCTACGACCAGACCGGTGCGCTGTACCACGGCGGGGTGGCGGTGTACGACGAATATTGGGGGAGTGTCGACGATGCCGGCAACGCTCGTGCGGTGGCCGGCGCGATCGGCGACAGCAACGTCGGTGTGCTCGCCAACCACGGCGTGGTCGTGCTCGGCATCGACATCGAACAGGCCTACCTGCGGGCGATCTCGTTCGAGTGGCGCTGCCGCCAGGCCTGGCGCATCGCGGCTGTCGGGGGCGGCGTACCGATGAATCGCGACGCTGCACGCACGTACGGAGACTTCTTCAACGCCCACCCGTTCACCGGGTTGTTCGAGGCGATGGTACGTCGCGAGTTGCGTCGGGATCCCGGCGTCTTGAACTGAGCAATTCGATATGGCCCCGCGGCTGTCGCGGCGGTATTTGCGAGACTTCTTGTACCGAACAATGGGAAATGATTTGAGGTTGCTATAAGTGGCAGGTCTCTGCGGTTATCGCACGTAGGCTCTTGGGGGTGCGCTTGTCCTGGCCGCTAACTGGCCGCTCGGAGGAGATGCGAGCTATCGAGGTCGCCATCTCGGCTTCGGATGCTGCCGGGATCGTTGTCTGCGGGGCGGCGGGTGTGGGCAAGAGCCGGATCGCCCGTGCGGCCGTGTCTGCTGCTGGCTCGAAGGGATGCGCATGCCGGTGGGCGGTCGGCACCTCTTCGGCGCGGGCGATTCCGCTCGGTGCTTTCACCGCGTGGACGCCGTCGGGTGTCACCGATACCGTTCATTTACTGCGGGGTGTGATCGAGTCGCTGACGGCCTCATCATCGCGTGCCACGGTGGTGCTGTGTGTCGATGATGTGCATCTGCTCGACGATTTGTCGATATTCGTCCTGCACCAGATTGTGCAGCGCGGCGCGGCGAAAGTGATTCTCACCATTTGCGACGGTGAACCGATTCCCGCAGCGGTCCGGGACATATGGAAGGTTGGCCAGTTCGACCGGCTCGACCTGCTGCCACTGTCGCTCGAGGAAACAGCCACGCTACTGTCGACCGCCTTAGACGGACCGGTGGATCCGGATGCCGCTCAGCGGCTATGGAAGCTAACTCGTGGCAACCTTTTGTATCTGCGCAACATCGTCGAGCAGGAGGTCGCTGACGGTCGAATCATGCGACAGCACGGGTATTGGCGGTGGCTCGGTGATCCCGTCATGCCCCCCGGGCTGGTTGAGTTGATCGAATCCCGCATCGGGGACCTGCCCGCACCGGTTGGCGATGTGGTCGATGCGGTGGCTGTGGGAGGGCCCATCGAACTGGCGCACCTGAGGCGAATCGCTGATCCGGCGGCGGTTGAGGAAGCCGATATCCGTGCCCTTATCACGCTCGAGCCAACAGTTGGCGGCGTGCAGGTGCGGGTGGCGCATCCGCTCTATGGTGAGGTGCGCCGTAGGCGCGCGGCAACGACCCGGTTACGACGGTTGCGCGGACTGATCGTCGCCGAACTCGCCGGAGCCGATGACCGCGACGACATCCAGGTCGTGGTGCGCCGCGCCACGTTGAGTCTCGACTCCGACCTCACGCCCGACGCCAACCTACTCGTTAAGGCGGCGCACGGCGCCGTCTGGCTGGCGGATCTGCCGCTCGCCGATCGACTTGCGGAAGCGGCGGTCCGCGCAGGAGCGGGGCCGGAGCCGAATTTTCTTCGTGCGCATGCACTTTCGTGCTTGGGCCGGGGCGAGGAGGCCGACGCGGTGCTGGCCGAGATTTGCATCGACCAACTACCCGACGGTGAGCGTGCCAGACTCGCGTTCCTGCGGGCCAGCAACATGCTCTGGGCGCTTGGTGATCCCGCGCGGGCGAAAGAAATCATCGATGACGCGGCCGGCACCACATCACCGCAGGCCCGTAGCTATATCGACGCGTTCCTTACGGTGTACTGGTTTGCGACGGACGAGCCGGATGCGGCGATGCGTGCGTCGAAGGGCCTCGCATTGGGTGACCTGCCCGCCGTCGTTGGCGCCGAGATAGCCTTTGTCCTGGCCGCCATCGCCGCGGATGCCGGGCGCACCACTGACGCCGTGGCCATCGCGGAGTCGGGATATACGGTTGCGGCACGCTCTTTCGACGCTCCCCAGATGAGGTTCAACATCGCTGACGCACATGTCAGCGCACTGCTGCTGGCTGGCCGGATTGCGGACGCCCTTGACGTGGCCGAGCGGGTGCGCCGGCAGGCTGCCGACCTTCCGGGGGCGGCTCAATTGCTCGGAGCCGCCGTGGCGGGTCGGGCCGCCCTCGGTGCCGGAGAACTTCATTCCGCGGGTGCGTTGCTCGAACAAGCCGCAGTAGGACTGTCCGCCACGCACGCCTTGGGCTGGGGATACCGCTATCAGGTCCCGCGCGTAACTGCGCTCGCGATATCCGGTTCAACCGTGGAGGCAGCCGCAGCGCTTGCCGCGCTGAACAAGCAGCGACGCCCTTTCCGGCTGCTGGACTATGAACGGAGCCTGGCCCAGGCGTGGGTGGCCGCGGGCCAGGGCGCCGTCAGTGAGGCGATCACTGTCTTGTTGTCGGCGGCCGAAAGGGCTTCAGCTAAGGGTCAATTCGCGGCGGAAGTGGTCTGCCTGCAGACCGCCACGCAGTTCGGCGACCGTTCGGGCTCACTCAGATTGCGCGAGCTCGAAGCGATCGTGGAGGGGCCACGTGTTGGCGTCGCTGCGCGGTTCTCGGCCGCCCTGAATGGCGGTGACGCGGCTGAATTGGCGGCGGTATCAGAAGAATTCGAGCGCATGGGCGACCCCGTTGCCGCCGTCGATGCCGCCGCCCACGCCGCCCTCGCGTATCGGAGCCAGGGCCTACGGGGTTCGGCGTTGGGATGCGCGACGCGCGCAGATACGCTCGCCAAACAGTATGGCGGTGCATGGACTCCCACGCTTCGTGAGGCGCGCGAACCCTTGCCGTTCACCGATCGCGAACGAGAGATCGTAATGCTGATCGGTGAGGGGTTGTCCAACCGCGCAGTGGCCGAGCGACTGACTCTTTCGGTGCGCACCGTCGAGAGCCACATCTACCGGGCGATGGCAAAGACCGGAACCACCACCCGCGACGAACTCGCCGACCTGCTGCCCCGCCGCGGGGCGCGAACGGAGTGACGTCGCCTCTGAAGGTGTGCGCGCCGCGCTAGATCTGAGGCAGCCGAGCGCACCGCGTCGAGTGGCGCGGCGACACCATCGGGCGAGATTGCAGTAGCGAGCTACTGCGCCCGTCGTTCCGCACTCGGGTGACGATTCTTATCGCGATGTGCGACACCCGAAGGAACGACGATGATTACCGCCAAATTCGCAGTTCGCGGCGGCCCGATGACGAGGATCGTGCCCCACGCGACTGGCCACGATTGGTCGAGGAAACGGGCGTTCGGACGAGGACGTGCACCGCGTAGCGGCCTGTTGGGCACAGGAGAAGGAGAAGCCATGAGGTTGCACGTGGTCGACACTCACCGGGCCATCCCAGAAAAGGAGCACCCGGCTCAACGATGCGTCGGGACTTCGAAGACTGTGCGGGTCGAAAACCACGAAGAGACACCAAAGTCGGGTTCCAGCCTGGACCGCAACCCGGAATTGCAGTCGCTCCAACAGAACTACGGTGAGGATCCGTTGGCTGACCGTGCGACAGATCTCTATCGCAGAGAATTTGTGATGGGTTTCGTGGAGAAGTGGGACGAATTAATCGATTGGGATGCTCGGGCGGAGTCCGAGGGACAATTTTTCATCGACGTCCTGCGCGCCCATGGCAAGGCGAGCGTTCTCGATGCCGCCACGGGCACCGGTTTTCACTCCGTTCGTCTGATGGAGGCCGGTTTTGATGTCATCAGTGTCGACGGCTCGGCAGCCATGCTCGCCAAAGCATTTGAGAACGGCCAGAAACGCGGGCTCATTCTCAAGACCGTCCAGTCCGATTGGCGCGAGCTGAATCGGAGCATCCATGGTAGGTACGACGCCATAGTCTGCCTCGGCAACTCGTTCACACACCTCCACGACGAGCAGGATCGCCGTAAGGCGCTGGCCGAGTTCTACGCGGCGCTGCGCCACGACGGAATCCTCATCCTCGACCAGAGAAACTACGATGAGATGCTCGATCACGGCTTCACGTCGAAGCACAGGTACTACTACTGCGGCGATCGGGTCACGGCGGCGCCGGAGTACCTCGACGACGGCCTGGCACGCTTCAAATACACCTTTCCGGACGCGTGCGAATACACGCTGAACATGTTCCCTTTGCGGAAAAACTATGTCCGGCGCCTCATTCGTGAAGCGGGTTTCGAGCTTGTGCGCACGTACGGCGACTTCCAGGAGACGTACCACGAGAGCGAGGCGGAATTCTTCATCCACGTTGCGGAGAAGTCCGTGACTTCGAACTTGCGGGTGCGTGACCGCCGTGGTCCCGCGTCGCGCAGAACGAAAGTGTGACGAGAAATGGCCACTGAAGACCGGCTTCGCGCTGTCGACGGGCATCAGTCCAACGAGCCGATCGCCATTGTAGGGATGGGTTGCCGCTTCCCGGGCGGTGTCGACTCACCGGATGACTTGTGGCATCTGTTGTCCGCCGAACGCGACGCGGTCTCGGAGTTTCCCACCGACCGCGGCTGGAATCTTGATGCGCTGTTCGGACCCGACCCCGAGGCACCGGGTGCCACATACGTCCGCGGAGGTTCGTTCGTGGACAACGTCGGTGATTTCGACGCGGCATTCTTCGGGATCAGTCCGCGTGAAGCCCAAGCCATGGACCCGCAGCAACGACTGCTGCTCGAGGCGACCTGGGAGGCGCTGGAGCGAGCAGGGATCGACCCGAGTTCACTGCACAGCAGTGATACCGGCGTGTTCATCGGCGCGGCCGCTCAGGAGTATGGCCCGCGCCTCTATGAGGAGACGGAGGGATTTGCCGGCTATCTGGCGATGGGTATCCCTAGTTGCATCGCGTCCGGTCGAGTGGCCTACACACTGGGGCTGCAGGGCCCGGCGGTGACGGTCGACACTGGCTGTTCGTCATCTCTGGTTTCAGTGCACCTTGCCGTGCGATCGTTGCGGTCCGGTGAATGTGACTTGGCGGTGGCGGCCGGCGTAACCGTGGTGTGCTCACCCAGCGTCTACATCGGCCTCGGCCGGCAGGGCGCGCTGTCCGCAGACGGCCGATCCAAGCCGTTCGCTGCGGCGGCGGACGGGTTTGGAGCTGCCGAGGGCGCCGGCGTGCTTGTGCTGGCCAGACTGTCGCACGCGCGCCGCCCGGGTTACCCGGTGCTTGCGCTGATCCGGGGTAGCGCCCTCGGACAGGACGGAGCCACCGATGTGCTGTCCGCACCGAGCGGCCCAGCACAGCAGCGGGTGATTCGGCAGGCTCTGTTGGATGCGGGCCTGAGCGCGGGCGACGTCGACGTGGTCGAGGCGCATGGCACTGGCACGAGGATCGGTGATCCGATCGAAGCGGCAGCGTTGCAGGCAACGTACGGCGAAGCCCATTCGGTGGCGCGCCCCCTACTGGTCGGCTCGGTCAAGTCGAACATCGGCCACACCCAGTACGCCGCCGGCGTCGCCGGAGTGATCAAGATCGTCCAGTCGATGCGGAACGGGATGGTGCCCGCGACGTTGCACCTGGATTCGCCTACGCCCCAGGTGGATTGGTCGTCCGGAACGATAGAGGTGGTCGGTAGCGCACGTCCTTGGCCCGACCAGTCCGACCAGACCGACCGACCGCGGCGTGCCGGGGTGTCGTCGTTCGGCCTCAGCGGAACAAACGCCCACGTGATACTCGAGCAGGCGTTGCCTGAGTCTGCGGCCGCCACGTCAACTCGCAAGCGCCTGCCGGCGACGCCATGGGTGTTGTCCGCGAAGTCGGCGTCGGCTCTGGCCGGGCAGGCGGCTCGGTTGCGGCGGTTCGTCGAGCAGCACTCCGAATTGGATCCGCATGATGTGGCGTACTCACTGGTCGCCACCAGGGCGTTGTTCGACCACCGCGCGGTTGTGGTCGGAGCCGAACGTGACGAGTTGTTGAGCGGATTGGGCGCGATCTCCTCCAGCACGCCTGCGCCGAATGTGGTAACTGGAAAGGCCGCTGCGACAGGGGGAACGGTCTTCGTCTTTCCCGGCCAGGGATCGCAGTGGACGGGGATGGCGGTCGAACTGCTGGACTCCGCGCCGGTGTTCGCCGATCAAATGCGGCTGTGCGATGCCGCTTTCGCCGAGTTTGTCCACTGGTCGCTGCTCGAGGCCGTACGGGGCGGCGTCGGGGCTGGCTGCCTCGACCGGGTCGATGTGGTGCAGCCTGTGCTGTTTGCGGTGATGGTGTCGTTGGCCGCGCAATGGCGAGCGCTGGGTGTCCATCCCGACGCCGTTCTCGGCCATTCGCAAGGCGAGATCGCAGCGGCCTACGTCGCAGGTGCCTTGTCGTTGCGAGACTCTGCGAAGGTAGTCACGTTGCGTAGCAAGGCGATCAGCGCAATCGCGGGAACCGGCGGCATGGTTTCGATCTCGCGGCCCGTCGAACGGGTTCACTCGCTCATCGAACGGTGGGCTCAATCGATTTCCATTGCCGCGCAGAACGGGCCGTCTTCGACCGTCGTGACCGGGAACGCAGCGGCGTTGGACGAGTTGATGGTCGTGTGCGAGCGGGACGAAGTGCCAGTCACGCGGATTCCCGTCGACTACGCCTCGCATTCCACCCATGTGGAGGAGTTGCGGGAGACATTGCGCGAGTCGCTTTCTGGGCTGCAGCCACGAACCGGCGAGATCGCATTCATCTCGGCGGTCACCGGCGCCGGGCTGGACACGACGATCCTCGACGGTGACTACTGGTTCGCCAATCTGCGGCAACCGGTGTTATTCGAACAGGCCGTCCGATGGTCGTGCGAACACGGTTATCGCACGTTCGTTGAATGCAGTCCGCATCCGGTGTTGATTGCCGGCATCCGGGAATCACTGGAGGACTACGGCGACGACCACAGTGTGGTTGGGACGCTTCGACGCAACGAAGGCGACATGCGGCGGTTCTTGCTGTCGGCTGCCGAGGCGCACGTACACGGGGAATCGCCTAACTGGGAGAGCATGTTCGACGACACCGGCGCGCGTCGCATTGACTTACCCACCTATGCCTTCCAACGCAAGCGCTACTGGATGGACCCCGGGTCCGGGTTGGTCGACGTGAGCAGTCTAGGCGTCAGCGCCGCCGAGCATCCTTTGCTCGGCGCGATGGTGGCCCAGGCAGATTCAGATGAGACCATATTCACTGGCCGATTGTCGCTCGCGTCCCATCCGTGGCTGGCCGACCATAAAGTGCACGGGCTCGTGCTCGTGCCGGGCGCGGCGATGGTGGAGCTGGCGCTACACGCGGGTGACCGTGCGGGGTGCCCGCGGCTGGACCAACTCGTGCTGCACGCCCCGTTGATCGTCGGCGAACACGGCGGTGTAGCAGTGCAAGTGGTCGTTGGTGCGTGGCGCGAGTCCGGCGAACGCCCGGTCCGGATCTATTCGCGCATCGACGATGGTGCGGACCGGGCGTGGACGCGCCACGCCGAAGGCGTACTCGCCCCGGCCGCAGATGCCACCCCCATGGAGGAGTTCAACCAATGGCCGCCGGAGGGCGCGGAACCGATCGACGTTTCTGAGGCCTACCCGCAACTCGCCGCGCGCGGATACGAGTACGGTCCGGCGTTCCGCGGCCTCCGCTCGGTGTGGCGCCGTGGCGCCGAGGTGTTCGTGGAGGCGGCGTTGCCGGAGCAGGCGAAGGCCGATGCGAGCCGGTTTTGTCTGCATCCCGTGCTGCTTGACGCGATCCTGCACGGCATCGGCGCAGGCGGCCTCCTCGCAGAATCGGAGCTGACCAGGTTGCCGTTCGAATGGGAAGGCTTATCGCTACATGCTGTTGGTGCCAGCCGGCTTCGCGCCCGGATCACGCTCGTCGGCGACGACACGGTTGCTGTCACTCTGATGGACAGCTGCGGGGCGTTGGTGGGTCGTATCGATTCACTTGCTCTGCTTGGGATTTCACCCAGCCAGTTGCGAATGAGCGCCGCCGCCGATGACGCATTGTACGGATTGGATTGGGTCGCTCTCCCGGCGTCAGACCGCAGCGCGGGCGAGCCCGCCACCGATAAAGCCACCGAGAACGTCACCGTACTGCGCTGCCCGCCAACAATTGCGGATAGCGCAGCGTTCACCGATGGCGCGCGCCGAGTGCTGGCGGATGTGCTGGACCGCGTACAGAACTGGCTGTCGAGCGATAGTGATGACGACGACGCGCGACTGCTAGTGCTCACGCGCGGGGCGATCGCGGTCGACTCATCTGAAGACGTCACCGATCTCGGCCAGGCGGCCGTGTGGGGATTGTTGCGGAGCGCACAGACCGAGAACCCGGGGCGCATCTTGTTGGCCGACGTCGATGACTGGGCCAGCGCCGATCTTGCGGTCGCCGAAATGGCCAGCCGTGACGAATCCCAACTCGCGCTTCGTAATGGCGTGTGCTTTGCCCCTCGGCTGGTGCGCACTGAGCGAATCGACGGCGCTGAACTCGTCGAGACGGGCAGCTGGCGGCTTGCCACCCTCGGCAACGGCACGCTGGATTCCCGGAACGTTGCCCTGAGCCCATGGCCCGAATCCAAGCGGCCCCTTGGGCCCGGCCAGGTGCGGCTAGCTCTGCGCTGCAGCGGTGTGAATTTCCATGATGTCCTGACCGCACTGGGTCACCCGTCGGACTACGACGTCGGCCTCGAAGGTTCCGGCGTCGTTCTCGAGGTCGGCGACGACGTGCTCGAGTTCGCGCCGGGCGACCGTGTGATGGGCCAGTTCTTCGGCGCGGGACCCGTCGTGGTCGTGGATCACTGGAGGCTCGCGCGCATCCCGTCGGGATGGTCCTACCAGCAGGCAGCGACGGTACCCGCGGTTTTCCTCACCGCGTATTACGCGCTGGCGCACGTAGCGCGCATCAGCGCGGGCCAGCGGGTGCTCGTGCACGCCGCCACCGGCGGTGTTGGCATGGCCGCGGTGCAGCTCGCCAAACACTGGGGCCTCGACGTGTATGCAACGGCCAGCCCCGGCAAATGGGAAGTCCTGCGCGGCATGGGATTCGACGACGACCACATCGCGAACTCACGCACCCTCGAATTCGAGCAGAAGTTTTCCCTGGCAACCGACGGGGCGGGCATGGACGTCATACTCGATTGCCTGAAAGAAGAATTCGTCGATGCATCGCTACGACTGTTACCGCGCGGCGGGCGATTCGTCGAGATGGGCAAGGCAGACATCCGAGACCCTGGCGAGGTGGCGGCGGGGCATCCGGGTGTTCAGTATCGAGCGTTCGATCTCGTCGAGGACGTCCCTCCGGAACTCTTGAGCGAGATGCTTGGCGAGCTGGTGAAGCTGTTCGAGACGGGTGAGCTGCGTCCGCTTCCGCTGCGTTCGTGGGACATCAGACAGGCATCCGATGCCTTGCGATTCCTGAGCCGTGCCCGCCACGTTGGCAAGTTAGCGCTCGTCGTGCCTAGGCCCCTCGATCCTGAAGGCACGGTGCTGATCACCGGCGGCACCGGCGTGCTGGGGACGCTGCTCGCCCGGCATCTGGTGAAACGTCATGGTGCGCGCAACCTGGTGCTCATCAGCCGAAAGGGCCGCGCGGCCGCAAATGCTGCGGCGATCGAATCGGAGCTCACCGAACTCGGTGCTGCCGTGCGGATCGAATCGTGCGACGCGGCGGACCGAGATTCGTTGCAGGAACTCCTGGCCGGGATACCGGTCGAGCATCCGTTGTCCGCCGTCATCCACGCCGCAGGAGTGCTCGATGACCACGTGTTCGCGGCACAGACGCCACATCACCTGGACGCGGTGCTGCGTCCGAAAATCGATGCGGCGTGGAACCTGCACGAACTAACCGCGTCTGCGGAGCTTTCGGCGTTCGTCCTGTTTTCGTCGGCGGCCGGTGTTCTGGGCTCCGCGGGCCAGGCTAACTACGCGGCTGCCAATGCATTCCTCGACGGGCTGGCACAGCATCGCCGGACGCAGGGGCTGCCGGGTGTCTCCATGGCGTGGGGATGGTGGGCGCAAGCGACGGGGATGACAGGCCATCTCGACGAGCGCGATCGCGCGCGCATGGGCCGGAGCGGCTATATCCCGATGTCATCGGCGGACGGTCTCGCCCATTTCGACGCTGCGCTGCGGCAAGCGCGCTCGTTCGTCATGCCGGCACAGTTCGACCTCGCGACCATCCGGTCCCATTCGGTGGTGGGGGGCCTGCCACCAATGTTCCGTGCTCTGATCCGTGCGGCACGGCGCACAGCCGAGTCGGCTGCCGCAGTCGAGCCCTCTTCCGATCTTCGACAGCGGCTCGCGGCGATGAGCACGTCCGAACGGGAACACGAACTGCTCGACATCGTCCGCTCGAACGCGGCCGCGGTGCTCGGGCACGACTGCGGCGACGCCCTGGGCGCGGACCAGGAGTTCAAGGAGCTGGGCTTCGATTCGCTGGGTGCGGTCGAGTTTCGGAATCGGCTTAAATCGGCGACCGGTTTGAAGTTGCCCACCACCGCGGTCTTCGATCATCCGACATCGACAGCGCTCGCCCGGTATCTGGCACATGCACTCGACACCGACGGGGCGGGGACCCCCGGGGAAAAAGAAAGCGAGTCGGTCGAACAGGATTACTGGCCATTGACGGCCTACCAACGCGACATCGTGGCGGTCGGTGCACGCTATCCGGATCTCCCGATCGCACAGGTAGTCGGCCACGCGCGCCTGGATGGCACCGTGAATCTGGAGCGGATGCGCGAATGCGTGCGGCGAGCATATCTGCGGAACGACGCGCTGCGGTTGCGTTTTGAGTTTCGCGGCGGCGAGTTCGTCCAACACGTCGGGACCGAGCTGCCCGAGCTCGAGTTCATCGATTTCACGGGTGACGCGGATCCGGCGGCTGCGTGTATGCGCTGGATCGACGAGGCAAATGAGTGCGTGCTTCCGCGGAGGGGGGTCCGCTGACACGCGCGGCCGTCGTCGTTGATCGGACTGATTCGTTCCTGGTGTACGCGTGTTTCCATCACGCGGTGGGGGACGCGTGGGGCATCAATCTCGCGCTGAGCCAGGTGTTGAAAGAGTACGTCTCGGAGGCCGACACAAGCAGCGACAACGACGTCGAGATGCCGAGATACGTGGACTTCGTGCGCGCAGAGCGCGAATACCGCGCTTCGCCGGGTTGGGCGGTCGATCGGGAGTACTTCGTTGAGAAGTACCGCGACGTTCAGCCGGCGTTGTTTGCCCGCAGCGGATCCATACGTAGTCGCCGTCGGCGGCATCACACCTTGCGGGTGAATCCGGAAACAGTCCGACGTATTCGAGACACAGGTCGGTCAATCTTTGCCTTCACCGCGGCCGCCATATCGTGGATTGCCCTGGCGAGAAAGCATCACAACGCCCGACGTGTTTAGCGGGCGGCTCCCGGGCATGGCGGTATTCGTTGGTGAACTGGGGCACGACCCGACTCGGACGTGACAGCGTAGATCCGACCGGTCCGGTAGGGTCGGCTCTGCCGCGCGTCAGGTCGCGCTAGGTCTTTCGATAAGCGCGCGGATACGCTGGTGGGTCTGATGAAGGATGCGAGTAGGTGACCAAGCGCGGCGCACACGATCCACCGCCCAGCCGAGCTGAGCTGGAGAGGGAGTTGTCGGCCGACATGCGAGCGATCACCGCGCAATCTGATCGCATAGGCCGCCACTTCGCGCGCACGAACGAGGTCGGCAGCAGCGATTTCCACGCCCTCCTGCACATCATGGTCAGCGAAACCGCGGGAACGCCGTTGACCTTGGCCCAACTGCGGCAGCGCATGGATGTGTCGCCCGCGGCGATCACCTATCTCGTAGACCGGATGATCGACGCGGGCCATATCCGCCGCGAACCCGACCCCGAGGACCGACGGAAGTGGTTGCTGCGCTACGAGGAGAGCGGCATGACGTTGGCGCACGCCTTCTTCAGGCCCCTGGGTATTCACCTGAGCAAGGCCATGGCGGACTTGAGCGATCGGGACCTCCTTGCCGCTCACCGGGTTTTCACGGCGATGATCGCCGCGATGGCGACGTTTCAGGACGAGCTCGCCGACCAGCCCCCCAAACCGTCAGCAAACCTCGGGCGAGGCGCCGCAGGGCCCCGGCGGCAGGAAACCGCGCGGTAGAACACCTTGCATTAGGCGCTGCTCGATCAGGTCGGCACCACGGGCGACACCGCCGGTCGCGGCGAAACCGGCGGCTACGCGCCGGGCGCCTTCGGCCATGGTCGTCGCCTCGCGCACTGCGGCGCGTAGCCGTGACGCGGTCAGCCTCTTCGCCGGCAGACGGGTGCCGCAGTGGGCCACCTGCACGCGGCGCGCGACTTCGGCTTGATCACGAGCGAAGGGCACCGCGCAGACGGGGACACCGCGGTTGAGGGCCTTCACGGTGGTGCCCATGCCGCCGTGGGTGATCGCACAGATCGCCCGGTCAAGAACCGCACGGTGGCTCACGAATCGGCACACCGTGGCGTTGGGTGTCGGCGGCAGCCCGCGTGGCACGCCCGCCGGAAACGTCGCGACGACGTGGACCGGCTCATCGGCCAACGCGTGCAGGGCGATTTGGCTCAGCTTGGCGTCGGCCTGCGCAATGGAGGATGTGCTGACCAACACGATGGGTCGGTCGATGGCGGCCAGCCACTCCGGGACGATCGCAGGGGTCGGCTCGAATTCACACGCACCAAGGAAATGCACGTCAACCCAATCGGGATGCGGGTATTCGAACGGCTCACCGCCGACCGCCAACAACAGCGGGGCGCGGCGCATGAGCCCGTCGACCGACTTGACCGTCGGCGCGCCCAGTCTCGCGCGAAGGGCGTTGACGCGCGGCACTATCCGGCGATCGAAGAGATAGCTCACAAACGGGCGCATCGACGCATCGCGAACCCTCCCGACCAGACCGGGCAGCGGCCGCAGACCGGGACCGAATGGCGGCGCAGCGCGAGACCGCAAATAGGGCGTGAACGGGGAAAACACCAGCCACGGAACGTCACTCGCCTCAGCCATCGACATGGCTCCCCAACAGTTGGCATCGACGATGACCGCGTCGGGCCGCACTTGTGTCAACGCGTGCCGCAGATCGTCGACTTCGATCACCGCTCGGCGGCACAGCACGTTGATCGTTGTCTTGAGAACGCCTAAGGCGTTGCGCGCCAGCCAATCCCGACCGACGATGGCCTCGATCCGAGGGTCCACGGCCTCCGTGTGTATGCCGATCCGGCGCATGTTGGGAACTTCACCGGCCAAGGTGCGCAAGTGAATCCGGTGCCCGCGCCCGCCCAGTTCCCGCAGCAGGGCGCCCATCGGATACAGGTGACCCAGCGCGGGCGACCCGTAAGCCAGAATCACTGCCATGCACCCTCGCCCCTACGAAATGGGCGTGACGCCAACGTCGCGCATGGCACGCAGGTCGGCCGCACCGCACCCGTACAGGCAGATGCGAAGCTCGTCGATGAATCGCTGCAGCCACGCCGTCGCGGCAGCCTCGGACTCGATCGCGGCGGGCAACAACGGCCGGGCGACGGCCACCACGTCGGCCCCCAAGGCCAGCGCCTTGGCCGCGTCCATGCCGGTCCGGATTCCACCGGAGGCAACCAACGGGATGTCCGGCAGCGCCGCCCGGACCTCCCCTATCGCTTGTGCGGTCGGTATGCCCCAGTCGGCCAGGTCCGGATAGCGCAGTTCGCCATAGCGGACCAGCTGCTCGACGCGCGACCACGACGTGCCGCCGGCGCCCGCCACATCGATGGCCGCCACCGGCGGCTCACCCGACAACCGCAGCAATTCGGCGACCGCCGTGGCGCCGATCCCGTGGCCGACCTCCTTCAGCAGCACCGGATAGCCCAGCAGGTCGGTCAGGTCATGCAGGCGGTCCAGCGATCCCGCGAAGGCGGTATCACCATTGTGCTGGATGGCCTCCTGAAGCGGATTGGTGTGCACCGCGAGCGCATTCGCTCCCACCCGGTCGAGCGCTTGGACGATGTCGGGTAGCGCGTCCTTGGTCAGCTGAGACAGGCCGATGTTGCCGAACAACAGCACGTCGGGCGCCACGTCGCGCACGGTGAAGCTGGCGGCGGCCCGCTCCCCCAGGACGCTGTCGAGCATGACGCGCTGTGAGCCCAACATCATTCCGATGCCGAGCTGTTGTGCGGCGGCGGCCAGATTCCGGTTGATGGTGCCCGACAGCTTCGCCCCACCGGTCATGGCGCCTATCAGAATCGGCGCCCGCAACCGCGCGCCGAGGAAGTCGGTGGAAAGGTCGATGTCGTCCAGGTTGGTCTGGGTCAGGGCGTTGTAGGGCAGGACGTAACGTTCCAGGCCCGTCGTCACGCCCCGATAGCCCACATCGCCGTCGAGGCACACGTCGATGTGACGGCGCTTGCGGGTGGTCATCTCGCCACGGTCAGCCGTCATGGCACATCGATCCTACGGCAGCGATTCAACAGCCAAATGTGGGTGGACAGCACCAAGGCGAATGCGCACCAGCCGGGATAGAGGGTCAGCCACACGGCACGCCTTCCACGGACGGCGATGGCGCGACGGGCCAAGTCGGCGCTGCTGGCTGTCAGCGCCGCGTTGAGTGCGACCGCCATCGCCAAATAGTGCCGATTGAAGAACACCCACGACCAGCCGGCGTTCAGCGCGAGATTGATGGCAAGAGCCCCCAGATAGGAGCGGGCCGCCGGCCGGTTCCCGGCGTCGCGGAGTCGGTCGACAGTGGCCGCGGACACCACCGCGATGTCGGCGTACAACGCCGGCCAGACGATGGGAAACACCGTCCGCGGAGGCTGATAGGCCGGTTTGCGCAGCTGCCGGTACCAGACCGACTGAATGGCCGGTCGGGTGGCCAGACCACCCACCGTCGCAGTCGCGACCACCGCTACAGTGCTGGCGATCAACGTGGACGCGCGCATGGTTATGGAATCGGCTCGATCGGCACAGCAATTTCGTTGCGGCGCAGCGCCGGAACCGTCCATGGCGGATCGTAAAACCACGCCGCCGGTGTATCGACGGCCTCGAATCCGGTGTCGCGCAACGCTTTTATCAATTCCGCGGTCTGCGCGGCAACGGCTCGGCGACTGCGGCTACCCGTGAAGCGCCGCACCGCAAGCGTCTCTGGCGGCACGGTAACCAGCCTGACTTCGGCGTCGTCAGGCTCGGGCAATGACTCCAGGGTCTTATCGGCGGGCATGAAAAACCGGATCACCCATTCGCCGTCGCCGGCGGCCTCTTGCGACACGGGGACCGTCATCGCGATCTTCTCGCCCTGCTTGTTGCTGGACTGCTGGGCCACCGGTGCCGTCATCGCGATCTTCTCGTTGACGTGGTTGGCGCCGAATATGTAGCGGGCAAGACGGCGAAAGCCGGTATTGCGGGCAGCCTCTTCGTCGGCGGTGACCGTCGTCTCCGCGGCGATCCGAACACCATAGCGGCGGATCTCCACGGCCCGGGTCAGCTTCTCGGCACTGTGGTCAGGCTCCTCAGTTCCGTGCCGGTAACCGACCACCGAACCCGCCGCATCGATGACCTCGCCAATCATGGCTCCAATCGACCCGAGCACAAAGCCACCTCGTTCCTTATCGATCCGTCCTTAGGTGGTACCCAGGTCGGCACCGAGGAATCCAGTCATTCTGAAAACAGTTCGCGTCTTCGATCGGCGCCGTCAACGTCGCGGGTCCACCAGAAACGAGCCTAACGGAAAATCGGCGTTTAGTTAAGTACTTGAATGTTTAAGATTCTTAACGTAATCTCGGGACCGAACGTCTGGTTGAGGTCACGAAGCAAAGGTTTGAGGTTGCGCCCATCGTGGGATCCGCAGCCCATCGAGGTGGCGTGCCGGTTAAGCGTTGCTGGACAGGATGATTCGCAATCCAGCCGACTGTCACAAGCAACGGCGATTACCCAGAGGGCGGCACATGCTAGCGCGAATGGCCCGACTCTCCGTCGCGGTGCCGCAACGGATCATCGCGATCACCGTGCTGTTCATGATTGGCACTGCCGTTTTCGGCATACCTGCTGCGACGAGGCTGTCCGCCGGCGGATTTCTGGACCCGACATCCGAATCGGCCCGCGCCGCTGCGACGCTCGCTAGAAAGTTCAATCAGGGTGACATGGAATTAGTGCTGCTGGTGAGTCCGGCCGGCGGCGCCGAAGACGGGCGCGCACGAGCCGCAGGCACCGACATTGCCCAACAGCTTTCCCAATCTCCGTTCGTGTCGCAAGTGACATCACCCTGGGACGCGCGACCAGCCCCTGGCTTGATCAGTGCCGACGGAAAGACCGCGATGATTGTCGTCGCACTCAAAGGCGACGAAAACAGCGCGCCCAAGCATGCCCAGGCACTGGCGGAGCGGTTCGCGGGTGACCGCCACGGGGTCACGGTGCAAGCGGGCGGGTCAGCAATGGTCTATGAACAGGTCAACCAGCAGACCGAAAGAGACCTGCTGCGAATGGAAAGTATTGCGATACCCCTGAGTTTCATCGCGCTGGTGTGGGTCTTCGGCGGGTTACTGGCAGCGGCACTGCCCACGGCCGTGGGCGGATTGGCGATCCTGGGTTCACTCGCGGTGTTGCGTGCGATCGCGTTGGTTACCAACGTGTCGATCTTTGCTCTCAACGTGACGGTGGCATTGGGATTCGCCTTGGCCATCGACTACACCTTGCTGATCATCAGTCGGTACCGCGACGAACTGGCCGATGGGACGAGCCGCGACGAGGCCTTGGTGAAAACCGTGACCACCGCGGGCCGCACCGTGCTGTTTTCGTCGATTACAGTGACCCTGGCGCTGGTCGCGACGGCGCTATTCCCGATGTACTTCCTCAAGTCCTTCGCCTACGCCGGGACAGCAGTGGTGGCGTTCGCCGCCTTAGCGGCGCTGGTGGTAGCGCCGGCCGCGATTGCGTTAATCGGAGACCGGCTCGACGCGCTCGACGTTTTACAACTGGGTCGTCGAGTCTTTCGCCGCCCCGCACCACCGCAGCGGGCCGTGGAACAGAGCTTCTGGTACCGGACAGCGAAACTGGTCATGCATCAGGCGATCCCGGTTGGCTTGGCGCTCACGGCTTTCCTGCTTGCGCTAGGCGCACCGTTCCTCGGTGTCAGGTGGGGCTACCCCGACGACCGGGTGCTGCCGGCATCATCGTCGGCACGGGAGGTCAGCGACCGAATCCGCAGCGAATTCCGCACGACTTCCGAGACCCGAATGAAGATCGTCCTTCCCGAAACAGGCGGCCTCACAACCACGGACCTGGACAACTACGCGATGCAGTTGTCCCGTGTTGCCGATGTCGCAGCGGTGTCGTCGCCGACGGGCACGTTCATCGCCGGTGAGTCCATGGGGCCGCCATCGGCTCCGACCGGAATGGCAGCCGACAGCGCCTACCTGACCGTTGACAGCACCGCCCCCCTCTACACACAAGCGTCCGAGGTCCAATTGGCCCGCCTGCACGCGATCGCGCCGCTGCGACACCAAACGGTCCAGATCACCGGGATGGCGCAAACGAATCGTGATTGCGTGAACGGCATTACGTCGCGGCTGCCGCTCGTGTTCGGATTCATCGCGGTCGTCACGCTGGTGCTGTTGTTCCTCCTAACCGGCAGCGTGATACTTCCGATCAAGGCGGTACTGCTCAACATGCTGTCGCTGACCGCCGCGTTCGGCGCTCTGGTGTGGATCTTTCAAGACGGCCACCTGGGCGCGGCGGGAACCACACCAACCGGCACGCTGGCAGCGAATATCCCGGTGCTGATGTTTTGCATCGCATTCGGATTATCGATGGATTATGAGGTCTTTCTGCTCTCCCG
>Ga0209040_10000307_pt1 | contig 36183 bp, 27 predicted proteins | sample BogFormECP12_OM3_FD_188240 | JGI IMG/M metagenome (GOLD analysis project Ga0209040, IMG submission 188240) | Bog forest soil microbial communities from Calvert Island, British Columbia, Canada - ECP12_OM3 (SPAdes) (version 2) | ecosystem: Environmental > Aquatic > Freshwater > Wetlands > Bog ... | reverse complement strand
TCATGCATTGTGCGCGAAAAACGTGGCTTCGCTCTTCCCTGCTAGACTGATCGCTTATGTCTGAGCCCACAAACTCACTGGTGCGAGCCTCGTCCGCTTACCTGCGCTCGGCTATGCACCAGCCGATCCTATGGCATGAATGGGGCGAAGAGGCCTTCGCCAAGGCTCAACAGGAGAACAAGCCGATCCTCCTCGACATCGGCGCGGTGTGGTGCCACTGGTGCCACGTCATGGACCGGGAATCGTATGAGAGTCCCGAGACGGCTGACATCATCAACCAGCAATTCATCGCCGTAAAGGTGGACCGCGACGAACGGCCCGACGTGGACAGCCGTTACCAGCTCGCGGTGTCGGCGATCGCGGGCACCGGCGGCTGGCCGCTTACGGTATTTCTCACGCCCGATGGCCGCCCGTTCTACGGGGGAACCTATTTCCCTCCCGACGATCGCTGGGGCCGGCCTAGCTTCAAGAAAATCCTGCTGGCAATAGCCGACGCGTACCGCGAGCGCCGTGACGAGGTCCTCAAGTCAGCCGACGAAACCATGAACATGCTGGCCGGAGCGGAAGGTTTTGCAGGCCGCCACGCCGACTTTTCGCCGCGAATTGTGGGCATCATGGTGCAGTCGGCGCTTCCCATCTTCGATGAAAAGAACGGCGGTTTCGGCAGCGCACCGAAATTTCCCCATCCTGCCGCGCTCGATCTCCTAATGGACTGGTACGTCCGCACCCGCGAAGAGCGCGTGGGCACTGTCATCACTACCACCCTCACGCGCATGGCGCAGGGCGGAGTGTACGACCAACTCGCCGGCGGTTTTCATCGTTACTCAGTGGACGAGCGCTGGATCGTGCCCCACTTCGAAAAGATGTCGTACGACAACTCGGAACTGCTGAAGAACTACGTCCACGGCTACCAGGTATTCGGCCACGAGTTCTACGCCCATGTTGCCCGTGACATCGTACGCTGGATGGACGAGTGGCTGAGTGACCGCGAGCACGGCGGTTTCTTCGCCTCGCAGGATGCCGACATCAACCTCGACGACGACGGCGATTACTTCACCTGGACTGTCGAGGAAGCCAGGGCCGTTCTGGGTGAAGAAGAGTTTCAGGCTGCTTCCCTTCACTACGACATCAAAGAAGTCGGCGAGATGCAGCACGACCCGGCGAAGAACGTGTTGTGGGTGAGCACCCTTCCGGAAGAGATCGCCTCGCGCATGGGCATCGACTTATCCAAAGTACTAGACCTGCTAGCCTCCGCGAAGACAAAGCTGTATGCCGCACGTCTGAAGCGACCGACGCCCTTCGTTGACAAGACCATCTATGTGAATTGGAATGCGATGTGCGTTTCAGCCTACCTACAGGCGGCTCAGGTGCTTGAACTCGAAGGCGCACGCAAGTTCGCGCTGCGCTCGCTGGACCGCATCCTGTCAGAAGCGTGGAATCCGGAGCGCGGCTTGTCTCATGTCATCGCTTACGCCGACGCGAAGGCCGAGAAGCGTTTCGTTCGCGGCTTGCTCGACGATTACGCGTTTGCCGCACTGGCCTGCCTCGACGCTTTCGAAATCACCGGCGACATGAGCTATTTCAAATTTGCGCAGCGGATTTCCGATGAGATGGTTAGTAGATTTGGCGATCCCACGTCGGGCGGCTTCTTCGATACCGAAGCCTCGCTGGAGGAAAAGCTTCAGCTCGGTGCACTGTCGGCGCGGCGCAAGCCATTTCAAGATGCGCCCACTCCCGCGGGCAATCCCAGTGCAGCTATTGCCTTGCTGCGGTTGCATGCCTACACGGGCGACGCAAAATATCGCGACAAGGCCGAGGATACACTCGAAGTTTTCGCAGGCGCAGCCGAACAGTTCGGAATATATGCCGGAACCTACGGCCTCGCTGCAACCTGGATGTCGAAGCCGCACACGCAGGTGGTCGTTATCGGTGAGGACACGAAAGCACAGGAACTGCTGAAAGCTGCCATCGCGCCGTTCGCCGTGAACAAGTCGGTAGTCCATTTGACCGATAGCGAAGCCGTGGCGCAGAACCTGCCTTCCGTGCTGGCGGAGACGGTCCCCAACCTCCCAGCACTAAAGAGCAACAAATCCGTTGCGATTGTTTGCACTGATTTCACTTGCCAGCCGCCGGTGGAGAATCCGGAAGAGTTGTCGGGACTATTGCGGGAAGTGTTCGTCGCAAAGTAAGGCTTCGCCGGAAGGATGCCGATAGAGAAGAACAGCGGTGACACCCCGCGAGCCAACGGGCCGGTCGGCGCCGTCCGTAGCTGAGCGGACGCGCACGGGCGACGTAAACCTGCGTCGCCCGTCTCACGAATAGGCCTCGTCCAGCAGTTCGACCACATGCGCCACGCGCGCGTTCAATCCCTTGCGCTTGATTCCGGCGGCGAACTGCAACATGCAGCCAACATTCGCAGTCGCCACAATCTCCGGATTTACGCTGGCCACGTACTCCATCTTCTCGTCGAGAATCTTCATGGAGAGTTCGTTCTGCACGACGTTGTAAACGCCGGCGCTGCCACAGCAGGTATCCGGCCGCGGCATTTCGACCGGTTCCGCGCCAATCGCCTTCAACAGCGTTCGCGGCGCCTTGCGGACGCCCTGCGCGTGCGCCAGATGACACGGGTCAGCGTACGTCACGCGCTGCTTCAGCTTGCGCTTCGGCTCGACCAGCCCGACCTGTGCGAGGTACTCCGTGATATCGCGCACCTTGGCGACAAACTGCTTCGCTCGCTCGGCGTACTCGACATCATGTTCCAGCAGTCCGGCATACTCCTTCATCACCGAGCCACAACCGGCGGCGTTGCTCACGATGGCGTCGAATTCCGGGCTGAGCATGGCATCAATATTGCCGCGGGCCTGCACCCGCGCTAACTCCAGGAACCCGGCATGCACGTGCAGCGCTCCGCAACAGGTCTGACTACGTGGGACATGGACTTCGATGCCGTTCTTCGTCAGCACTCGAATCGTGGTGCGGTTCAGTTCGGCAAACGCCACACTGCCGATGCAGCCAATGAGCAGTGCCACGCGACCACGGCGAGTGCCTTCGGCTTGATAGACCGCACCAAGATCGCGGAATGAGAAGTCGCTTTCGATGCGGGGCGAAAGAGCGTCAAGCTCTGCAACGCCCAGAACTTTCAGAAGGCCGCTTCGCCGTGCCAGGCTCTGCAAGCCTGACCGTTGATAGAAGCGCACGAACTTCGCATGTCTCGCAAGGCGGCGGAACGACGGCAGCACTTGCTCGTAGAAATGCGCGCGAATTGCGCGCTGCAGCCAGGGCCGCTGGTAATGCTCCACGATCTGCGAGCGCGCACGCTCCAGCAGGCTTCCGTAACGCACACCCGAAGGACAAGCCGTCTGGCAATTCAGGCAACCGAGGCAGCGGTCGATGTGCGTGACGAACGACTCGCCCAGCGTCAGCCTGCCCTCGTCCACCTGCACCATTTGATAAATGCGGCCTCGTGGCGAATCCATCTCCGTGCCCAGTACGCGATACGTCGGACACTGGTCCAAACACAGACCGCAGTGAACGCACTTGGAGTACAAGTCCCACGTCGGCTTCTCGCCGGGCAGGAAGTTCGAAACTGGCTTCTCCGCAACTGGAGCGGCCGTGCTCAGAACAGAAACCTCCCGCGATTCAAAATGTCCTTCGGATCGAGCGCCAGCTTCACGGCGCGCATGCTTGCCAAGTCCGTGGGCATCGGTCCCCACGCCGGGACGTGGTGGCGCGCTTCCGCTGGGCAATGGAGAACTGCCACGCTGGCATCGCGCGGCAAACGATTTCGCAATCCCGAGGCCGCATTGACGAAATTCACAAGCGTTACCTCGGCGTGCGGCTCCGGCCTCATGGCAACCAGCAGATGACCAACTCCAACCCTGCCAATTGTCGCGAGAGTAAAGCTGTTCGATTGAGCGACCATCGCAACCCCATCCAAGACCGGCTGCACATCGGCCAGCGGCAGCGTCATCGAGAACAACAGCGAACGCGGGTGCCGCTCGCCGACGGTGTGCGGAAAATCTGATACTGCCTGCCAGAGATCGTGCTCCTGCCGCCCTTCCACTTCACGTGAAACCGCGCTCCCCAACTCTGCATGGTAGCGAGCGACCACGGCATCGCTGCCCGCCGCGCGAACCAAAATTGACCACGACGCGCAAGAAATACCCTCCAGCGTGAGTAGCGCACGAGCCTCCGGCGAAATCAATTCCAGGCAAATCGGATCGAGTGGAGAATGCAGCATTCGATTGCGGAATGCCAATGCCTCTCCAGCGCTGGCGAACTCCGATAAGAACGTTCGCGTCTGTCGCGGCGCGGGAAACAGCTTGAAACTGGCGCTGGTTATAATTCCCAGCGTGCCCTGGCTCCCGATCAGCAGCTTCATCATGTCGTAGCCGGCAACGTTCTTCACCACGCGCCCGCCGCCCTTGGCCTTGCGCGCGTCCCCAGTGACGAACCTCACCCCGATGCAGTAATCGCGCGGGCTGCCGTAGCCGTGGCGATGCGGGCCGTATAGTCCCGTCGCCAGCATTCCACCAATAGTGCAGCGCTCCTGCAATGGCGGATCGCCTGGAAAGAACAAACGGTCTACAGCCACCTTCGACGCCAGTTGCGCAACCGTACAGCCGGCTCCGATGCCGATGGTGAGATCGGCGGCATCATAATGCTCGACTTCGGTGAGGCGCGTTGTGTGCAGCAGAACATCCACCTGCGGCGGAAGGTTGCCGCTGTGCTGCTGGGTAAAACCTCCGGCGGGAACAACAACCAGCCCGTGCTCGTTGGCAAAGCGCAGAACACCGACGACTTCATCCGCCGAGCCTGGCGTGACCGCAAACGCTGGAGCGATCCCAAGAATGTTCCGTGGGTGCAGCTCCGGATCTTCGACCACGTGCTCCGCCCCGCAAATGGCGCGGAACTCGCTCCCGAACCGCGTGGCTGTGCTCGCGGTGCTCACATTCCCTCCTGCACCAGCACCGGGTTCTGCGCTGGCCCCGTGATTTCGCGGCACATGCGTGGCGTGGGAAACAGCTTTTGCGGATTCAGCACATCGTCCCCGTTGAACGCGTTGCGCAGGCTGATCATGACATCGAGGTCTTGCTCGGTGAACAGCACTGGCATCAGGTCGCGCTTCTCCATCCCGACACCGTGCTCTCCGGTGATCGAGCCACCCGCGCTGATGCACCATTCCAGTATCTCTTTGCTGGCTGCCAGGGCGCGCTCAAGCTGGTCGGGAAACCGGATGTCGAAAAGTATGAGCGGATGAAGGTTGCCGTCCCCAGCGTGAAAGATGTTGCCGATGATCAGGTTGTACTTCTTGGCCACATACCCGATGTGTCGAAGCACGGCGGGAATCTGGCTGCGGGGCACTACTCCGTCCTGCGTGTAATACGAAGGACTCACTCGCCCGAGCGCGCCGAACGCGGTCTTGCGGCCCTTCCACAGCAGCGCACGCTCCTCTTCAGTCTTGGCGCGGCGCACCTCGCGGGCCTTCTGTTGCAAACAGACTTCTCGCACTGCTTCCGCCTGCTCTTCCACCGCCTCGCGCAACCCATCGAGTTCAATCAGCAGCACGGCTCCGGCGTCGAGCGGATATCCGGCATGACAGTAAGCCTCGATGGTGCGCAGCGTCCATCCATCCAGCATTTCCAAGGCCGCAGGGGTTATGCCTGCTGCGGTAATTGCGGACACCGTTTGCGCGGCATCGTCCACCGACTCGAAAATCCCCAGCAGCGTCGCGACCTTCTCCGGCTTGCGCAATAGCTTGACGGTGATCGCTGTGGCAATTCCGATCGTCCCCTCCGAGCCGACAAAAAACCCCGTCATGTCGTAGCCGTAAGATTCCGCAGCCTTGCCGCCGAAATGCACGATTTCGCCGCTGGGCAGCACCACCTCCACTCCGGTCACGTGATTCACGGTCACGCCATACATCAGGGTGTGCGGGCCGCCGGAGTTCTCGGCGACGTTGCCGCCTATCGTGCAGGCTTTCTGGCTGGAAGGATCTGGCGCAAAGTACAGCCCAAGATGCGAGACGTGTTCCGAGAGCTGTAGGTTAACCATCCCGGGCTGCACCACGGCGCGCTGGTTCTCAACGTCAACCTCGAGAATGCGGTTCATTCGAGAAAAGGCGATGACAATTCCACCCTTCTGCGAGATCGCGCCACCACTCAGTCCGGTGCCCGCGCCGCGCGCTACTACCGGCATGTGCACCGACGACGCCAGGCGCATGATCTCGGAAACCTGTTCCGTGGTTTGCGGAAACACCACCGCGCCAGGCGTGCTCTTGCGAATGCCGGCATCGTATTCGTACAACATCACGTCCTCAGGACGGTCGAGAACCGCGTCGCGTCCGGCTATGTTCCGGAGATGGTCGACGACCTGAGCAAGGGACATAGCGGGAGTGTAGCACCGCAGGCGCAGGCTGTTGCAAGGACATTGGTCACATGAACCCTGTGACAAGCTAGACCGGGGTTTCTGGACATCAAACCCTCCTGGAACCGAACCAACGCTTACCGCTGCCGCCACGGCAACGAGTGCGTCATAATAGTAGGTTCCTTCCGTGCCAAAGGACCGCCATCATGGCTATCAATCAAATCACCGAAATTCTGCCCGCGACACGCATGGCGAATGTGCGGTATGCCATCCGCGATCTGGCCGTGCTTGCCGACGAGGTCGCCCGCCAAGGCCACGAGATCCTCTACCTGAACATCGGCGATCCCTGTAAGTTTGACTTTCCTACACCGCCGCACATGATCGAGGCTGTTCTTAAAGCCATGCGCGACGGCCACAATGGCTACGCTGAGTCGCTGGGCATCAAGCCGGCAATCGACGCTATCAACGGTGAAGCTGAGCGCAACGCATTTCGCCACATCCAAAGCATCTTCATCGGATACGGAAGCGGAGAAGTCATTGATAGCTGCATCACCGCGCTCCTGAACCCGGGCGACAACGTGCTGACGCCGAGGCCGGAATATCCGCTGTATGGTGCGATCATGGGCAAGCTCGACTGCCCGGTGAACGACTACGATCTGGACGAGGCCAACGGCTGGGAGCCCGACGTCGCCGACATCGAGCGCAAGATCAACTCGCGCACCCGGGCGATTCTGCTGATCAATCCGAATAACCCGACAGGGGCAGTCTATTCCAGGCAGACGCTGGAAAAGATTCTCGAGTTGGCGCGGCGGCACGGGCTCGTCATCTTCGCCGACGAAATTTACGAGAAACTCATCTTCGATCCTCACGAGAAGCATATTTCGATTGCAACTCTCGCCACCGATGTTCCGATCGTGACCTTCAATGGCCTGTCAAAGGCGTACCTGGTTCCCGGATGGCGCATTGGATGGGCGATTGCGACCGGCCCACGCGAGATCCTGAATCCCTATATGGAAGCCGTTCACCGGCTGTTGCGCGCGCGCTTATCGGCACCGCATCCATTTCAGCACGCCATACCAGCTGCGTTGGAGGGCCCGCAGGACCACCTCCCCGAAGTACGCGAAAAACTGCGGCGCCGCGCAGACGTTACGGTCGAATGGGCGAAGCGCACGCCGCGGGTGAAGCTGGTAGCACCCAAGGGCGCGTTTTATGCGCATCCGAGCCTGGAAATTCCGGAAGACGATCTCACCTTTGTCAGCGACCTGCTCAAACAGAAGCACGTGCTGGTGGTGCATGGCTCTGGCTTCGGCGAGAAGCCCGGCACGCGCCACATCCGCATCGTGTTCCTGCCGCAAGAGCCAGTGCTGAGCGCGGCCTATGAGGCAATGACGGAGTTTATGCGGGAGCGATACCGGTAAACCCGATGGTTGATATTCACTGCCACATCCTTCCCGGCATCGATGACGGTTCGAAGTCATGGGAAATGACCGCCAACATGTGCCGTGTTGCGGCACAAGATGGCATTACGCATATTGTCGCCACGCCGCATTCTAATGACGAATTCGCCTATGATCGCGACCGCTACACAGAAATGCTCGGCGAGCTTCGCAACGCTGCTGATGGCAAGCTAACGTTCAGCCTCGGTTGCGACTTCCACTTCTCCTACGACAACATCCGCGATGCGCTGGCCCATCCGCGGCGTTACACAATCGGCGACTCGCAGTATCTGCTCGTCGAGTTCAGCGACTACGGTATTCCGCCAAGCGTGAAGCAGGACCTATTCTCCATCTCCAGCAGCGGAATGGTTCCCATCATTACCCATCCGGAACGCAACCAGATCCTGCTGCGAAAGCCCGAGATGGTGCTCGAGATGGTCGAGCAAGGCTGCCTGGTGCAGGTTACCGCCAATGCGGTGACGGGATTTTGGGGCAGCCGTTCGAAGAAGATGGTCGAGTGGCTGCTCCAGCGCGAAGCAGTCCATGTTGTGGCCAGCGATGCGCACGATCCCGAGCGCCGGAACCCGGTGCTGTCAAAAGCTCGCAAAGCGGTTGCGGTCCTGACCGGCGACGAGATCGCTGATGCGCTGGTCACGCACAATCCTGGCGCCGTCGTGGATGGCAAAAGCCTGCCTTATCAGCCGTTGCATCGAATGTGATAGGGCGCTTCGATTGGCGCCGCACCCTCCCCAGGCAATACGTAGAATCAATAGCTTAACCAACAAATGACTCGCAAGCATTTGATTTTACGACGCTTATAGGTACTGTATTGTTAAATAATGACTTAGATGCCAGAAAGCGATGTTTTCGGGACCGAATGTGTAATACTATACATAGAAGTATGTATCATACTATACATAGAAGTCATACAAGCTGATATGGGAGTACACGGGTGATCGGGTCGGATTCCCTCGCGACCGAAGTCGGATGAGTCAGTAAATCAACGATTTCTTTCCTTGAATCGGACCGAAAGGGGCAACACCAGGCAACAGCAACGATAGCCGCTTCTTGAGGCAATCAGTTGCGGCCGAGCATCGGTTACACGAACCACGGTTCCAGGTTTGCACGGCGCAAGCTACCCTGACTGCCAAGGGCCAGTCAGCAGCAGCGCGACGAAAAAAGGCCGGCGCCCAATCGAGGATGCCGGCCACGTGAGGCCGAAAAATGTCAGTCAAACTCGCTAGCGCGGAACGCTCCACAGCGTACCACGAGAATATTTGCCGCAGTCGGGAGTTGTTCCATAGAGGTGGCTTGAATCGACTGCCAGAGGGCCATACCGCGGCACAAACCAATCAAAGGTAAACCAGCCACTACCCCCAATTTCAGACCAGTCATAAATCAATCCCCATTGTTGTTCAAGATGGTAATGGCTGAAGGGGAAGTAGGTGTTCCCCGCAGCGTCCGCCGTGAACTCATTGATCCAGGTGTAGTTCGGACCGTAATGATTCAGTCCAAAAGCGCCGAATAACCAGCCCCCATTCGAGGGTGAGAGCTGGAAAACCATACTGTAGCCATCGCCGCAATCTATATAGTAATACGAGGTGCCGTGAAGATTGCCGAAGCTGTCCTGATGAAGGTTCCCGGGGGCGCTCCCATCATTTTGGGTGCCCTGGAAGTTGTAGAGGATGTTTCGAGTCCAACCGCCTCCTGACGGCACTAACTGGAAAATGGTGCCGTAGCCCGATTCTCCTCCGGTATAAGTGGTACCGTACAAATTGCCGTCATTGCCTGCTACCAGGCTGTTGGGTGGCCAGTCGGTGAAAGTGTACAGGGACTGCTCCGTCCAGCCGCCAGGCGAGGGCGTTAACTTAAAGACAATTACCCCAGAGGCCAATCCATAAAGATTGCCTGCCGAGTCGAAAGAGAGACCACCGGGACCTGACCCATCGGTGGTTCCAGTAAAACGATAGAGCACGTCTTCCTTCCAATCGCAAAAAATGGCGGCGCAGGCGAACGGCGGCGGCCTCAATCTGAAGACCAGGCCACAGTAGGAATTTCCGTTTTGGCCGCAAGTCTTCAGGCCGCCAGTGGCTGTACCATAAAGCGCCCCGTCCGGGCCGACAATGACGGGAGAGGGACCGCCCCCGCTATCGTCTCCTAGAAAACTGTAGAGAGGCGTAAACAACCAGTCTCCTCCCCTCGGCGCCACCCTATAAGCCATGCCGGCGCCATAGTCGCCGCCACCGGAGACCCCATAGAGATTCCCCGCCTTGTCGACGGTTACGCCAGCCGGGCCCCCATCGCTAGAGGTGAAGTCGTGAATTATCTGGAGAATGCCGTCCGCTTGAAAGCAGGGAGGAGGAGGAGGAGGCCCCGGGCCGCCGACCACGTCGAACGCTTCGGAAGGAATCGTTCCTACCGAGCTCTCGTAGGCCTGCGACGGACAGCCCGGAGAGTTGCAGCCTATGCCGCTATTCTCATCCCAAAACACCGGATTGCCGGTCGGAACCACCGCGTTCTGCAGGTTCAGATAGAAGGTCCCGCTGCCCGTGCTAACGTTCAGGCCCGACACCGAGATCTTGTCTATGTCGAAGCCAAACTGGCTGCTGGAAATAAACTGGTCGGTTAGATTGTTGCCGCTGGCTGTACCGGAGCCATACACCGTTCCACCGTTCGGGTCGCTGGTGATGGACCAGTCCACGGAGGTCAGTACGTCGCCCGGAAATTCCCACGCACCGAAGTCGAAACTGGTGACAGTCGAGTTGGCAGTCAAGTTATCGCTGACGACGTAGCCGAAGTTGATGGTCCAGGCATCGGTTGTGCCGTTGATCGGGCCGTTTTCGTAAATGACTTGATCCTGCGGCGAGACTGGACGCACTTGGAGCAGCTCGACGACTTATGCTTGCGTGTCAGCGTTGTCGATTGTGATGTTGCTTGCGGTGCTGCTGGGTGGGCCAGGCGCGACGCGAATGCCGGCATGGTTGCAGCTTGTCGTGCCGTGGGCGGAACCGCATTCCGCGATGGAACCGCGTTTTGCGCCCGGGCGGGAAGGATCCCGATCACCAGCGCGATCATGGCTAGCTGTGAAATTGTGCGGCAAATGAATTTGCCGCGCTGACTATTGCTGTGCATGATTTCAACCTCCTCGCCGTGTGCTCGATCGGAATAGGGCCCAAAGGGATGAGCGCACCAGGACACCTGGGGAGTAGGACGCCTGGGGAGAAGGAAGCTTGATGGCTAGTTTTCCGCCATGCAGGCACAGGGTCGGCGGGTGAGGGAAAAGACCAACACTCCCTCTTCAAAACAATTTCACGCTTGGGCCCGCCGTTTGTCAGTAACGCCTGCTACATGCCGCGGTGACAACTGCAGGGCATCAAAAAGGCCGGAAAACTGTTGCGCGATCTAGTGCCCACCAACAGTGCGAGTTTGGACCGTGTGAAGTCGATTATCTCCGTTTGTCACATCCCTCTGCGTCATGTGTCACTGACAGGACGTCACTTTAGCCCGATGATATTTCTGGTGTCCTAGAAAGAAGATCCCTCGGTCTTTTTTCGCACCCAACTGCTGACAAGCTGAGCGAGAAAAAAGACCCTCCGGCCTCCCATTCCCGGGCACTCCATTGCTCGCGAACCGCTGAACGGAGCTGCTATGGATCCGCCATCGTTCCCGTCTGGCACCTCTTCGCTGACGACAAGGAGATTTCCTATGAATACGCAGAAAAATATTCCGCGCGGCCGCATCGTGCTCCTGGCAATAATCATCTTTGCGATTGGGGTGATCGCCGCCCCAGCGCAGACTGTTCCCCCCAGCGCGCGTGAAGCAGCGGCTTCACCGCAGTGGGCACCGCGCTTGGCTCATCCCGACACAACGCCGCACAAAGCACCCGCGCGGGCTCATCCTCGATTGTGCAGCTCATTGCTGCAAAGTCATGGGCCACAAAATCCTTTGCCGCAGGACAGCCTGATCTACGCAAATGGTCCCAGCACCGGGCTTTGCGATATCCAGGGTTGCACGGTGGATGCCTGGACGGTTAACTTCGGGTACGCGGTCACCGACTCCATAGGCGCCGGCGGTAACGTTAGGAGCTTCAACTTCGCTTTCTGGCTTTACCCCGGAGACGAGGTGCTCTCGCTCGACTGGTCCGTTGGAACCGACCCGTTCGGTTCCGACCTTGGGCAAGGGACGGCATTCGTCACCGATCAGTTTGTTTCTAGCAACCAGTTTGGTTACGAGATCCACACCGGTGGGATCGCAGGGTTCAATGTAAACATCAGCTCCGGCAATTGGGTAACCTTGCAGAATGCGTCCGTCGCCAGCGGCAACCCGGTGTACTGGGATGAGAATGCCGGCCCCTCGGCGGCGCAGGACAGTTCCGTGGGCACGATTCCGTCGGAGTCGTTCAACGTCAGTGGTGGCGGCAACGCTTGCACGCCCGAGCAGAGCGGAAATTTCAAAGTGGTCCACGATTTCAGCGGCAAGGAGGATGGAGGTGGTCCCCTTGGTGTGGTTATCGACAAAGCGGGGAACCTCTACGGACCAACCCAGTACTTCGGAACCGGCACCGTCTTCAAGCTGTGGGAATCCGGGTCTGCCTGGCTGTTGAATACGCTGTACAACTTTGCCGGCGGCGCTTACGGGGCTTACCCGGAGGGGGTGATCGTAGGCCCGAATGGAATTCTTTACGGCGGGGCGTACGGGGGAATACAAGATTGCGGATATCGCAATGGCGAATACTGCGGCTTGATTTTCGGCCTGAGGCCGTCGCCGACGGTCTGCCTCACGGCCTCCTGCAGTTGGACTGAAAACGCGCTTTATATCTTTACCGGATCCACTGACGCATGGGCGGGCGGCGGTCTGGTTTCCGACCAGGCCGGCAATCTGTATGGCGTGTCGATGTACGGTGGCGCCCAGCAACAGGGGGTCGTCTTTGAATTGACTCCATCCGCCGGAGGTTGGGTCGAGAGCATCCTTTACAACTTCACCGGAGGCAGCGACGGCGGAGTCCCTGCGACTATTCTCGTAGGCAATGACGGGAACCTGTACGGGCTCGCTGGAACCGGCGGCGCTAACGCCACCGGTGTAGTGTTTCGCCTGACGCCGTCCGCAAACGGCTGGACTGAGACGGTTCTGTCCGACCTGCCCTACTCCATGTACGGCTCCAGCCCTCATTCCTTGGTCCAAGACAGCGCGGGCGACCTTTTCGGCGAGTGGGACTACTGGTACCAGGAACCGCAGGGTAGCGGAGAAACATTGGGGGTTGTTTTCATGCTAAGCCCGTCCAACGGTAGCTGGGTATACACCGAGCTTCATCGTGGCAATCACCAGGTATATACCAATGACGTATTTGTTAACCTGACGCTCGATGCAGCCGGGAACCTCTGGGGCACAGGAGGCGGTGCCGCTGGTTGTTACAATCCTGTCTTGCACGGCTACATTTTTGAGCTGACGCGGGGAAGCGACGGTTGGCAATACAGCACTCCGGTGTATTGGAACAATACGCTGTTTGACACTGGGGGCAGTCTAGCGCTGGATGCGCAAGGTAATCTCTTTGGCACTACCATTGACTGTGGAAAGTACAACGGCGGCACGGTCTGGGAGCTAAAAGCAACCCAGTAGCACGGGACAACGGGCCGGCGTCTGCCATGGATGCCGGCGTTTTCCGACCCACAACGCGATAACTCCCGATTTTCGGCAATCTGGAAGTTGGGGACTTTGGCAGGGAATGCTGGTCAGTGTCGGACGACCGGCGACTCGTCGGCGCTGTCCGTAAGGTCGAGTGCAAACTATTACATACATCTAAAACTCCCAGGCGGCACGTTGCAGGCAGAAAAGGGTGCGATGGCCGCACCCTTTCTCATCAAGGCGATTTGGAGACGGCGGCGTTACTTCTGGCTCTGCTGGAAGCGGCTGTTTACTTCCGCCCAGTTCACCACGTTCCACCATTCCTTCAGGTAGTCGCCGCGACGGTTCTGGTATTTCAGGTAGTACGCGTGCTCCCAGATGTCGTTGCCCATGATTGGGAAAAAGCCTTGGCTCATCGGATTGTCCTGGTTGGCAGAACTCACCACTTGCAGCTTGCCTCCCTGATCGCGCACCAGCCACGCCCAACCGCTGCCGAACTGCTTCAGGCCAGCGTCGTTGAACTTCTCTTTGAAGGCGTTGAAATCGCCGAACGTGCTTTTGATGGCGTCGGCGATCGCACCGCTCGGCTCGCCGCCGGCGTTCGGGCCCATGATCTTCCAGAACATAGAGTGATTGACGTGGCCGCCGCCATTGTTGCGCACTGCGGCGCGAATGGCTTCGGGCACGTTCTCCATGCCCTTGAGCAAGTCTTCGGCGCTGAGCTTTTGCAGCTCGGGAGCCTTCTCCAACGCAGCGTTCAGGTTGGTTACATAGGCCTGGTGATGCTTGTCGTGATGCAGGTGCATGGTTTGCGTGTCAATGTAGGGTTCAAGTGCAGAGTAGTCGTAGGGCAGCGCGGGAACTTCGTGTGCCATTCTGATCTTTCCTCCAGTTGACTGTTGATGCGAGGGAACGAAAGGTGGTTTCAAAACCGCAAGCGGGACAGGATACTTCCTCACCCGCCGCCAACATTATAGTGGATGACAGCTCCCGGATCGTCGGACCACCTTCAAGCGTTCCTGGCTCAGCGGCGGGCGTGTCATTTAACCGAGCAATACAATCGGCGAGTATGATTTTCGAGATCCTCGGCGAATTGCGTGACGTCGAATTGATCGCGAAGGGTTCAGGCGTGCGTGAGCGGAAGCGCCTGAGGAAGATCTACGGCGCAGGCGCCTGGCGCAAATTGAAGGGGACCGCCCGAATCAAACTAGGAGATGGCACAATCCAGAAAGCAGAGCTACATTGGTATGAAGCCCATGGCATCGGCAAGAAAGAGTTCAAGATCAAACGGCTCCTCGGTTAGCAGGGGCGGACGATTTGTTCTTTGTGTGCGCAATAAGGAGTATCCCGTATCGCTCGAAGTGAGGAAAGTCTACCCTGTGATCGCTGACACTGCCGCCGAGAAGCACGATCTGGTCAGGATCATTGACGAGTCCGGGGAAGATTACCTCTATCCTGCCGAGTATTTCGTCGTCCTGCGATTACCACAGAGCGTGAAGCGCGCGATTGCCAAAGCCTCATAGCAGATAGAGTGCCCACTTGTTTGCGGTAGCTTTTACCGGGCCGCTCAAGGCTCGCGGGCCTATTTCGCTTTGTTCTTGGGATAGTCGAGCAGCCCAATCCTGCGGCCCTTTTCCGAGTCCTCGATCAATGTGGCCAGCCGCTTCAGGCGAGTCTCTTCCCTTCTGGCGCTGACCACCCACCAAGCCGTCGTCCGCTGATACCACGGAGCTTGTGAGCGAAAGAACTCCCAAGCCCTTGCGTTTGTTTTGAACCTCTCCTCGTGCGCAGCGTCGAGCCTGGCGTTGTTTCTCTCGTAGGAATACTGCCGCGATCTTTTCAAATCGCGTGCATTAAAGGCTGCGAGCCCGGGCTCCTGCATCCGCCCTAGCTTGATGAGTTCGTCGACCCGCTTAGTGTTTACCTCGCTCCAGATGCTGTCGGTCTTGCGCGCCGTGAAGCGGATGGTGTAGCTGAAATCGTCCACCGCCTTACGCAGTCCATCGATCCATCCGAAGCACAGAGCTTCATCCAAAGCCTCAGGATAAGTGATTCCTCCCCGGCCCGATTCCTTTCTGTAAAACCCCACCCAGAGCTCACGAACCTCACTGTGGTGCTGGGCGAGCCACCTTCGAAAGGCGGATTGGGAAGTAAAGAATGTGGGTTTCATCGGCAGTGAAGCGCTCTACGTGGCTCGCAATTCGACAATCGACGAATTATTGACTGTTGTCCCCCGCCGACCGATACTGCTGCGCCGCTGCGCGCTCGTCCAGCGTCATCTGCTGCCAGATGAGCTTGCGGTTTTGCTGCGCCCAGTGGCTGTTGGGATCGGCCGCCAGCGCGGAGCTCAGCCAGCGATAGGCCTCCACGCGATTGCGCTGCACGCAGGTGCCGCTGTTGTACATCGCCGCCAGCCGATTGCGTGCCCGGGCATTTTCCTTCGTCGCCGCCGTTTTCAGCAGCACCAAAGCCTGCTCGCAACTGCGCGGCACGCCGTCACCTTTGACGTACAAGTCGGCCAGACGCACCGGCGCGTCGGGATTGCCCTTGGCCGTCGCCTTCCACAGCCACGCAGCCGCCGCAACTGAGTCGCTGGCATTGTTGGCCTTGGTCAATTCGTCCTCGCCGGGGACAATCTTCTTGACGATAACTTCCTGGTCGTCTTCCTGCGCGGTCTGCAGTTTCGGCTTCGGCTTTTCAGTCGCGGGCCGGGCGATGTCGTTGGCTTCCGAGGCTATCGCAACCTTCGCAGTGCTCGCCGGCGGAGTTGGCTTGGGCGATGAGGTTTTCTGCCCGGTCGCCGCCGACGTCCCGTTTACCGAAGAACTAGGAACCGGCGCCGCAGTCTTCTGTCCAGCAGGTAGCGGATTTCCCGCTGGCAGAGTTGTGCTTTGTAGCGGGCTCGCCGCACCGGTTCCAGCATTCGCATCGGAAGCTGCAGGAGCACTGTTCGTGCTGGTGGCACCAGGAGCGTTCGGGTTCGCCGTCGCGGCCTGGTCTTGGGCCAGCGACTTCGGCTGTTCTTCGGCTTGCATCACAGGCCTGGCAGCGTTGGCGTCGGCTGAGTCGGCGGACTGAGGAGGCGAGCTATACCTGCTCATTAGGCCCCGAAATTTGGTCTTTACAACTTCCACCGGTCCGTCGTTCGTCTGATTGACCTGCGAACGCCACTCTAGCAGTCCCAGTGCGGCGAAAACCAGGAACGCCGCCACGGCAGCCCAAGTTAGCCAACTCCCGCGCGAGGGCTTGCCGGCTTCAGCTTCGTTCGCCGGTTGGGCAGCGACCGGCGGTGTATCGCTCAGATCGAGAAACGAAGAATCCTCGATGGCCGATTCCGGCGCTTCAGGCTTTTCGAGCGGCAGGGCAGGCTCGCTGAAGTCCAGAAACCGCGGGCGATCACGGCGCTCGTCTCCGGCTGTAGAGTCTTCCAACCCGAGTCGCTCGCGGACATCTTCGGCGGGAGAAATGGAACTCGTGTCCGCTGCAGTGGCGGTCTCTGCTGGGACGGTCGGGGAAGCATCGGCCGGTACCGGCACCTCAGGTTGCAACACCTCGGCTTCGCCACGCATGGTGATCTCTCCGGGATCTGCGGGCGGAACATAGCGAAAACTCTTCACATACTCGTCCAACGGGACTTCCGGAACCATGTCCACCGCGGAGGGGACGAAATTTTCGGGCCGCGACGTCTCGGTGGTGCGTGATTCGGCGCTGGGCATTTCGATCAGTACGCCAGTCCGGCTTGGCGCAGCGGGCCCGCTCGCCTTCTCTGCAGACGTCGTGGCGGGATCATGCTCTGCAAGTTTCGCGCTCTCCAGCGGCACGCGGGTGAAGCTGTGAGTGCCCTGCGCGCCCGGTGCGGTCAGCGGCCGATGCGGCAGGGGCATGCCGCACATCCCGCAGAAACGGTTGCCAACCTGGTTTTCATATCCGCAAGCGGTACAGAGCACGAAGCCTCCAATCGAGACAATCCTAAATGATCAGGGGTTTTTTACGAATCAGATGATGGCAACCGGCGTTGAGTGGCATGAGTTCAACCTCCGCCTGTCAGCAAGAGAACAGCAGCTCAGCCAGCGTCGATGCGGCCGTCAGGCGGGAGTGCGGTCCGTCCAGTTCGTGCTGCCGTTTGCTGATAGAAACCTCTTTCGCTAAACACTGACTGCTTGGCTATCTCCTCTCTGCAAAATCCCTATAGATTTTTTGCCGAAATACTGTACCATTTTTGTCCTGTTGAATTTGTTGACCAAGAATCACACCGGGACAATTATGCGAAAGCAAATGCGTTGGGCCCTTCTTCTTGTTGTAATTCTTAGCTTGACATTCTTGCGATGGGCGGCGGCGAGACCATTCACCTTTGGTTCGCCATTATCGCAAGTCTTCGCTGGTGGTTTGCCCTCATCGCGTATCGTTGGCTCAGACGTGGCGTCACCGCGCGTCGCCGCCTTGCTGGCACTCCCAACGCGGAGTCTGAGGCGGCCGCGCCAGTACCCCGCTGCAGGCTACACAGCTGACGTAGTCACCTACCACTACAACGTAGCCCGCCAGGGGTTCACGCAGTTCGAGAGCGTCCTGACCCTTTCCAACGTGAACTCCAACACATTTGGGTTGGTCGGTTTCTTTGCTGTGGACGGCAAGGTAGACGGGCAGCCGCTCTACCTCTACAGAATGCCGATAGGTCCCAGCATTCACAACGTCCTCTACGTGGTTACCGAAAACGACAGTGTGTATGCGTTCGACGCGGACCACGGCCAGCGGCTCTGGAAGGCGTCTGCACTGCTGGCGGGCGAGACACCCAGTGATGACTTCGGCTGTCCCTTGCTCACGCCGACGATTGGGATCACCGCAACTCCAGTGATCGATCGGCAGCGCGGCGCCATTTACATCGTCGCCATGACAAAGGACTCCTCCGGCAACTATCACCAGCGCCTGCACGCGCTGGACATAGCCAACGGGGCGGAGCTATTCGGAGGGCCAACGGAGATCGTGGCCACCTATCCTGGAACAGGCGATGGCAGCCAGAACGGTCAGGTGATCTTCGATCCCAAACAATACGCCGAGCGAGTAGGCCTTCTGGAAGACGGAGGGAAAATCTACCTTGCCTTCACCTCGCATTGCGACTACCGTCCCTACACGGGATGGGTGATGGCGTATGACGGGCTGACGCTAAAACAGACATCGGTGATAGACCTCACGCCCAACGGGTACCAAGGTGGAATATGGATGTCTGGCGCGGGATTGGCGGCTGACTCGCAAGGCAACATTTACCTCTTGAACGCGAATGGCCTGTTCGATACGACCCTCGACGGTCAAGGCATGCCAATGTACGGCGACTATGGGAACGCCTTCATAAAAATTTCCACCATAAAAATTTCCACTTCCCCTCAACTCACCGTGGCTGACTACTTTGCCATGTACGACGCGAACCAGGAGTCCGATGATGATATCGATCTCGGTTCGGGCGGAGCCTTGGTGTTGCCTGGCTTGTACGACAACAACGGCCAGATTCATCACCTGGCGGTAGGAGCCGGTAAAGACGGCAACATTTACGTTGTCAATCGCGACAACATGGGTAAGTACAACCCCAACGATGACAGCGCCATTTACCAGGAGCTTGATGGCGTATTGGGGCTCGGAATATACGGAATGCCGGCCTACTACAACAACACCGTGTATTTTGGTGATCAGTACAGCACATTGAAGGCTTTCAGCATAACCAATGCGCAGCTCTCGACGTCGGCAACGTCGCAAACCACGACCACCTTCATCTATCCGGGAACGACCCCCAGCGTCTCTGCCAACCAGGGCTCCAACGCGATCGTGTGGGCAGTCGAGAACAACGACCCGGCAGTGCTGCATGCCTATGACGCCACCAATTTGGCGAATGAGTTGTACAACAGCAATCAGGCGGGAGAGCGCGACCAGTTCGGTCCCGGGAATAAGTTCATCACTCCCGTGATTGCGAACGGCAAAGTATTTGTGGGCACGCAAACGGGAGTGGCGGAGTTCGGATTGCTGCAGTAGCCCTGGAAGTCTGGCGGCGCGATCTTCCTGGCTCGGGGCCGGCATTTCAGCGACGTCGGTTTTGCTTATGTTGCGTTGCGATTTGCCGATTTACCTCTCAGGCTCCGTCATCCGCGGAGATGAGAGGTTTTCATGCGCTCGTTCCTCTGTGTACTTCTGCTTTGCGGGTCAGTGGTTGCCCAAAGCGAATCTTCCGCCCCACAGGCTTCACGCGCTGGCAACGGCTCCTTCTACGTGAATGGAATCGTCTATCAATACCTCGCGGGAACGGACTATACCGTCGTCGCGGCCGCTCACTCGGTGATCAACCACAAGTTTGTCGCCTTGAAAATGCGCGTCTATAACCTGGGCCGGCAATCGGTGACGGTAAAGCCCGAGGATGTCAGTGCAGAGGACGCGCTCGCGGGCCATGCGCTGACCCCGGTTTTTGGCACGGAACTCGCCCGGCGAATGCGCCGTCCCTACAATTGGGCACGTTTGGCGGTTAATCCAGTCTCCGGCGACCCGGCGGACACAACGCCGCCCAGCGACGGGGTCAATCCGCAGCTCCTCGAGATGATGCGGGCGATGGCAGCCAGGGCAAATGCAGGAGCGCCATTGCTGCCTGGTAACCGGGGTGTCCTGTACACCGACACTCCGGGAGCTTTGCAGTCCCGGCCAAACCTCGTCCCGACCGAGTGCGACACGGTGTGCCGCCTTCGCAATCGTGAGGCCGCCTGCCCCGATGTCCTGGCACAGCTTCAGCGGCAGAATTCGCCCGACTATGTGGAGCAGAGCGCGTTCTTAGCCAACACTATCACTCCGCAGTCGGACGCGGATGGGATCCTGTACTTCCCCATGCCCAAGCTGGCACACGGCGTGCCTCTCGCCACCAATGGAAAGAAGGCTGGGATGGTGCGCGTGACGGTACCGGTTGGCGACGAGAAGTTTCAGTTCCTGCTGGTGGTGGAATAACGGGCAAAAGAAAAGAATTGTTTCCGAGCAATTGAGGAGGTGGGTACCCGCGATTGCCAACCCTGCACCTATAATGTTTGCACCGTGCGCTTTCCATCAGTTAGTTTTGGTATTCTCCTGCTTCTTCTGGCAACGGCCTTCGTCGGCTCCGCCCTGGCTTCCCAGACCGATCCAGGATCTCTCCAAATTGTTGCGCAATCGCCGCAAACCATTGTTGCCGGAGAGAATTTCAATTTTCCGCTAGTCGCGCAGGGCGGCTTTGCCCCGTACACCTGGAGTCGCGTCGAGGGCGATCTTCCTCCGGGCCTAAAATTGCACCCACACAAGGGGATGATCGACGGTGCGCCCACTACTCCTGGTGAGTTTCACTTCAAGCTCGCCGTTGCTGACTCCAACATCCCTCACCAGCAGGCGCAGCGCGACCTGACCATCATCGTAATTGCGGGGCTGACGATCAACTGGAAGCAGCCTCCGGCAGTGCAAGGCACCACGATCTCCGGCTCGCTTGTGGTCTCAAATCAAACCGGGCGCAACCTGGACATCACCGTCATCGTCGTTGCCGTCAACAGCATTGGGAGGGCGACCGCCTTGGGCTATCAGCACTTCATGCTGGCCGCGCAGCAGTCGAGCCCGGTCATTCCGTTTGGCTCGAGTCCTGGACCGGAAACATATACGGTCCGCGCCGACGCTGCCGCTCATACCAAGAGCGGCCATCACATCTTTCGCGCCAGCAAGCAGACCGCAGATGCTTTGCAAGTGACACAGTTTTAGCGAAACGCGGATTTTGGCTCTCATGGACCATCTCTCGCGGCTGAAGAAATTCGAGCGCACTCTGATCGACCACGACCTTGACGGATTCGTGGTCACCCATCCAGCGAACCTGCGCTACTTGTGCGGCTACACTGGCAGCAACGGACTGCTGCTGCTCCTCGCCGGCCGCCGCGTCTTTTTCACCGATGGCCGATACATCCAACAGGCACGCGAGGAGGTCCAGGGCGCGCGGTTGGTGATTGCCAAAGGGCCGCTCCTGAATGATGCAGCCAAGCTGATCGGCAAACTGAGTTCTGCTGCTGTCGGTTTCGAAGCCGACTACACCACCGTCGCCGCCGCCGAGCAGATGCGGAAACTGGTCCACCGGAAGATCGACTGGAAACCGGCCACTGGCCTGATCATGCGGCAGCGCATGATCAAAGATGCCGAGGAACTGCGGATCATCACCAACGCGGTTAAACTTGGCGCAGGCGTTTACAAAGAGGCGCTGAAGGTCATTCGTCCGGGAGTGCGAGAGTCGGAGGTGGCGGGCAGGTTAGAGTATGCCGCACGGCAGGCGGGCGCAGACGGCATGTCCTTCGAAACCATCGTAGCGGCCGGCAAGAGGGCGGCCTTGCCTCACGGACGGGCCTCCGGTCAACCGATACCCGGGCGCGGATTCGTGGTGGTGGATTCGGGTGTTATACTGCGTGGCTATTGTTCTGACATGACCCGCACTGTGCACATGGGCCGTGTCAGCCGGGAACGGCGCCGGTGGTACGAAGCGGTGCTGGAAGCGCAATTAGCGGGCCTTGCTGCCGTGGCGCCGGGCAAAACGGCGGCCGAAGTGGACCAAGCCGCCCGCCAGGTGCTTCGGAACGCCGGGTTGGACCGCTATTTCACGCATTCCACGGGCCACGGAGTAGGATTGGAGATTCACGAGCCGCCGCGTCTTGCCAAACTGCAGACGGAACGGCTTGAGCCGGGCATGGTTATTACGATTGAGCCGGGGATTTATGTGCCCGGCAAAGGCGGCATTCGAATTGAAGACATGGTGGTGGTTACGGGCGGCGGATCCCAAGTGCTGACCCCGGTCACCAAGGAACTGGTCGAAATTTAGCCGGCTGTTGCTCGGGCACCCTGCCCAACGGGATCCGATGAACCAGAAAGAAATCAGGGAACTGATCGAGTTCTTGGTGGAGAAGGATATCGCCGAGTTCGAACTGGAACGCGGCGACATGAAGCTCCACATCAAGCGGGGAGGAACTCCTCAGCCCGCCCCGGTGGTGCAAGTTGCGCCCGCGTTAGCCTCCATTCCGGCGATTCCCGTCCCCGCTGCGCCGGTGGCGGCTTCGTCTCCCGCGGCGGCACAACCCGCTGCCAGTAGCGTAGTCGAGGCCGCTGCGCCGCAAGCGCCCGCCGCCCCGGCGCCTGACGCCGACCTGCACGTCGTCAAATCACCCATCGTCGGAACATTTTACGAAGCTGCTTCGCCGGGCGCGCCGCCCTTCGTCCGGATTGGCGATTCGGTTCAAGAGGGACAGGTGCTCTGCATCATTGAGGCCATGAAGCTGATGAACGAGATCGAGGCGGAAGTCTCGGGCGTGCTCGCCAAAGCGTTCGTCTCCAACGGAACTCCAGTCGAGTATGGAATGCCGCTGTTCGGCATCCGTAGGCAGTAGTCGGGATGACACAGGCTGGCCTTTGCAAGCTCCTATTTCATGTTTAAGAAGATCCTAGTTGCGAACCGCGGGGAGATTGCCCTGCGAGTGATTTGTGCCTGCAAGGAACTGGGCGTCAAAGCCGTCGCCATCTACAGCGAGGCCGATCGCAATTCGCTGCATGTGAGGTTTGCTGACGAAGCTATCTGCATCGGTCCACCGCGCTTGAACGAAAGCTATTTGAATGTCCCGGCTGTGATCAGCGCCGCGGAGATCGCTAATGTGGACGCTATTCACCCTGGATATGGGCTGCTGAGCGAGAACGCCAACTTTGCGGAAGTCTGCCGGGAATGCGGTATCAAGTTCATTGGGCCGCCGCCCGAGGTCACGCGTCTCATGGGCGAAAAGGAAAAGGCGCGCGCCACCATGAAGAAGGAAGGCGTGCCCATCCTGCCCGGCTCGGAAGGGATCATCGCCTCGGCGGACGAAGCGCTGGAGTGGGCGCGCAGCGTCGGTTTTCCCGTGATGGTGAAAGCTTCGTTCGGCGGCGGCGGCCGTGGTATGCGCATCATCCGTAGCGAAGAGGAGCTGCCCAATCTCTTTCATGCAGCGTACTCCGAAGCTGCCGCGGCCTTCGGCAACGGCGACCTTTACATGGAGAGATTCGTCGAGCGCCCACGTCACATCGAGTTTCAGGTGCTTGCCGATGAGCATGGCAACGTGATGAGCCTGGGCGAGCGCGACTGCAGCATTCAGCGCCGCCATCAGAAGCTGGTGGAAGAAGCGCCTTCGGTGAAGATGACTCCCGAGCTGCGCGAGCGTATGGGCAACCTTCTGGTCAAGACCCTTAGCAAGATCGGCTACCAGAACGCCGGAACGGTCGAGTTTCTGATGGACGAAGAAGGCAACCTGTCCTTCATGGAGATGAACACTCGCATCCAGGTCGAGCATCCCGTCACCGAGATGACCACTGATGTGGACCTGGTCAAGTCGCAGATCCTGATTGCCGCGGGTGAGAAGCTGAGTTCCATCATTAGTTCTCCTGTGGAATTCCGCGGACATGCCATCGAGTGCCGCATTAATGCCGAGCATCCCGAGCGCTTTACACCTTCGGCGGGGAAGATCACGGCGTTCAACACCCCGGGCGGAACGGGCGTAAGAGTCGACACGGCAGCCTATGCCGAGAGCGTGATTCCTCCCTACTATGACTCGCTGATTGCCAAGCTTGTAGTGCGCGGGCGCGACCGCGCCGAAGCTATCTCACGCATGTCCCGAGCCCTCGAGATGTTTGTGGTTGAGGGCATCTTCACCAGCATTCCGCTGCACCGCCGCATCATGGCCGATCCCGACTTCCGCGCCGGCAACTTTGACACCAAGTTCATGGAGCGCTTCCTCGGCCCGGCTAGAGAGGCGTGAGATGATCCCACAGTATGACTGAGCGGTTTCTGCTGCCTAAGCTTTACGCCATCCTCGACGTCGGGGGCTTCGCGCCGGCGCTGAACCCTACGGCCTCGATCGTTGACTATGCACGCGAGCTCGCCGCCGGAGGCGTGACTATCCTGCAGTATCGAAACAAGGTTGGAACAACGCGCGAGATGTTGGAGCAAGCGCGCGAGATCCGCCGTGCGCTGGGCGATAGCATGACCCTTATCATGAACGATCGCGCCGACATCTGCATTGCCGCTGTTTACAACGGAGCGCATGTCGGCCAGGATGACCTTTCGCCGCAGGGCGCGCGCACAGTGATCGGCGACGAAAGTATCCTTGGCGTATCCACGCACAATCTCGATCAGTTGAAAGAAGCTGATGCCGGCCCCGCGGACTACATCGCTTATGGTCCGGTCTTTGCAACTCCTTCCAAGCGGGACCATCAACCCCCAGTCGGGGTCGAGGGCATCCGCGCCGCGCGGGCGGCGACAAAGAAACCGTTGGTTGCTATTGGGGGCATCACTCGTGCGAATGCCCGCGCGGTGATCGAGGCCGGGGCCGACTCCGTAGCAGTTATTTCTGACCTGCTCAGCTCGCCGGCCAAAGTTGCAGGGGAATTCTTGCGGCTGTTGGTGTAATCTGGCGAGCGTTCTGTTCATCAGCGGAGGCCCCTTTGGCTACTGAAGCGAAAACCGTATCGGTCGTCTCCGGCGAGAGTGAGTTCGTGAAGGGGTTGGGCCTGACGAGCGCCACCACGCTGGTCATGGGCTCCATGATCGGCTCCGGCATCTTCATCGTCTCTGCGGAAATCGCCCGCCTGGTCGATTCTCCCGCACTGCTGATTGCCGCTTGGGTGGTGACCGGATTCATGACCATCACCGGCGCGCTCGCCTATGGTGAGTTGGCCGCGATGATGCCGCACGCCGGCGGTCAGTATGTTTACCTGCGCGAATCGCTCGGCCCGCTCTGGGGATTCCTCTATGGGTGGACGATGTATCTGGTGATTCAGACTGGCACCATCGCCGCTGTCGGCGTGGCCTTCGGCAAGTTCCTCGGCGTGTTCTTCCCATCGATCTCTTCCACCAACTGGATTTGGCACATTGCCCATGTGCCGCCGATTCCGATCGGCCCCATGGTGCTGGGCAACATGGATGTCGGCCTGAATACTCAGAACCTGATGGCCATCCTGATCGTGGTCTTCCTCTCGGTGCTGAACATCTTCGGCGTGAAGACTGGCGCGGCCGTGCAGAACGTCTTTACTTTCGCCAAGACCGCGGCATTGCTCGGTCTGGTGCTGCTGGGTATTTTCGTGGGACGTAATGCACAGGCCATGGCCGCCAACTTCGGCGCGAACTTCTGGCACAACGCGGGATGGGCGGCGCTGCATCCCGTGCAGGTCGGTGTCGGCGGTCCGATCGCGCTAGTAGGAACCATCACCGTCATCGCCGTCGCGCAAGTCGGTTCTCTATTCTCTGCCGACGCCTGGAACAATGTGACCTTTACCGCAGGCGAAGTCCGCAATCCGCAGCGCAACCTGCCGCTCGCTCTGGCGCTCGGCACCGGCGCCGTCATCCTGCTTTACGTGCTGGCGAACGTCGTTTATCTGAGCGTTCTGCCGCTGGCAGGCGATGCCCATGGAACTACGGTCCTGGCCCGCGGAATTCAGTATGCCAAAGAAGACCGTGTCGCTACCGCCGTGATGCAACAGATCTTCGGCGCTGCCGGCGCTCAAATCATGGCCGCCGCGATCCTGGTCTCCGCCTTCGGCTGCAACAATGGGCTCATTCTTGCCGGCGCTCGCGTGTATTACGCCATGGCGAAGAACGGTTTGTTCTTCCGTAGCGCCGCCCGCCTTCATCCCAAGTACCACACTCCGGCGCACTCGCTGGTGATGCAGTGCATTTGGACTTGCATCTTGTGTATCTCCGGCAGCTACGGCCAGTTGCTCGACTACATCATTTTCGCGGTGCTGGTGTTCTACATCCTGACCATCGCAGGTCTTTTCGTGTTGCGAATCAAGCGGCCCGACGAACCGCGGCCCTACCGCGCCATTGGATATCCCATCCTGCCGGCAATCTACATTTTGATGGCAGTCTTTATTGATGTAGTCTTGTTGCGCTACAAACCACAGTACACTTGGCCCGGCCTGATCATTGTGCTGCTCGGGATTCCTGTGTATTTCCTGTGGTCGAAGCGCAACCCGCAACTGAGTGCGCAAGAATAATCGCGAAGAAGAGGCGCAGCCTGAATGGCCAATCTGCTGAAGTGCAAGCCCCTCGACATGCTGATGCGCGAGGCGTCAGAGACCGGCGAACATAGTCTGAAGCGGGCCCTGGGCCCCGTGAACCTCATTACTCTGGGCATTGGCGCTATTATCGGCGCCGGCATTTTCGTGCTCACCGGATCGGCGGCCGCGCAATACGCAGGTCCGGCGATTGTGCTCTCCTTCGTGCTGGCTGGGCTGGGCTGTGTCTTCGCCGGCCTGTGCTATTCCGAATTTGCCTCGCTCATCCCCATCGCGGGTTCGGCTTACACCTATGGCTACGCGACCCTGGGCGAACTTTTCGCCTGGATCATTGGCTGGGACCTTATCTTGGAATACGCTTTCGGCGCGGCCACCGTCGCCTCCGGCTGGAGCGGATACTTCGTCAGCTTCCTCCAGGACTTCGGCATCCACATCCCGCCGCAGTTTACGGCGACGCCCTACACCCATGCGGGCCATCATTGGGTTCCCAATATTATTGTGCAATATCAAGGCCGCTGGGAGTTGCTCACGACCATGGCGCCGATTCTGAAGCAGAACGGCGTGGACCCATCAACCCTGCCCCAGATGACGGGGGTGTTCAACATCGTCGCGTTTCTGGTGATCTGCTTGATCACGCTCATCCTGGTGATCGGGATCAAAGAATCGGCCAACTTCAACTCGGCCATCGTGATTACCAAGGTCACGATCGTACTGATTTTCATCGCCATCGCAGGCGCGTTCGTGCTAAAGCATCCGGCGCTGGCCGCCGCGAACTGGCATCCGTTCATCCCGCCGAATCAGGGAGCGTTCGGAGAGTACGGGTGGTCGGGAATCGCGCGTGCCGCAGGCGTCATCTTCTTCGCCTACATCGGATTCGATGCCGTCTCGACCGCGGCGCAGGAAGCCAGAAACCCGCAGAAGGACATGCCCATCGGCATCCTGGGATCGCTGGTGGTGTGCACCATTCTTTACATCCTGGTTTCCGGCTTGCTCACCGGAATTGTTCCCTACTCGGCGCTGAATGTAGCTGATCCGGTTGCGGTCGGCATCGACGCAACAGGCGTGCGTTGGGGTTCGATTCTGGTGAAGCTGGGCGCCATCGCAGGCTTGGGCAGCGTGATGCTGGTGATGCTGCTGGGCCAGTCGCGCGTCTTCTACTCCATGTCGCGCGATGGGCTGCTGCCGGAGTGGGCTGGCGCGGTGCACCCGAAGTTCCGCACTCCCTGGATCTCATCCATCACCGTCGGGCTATTCGTGGCCGTCTTCGCGGCCCTGGTCCCCATCGGCATTCTGGGTGAGCTGGTAAGCATCGGCACGCTGCTGGCATTCGTCATAGTATGCGCGGGTGTCTGGATTCTGCGCGTGCGCCGCCCCGAACTGCATCGGCCATTCAAGACTCCTATGGTGCCGTTGGTTCCCATCCTCGGCATATTGATTTCCTTCGGCATCATGGCCAGCCTTCCAATCGACACCTGGTGGCGTCTGATCATCTGGCTGGTAATCGGAATGGTGATTTACTTCGGCTACGGACGCCATCACAGCCGTGTGCAGCAGACCGTGCCTGACGATGTAAAGGTCAGCGGCGATTAGCTCGCGGGCTCGATGGTTGCAGCAGTGAGCATCCGTTTCTAGCAGGATGCTGGTGGAACAGGCGCGGGCGAAGGGCTGGACCTCGGATGAGCACTTCACGGTAGATGGCACGCTGCTGGAAGCTTGGGCCGGCGGGAAGAGCTTTCAGCGCAAGGATGGCGAGAATCCGCCATTTCCCGACGATCCCGGCAATCCGACGGTGAACTTTCACGGCGAAAAGCGGTCCAACCGGACGCACGCGTCGCAGACCGATCCCGAGGCCAGGATGGCACGCAAAGGCGAGGGCAGGGAGGGGAAGTGAGCTACAGCGGCAATCTCCTGGTGGAAAATCGCAACGGACTGATCGTGAATGCGATAGTGTGGGAGCCAGCGGAACGGCCGAGCGCGACACGGCGCTGGTGATGCTGGAACAGATTGCTGGCAGCAAGCGGACCGTGGGCGACGACAAAGGCTTTGACACCGCCGATTTCATCTCCGAGTGCGGCCACATGCAGGTCACCCCGCATGTCGCGCAGAATGACGGTCGGCGCGGCGGCAGTGCCATCGATCAGCGGACGACGCGTCCTGCAGGCTGTCGCATCAGCCAAAACAAGCGGAAGCGAATCGAGGAAGGTTCGGCTGGCTCAAGACCGTTGCCCTGCTGCGCAAGGTACGACATCGCGGGTTGTTCAAAGTAGATTGGGTCTTCACCTTCGCTTGCGCAGCTTATAACCTGGTCCGGCTGCGCAACCTGGCAATGCAGGCGGCGTAAGTCAGGGCCGAAGTGTGTCTGTTGAACGCAAAAGCTTCAGCCGATAGCGGAAGTAAGCTAAAAACGAACTCTCTCCCCTCTTACTCGGCGGCCAAGCGGGACAGAGCCCGCACAAATCATAGGTTTTTCAGCAGCCTGCTAGACTTATGAACTGTTGTGCTGTGTCAGGTCTTATGGAGATGAAGGATTTCGGACTTGCGGGTGAGAGTATCGTCTGCTTCGCAGGAGAAGACTGGTGGTATCACCATCCCCACATAGAGAATAGGTTAATGCGCCGTCTCGCTGGCAGGAACAAGATCCTTTTTGTGAATTCGATCACGATGGGACTTCCTTCGGTCTCGAACCCGGACTTTTTCCTGAAGGTTAAGCGCAAGCTGAGGAGCTATCGGAAGTGGTTGAAAAAGGTACCGGAAGGGTTATGGGTGATGACACCGATTAGCCTTCCGCTCTATGGCTCGAGATTTGGGAGATGGATTAACCGCTCGCTGCTGGTTTTGCAACTGCGATTCGTGATGTTGTTGCTTGGGATGCGGCAGCCGGTCGTATTGGCATGTATCCCGACGGCTGTCGATGTAGTCTGCCGCTTGGGCGGTGAGGTGTTGCTGTACCAAGTGTGTGACAAAGTCGAGGCCAACGAAGACAGCGCCCTCTCGCCCCATGTCATCCACGAGTTAGATCACAAAATGAAAGAAATGGCTGACATTGTGATCTACAACGGAAAGCGACTGTTCGATGAGGCTATGGAATCAAATCGGTACTATTTGCCGGTGGGAGTGGACTACGACCTTTTTGCAAACCTTCCCGGTGAGCCTGCACCCGATGCTGCGGATCTTCCGCGTCCTTTGCTTGGGTATTTCGGTGCGATGGACTTCATGATGGATACCGAGCTAATTGCTGATGTTGCTCACCGCCGGCCTGATTGGCACTGGATGCTAATCGGAAATAGGTCGAATGTAATTCGGCTTTCTGGGACAAATCTGCATTTCCTGGGACCGAGACCGCTAACGGATTTGCCGAAGTATGTGACCCGCTTTGATGTATGCGTGCTACCGTGGCGTGCGGACAATAGATTCGCGAGTTATGGGAGTGCGATGAAGGTTCGCGAATACATGGCTACCGGGAAGCCGGTTGTTATTGCGCCTCTTTACGAGTACCTAAATACACCCGGTATTCGCATCTACCGCTCAGTGGACGAATTTGTTGCTCTCGTTGAAGATTCCCTGAAGAATGATAGTCCGAAGGCAGCGACCGAGCGGCAGGCGGTGGTCAGAAACGGGACGTGGGACGATCGCGCTCGGGAACTTTGCAATCTCATATGCTCGATCAGGGAATACAAGAGATATGAGTATTAATTATCGTTGTGAGTGCGCACCGGAACGAGCCCAAGGATGACGGGAATAGTAAAGTTATAAATGGGCCGCATGCGATGAAGCCGCTGAAGTGAAGTAAGAGGGAATCAGGAGCTACGCTGAACCAGCTTGCACAAGTGATTAAGGTTGGATACCTTCGACGTGACCGTTCAGAGCTTTTTGTACATCCTGTTTGTGCCGGTCGTCTGGGCCCTTTGGCGCCTGGTACGTCATCGCACTGGTCGCGAGATCGTTCTGCTTGCAGCAAGCTATTTCTTCTACTTCAGTTGGGGAGCAAGCTTCCTCACTTTGCTCGTTTTCAGTTCGCTCGTAAATTTTCTGCTCGGCGAATACATTCGGCGTAAGCCGGACAAATCAAGGCTTTGGCTCGCCGTTGGATTTAATCTGCTGGTGCTTGCGCTGTTCAAGTACCTGCCAGGCATGAGCTTCGCACACGGTTCATCGGTGTTGCACCATCTCATCACACCAATCGGCGTGTCGTTCTGGACGTTCCAAGCGTTGAGCTATCACTTTGACGTGTATCGGGAGGAGGAGATCGATCCGACGCTGCTCGAATTCAGCTTGTACATGGCCTTCTGGCCAACTGTTTTGTCGGGCCCGGTGTGCCGCCTGCCCGCCATGCTGCCGCAAATTCGATCGGCCGATCCCAAGTGGGATGACATTGCCGAAGGATCGCGTCGCATACTGGTCGGCTTGTTCATGAAGGTCGTGCTATCGCAGTTGCTCGCCTCCGGACTGCAGGCGGGGGAGGGTGTGGATGCAGGATTTGACCAACTCAGCGGATGGGGTGGACTCGATGTTTGGGCCCTCGCGTTCGGATATGGCTTCCAGTTGTTCTTTGACTTCGCTGGATACTCCAACATCGTGATCGGCACTGCACGGCTTTTTGGAATTCAGTTGGCGGAGAATTTCAATGATCCGTATCTGGCCACGAGTCCGTCGGGGTTCTGGACGCGGTGGCATATGTCGCTGTCCTTCTGGATCCGCGACTATGTTTTTCTGCCGATGGCGACCATGCGCAGAAGCCTGATTTGGCGGTATTTCGCGCTGCTCACCGCGATGGTGATTTTTGGTTTCTGGCACGGAGCGACCCTGCTGTATGTGCTATGGGGCGCCTATCACGGAGTCCTACTTGTTGCGCATCGGCAATTTCAAAGCCTGAACCAACGTTTCAGCTTCGCAGCTCCAGAGTGGCTGACCAGCTTCCTCGGTTGGGGCGTGACTTTTTCCTTGATGTGTCTCGGTTGGATTTTCTTTCGCGCCGACAATGTTCATCAAGCATACCGCATGCTTAGTGTGGTTTTCCAACCAGCTACCTATCGCCACTTTGGATTGAGACCAAACTATTATCTGGTCACGATGATCATTATTCTGGGCTACTTCGCTGTGTGCGGTTATTGCCAGCTGGCTGAGAAGCTCGCGGAGTCAGCATTGTGGAAGAGAGCATTATGGCTGTTCTCTCCGGTGGTTTATTCCATTTTGATTATTGGAGTAATCATTTGGAGTAAGCAGAAGTCGGTGTTTGTGTACATGCAGTTTTGACGTATGCCGTTCTTCGGCGGCCCTGGCCGCGGCACGTTTGAACGAAAGTTTGGGTTTTGACGCCCGTGAAAACAACAGGGGAATTATGCGAGCGGTTCTTGAGGACATGAAATCGGGTGACATCTCGTGTTACGAGGTGCCCGCGCCTGAAGTGCAGGCGGGCGGGATTCTTGTGCGCACGGCTTTCTCCGCGATCAGTGCCGGTACCGAGAAAGAGAAGGTCGAGGCTGGGCAGAAATCCCTACTTGGGAAGGCCATGTCGCGTCCTGATCTGGTAAAGCAGGTGATCGATTACGCGCGAACCAGCGGTGTGAAAGCTGCCTATCAGAAGGTACAAGCTCGGCTAGACACGCTCTCGACCATGGGATATTCCTGCGCTGGCTTTGTGCTGGAGGTCGGTCACGGGATCACGGAATTCAAGCCCGGCGATCGCGTCGCGTGCGCGGGCGGAGGTTACGCGAATCATTGTGAAGTCAACTTCGTTCCTCGTAATCTGGCGGTCCGCGTTCCGGACAACGTTCCGCTCGATGCTGCTGCGCTGACGACCATCGGCGCCATCGCAATGCAAGGCGTGCGCCAGGCCAATATCACCTTCGGCGAGACGGTCGCGGTGATCGGCGCTGGGCTGGTCGGCGTGCTCACCATGCAGATCGCGCGCGCCGCGGGATGCCGCGTCATCGCCATCGATCTTTCGCCCGAACGTGCCGCACGCGCTGCCGAACTTGGCGCGCATCTCGGGTTGGCATCCACCGATCCAAACCTTACCTCAGCGATTGCAGCTTTTTCTCGTTACGGGATCGATGCTGCGCTGATCACGGCTGCCACGCCATCCGCAGAGCCATTAGAACTAGCCGCTAAACTTATGCGCGATCGTGGACGCATCATTGTCGTAGGCGGTGTCGGCATGGGCGTTTCGCGTCCCAATATGTACCTGAAGGAGTTGTCGCTCCTCATGTCGCGCTCTTACGGACCGGGCCGCTACGATCCCAACTACGAAGAGGCTGGACACGACTATCCGATCGGTTATGTCCGTTGGACCGAGCGCCGCAACATGGAGCTTTTCCTCGACCTGATTTCCGCTGGCGCCATTAATGTTGCGCCGCTGGTAGCGGCCAAATATCCGGTGGAGCGCGGCGGACAAGCTTATAGCGATCTGAAGACCGGCATCTACACAGGCATCATCGACTACGGCGCGCCTGACGATGGTGAGGTCAGCAAGCCTGCACCGAAGCTGACGACGCCAGTTCCGCGGCCTGCGGGAGACCTGCGGGTCGGCTGCATCGGGGCCGGCGGATTCGCCCGTAGCATGATCTTCCCGAATCTGCAGCCGCAGAAGGGCATCATCCTCGAGTCGGTCGCAACTGGTTCAGGCGTGGTCGCGGAGAGCACGCGCAAGGGCTTCAAGTTCAACCGCGCACAAGCGCCGCGCGAACTGCTCGACGACCCGAACATCGACGCGGTTTTCATCCTCACCAGGCACGACAGTCATGCGCAGTACGTAATCACAGCGTTGCGCAACGGCAAGGCTGTATTCGTCGAGAAGCCGCTAGCAATCACCCGTGAACAACTGCACGACGTGCGCGATACTTACGACGAGCTGCTGCAAGCCGGTAAGTCACCGTTCATCATGGTTGGCTTCAACCGGCGCTTCGCTGCGCTTTCCAGGAAGCTGATGCAGTTCTTCGACCAACGCAACGAGCCAATGATGGTGCACGTGCGCTGCAACGCTGGGTTCATCGCACGCGACCATTGGATCCAGAAAGATGACGAAGGCGGACGCATCGTCGGCGAGTTCTGCCACTTCGTTGACTGGGCGCGCGCAGTCGTCGGTTCGCCCATCGAGAGCGTCTCCGCTTCAGCGCTTCCTGACGCAGGACGATACAACCGTGACAACATCAGCGTTACACTCGGCTTTCACGGCGGTTCCGTCGCCAACTTGCTTTATCTCTCCAACGGAGATCGCGCGGTCAACAAGGAGTACTTCGAGGTTTTCTGCGAAGGCAAGATCGCGCGCCTCGACGATTTCCGCGAATTGCACCTTTCAGCGCGCGGCAAGACCGAGCGCGTGAAATCCAAGTTCGACAAGGGACACAACGAGGAGATGAAACTCACTGCCGAAGCCATGCGAACTGGCAGCAATTCGCCAATTAGTTTCGCAGAGTTGGTGGAAGTCACCGAGTGCTGCTTCGCGGTGGAAGACTCGATCCGAACGCAACGTTCAGTTTCACTGCGGCCCAGAGCTGCATTAACGAGCGTCACATAGAGACAGCCACGAATGAGCGACCGTGCCATAGAGATTTCCGACGAACCGATGATGAGCACTCGGGCGCATCCGGTGATTTTTTTGCGAAGACTGTACGTGCCGGTTGCGACTGTGGTCCTGGTTTTGCTCCTTGGCTGGTGGCTAGTCCGAACGGCAGAGCCGCTAGCTGGTCCTCCTCCCGAACAAAGGAAAGAAACTGGCGCCAATCCGGAACTCACTCCGGAGGAGGCTAAGTTAGCTCGGGCGGTGATCGAGCCCGGTTTCGCGTCACGCGGAGGACGGGAGCAGCTCCTGTTTATTGGCAACTCGCAAACTATGGCCATTCCATTCGGGCAACCGTGGGACATATCGACTCCGCAGTGGTTTCAAGTCCTTCTTTCTCGTCGCGCTCCCGGCGCAGTTGACGTTCACTGTGGTTCACTCGGCGGCCTCACGATGGAGGAGACATTTTTCCGAGTGATGGACTTCGAACAATCCGTTTCAAGTCCGGCAGCTGTCATCATCGCGATCCATCCCGAACTCATCAATCGAATCGGCTTGCGGGAGGAAGTGCGGCAGCAGGCGCAAGAACCGGCTTCAAGGACTGAACTGCGACGGCTGGCGGCTTCGAACCCAGACCTTACGCTTGCCACTCGCATGATCGAATCTGTCTTGAAATCAGATCAAGCTGGCCAAGCCGGTAAGGAAACAGAGGCTACTTGGCCGAAGCGTCTGGAAAACGCAGTACAATCCGGACCACGCACCTTGCTATTATTCGCACAACGCGAGTTAGTTCTTCAGCTTGTAAACGAGACCTTTCGCAAGTACCGTCATCGAGTTTTTCACATCTACTCCACTTCGCCGCGTCCCTTGGACGAATCAACTTACCCGGAGAATCTCGAAGCCCTAGAGCTTACCTTGCGCTATGCGCAACAAAAGGACATCCACACCATTTTGTATCTCGGACCCCTCCGTCCGATCCAGCCGAATCCAGACTCTCCGCAGGTTCGCGCACGCATTCGCCGCGACGTTATGGAATTAGCACGGCGCTACAAGGTCCAGTGCCTCGACTACACCAACCTGGTTCCGGAGAGGTATTGGACTGATTACGCGTCCGATGCGACACACCGACTCACGGGTGACGCGGGTCAGCATGACTTCGCCCATATCCGGGCGGAAGCCCATAAGATGGTTGCGGAGAAACTGCTCGAGGACGTGGGCGACTCGATTTTGTCCCAAAGTGGAACTTCTACCCATTGATATGGGGGCCTCCCTCCCCACCCCTCCGTAAAATATTGAAAACAAGAAGGCAGCAAGAAACTTTCCTTGTAAAATATTCCATCGAAAAGAGTTAGAGGTCAAAATATTCATTCCCAAGGACTTAACTCAACACTCTAGGGCCTATAAGCTCCTATTTCGGGACGAGCATCGGGCGCCCCGTACTCACCCAAGATGGCAACCCTCAGTTGTCAAAGACCCTTATCCCAACCTCTGGTGGCGGGCCCTCCACCGCTCATATCTTCCCTTGGGAGAAGAGAAGGCGCCGGGCGGGCCAAACCCAGGTTAGGCCCATAATTGCTCCCCGGTCAATAGATTTCCAGCTAGTCAACTTACGAGGGTAACCACTGCGTATACCACTATAGTGCTTATACAAAGATATATAGAAAGTGGTTGATAAATCCGACCTTCAGTGTCTATACTCACTCACTGCAAATTTACCACCTTTCGACTAGGCGCCACCGTTGGTCGTTTAAGACGGGAGGTCGAGAAAGGCAGGATTTCCGATGACGAGGACGATTTGGCTATCCGCGTTGCTCGCGATGTTGATCGTCACCTTGGCTGCCGCGGCGCAGTCGCCGGTTCAGATTGCGACGCTAATCACCCCTGCTGACAATGGAGTCCCCCAGCTCAACATACCTGCCAATGGTGCCACGGGTGTGAGCCAGTTCCAGAACTTTTCGTGGAGCACCATACCGGACGCGCTGTATTACGCATTGGTGGTTAGTCCAACTAATTACTACACTTGGGACGATTTCGGTGGTGATTTTGCGCCTACCGTATCTAGCCGCTACGTCTGGGGACTGCTGCCGAACACCTATTATTACGTTACTTTATGCGCTTGGACGGCCTCCGGCTGGAAGTGTTCGCTTAGCAATTTCACTACTGGACCGGCGGGTTCGCTCCCAGATCGCCAAACGTTCTACAACA
>Ga0209040_10000306_pt1 | contig 36185 bp, 30 predicted proteins | sample BogFormECP12_OM3_FD_188240 | JGI IMG/M metagenome (GOLD analysis project Ga0209040, IMG submission 188240) | Bog forest soil microbial communities from Calvert Island, British Columbia, Canada - ECP12_OM3 (SPAdes) (version 2) | ecosystem: Environmental > Aquatic > Freshwater > Wetlands > Bog ... | reverse complement strand
ACAAACGGCACGCTCATCAACGGCAGGTGCAGGTCGAAATTCGGCGGTTGCTCGCCTAGTGGGACAATGATGGCTCCGCAATCGAGGCGCTGCATCAGAGCCCCGAGCCGTGCTTGCACCTCGAGGATCACACTGGCGCCTCGCCCGGCCACCGATCGGGCGAAGCGGGCGAACTGGATCGTGTCGCCGAGACCCTGCTCTGCGTAGAGCAGCACCCGCTTGCCCGATACGTCCTCCCCCGCCCATTCCGGCCCATTGAATGTTCGCTCACCCCACTCCTTTGTTGTTCGGCGCGATTCGTATTCGCGCCAGCCATCGGCGAAAGAGCCGAGCAGCAACAACAACAGCCCCCTGTTGAGACGATGATCAGCATTGCCCGGGCCGAGCTGGAGTGCCCGGTCCAAACTCGCCAGCGCCTCGTCCAGCCGCTTCAGCTCCCGAAGCGCCTTGCCGCGGTTGTTCAGCGCATGCGGGTTGTCGCGACGGATGGCCAGCGCCCGGTCATAGCTCGCCAGCGCCTCCTCAAAACGATTCAGCTCCCACAGCGTGATACCGCGGTGGTTCAGCGCTTCGGTGTCGTCGGGCCGGATCGCCAGTGCCAGGTCATAGCTCGCCAGCGCCTCCTCGAAGCGCTTGAGCTGCCGCAGTACAATGCCGCGGTTGTTGAGCGCGTCAGCGTTTTCGGGCCGGTTCGCCAGCGCCCGATCGTAGCTCGCCAGCGCCTCGTCGAAGCGCTGCAACTCCAGAAGGGCAATGCCGCGGTTGTTGAGCGCCTCGCTATAGTCGGGCCGGATCGCCAGGGCTCGATCGTAGCTCGCCAGCGCCTCCTCGAAGCGCTTGCGATGCCGCAGTATATTGCCGCGGCCGTTGAGCGCCTCGGCATAGTCGGGTCGGATCGCCAGCGCTTGGTCATAGCTGGCCAGCGCTTCCTCGAAGCGGCACAGTTCCGCCAGCGCATTGCCACGATTGTTGAGCGCCTCGGCATAGTCGGGCCGGATCGCCAGCGCCCGCTCATAGCTTGCCAGAGCCTCCTCCTGGCGGCTTAGTTCCGCCAGCGTATTGCCCCGATTGTTCAGCGCTTCGGCGTGATCCGGCTTGAGCGTCGCCACTTTGTCGTAACCTGCCAGCGCTTCCTCGAGCCGCCCGAGTCCCTTCAATAGGTTCCCGCGCGCATACAGCGCCCGGACATCATCGGGCCGGATCGCCAGTGCCCGGTCATAGCTCGTCAGCGCCTCCTCGTGGCGTCCGAGCCGCTGAAGCGCCGCACCATGATTCGATAAGGCATCCACCGAGCGAGGGTTGCGCTGCAGCGCCGACCCGATCAGCTCGAGCGCTTCAAGCTGCCGGCCCTGCTGGTGGCGGACGACCCCGAGCAGGTGAATCGCGTCAAAATGATTGGGGTGCGTCTCCAAGATATCCAAGTAAAGGCGCTCGGCTTCCGCCAATCGGCCCGTTTGGTGAACGGCGATTGCCTGATTGAGCCGCCGCGACAGTTCGTCCTGATCTCGCGCACCAACCTCATGCTGCGGATGATATGATTTTTCTTCGATTAGAGCAGAACCGGAGATTTCATTGATTTGGCGTCTCAGGGCGGCCCGGCGGTCGTTTGTCTTGTAGACCGCTCGAGCGAGGTCGGTAAAGACGGGCCCAAAGTCCGCCCGTCGCTCGCAATCGCGGATGCGATCCTCGATATCCCAGAGGTCCTCGTTGATCCGCTTGAGTTGGCTCTCCAATTCCTGGATTGCCGGACTGGCGCCGGCCGAACGCCGTTTTGCCTCGGACAGTATTTCGAGTTCGCGCAGCACATTGGCCAGTTTTTCAGGCTCTCGTATGCGCTCGCTCTTGATCGTCAAAATTGTCAGCTTATCGATCAATTCGCCGACCGACAGAGGAACCGAAAGCGTGCCCTCCGTTTGCGAATCATCGAACTCTCGTCGGGTCGGATCTGCTGCGCCAGGTGCCGCGACCCGAGCGAGCTCCACAGCGGCTTGGCTGAATACGTCATCCCAGTTGCCGGCACGGGTTTGCCGGAAGAGGCGCGCCGTCGGATACCAGGGCGAGTCCTCGCGGTCGATCATCCATCGCCAGTCGGGTACATGCCTGAGCATGATCCAGACCGGACGGCCGAGCGCTCCGGCGAGGTGAGCCACCGCCGTGTCGGACGTCACGATCAGATCGAGATGCATCATGACGGCGGCGGTGTCGAGAAACGCATCCGGCCCGCTGTCGAAGTCGGCTCCGAGCGTCTCGACCGCTATTCCACAGGGCAGGTTGGCTAATTGTTCGATGCCGGGACCCTTCTGCAGGCTGATCAGCGTGATGCCGGGAATTCGGCCGAGCGGCGCAAAGGCGTTCAGCGGGATCGACCGGCCTTTGTCGGCGAGCGAAGTGGGTTTGCCTTGCCATGCGATGCCGACGCGGAAGGCGCCCGCAGGCAACCGCCTCGACCATTGGTCGACGCGAACGGGATCGGCCGACAGATAAGGAATTTCGGCAGCGGTCTCTTCCGGCGTCCGGCCCAGAACAAAGGGCGCACTCATCAGCGGGAGGTGCCGGTCGAAATCCGGCAGTTGCTCGCCCGCCCGGACAATGGTGCCCTGACAATCGAGACGCTGCAGCAGACCCCCCAATGGTGCCTGCGCCTCGAGGATCACCTCTGCGCCTAGCCTCGCCACAGATCGCGCGAAGCGGGCAAACTGGATCGTGTCGCCGAGACCCTGCTCGCCATAGAGAAGCACGCGCTCGCCCGACACGTCCTCCGCCGCCCATTCCGGCCCATTCAACGCTCTTTCGTCCCACTGCTTTCTCTTTCGGCGCCATTCGTATTCGCGCCAGCCGTCGCCGAAAGAGCCGAGGAGCAACAGCAACAGAGCCCTGTTGAGACGATGATCGGCGTTCCCCGGATCGAGCTGGAGCGCCCGGTCATAGCTCGCCAGCGCCTCGTCCAGGCGCTTCAGCTCAAGCAGCGCCTTGCCACGGTTGTTGGACGCAGCCGCATAGTCGGGCCGGATCGCCAACGCCCGGTCATAGATCGCCAACGCCTCCTCGTACCGCTTCAACTCCGTCAGCGTGTTGCCGCGGCCGTTGAGCGCGTCGGGATAGTCGGGCCGGATCGCCAGCGCCCGGTCATAGCTCGCTAGCGCTTCGTCGTACCGCCGTAACTCGAGAAGGGCGTTGCCGCGGCCGTTGAGCGCCTCGGGATGGTCGGGCCGGATCGCCAGCGCCCGGTGATAGCTCGCCAACGCTTCCTCGAAGCGCCCGAGTCGCCCCAGCACATGGCCGCGGTTGCTGAGCGCGTCAGCGTCGTCTGGCCGGATCGCCAGCGCTCGATCATAGGATGCCAACGCCTCGTCGTAGCGCTTCAACTCCAGAAGAGAGTTACCGCGGCCGTTGAGAGCTTCAGCGTTGTCGGAGCGGATCGCCAGCGCCCGGTCATAGCTTGCCAACGCCTCCTCGCATCGCTGCAATCCCACAAGGGCATTGCCGCGGCCGTTGAGCGCCTCGGGATAATCGGGCCGGGCCGTCAGCGCTAGGTCGTAACTCGCCAACGCTTCGTCGGGGCGTTCGAGCTGCCACAGCACATTGCCGCGGTTGTTGAGCGCCTCGGGCGAATCGGGCCGTATCGCCAGCGCTCGATCATAGCTTGCCAGGGCCCCCTCAAATCGCTTGAGCTGCCTGAGTATGCTGCCCCGACTGGTCAGTATCGCGGCATCCTCGGGCCGGAGCGCCAGCGCGCGATCACAACTCTCCAGCGCCTCCTCGCCGCGCCCCAGCCGGTGAAGCACCAGAGCCTGGTTCGCCAAAGCATCGGCGGAGCGCGGGTTACGCGGCAGAGCCGAAGCGATCAACTCGAGCGCCTCGTCCGGGTGCGGATTATCGATCGTCATCCATTCCTTGGAGGGGCCTCCGGGGGCCTCTTTTCACGCCGCCGCACTTCCCCAACCGTCATGTCGCCGGTTGTAATTTGCCACCCGATCGGGCCCATGTCGAACAGGTAATGGGTCGGCCGGTTCGCGGGGCGTCGGCGAAGGTCGCCGAGATCAAGACCGGCAAGTGGCGCGTGCTCGACTATCTGCTCTCGCCGCTCCACCGCTACGGTCACGACGTGCTGCGCGAGCGCTGACCGCACACCGCGAGCCGGCGCGAGGGGCCCATCGCTTGACCAGCCTCTTGCTAAAACAGGAATATTGTGTATAATACGATGAGCTCGGGGACAGAGGGCCATGGCGAGGGCTTTGCTTCCCGGCGGATTGGCGCGGCATCCGGCGTTTCCCTGCCGCCGGGGGTACGGAAGCCAACTGATGCCCCTAAAGCCTTGATAGAGAAAACCTTTCGGCGACAGAAGGGGCGATACCGAGTTTCCCTGCGACTTCCCTGCCGGAGCGCTGCACCGGCCGGACTTGGCTTCTTAAGCATATGAAAGAGAACGTTTTTTTGCGATTAACCGTGGCCGCTTGCAGATTTTCGCGGGTATTTTCCCTGTCCGGCAGGGAAGGTCTATGATTTATGGTAAGGCCGAAACCCTTGCCGGAGGCTTCCGATGAACGACATGCCCGCAAACGTCCTCAGCCCCGAGACGGTCCTCGCTCACATCAAGAAGAACGGTGTGACTCATGTCGTCTGGCTGCCGGACAGCGAGACCAACTGGCTCTACCTGCTGATGAAGGCCGATCCGGCGATCCGCCTCGTCGGGGTCAACCGCGAGGGCCATGCCTCCTCGATCGCCGCCGGGCTGTGGCTCGGCGGCGCGAAACCGCTGATCCTCATTCAGAACACCGGCATGCTCGAGGCCGGGGATTCGATCCGCGGCTGGCTGATGAGCCTCAACGTGCCGATTGTGCTGATGGTCGGCTACCGCGGCTGGACCCGGCACGGCGTCACCACCGACACCGTGGCGACCTATACCGAGCGCTTCCTGATGGCGTTCGGCATCAACTACTACCTCGTCGAAAGCGATAGCGACGCCTCGCGCATCGCCGTCGCCTTCGGAGAAGCCGAGCGCACCAAACGGCCCGTCGTCGTCCTGGTCGGCGACGAATATCACGGCTTCAACCGGTAAAAGGGTGACCTGCGATGATGCACACCGTCGATATGATGAAGGCCTTCGCCCCCTACCGCGGCGACGCGATCCTGGTTCCCGGCCGCAGCGGCCGTTACTGGATCAATCTCAGCGACAACCAGGCGCTCGACGTCGAGCTCGGCGACCCGGCGATGGGCGGCCATGCCGGCCTCGGCCTCGGCCTCGCACTGGCGCGGCCTGACAAGAAGGTCATGCTGTTCGACTCCGAGGGCGACATCCAGATGAGCCTCGGCATGCTGGTGACGATCGCCGAGCAGCAGCCGGCGAATCTTTATCATTTCCTGATCGACAACGGCGTCTATGCGACGACCGGCGGTCAGCCGGTGCCGAATGCCGACAAGGTCGCCTATGATGTGATCGCCCGCGGCGCCGGCTATCCCCGCACCTTCACCTTTGCCGAGATCGGGGATTTCGAGCGCGCACTGCCCGAGATCATGGGCATGCCGGGGCCGGTCTTCGTCGCCTGCAAGGTCGTGCCCGAGATCGAGAACGAGCCGATTGGCCGCCGCCGCCGCTGGCAGACCCGTACCCGCGACGAGGTCGTCGTCGATTTGCGCACCGCGTTGGCAACGACACGGTGAACTTGACGATGCGGGGGGAAGGCGAGTTCGATTACATCATCGTCGGCGCCGGCTCGGCCGGATGCGTGCTGGCCAACCGCCTGAGCGCGGACCCGATGACCCGGGTGCTGCTGCTCGAAGCGGGCGGCAAGGACCGCAATCTGTGGATTCACATCCCCGCCGGCTTCTACCGCAACATCTTTCACCCGGACATCACCTGGCAGTTCGAAACGGAGCCGCAGGCCGAGCTCGGCGCCGACCAGCATCACGGCGCGGGCGGGCCGCTCGATGTGACCGATCTCCGCGCCCGCCACGAACTCCACGACACATTCATGGGTGCGGCCGAAGCGGCCGGATAGCGGCGCAACGATGACTTCAACGGCGCCGAGCAGGACGGGGTCGGCCCGTTGCAGTTGACCGTGCGCAACAAACGGCGGTGCGGCATCGCGGTCGTCTATCTGCGCCCGGCGCTGAAGCGGCCCAATCTGCGGGTCGAAATCCACGCGTTGTCATGCCGGCGGTGGTGTCCGGCAACACCAACGCGGCAACGATCATGATCGCCGAAAAGGGTTCGGATATGGTCCGCGCCGGGGCGCCCCCCGCTCGGGCCGTCAAGGCTGCTGCGTGAGCGATCGCGTCGGGCTGAGCTTGGCCGGTAGAGCCAGTGCCAGGCCGAGGCTCAGGACCGCAACGAGCCCGGCGATCACATAGACGACGTGCACCGAGCTGGCGATCGCTTCGGTCAGCCGGGCGAGCTCGCCGGCGTCGAGCATCTGGCGCGCCGCCGGCTGCATCAGCCGGTTGACCGCGTCGCCGGCTTCCGGCAATTGGCGATGGATGCCGAAATTGACGATCGCACCGAATACCGCCGCGCCGACGGCCGAACCAACCATACGCATGAACATCATCGAGCTGGTGGCCATGCCGCGCTCGTTCCAGCCGACGCTAGCCTGGGTCGAGACGATAAAGGCGGTGTTGCAAAACCCCATCCCGACCCCGTTCAACAGCGCACCGGTACCGACCCATAGCAGGCTGTCCGAGGGATCGAGCGTCATCAATACCAGGCTGCCGGCAACCAGGCAGACGCCGCCGATACCCGCCGCCAAGCGGTAGGAGGTGCGGATCATCAGCCGGCCCGAGGCAATGCTGGCAAAAGTCCAACTCACCGAAGACGCCGCGAGCGCGATGCCGGCAGCCGCCGGGCTCCGCCCCATCGCTCCCTGCACATAGGTCGGCAGAAAGGCGGAGAGCGACATCATCAAGGCACCATTGGCAAAGCCGGCCAGGCAGCCGATCACGACGACCCGGTTGCGCCAGAGATTGAGCGGCAACAGCGGCTCAGGCGCGGCCCTCTCTTGCGCGGCGAGCGCGGTCAGCGCGACGGCACCCCCCACCCCGAGCCCTGCGATCGTCACCAACTCGCCCGAATTCCCGATCTGCATCAGCGCCAGCATGATCCCGCCGGCGCCGAGCACTATCAAAACCGAGCCGAGATAGTCGATGCGATGCCGCCGTGCCTGCTGGTGCTCGTGCAGGAAGCGGCTGAACATCACAAAGGTCGCGGCACCGATCGGCAGATTGATCCAGAACACGAGCGACCAGCTGACGTGCTGGACGAGGAAGGCGCCGAGTATCGGGCCGATGATCGCGGCGACACCCCACACACCCGAGATGTAGCCCTGGATCCGGGCGCGCTCGGCGGGGCCGTAGATGTCGCCGACGATGGTCGTGGCGATCGGCTGAACGGCCCCGGCGCCGGCCCCCTGCAGTGCGCGGAACAGGATCAGCGGCACCATGCCCCAGGCCAGTCCGCACAGTGTCGAGCCCAGCAGGAACAGGCTCGCCCCGGCAAAGAAGACGCGTTTGCGGCCGTAGAGATCGGCGAGCCGCCCGTAGATCGGAATCGTCACCGCCTGAGCCAGCAGATAGGCGGCGAAGGTCCAGCTGAACAAATGAAACCCGCCGAGTTCGGCGACGATCGTCGGCATCGCCGTGGCGACGATCGAGATGTCGATCGCCGCCATGAAGATCGCCATCATCACGGCCGCCAGCACCAGTCGCCGCGCCGAGCGGGTCTCGGCCGATTGGCGTTCCCGGAGATCTTGCCGGGTGGTGGGTTGATCGAGCAATGCGCCCCCGATAGACCGCAGCGGAACGGGACGCGCTACCTATCGGGGACTCGACTGATCAACAAGCGGGCATCGCGCGCATCAGGAATGCGTGGGATTTGGGCAGCCGGTTCGGCGGTGTCACCCAGCCGGCTCGCTGACGCGAGCCACCCCTGGCGCATCGCAGACGACACAACCCGACGCACTGCGAGAGAGACAACGAGCAACCGCGGCAGACCACCGTGCGTGAAAAATGCCATCGACCGCGCCGGCCCCCGCCCTCCCGCTACCCGGGTCCCTCCCTCCGCCCTGTCCACGGAGGATCTGAAACCCCCGACCGGCACCTCGTCGCCGAAGCGATCATGAGTCGCGATCTGTTCTCAATATCCTCCGGGTGCCTCGCGGATCCTCGGCGTTCGATGACCCGAAACGGCCTGTCGGGCAGGCCCGACAGGCTGGTTGGCGAGGCCATTGGGCTGATGCTCGACAACCAGATCAGCGGTCTCCCGGTGATGGATGAGGCCCGCCGGTTTGTCGGCAGACGCGGTGGATGTTCACAGAAATCCTGTCGCTGATCCCCCGACTGCCGGCGCCAGCCGCGCCGGCGTGAGGGGCGTCGGGGTCAAATGCGACAGGCGACGACAGCAAGGCTGCGCGTTGATGCAGCAAAGAACGCGTTTCATTGCCTCGGCCCAGTCAACTGGCTGGTTCGACTCCTGCTGCGCACGCGGTGACCGATTTACCATTGCCCGAGACGCCCGAAGCGGCGATCCTGGCCCCGCAACTCACCCGGTATCGGGGGAATGTCGGATGAATCCGCGCGCAAGATTTGTAAGACAGTTGCCCATAGGTGCCGCGGCTATCTTCGTCACAGGGACTATCTTCGTCACAGGATTGTTGCTGACGACCGGACGGTCCCACGCTCAAGCAACCCACGAAGCGTCGACGGCGGACTCGGGCGCGTGCGTCGGGGACAGCGGCGGCATCGCGCTGCCTCCAGGCTTCTGCGCAACCGTTTTCGCAGACAAATTGGGCCATGCCCGGCATCTCGCGGTGGCTCCGAACGGGGTCGTCTACGTCAACACCTGGAGCGGTGTCTATTACCGCAACGACACGCCCCCACCCGGCGGATTTCTGATTGCCTTGCAGGACACCAAGGGCGACGGCCGGGCCGACAAAATCGTCCGCTTTGGTCCAACCAAGGCGGAGGACAACGCAGGGGGAACCGGCATCGCCATCTACAAGGGCTACCTCTATGCCGAGACGAACGATCGCATCGTACGCTACCAGCTGCCGTCGAGTGGGATCGAGCCGACCGGAGCGCCGCAGACCCTCGTGTCAGGGTTGCCGCCGACCGGCGATCATCCGATGCATCCCTTCGCGATCGACTCTCAGGGCAACCTCTACGTCGACCTGGGATCTGCCACGAATTCCTGCCAAAGCCAAACTCGCATGCCGAATGTGCCGGGCAACAATCCCTGTACGGAATTGGAAACCCGAGGCGGCACCTGGCGCTACGATGCCAACCGGCTGGATCAGCATTTCTCGCCCGCAGAGCGCTTTGTTGCTGGTCTCCGCAATGGCGAGGGGATCTCTCTCGATTCCGCGGGAAGGATCTTTGCGACCCAGCATGGCCGCGACCAACTCGGGCAGAACTGGCCCAAGCTTTACACGTTGCAGCAGAACGCCAACCAGCCGGCCGAGGAGCTGGTCGAACTGCGGCAAGGCCGCGATTTCGGCTGGCCGGAATGCTATTACGACGATGTCCAGAAGAAGCTGGTCCTCGCCCCGGAATATGGTGGCGATGGAGGGAAGGCCGTGGGTATCTGCGCGCAGAAGGAAGCACCGGTTGCGGCTTTCCCGGCCCATTGGGCGCCCAACGCCATGCTGATCTATCAGGGCAGCCAGTTTCCGTCCGCCTATAAAGACGGCGCCTTCATCGCATTCCACGGGTCCTGGAACCGCGCCCCGGAACCGCAAGGGGGCTACAACGTGGTGTTCCAACCGTTGGCCGACGGCAAGCCCTCCGGGCCGTTTGTAGTTTTCGCGGACGGTTTCGCTGGAGCGATCAAGCAGCCCGGCCAAGCGGCGCATCGCCCGACCGGGCTGGCGGTCGGGCCTGACGGTGCATTGTATATCGCCGACGATCAGGGTCGGATTTGGCTCGTCACCTTCCAGGGTGGGAACAGGGCGACCGGAATTGCGGCCGCGGCGCCTCCACCTTCTTCCGCGCAGGCGTCGACATCCGGCAACGTTTTGCCGCCGGAGGGTATCCATCCGAACGCCGGTGGCAATCCACTCCCGGTACCGCCGGGCGCATCGCCGAACCAGGTCGCGTTGGGCGAGCGCATTTTTGAGGGACAGGTGGATGGGGGGACATGCGCGGGATGCCACGGCACGAACGGCAAGGGCATGGCCATGGGTTCCGATTTGACGAGCGGCAAGTGGCTATGGGGCAACGGCAGCGTCCAGGCGATTACTCGGACGATCGCCCACGGCGTACCGAAGCCCAAGAACCACACGGGCGTGATGCCGCCCATGGGCGGCACCCAGCTCTCACAAGCCGATCTCGCCGCGGTGGCAGATTATGTGTGGGCGATTGGTCACCAGAAGCCGCATTGAACTCTGCTATCGCCCTCTCGTGGCGGGGTGCGGCCCATGCCAAATAGAGATCTTGCCGAGCTCGTCTATGCGCTGTAGATCGTCTTCCTACGCGCTGACCCCCGAACTGCCTCGGCACATCTTTAGCGTCGGCCGCGTGGCGGAGCACCGCGTCGATCTGGCGTGATTGGGCGGCACCACCTTGCGCAGCCGCACGCGGTATGACAGCGCCAACCGAAGCGGTCGCGGTCAGCGCCGCCGCCGCCTTGAGAATTTCGCGGCGAGTTTGCGGTCTGATGGTTACAGCGTTTCCCTCTTCTTCGTTATCTCCGGCGCGGAGAGGCGTCCTTTGCCAGTTGCGAGGTGATGTCGGCAAAGGTGACCTTTAGCGACGTCCTGACGTCGATCACGGTCGGCTGGCGCGCGGCGAGCGCGTCCTGCAATGCCGGCTTCAGCCCCGCCGGGTCTTCGACCCGGACACCCCGGCAGCCCAACGCCCGGGCGATCGCGGCGTGGTCCCAATCGTTGAACTCGGCGGCGAACGGGCCCGAGCCATGCAACACCCAGCCGAGCGCCTTGTTGTTGAAGACGACGGTGATGATCGGGATGTCCTGCTCGACCGCGGTCATCAGCCCGTTCATCGTCATTGCAAAGCCGCCGTCGCCGCACACCGCGACGACCGACCGGTCGGGATGGACCAGCTTCGCCCCGAGTGCCGCAGGAATGGCGAAGCCCATCGGGCCCGAACCGGCGGCCTGCAGAAAACCCTCCTGACGCTTCGTCTGATAAAAGTGCGTCATCATGATGCGGTTCTCGCCGGCGTCGCAGGTGACGATCGCGTCCTCCGGCAGCCCGCGCTGCAATTCGCCGATGACCCGCTGCGGTAGGATCGGCACGTCGTCGGCAAAATAGGCGCGGTCGTTGAAATAGCCGTGGCGTTCGCGATGGGCAGCGACACGCCGCTCGGCCTGCTGCCGGCGCCCCGTCGCGGACGACCCGACCGCCTCGATCAGCTGGCCGAGGACTGCCGCAGCATCGCCGACCAGCACGTGCTCGGCGGGGTAGTTCCACGATGCGTTGCGCGGTTCGATCTCGATCTGGACAAAGGTCTGGCGGGTGGGATCGAGCAATGCCCGGTTCTCCCATGCCGTGTCGCTCGGCGACAATTTCGAGCCGACGACCAATACGAGGTCGGCCTCGGACACGCACGCATTGCCGGCCTCGGTGCCGAAGGTGCCGAACACGCCGAGCGCCAACGGGTGGGTCTCGGCGAAGCAGCCCTTGCCTGCCGCGGTTGTCGCCACCGGCAGCCCCGCCGCTTCAACCAGACGGCGCAGCTGGTCGTAGGCCTGCGCGATGCGCACGCCGTTGCCGGCGATCAGCACGGGTTTCTGCGCGGAAAGGATCGCCTTGGCGGCCGCCTCGACCCGCGTGGGATCGGCGGGCGGCGGCGCCGGCGGCAGGTAGTGGCGCGTCGGGTAAAGCGCCGGCTGCGAATCCGGAGCGACAGAGCCGGCCAACGAGTCGTGGCTGAAGAGCACGGCCACAGGTCCCGGCTGGCCGGCGAGCGCGTGCTTGATCGCGAGCTGGGTCGCCTGCACCGCGCCGATCGGGTCGTGCGCCTGCATGACGTGCTTGGTGACGCCGCTGAAGGCGCGCCGCGCGTCCCAGCTCCCCCAATCTCCGGTCGCCTGCTGATAGGGCGCATGCAACGTGAAGCGCGGAGCATCGCTGAAATCGGTCAACAACAGCATCGGCGAGCTCGACAGATATGCCTCGATCGTGCCGAGCAGCCCGTTGCCGAGCACCCAGGGACCCTGTCCGAGCAACACGCCCGGTCGCCGCGTCAGCCGGCCGTAAATTTCGGCCATGACACCGCCCAGCGACTCCTCGCGCACCAGCACCGTGCGGATCGAGTTCTGATATTGGCTGAGCCCCGAGACGATGCGTCCGGTATGGCCCCCGGAAATCCCAAAGACCATCTCGATCCCGGCTTCTTCGAGAACTCGCGCGACGAGTGCGCTCGCCGGCATTTCTTCGGTCAGCATTTGTTCGATGGCCATCGTCGCATCCTCCCCACGTATGAATGGCAGAGCTTGCCTCGTTCAGCGACCTAAGACAACGGCTCCCGGCTTGTGCACGGCATCGCCTCACGTCTATCACTCTCCGATCCTCCGGGTCCGAAGGCCGGTGCGACGACGCTGAGGAGGGACACATGCCGATACTCAACATTCGGGACGGCCAGATTTATTACGAGGTGCACGGCAGCGGCTTTCCGCTAATGGTCTTCGCGCCGGGTGGGCTGCGCTCGGAACTCGCCTTCTGGCGGCACAGCCCGTCGAACCCATCGGCGCCTGCCGTATGGATGGATCCGATGGCCGTATTGGGCAAGAAATACCGGGTCGTCGCGATGGACCAGCGCAATGCTGGCCGCTCGCGCGCCCCCATCTTTGCGAGCGACGACTGGCATATCTACGCGGCCGATCACTTGGCGCTTGCCAACCATCTCGGGCTCGACCGGTTTCATGTCATGGGCGGCTGCATCGGCGCCTCCTTCTGCCTGACGTTGTGCGAGCTCGCCCCGAGCCGGATTACCTCGGCTGTGTTGCAGAACCCGATAGGCCATGCCGACAATCGCGACGTCTTCGCCAATCTGGTGCAGATTTGGGCGAAGGAAATCCGCGAACAGCGCCCCGAGACCGAAGAGCACGTCCTGAACAACTTTGGCGACAACATGTTCGGCGGCGACTTCGCATTCAGCGTCCACCGCGAATTTGTGCGCCAGTGCAAGACTCCGCTGCTGGTCATGCCGGGCGACGACCCGCCGCACCCGAAGGTAATCGGCGAGGAGATCATCGAGCTGGCACCCAATGTCGAGGCGTTGCGCCAATGGAAGGGCCCGGAGCATTTGCAGACTGCGATCGAGCGCGTCTCGGCCTTCCTGGAGCGCCACACGCCGAGGTGATGGCCTGGCCCGAAGATGACTCCGGGTTTCTCATCATGTTACCGTCACCCCCGCGGAAGCGGGGGTCCAGAGATTGCCGCGCAAGCATCTGTTATCCCTCGATTCCCGCATTTGCGGGAATGACGGCATCAGCGGTGAGGTGAGTCCGATGGCGGACCTTAGTGCTGACTACGTGATCGTCGGAGCCGGATCGGCGGGCTGCGTCGTCGCCGACCGCCTGAGCGAGGACGGGGCGCAAGTCGTCTTGCTCGAGGCGGGCCCGACCGACTGGCACCCGATGATCCACATCCCCGCCGGCGCCCTGCACCTGCGGGCCAATCCGCTCGTCAACTGGAATTACTATGCGGAACCCGAAGCGGAGATCGGCAACCGGTCATTGCATTGGCCGCGCGGCCGGGTATTGGGCGGCACCAGTTCGATAAACGGCATGCTCTATGTTCGCGGCAACCCGGCCGATTACGACGGCTGGGCGCAGATGGGCTGCCGCGGCTGGAGCTATTCCGACGTCCTGCCCTATTTCAAGAAATCCGAGCGCTACGCGCCGGGTGATGGGCAATACCGCGGCAACAGTGGCCCGCTCCTCGTCGAGGATTATCGGACAATCCTGCCGCTGACCCATCGCTTTGTCGAAGCAGCACAGCAGGCCGGCTTCCCATTGACCCGCGACTACAACGGCGCGGTGCAGGAAGGGGTCGGCTATTCGCAGATGACCCGCAACGGCCGATTTCGCGGGTCGACGGCACGCACCTTTCTCGCCGAGGCAAGGCGGCGGCCTAATCTACGGGTCGTGACCAAGGCGATCGCGACACGGGTACTGTTGGACGGCAAACGCTGCATCGGGGTCGCTTTCCGGCAAAACGGAGCGGACAATCGGGCACTGGCGGCACGCGAGGTGGTGATTTCGGGCGGCACCGTCAATTCGCCGCACCTGCTGCAGATCTCGGGCATTGGACCCGCCACTCATCTGCAGTCGATCGGCGTTGCCGTGGTGCACGATCTGCCGGGGGTCGGCGCCAATCTCTCCGACCACTTCGCCGCCCGCATCACGCACCGGGTCAAGGACGAGATCTCGATCAACCAACTGGCACGTGGCTTGAACCTCGTCGGCGAGATCGGCCGGTTTGCCGTGACCGGACGTGGCGCGCTGACCTTCGGCGTCACCACCGCAATGGTGTTCTGCCGCAGCCGCGAGGGGCTCGAAAGCCCGGACCTGCAATTGCTGTTCACGCCGGGGAGCTACGATTCGAACGGGATCGGCCGTCTGGAGCGCGAGCCCGGGATGACCCTCGTGGTGTGCATCGCCCGGCCCGACAGCCGCGGGACGATCATCGCGCATTCGGCCGACCCTCTCGACCGGCCGTCGATTCGCCCGAACTATTTGTCCGCGGCGAGCGACCTGCGCGCACTGCTCGCCGGCATCGCTCACGCGCGGCGGATCTTCGCCGCCCCGCCGTTGGCGCGGCACAGCGTGGCGGAAACGATGCCGGGAGCCGACATCCAGTCGGACGGGGCGTTGATCGCGTTTCTTCGCGATGCCGGCACGAACCTCCATCATCCGGTCGGCACCTGCCGGATGGGAGAGGACCCGATGGCCGTCGTCGACTCGCGGCTGCGCGTGCGCGGGCTGGAGGGGTTGCGCGTCGTCGACGCCTCGGTGATGCCGACCGTCACGACCGGCAACACCAATGCACCGACAATCATGATCGGCGAGAAGGGTGCGGCGATGATCCGCGAAGACGCCGCTTCATTCACGGCAGCCGGGGCAGTACTTTCTCGGTCAGCAGCATAAAGGTTTCGTGGCTGAGCGGCGCGCAGAGCAGATAGTCGAGACCGATCTCCTCGCGTAGCCGCAGGATATCGTCGAGGACCTTGTCCGCCGTGCCGTGCAGGATCACCTCATCGAGGTAGCGCCGGACCGGATCGACCCCGACCGGCGTGAAGCTGTATCCCATGACCGGCTGGTGCTGCGCGCCGAGATAGGAATTTAGGATCCATTCAGCGCCGCCGCGCGCAACCTCCGCCGCCTTGCCGGGATTGCCGGTGATCGCGACCAGTCGCGCGATCGGGATGTCGCGGCCGGCCTCCGAAAACCCGGAAGCAGCCAGTTTCTCGGCATAGTGCCGTCGCTTGACGCCGATCTCGGGACCCGAGGAGTGCGGGTCCATCAGGATCGAGAAGCCGCGGCCGGCCGCCCAATCGATCGCCCCCTCCGAGGCTGCCGCCATCCACACCGGCGGATGCGGCAGCTGCGCCGGCTTAGGCAATACTTCGACATCATCGAAATGGAAGTGCTGGCCGGCGAAGCTGAGCTTCTCGTCGGTCCAGGCCCGCAATACGATTTCGACGGTCTCGCGAAAGCGAGAGGCGCTCTCTTCGGGCGGCACGCCAAAGGCGGTGAACTCGACCCGTGCAAAGCCGCGGCCGGCGCCCCAATTAACCCGTCCGCCCGATAGCACGTCGAGCAATGCCACCTCCTCGGCGAGCCGCAGCGGATGGTAGAACGGGGCGAGCGACACCGCCGTCCCGATGCGCAGCCGCTGGGTACGCGCCGCGGCCAATGTCCCGACCATGTGCACCGAGGGGCAGACGCTGAAGCCGCTGAAGTGATGTTCGGCGAGCCAGACCGCGTCATAACCGGTGCGGTCCATGATCTCGATGCGCTCCAAGGCCCGGGCGTAGACCATCGCCAAATCGACCCGCCGCTCCGGCCAGCTGAAGAACTGCAGAACGCCGAGCTTCATTTGCCGCCCGCGTCGAGCGTGCGCCAGAAATCGAGCGCCGACCGCGCGCAACGCTCGGGCTGCAGCAGGTTGACGCCGTGGCCGTACCCGGCAAACAGCTCGAGCCGGCCGTGCGGCAAGGTCGCGGCGAGAATTTTCTGCTGCTCCGAGGCGATCCGGCTCTTGTCGCCACTGAGCAGCAGCACCGGGGTGCTGATCCTCGGGAGCAGCGGCTTCACATCGATAGTTTCGAAGCACTCGTGCAATGCAGCGGCGATGTCCGGGCGTGTCTTGTCCATCTCGGCAATGCACCATTCGCGCAGCGGTTCGGAGGCATGCTCGATGTCGAGCCGGTAGCCGAGGGTGCGGCGGCACCATTCGCCGACCCCATAGGCCCGGATCGCCGCCGCCGTGCTCTCCCGGTCGAGCGCGTAAATTCCTTTGATCTCGTCGGAGATCCGTGTCGGCGTGTTGCACAGGACGAGGCTGGCGACGCGCTCGGGGTGTGAAGCGGCGAGCAGCAGCCCAATGATCCCACCTGAAGATTCGCCGACCCAATGCACCCGCGACAACGCCATCGCCTCGAATACCCCGACGATCTCGGCTTCGATCTTCTCGGGTGTAAAACGGTAGACCGAAGCCGGCACATCGGAGGCGCCGCAGCCGAGCAGATCGGGGCGATAGATGCGACGGCTCTTGGCGATCGCCGGAACCCAGCGGTTCCAGAACGTCGCGTTGCGTGCAAAACCGTGCATCATCAGCACCGGTGTCGGCTGCTCCCACGGCCACAGGTAATCGTCGACGGCACAGTGGAGGGAGAGACCCTCGGCGAGACGGATGGTCGGCATCAGAGCGCTCCATGGGTTGGTGCGGCGCGCGGCGAACGTCGCCAAAACATAGCACGACGTCGGGCGCCGCGCGCGCCGGCGGGATTCCGCCAAGGGTCCGGCCGACGCCCCGCGCCCCCTCGAAGTCGACAGGGCGCTCTAAACCGCCCCCCAGGAAGGACCTCCCGGCTGCGCCCGGCCAGCGATCGCAACCAACTTGGTTTTAGCGATTGGGCAACCGTCTTCTGGCATGACGGGTGCATGGGCGAACAGCAATTGATTCGGCAACAGATCAACGAAGCGCGGACGGATTTTGCGATCGAGAATGACCTCGCCTTCATCACGAGCCCAGGCCGCGCGGCTACCGACGGCGAAAGAACTCGCGCACGCTGGGCTCAGCATCGTCAGCCGAGCCGCCCGGACGACAACCTGACCCCGGAAAAGTGATTATCGGGCAATTATGACGCCCCACTCAGCCCGCGCTGCAGACGATTTCGCCACGATCCGCCAACGCATGACCGCGCTGCGTCTTCAGCGCGACGGCAAATGCGCGGTCCGCGAGGGCAAGTCGAGTGTGGATTGCTGGTGCTATAAGGCGGGCCCCGCCGGCAACACCCTGCCCTGCCCGCCACCGGTCGACGATGGCCCAAACGCATAGGGTTTGCGAGCGCTGCGACGGACCATTTCCGCGCCGACGCCCGCATGGCCGCGGTCGTGAGTTTGGCCAGCATCGCATGCCGCGCCCATTCGTCATTATCGCCGCGCTGCTGTTCTTGTGTACCGGCGCTGCGGCGCATCCGCCCGATGCCGCGTTTGCCGATTGGTTCCGCAGCCTCAAGGAGCCCGGCACGGAAGGAACGCCGGGCGGCGTCGTCTCATGCTGTTCACCGGCGAGCGATTGCGAGATGACCGACTACGAGACGGATGCCGACGGTCGTTATTGGATCACCGCCGAGGGCGAGCGGATCCAGGTACCGCCCGACAAGATCCTACAGCGCACCGACAATCCGACCGGGCACGGCGTCGCCTGCTTGCGCCATTACGACGGGCATCCGGTCGTGCGCTGTTTTGTCAGAGCCTCCGAAGGCTGACCGTCCCGGCATAGGGCGCCGCGATGCTGTGGCGGATCTCGACGACGACAAGGCCGGCAAGCGGGCGGATGGACGACATCGTTGTGATTCTCCGGATCCAGCGCTCCTTCCTGCCATAGTTGCCGACCGCGGTCCAAGAGATCGGCCGCGGCCGCGTTCCGAAGCCGCGCGCACGTGGCACGCCGACGGTTCCGACGGGCCGGATTTCGCTGCGCTTCTTCGCGGTCGTTCCTTATGCTCATAGGCCGCGAGTTTTTCCGGAGCGACGGTGCCATTGCCTGAATCCTCGACCGGCCGGGCGCACGATCGACATTCGCTGCCGCGCTACATGCCGTCGCGCGGCACGATCGTCAAGATTATCGCGCTTTTCGCTCTGGTCGGCGCCGGCGTCTATCTGCGCCGATCGCCGTGGAGCGCGTGGAATCGGTTTCACGAGTTGTCTCTGGGCGTTGCGGTTGCTGTCTATGTCGCGGCCGTGGTGGGAGGTCGATTGCGCGACGCCTTCATCGTCGTTGCCTCAGTTGGGCTTGGCCTGACCGTCGCCGAGGCCTATGCCTTGGTCGTGTCGGCACCGGCGATCGAAACCAGCACGCCCGGCTATTCGGTGCCTCGCTCGATTGTCGGGTGGGGCCCCGGGCAGCCCGGCGTGTATCGTGACCGCAAGCTCGATGGAAGGTCAGGCAGCGTCATCTACGACGTCGGTTACACGATCGATGCCCACCGCAACCGGCAGGTGATCTCAGCGCCGACGGGTCCGACCGTCGCGTTCTTCGGCGATTCGATGACGTTCGGCCAGGGCGTGCCGGATGCCGACACGTTGCCGCAGGCGTTCGCGGATGCGACCGGGCATCGGTGGCGCGTCCTCAACCTCGCCTTCCCGGGTTATGGGCCGCAGCAATTCCTGCGGGCGCTCGAAACCGACATCTTCCGCGACCTGCTGACCGAGCCGCGCCTGTTCGTGTTTCTGACCGCGCCGTGGCAAGCCGAACGGTCCTCCTGCCTGAGCAGCTGGGTGGCGAACGGGCCGCGGTATGTGATGGTTGACGGAATGCCCCGCTACGAGGGCACGTGCCGCGAGCATTGGCCGGTTCGGCTGCGAGGGCTGTGGACGCGCACCGCGATGTACAGCGTGTTTTTCGAGCCGGCGTTCGGCGGAGCCAGACCGGCGGACATCGATCTGTTCGTCGGCATCCTGGTCCGCGCCGGGCAGCTCGCGCGCAAGAAATACGGCGTCCCGGCCCTGATCCTCTATTCGCCGGATGCGTATGCCCGGCGCGCCGGCGTCACCGACGCGCAAATCATGGGGCGTTTGCGCGAGGAAGGGCTTGTCGTTATCGATGCCCGACTCGATCCAAAGGATTTCCCGGGGCAGGAGCTGTATTTTCCGGGCGATTGGCATCCGACCGGCGTCGCGAACCGGGCGCGCGCGCTGCTGTTGCGCGATGCCTTGGCCGGCTTGAGCCGTTGACGCGATCGCGCGCCGGCGCGGCGATGGCATCAATCAGGCTCGAACATGCCCCTGTAGTCGACGCGAAGCGAAGAGTCTTGGTCTTCCTTGCGCGCGACGCAATTGCCGGCAACCAGGAGTTCGATGTCGGTTCCCATAAAGCAGCGGAACGCGTCTTCCGGGGTGCAGACGATCGGCTCGCTCCTGACATTGAAGCTCGTGTTCACCAGAGCCGGGCAGCCGGTGCGCGCCTTGAAGGCTGAGAGCAGCGCGTGATAACGCGGGTTTGTCTCTTTGTGAACTGTCTGGATACGCGCCGACATGTCGACATGAGTAACCGCCGGGATTTCCGAGCGGATGGTGTTGAGTCTATCGATTCCAAAAAGCTTTTTGTCTTCGTCCGACACAGGGTGACGCCGATCCTCAAGGACGTCGGCAACGACGAGCATGTAAGGACTGTCGCCATCGATCTCGAACCACTCGGCCACGTCTTCCCGTAACACGGAGGGCGCGAAGGGGCGGAAACTCTCGCGGAACTTGACCTTTAGATTCAGCTGCCGCTGCATCTGGGGCGAGCGCGGGTCGCCGAGGATCGATCGGGCCCCGAGGGCGCGGGGACCGAACTCCATCCGTCCCTGGAACCAGCCGACAGCCTTCTCCTCGATCAGCGCGTCGACGGTGTGCTCTATTACCGCCTCGTCCTCCACAATCTTGAAGACCGCCCCAGCATTGTGGAACCTGTCCGCGATCTCCGCATTTGAGAAGGCGGGCCCAAGATAGGCCCCCTGCATCCCGTCAAGAACGTTGCCAACTCTTCGCGGCTGATCGAGGAATTCATGATAGGCAGAGAGTGCGGCGCCGAGCGCACCGCCGGCATCCCCGGCGGCCGGTTGAACCCAAAGGTCGTCGATCACCCCGTCGCGCAATATCTTGCCGTTGGCGACACAATTGAGCGCGACGCCGCCAGCCAGGCAGAGCCTGCGCAGCCCGGTTTCCGCAACCAGGCTCCGAACCATGCGCACAATCGCCTCCTCGATCACCGCTTGAACCGAGGCAGCGAGATCCATGTGACGCTGCTCGAGCAATTCGTTAGGGGCCCGCGGTGGCCCGCCGAACAAACGATCAAAGCGGCCGTTGGTCATCCGCAGTCCAACGCAGTAATCGAAATATTCTTGATTGAGGCGAAACGAGCCGTCTGGTTTGAGGTCGATCAAATGCTCAAGGATGACATTGGCATATCGTGGCTCGCCGTAAGGCGCCAACCCCATGACCTTGTACTCGCCGGAATTTACCTTGAAGCCGGTGTAATAGGTGAACGCCGCGTAAAGCAAGCCAAGTGAATGGGGAAAGTGGATTTCCTTCAGCATGTCAATGCCGTGATTTCGGCCGATCCCCGCACTCGTGGTGGCCCATTCTCCGACACCGTCGATTGTGAGGATCAACGCCTCGTCGAAGGGCGAAGGATAAAAGGCGCTAGCCGCGTGGCTTCGGTGATGCTCGGCAAACAGCAGCTTGCGTGGCCAGTCGAAGCCCGGCGCCCGCGCCTTGAGCCGCTTGCCAAGCAAGTCCTTCTGAAACAATTTCTCCTTGAGCCACAGTGGCAAAGCCATGCGGAACGAGGCAAAACCGCGCGGCGCGAAGGCGAGATAGGTCTCGAGCAACCGTTCGAACTTCAGAAACGGCTTCTCGTAGAACACGATATAGTCAAGCTCGTCGAGGGACAAGGCGCCCTCCTCGAGACAGTAGCGAATAGCATTCTCAGGGTAGCGCGCATCCTGTTTTTTACGGGTAAAGCGCTCTTCCTGCGCCGCGGCAATAATATGGCCGTCCTCGACCAGCGCCGCGGCACTGTCATGATAAAAAGCGGAGATCCCGAGAATGCGCATGCGGCGCGCCCCTTCTCGTCAAAACAACGTGTAAATAAACGGCGCGATCGCCGAGCCCTGGCTTGCTATCAGCAGCGCGCCGAACAACGCCATAGTTATCATTAAAGGGGCGAGCCAAAATTTCTTGCGAACACGCAAGAAATACCAGAACTCGACTATAAAGCTGCCCATCTGAATTCCCCTCAGAACTGCCGCCTCATAGTCGATGCCCCGCCCGCCGGCGGCTCGCGCTCGATCCAGTAAGTGGCTGCAGTTCGATCGGCTGCGAGACGCAATGGCCGCTTGCCAACTATTCGCATAAAAAACGCCATCGGGGTGACCACTAGAAAGAAGAGTAGCGCCAAGATGATGGGATTCACCACTTTCGCAATCGCGGAACCTACTTTCAACCAGACCCTGTTAAGCGTAGACAACCGCGAGGGCGCAACAATTCCCAGCAACAACAGTAAAGAACCCGAGACAAAGATCAAGCATGCAACCGAAGAGATTGCTCCCGCCACGAACGCTTTTGTTGCACCGATCAGCATCAAGATGCTGCCGACGGTGCAGCCGAACGCTCGGTCGCTGCCAGCTTCGGTCGGCTCCTCATCGCGATAGTTTTCGTGCAGCGAAGAATTCTGGCTCACTGACGTTCTCCCCCGTTGAACGGCTTGTAGCTTAAGCCTTCTCCAGTATCCTAATCAAAGGATTCCAAAAACTCCTTACGAGAGAGTGATTGGAACGTCAAGCCATCCCCACGAGACGTTGTTAATTCAGACGTTCAGACAGCGGCAAAATCGCAGAACCAACCTTCTATAAAATCTGCTGCGCTATTCCTAGGCGCCAAGCTCGATTGAAGCGCGTCATCGACGCCCTTTAAGACTGGGATCGCTGTTCGGACTATCTGTGGCACTCCGAACAAACCGAAAGCCGCGAGTGGCAGTTACAGCTCCATAGGCGTCGAGCGCCCACCGGCGGCGAACGCAGACGCGATCGCTAAGGAGGACGCATCAATACTGCGCGTTGCGGGGGGTTCGCGGGAATGGGATCGCGTCGCGCACATGGAGAGGCCCGTCCCTTAGGCGAAGGTGCCCCCGGCGAAAGCCGGGGCGAGGCCGAAGCCGGCGTGCGGCACCGTGCCGTAGCGGCGCAGATCGCGATACCAGGCGTAGTGCTCCCGGTCGATGCCGCGCTCCGCCATCCCCGCGTCCAGCACCTCGAGCCTCTCCTCGCGCTGGCTGCCGCCGATGATCTCGCCGATCCCCGGTGCCAGCACGTCCATCGCCGCGACCGTTCTGCCGTCGTCGTTCACCCGCATGTAGAAGGCTTTGATGTCCTTCGGGTAGTTCATCACGATGACCGGCTTCTTTGCGTATTTCTCGGTCAGATAGCGCTCGTGTTCCGACTGCAGGTCGATGCCCCACTTGACCGGGAACTCGAACTTCTCGTTCGCCTGCTCGAGCCCTTGATCGCCTCGCCGTAAGCCATATGCACGAATTCCGAGCCGACGATCCCCTCGAGCTTCGCGACCAGCCCCTTCTCGATCCGCTCGTCGAAGAAGGCGAGGTCTTCCTGTCTTTCCTTCAGTAATGCCGCGAAGGTGTATTTCAGCAGCGCTTCCGCCAGCGCCGCATTGTCCGAGAGTTCGGCAAAAGCGATCTCCGGCTCGATCATCCAGAACTCGGCGAGGTGGCGGCTGGTGTTCGAGTTCTCCGCGCGGAACGTCGGCCCGAACGTGTAGACCTTGGTCAGTGCCAGGCAGTAGGCCTCGATGTTGAGCTGCCCCGATACCGTCAGGAACGCCTCACGGCCGAAGAAATCCTGCGCGAAATCCACATTGCCTTGCGGCGTGCGCGGCAGGTTGGCGAGGTCCAAGGTCGACACCCGGGAACAATGCCCCGGCGCCCTCCGCGTCGGACGCGGTGATGATCGGCGTATTGACCCAGAAAAAGCCGTTCTCGTCGAAAAACCGATGGATCGCCTGCGCCAAGGTGTGTCGCACCCGCGTCGCCGCCGCAATCACGTTCGTCCGCGGCCGCAGATGCGCCACCTCACGCAGGAACTCGAGCGTGTGCGGCTTCGGCTGGATCGGATACGTATCTGGGTCGTCCACCCAGCCGATCACTTTGACGGCACTCGCCTGCATCTCGAACGGCTGCCCCTTCGCCGGCGATGGCACGATCGTCCCCGTCGCCTCGACCGCGCAACCCCCGAGAGCTTCAGGACCTCGTCGGTGTAATTGGGCAGGGTGTTGGGCGCCACCACCTGCAGCGGATGGAAGGACGATCCGTCAGACAGGTGCACGAACGAAATTCCCGCCCTCGAGTCCCGCCGGGTGCGCACCCAGCCTTTGACCGTGACCGGCACGTCGTCAGGCGCCTGGCCGGCAAGGATCTCGCGCGCTGAACTCTCTCTTGTCCATCAATCGAGAGTGACTCCGGCGGAGCGACCTTGTCCAGCGGTCCCAACGAAGCGATGAACCCCGCGCATCGATCCGAGCGCGCGCCCGCCTGCTCGCCCAATTTCGCTGCGATGGGCGCATCGTTCGGAGGTTTCGGGCTGGGTGCGGAATAGCGCGGTTCTGAACCCTCGACCGGTCCTCACCAAGTGGCTTCGAGACCGAGATGCGCGAATACTTGATGCCGAAGCTCGGCCAAATGCGGATCGCCACGATGGCGGGGATACGGCCGTGTGTTCACGATCTCGGCCTTGATGTGCGCGGGGCGCTCGCTCAACACGATGACCCGGCCGGCAAGGAACAGCGCCTCTTCCACATCGTGGGTCACCAAGAGCGCGGTGAAGCCCGCCCGCTGCCACAGCGAGACGAGCTCGCCCTGCATGGTGATCCGCGTCAGCGAGTCGAGCTGGCCCAAAGGCTCGTCGAGAATCAGCAGCTTCGGATCGTTCACCAGTGCGCGCGCCAGAGCCGCGCGTTGCGACATGCCGCCCGAAAGCTGGTGCGGATAGGCGTTGGCAAAGCCCGTGAGCCCGACCAGGCGTAAAGCATCCTCGATGCGCTCGCGATGGGTGCGTAGCTGTCCGCGTGCCTCCAGTCCGAGCGCAACGTTGCTCCAAACCGTCCGCCACGGATAAAGCGTGGGATCTTGAAAGACGACGACGCGCGAGGGATCGGGCCCTTCGATCTCCTCGCCCTCGACGAGCAGACTGCCGGCGCTCGGAGAGTCGAGCCCCGCGACCAGCCGCAGCAAAGTCGACTTTCCGCACCCGCTCGGTCCCAGGAGGGCGACAAACTCGCCGCGGCCGATGCGGAAGCTGATCCGGTCCAGCACCGGCAGCGGTTGTCCCTCCAGGTCGAAACGATGGCTCACGTCACGGATCGTGAGCGTTGTTCCGCGGACCGGATCGTTACTTACCGGAGGCGCCCGTTCTGACGGAGCCGGAGCGACTACCACCGCACCAGACCCTTCTGCCACGAAAGCAGCCGGTCGCGCAGGCGGAACAGCACCGTGATCAGCCCGGAGCACAAAAGGGCCATGATCAACAGCGCCGCATACATGTTGGCGTAGGCGGCCCAACCCTGCGCCCATTGCAGGTACCAGCCGAGACCCGCCTTCACGCCCAGCATTTCGGCGACGACCAGAACAGCAAACGAGGTGCCGAGGCCCATGAACAGGCCGACAAAGACATGCGGCATTGCCGCCGGAATGGCAACCTTGAGCACAAGAAAGCGCTGGCCTGCGCCCAATGTCCTCGCGATATCGTAATAGGCGCTGTTCACGCCTGCGACACCCGACCAGGTGAGCACCGTTACGGGGAACCCGGTGGCAAGCGCAATCAGGAATATGCTTGCGCTAAAGCTGGAAGGGAAAATGAAGAAAGCAAGCGGCAACCAAGCCGTCGCCGGCAGCGGTCCGACGAACCGCAAGACCGGATGGATCCAATAATTGGCGAGCCGCGACCAGCCGATAGCCACACCGGTCACGAACCCGACTGCCGCACCGAGAAAATAGCCGGTCGCCAGCAGACGAAATGAGGCGAAGATGCAGGCGCCCAGGCGCGCCCGATCGTCGATCACGACTTCCAGAATGGCCTGTGGCGGCGGGAAAAACGGCAGCGGGAGCAAGCCGAGCTTCGCCGTGACGGTCTCCCAAGCGGCAAAAAGCAGCGCAAGTGCGATCAGCCACGGTGCAAGCCGTCGCACGCTCTGCAAACCGGCAAACCAAACCCCGGCAAAGGCCGCCAATGCGAGGGCAACAGCCAATGCTCCGCATAGAGCGGCGAGGTTGTCGGTGTAAGCCCAGTCGCTGTCGGGCTTATCCGGCCAGTACCCTATGAGCACGGCGACCGCGAGCCACGCCGCTGCCGCCGCCAACCCGCCGATTAATGATCGAGCGGCTGGGCTCGCAAGAAAGCCGAGCGCCGGTTTCGGCCCGCTCGAAACCTCATCAACTACGGAACTCACTGCAGATCTGCCGCATGGACTCAGCTCAGAACGTCGGTATAGATCCGCTCGGCGAACTTGGTGGAATCGGTGCTCTTCTTCATCACGTTCACCGCCTTGAGTTCGTCGGTGTAGAGCACAAGCTGCTTCTTGAGCGCGGCTCCAACGGGATGATTGTGGTGCGTATGGCTGCGATACAAAGCGGCGAGATCCTCCACGGATCCCTTGCCGCCGTAGCCCGAATATATCGCCGCGGCATCGGCGGGATCGTTAGCTACTCGGTCGGCCGCCTCCAGTATCGATCGTGTCAGAGCGGCCGCCACCGGTAATTCGCTCCGGATCAGACTGCCACGTATCGCGAGAACGCAGCAGGTGCGGTCGATGAATTCACCGCTCAAATTGGTCGCGATTTCGTTGAGCTTGCCGTCCTTGAGCCACAGATAGGGCAGCGGATCGATTTCGGCGAGCGCTTGCACTTCGCCTTTATCGACGGCAAGCGCGAGCAGATTGGCCGGGTATTGACGCCACTCTATCTCCTGGGCCGGATCGATGCCGTTTTTGGCAAAGAAGATCGAGAAGAAGTTCTTCGCTGGGCTCGCCTGATCGCTGATCCCGATAGCCTTGCCGCGCAGCGCTTCAAGATTGTCGATATTCGCAGCCTTGGAGCCGAGGAGCCGGATGCAGCCGCCGTGCACACCGGTGGTGAGCCGAACATCGAAGCCTTGCTCCAGCGGCTTCAGCCAGCGCAGGGCCAACCCCAAACCGGCATCGGCCTTGCCGGTCGCAATCGCCTCCAGCAACTGATCGGTCGAACCGCCGAAATTGAAGAATTCGACATCGAGGTTGTGCTTGGCGAAGATGCCGTGTTCTTTTGCGACCGGGGCGGCGACCGTGCAGGCCGCGTTCGCATTCCAGGCGAGTTTGATTTGACGCGGCGGGCCCTGCAGCTCTTCGCCGCTCGCCGCGGCGCGGCAAATAAGAGAGTCGCTCGGAATATAGGGGGGCGTCGTCAGCGCGCGGGCCGCTCCGAAGATCCCGAACGGTGTTGCTGCCCCGATAGCGCCGGCAAAGGAGAGGACCGAGCGGCGGGAGAACCTGCGTCGCTCCGCTTCGGGTAGACGATCCGTCGAGCTCTTGCTGATTTCGCGCGTTTCCATGGTGTCAGTCTCCGAAACCGGGGGCGGATCGAATAAACCCGCCAGGATAGGTCGGGATCTGTCGGGAAGTGTGAGCTAGCTCACACTTAGGAAAATTTCGTCCTTCGCTCGCGACGGCAATAAATTGCACGATGCTCTGCACTCTCTCCGGGTTCCCGTGGTGGTGGCGCGATCTTGGCCATCTTTGGGCTTCGCTGGCAACAAGGCTCGCCCGCCGCGTCAGACCCGCGCAGGTTGACGAAGTGGCCCTTCTCGAAGCCGGCACCCGGCGGTGTCTTGCCGAGGTTCTATCTTGTTGTTTTCGTCCCTGAGGGTCGTGCCGTTTTCGTTGATATACGGTGCCGAATACGTTGTTTCTTGGCATCGCAAATTTCGACCTGACTAATTGATCTAATGGGATATTCTGGCCAGAGAGCCGGCTATTTCGCGTTTGACATCGCGATTTTCGTTGTATTTGCGCGCTGTCAAATCCGGATGCCGGCGGCGGATAGGATATTGCGGACCCGGTTACGCTGCTCGTCGGCGATTGTCAGGCGCAGGGCAAAGTCGGTCCCGCCGGGCTTGGTCGCGTCGACGCCGATCTTGGTCACGGTATTGTCGACCGGATCCGAGGTCGGGTCGAGGATCGCGCCCATCGCCCGGGGGACAAAAACCAGGTCGCGGTCGGCGCGGGTGCGCGTCGCCACCGCCCACATCACATCGGCAAGGTTGAAGATGTCGACATCCTCGTCGACGACCACGACGATCTTGCAATAGGTCTCGGTGCCGAAGGCGGCCATGATCGCCTGCTGCGGCTGGCCTTCGGCGGTCTTTTTCATCTGGACGATCGCCATCAGCGCGCCGCAGGTGACGGTCGGCACGTGCACCGCAATGACGTTGGGCAGATTGCGGCGCAGCGAGTTCAGGATCTCCGCCTCGCGCGCAATGCAGCTGATCAGAATGTGATCCGAGGCTGTGCCCGACGCGATCGAATGGAACATCGCGTCGCGCCGCATGTGAACGCGCTCGGCGACAAAGACATTCTCGGTGCTGCGATACGAAGCGTAGCCCGTGAACTCGCTGAACGGTCCTTCGGGCTCGCGCACATCGTTGAGGATCTTGCCTTCGATGACGATTTCCGCACCTTCCGGGACATCGAGCTCCGCCGGGCCGCAAGCCGCGACACGGTAAGGCTCGCCAAAAAGCGCGCCGATGATCTCGTATTTCCGCACGTCCGGCGGATAGTGATAGGCCATCGAGCCCATGTAGTGGACCGGATGCACGCCGAGGGTCACGACGGCGGGCAGCGGCTCGCCGCGCGCCTCGGCGCGGCGGTGGAATTCGTACATCCGTCGGCGCGAATGCAAGGACACGCCGAGCCGGTTGCGCCCGTTCAGCATCAGACGATGAAAGCCGGTGGTGTCGACCCCGGTCTCGGGATCGCGCGCGCAGATCTGGCCGGCGGTGATATAGGGTGCCGCGTCGACAGAGAAGTGGACCGGGATCGGCAATTTGGTGAGGTCGACAGCATCGCCCTCCACAACCAGTTCTTGCCAGGGTGTACAGTCTACGCGCTCGACCGGCCGGTAGTTCTGGCAGCGCTCGCGAAAGGTTGTCGCGAGCATGCCGGGCTCGACCCCCAGGGCGGCGGCCAGCAGCCTGCGGTTGCCGGCAACATTGGTGACGACCGGCATATCGAAGCCCTCTACCCGTTCGAAGATTACGACCGGGCTGCGGCCGGCGCGCTCGAGCTCGAAGACGGTCGCGGTGATGTCGAGCTGGCACCTGACGGGTTCGCGGATGCGCACCAGCTGATCGGGGTAGTCGCGCTCGACCATCGCCAGAAACCCGCGCATGCTCTGCCTGTCCACGATCGCTCCGCTCTGAGCCAAGGTCAGGCGCCTGGGACGACGCCGCGGCAGGATAGGGCGACCGCCACGAACGAGCGTTCTCCATCGGGGCGCCCGGTCAGATAGGCCGAGCGCAGATGACGCTCCAGGCGGTTCCGCTGGCTATCGCCGAGGGTCGCGACATAGGCGCCGAGCGCACCCTCGCCGCTCGCGTAGGGTTGCCAGTAGTCGGCGAAGTCGGGGAAATCCATGCGGATCATCAGCGATCGCTGGTCGATGTCGACGAGACCGGCCCCGGCCCACATATGCGGGAGCGCACCCGGCGCGTAGATCGGGCGTCCCATCGTGCGGTCCCGCGCGTCGGCGGCCGCTTCGTCGAGTGCTGCGGCAGTGTCCCACAACATGCGCTGGCTCGGATTCCCGCCCGGCGAATCCCAGAACGCGGCGGCGACCACCCCGCCCGGGCGGGTCACCCGCCTCATCTCGGCCACCATCAGCTCGGGCTGCGGAACAACAGAGGGGAGCACCAGCATCGACAAGGCGCGGTCGAAGCACGCATCGGGAAAGCGCAGCGCGCAGCCGTCGCCCTGTTCGAGGCTGATGCGCGAGTCTCTATTCTTCGCCTTCGCCGCGGCAAGGTAGATCTCGGAATGGTCGATCGCAGTCAGCTGGGCGAGGATCGCCTTCTGCGGCAAGGTGAAGGTCAGGCTGCCGGTGCCGCAGCCGACTTCGATCACATTCTCGCCATCGGCGATCCCGGCATGCTCGATGAACAGCGGCGCCAAGCGCCGGCTCCAGCGACCCATCAATCTTTCGTAATTAGCGGCATCGCGCGCGTTGAACATCGACGGCATGGTTGGCTCCTCGGCTGCGACCGCTAGACTGCAAGCGAATCGCCTGTCGAACAAGTGGCGGGTGCCTTGACAGGCGGGCGCCGGAACGCTACGAGACATCCATCGTGGTGATTTGAGCCGACCGGCTTGCGGCCACGCTAAACAAACCGCTAAAAGGTCGAGAGTTCTGAAAGGAGCCCTGGCCCGCGCGGGACCGGGGTTTTTTCGTACCCGATCGGCGCGGCCTCAATTGGAGAGACCCGCCGATGACCAAGCCCGTCCTGCCCGCCGACCTCGCCGACAAAGTCTCACCCGCAACGATCCTCGTCCGCGGCGGCGCCACGCGCAGCCCCTATGACGAGACCTGCGAGGCGCTGTTCATGACCTCGGGCTTTGTCTACGACGATGCCGCGGCGGCCGAGGCGGCGTTTGCCCAGGAGGGCTCGCGTTACGTCTATTCGCGCTATCGCAACCCGACGGTGGCGATGTTCGAGGAGCGGCTGCGGCTGCTCGAAGGGGCGGACGCCTGCCGCGCCGCCGCGAGCGGGATGGCGGCGGTATTTGCCGCCCTCCTCTGCCGATTGCGCGCCGGCCAGAAGGTGGTGTCGAGCCGAGCCTTGTTCGGCTCCTGCCATTACATCGTCGCCGATCTGTTGCCGCGTTGGGGCATCGAGACCGTGCTCGTCGACGGACGCGATCTCGGCGCCTGGGAGGCGGCACTCGCCGGCGGCGCGGCGCTTGCTTTTTGCGAAAGCCCGTCGAACCCGGCGATGGAGATCATCGATTTGGTTGAGGTCGCCCGGCTGACGCACCGCGCCGGCGGCCTCCTCGTCGTCGACAACGTCTTTGCGACCCCGCTCCTGCAGAAGCCGCTGGCGCTGGGCGCCGACGTCGTTGTCTATTCGGCGACCAAGCACATCGACGGCCAGGGGCGTTGTCTCGGTGGTGCCATCCTGGCGTCGGAAAAATTCATCAAGGACGATCTCGGTCTCTTTTACCGGCATACCGGGCCGTCGCTGAGCCCGTTCAACGCCTGGCTGCTGCTAAAGGGGCTCGAGACACTCGAGCTCCGCGTCGATCGGCAGTGCCGCACCGCCATGGCAGTCGCCCGCTATCTCGAGACCCATCCGAAGATCAAGCGAGTGATCTACCCGGGTCTGCCGAGCCACCCGCAATACGAACTGGCGCGCCGGCAAATGAAGCAGGGCGGCGGCCTCGTCTGTTTTGATGTGGCCGCCAACAAAGAGGGCTGCTTCCGCTTTCTCGATGCGCTGAGGCTCGTCGACATTTCGAACAACCTCGGCGATTCGAAGAGCCTCGTCACCCATCCGGCGACGACGACCCATTCGCGTCTGAAGCCTGAGGCACGTGCCGAGCTCGGCATCGGCGATTCGCTGGTGCGATTTTCGGCCGGGCTCGAAGCGGAGGCCGACCTGCTCGACGATGTCGAGCGCGCGTTGGACCGGGTCTGAGGGGGCGGCGTAGCCTCTTCCCAGCGGCCTCTTCGGCCGATACCTTGGCCCCCAGTTGGTTCTCCCTGGAGGTGGGTAATGGCCGTTATCGGAGTAGTCGCTCAGGGCACAATGGGGTCCGCCGTCGGTCGGCGGTTGCGCGAGAGCGGGGCGGAGGTCCGCACCCTGCTGTCGGGACGGAGCCCGGCGAGCGCCGAGCGCGCACGAGCGGCCGGAATGGTCGCCGCGGCCGATGAGCGCGGGCTGCTCGATGGCGCCGATTTCTTTCTGTCGATCCTGCCTCCCGGCGAGGCCGAGCCCCTCGCCCGCCGCTTGGCGCCGACCCTCGAAGCACTCGATAGGAAGCCGGTTTACCTCGATTGCAACGCGGTCAGCCCGCAGACCGCGATCCGCATCGGCGAGATCATCGCGCCTACCGGAGCCCATTTTGTCGATGCCGGAATCATCGGTGGGCCGCCGCGTCCCGGATATAAAGGGCCGTCGATCTACGCTTCCGGCGAGCATGTCCGCGATGCCTTGCCGTTGCGCGATTGGGGGATCGATCTGCGCGCGATCGAGGGTCCGATCGGCGCCGCCTCAGGCGTCAAGATGTCCTATGCCGGGATCACCAAGGGCACCAGCGCGATCGCCGCTGCGATGCTGCTCGGCGCGGCGCGCTTCGGCTGCGCCGAAGCGTTGATCGCCGAGCTGGCGGACAGCCAGCCGCAGATGCTCGCGCGGATGCGGAACAGCATCCCGGGGATGTACGACAAGGCCTATCGCTGGGTCGCCGAGATGGAGGAGATCTCGGACTTTCTCGAAAAAAACCCGCCGTCGCGGGATATGTATGCCGCGATCGCCCGGCTCTACGACTATCTCGCGGCGGCGCACGCCGAAGCGCAGCCCGGCCGCGACAACGCAATCCGTACCCTCGACCGCGTCCTCGGGCGCGGCTGAGGCTTCAGCTTCCCGGCCGGTTTCCGGAGTGGGGAGCGGCGCCCGGACAGGCCGCTCCGCTGGCGGTCCCGCGGCATTGCTGTAGCCGCAACCAGGCCATTAAAAGGAGGTGGCTCGTCTCACTTTTTTAGCAATTCGTTCGTATTTGACATATAACTGACGAAAATTTCGAGCAATCTGACGCTTGCGCTGACCCGTTTCCGACGCCCTTCGTGTTACAAACCGTTACAGATAATGGCAAACATTAACAGGCTTATATGACCGTATCATCTTCTTTGGCGTGCACCAGACCCCGGTTCGAAGCCGCCCTCGAAGGCGAGCCGCCATCGAGCGAATGTCCGCATTGCCTCGACCCGGTGTTCGGACCCGGGTGGTGGTGCGAAAATTGTAATACCTGTGCTTTTCCCGACATGATCCTCGATGCCGACTATGAGCCCGAACCCGTCGAATCCGAAGGCGACGAGGAGCCCGACGATGACTTGAGTTGAGCTGGACTTCCCCGAGCCTCCCAGGCACGAAACTCCCGCGCCCGCCTTTGCGGGGCGAGGGAGTTATTAGCCTTGAGCGACTTGGTGCCCGGCGAGATGCTCGAGAACCCGTACTAGCCCCGAGTGGTCCCAGCCTTTGCCGCCGAGGGCCGCGGCGGCGTTGAACAATTCCTGGGTTGTCGCCGTATTGGGCAGCGAGAGGCTGAGCGCGCGCGCGCCTTGCAGGGCGAGGTTCAGATCCTTTTGGTGCAATTCGATGCGAAAGCCCGGGTCGAATGTGCGCTTGATCATCCGCTCGCCATGGACTTCGAGGATGCGCGATGAGGCGAACCCGCCCATCAGAGCCTCTCTGACCTTGGCGGGGTCGGCCCCGGCACGTGAGGCGAACACTAACGCCTCGCCAACCGCTTCGATGGTCAGCGCGACGATAATCTGGTTTGCCACCTTGGTCGTCTGGCCGTCGCCGTTGCCGCCGACCAACGTGATGCTCTTGCCCATCAGCCCGAAGAGCGGCTTGACCTTGGCAAACGCACGCTCGGGCCCGCCGACCATGATCGTCAAGGACGCCGCCTTGGCGCCGACCTCGCCGCCGGACACCGGCGCATCGAGATAGTCGCATCCGTTCTTGTTGATTTCTGCGGCGAAGAGCTTGGTTTCGATCGGCGAGATCGAGCTCATATCGACGACGATCTTGCCCGGCGCCAGCCCCTCGGCAACGCCGTCCGGATCAAACAGCACATTCCTGACGTCGGGCGTGTCCGGCACCATCACGATGACAATCTCCGAATGCTCCGCGATCACCTTCAGCGTGTCGCAGACCGCAGCTCCAGCCTCGCGCACATCCGCCGGCACCCGACGCTTGCCGTAGACGAAAAGCTCGTGTCCACCCTTGATCAGGTTGAGGGCCATCGGATGACCCATGATCCCCAGCCCGATGAAACCGATCTTCATGCTCCCTCCTGCCCGATTTGGTGAGACACGATCGGCACACACTGCACCAGTTTCGGGCGGCGCCTCAAGGGGTGGTTCTCATCGGAGATTCCCTTCCACAGGAGACGAGATCTCACGAATGGGGCGTGGAGCGTCAGCTAGTCCCGTCGCCTCCATAAGCACGTACGCAGAAGACGATGGCGTGGTCGCGCTCAGCGATAAAAATCCGCCCGGGGGCTGCGCAGTGCGGCTGCTGCACGGCAGCCTATTGCGCAGCAATCGTGGAGGTCGCGCGTACCGTCGTAGCAGCGGAAAGCGGTCTGCGTTTATGAAGGTAGCCGGTTGGGGGTTCGGTCGAGCAGACATCAACTGGCTGGAACCGCCTGCCAACCGGTATTGCACTGCGTCACGTAAGGGTAATAGCCGGCAGGATCGGAGCAGTAATACCAGGTCTGCGAGGAGGAGGGTTGGCTGTAATCGTAATACCCATAGTCCGGATAATAGCCCCACCAGGGATATCCGAACGATCCACCGAAGAAAAACCTGTTATCGTGAAATCGACCGTCGTGGAACCTGCCATCGTGGAATCCGCCACCGTGAAACCCGCCACCGTGAAATCCACCAAACCCGCCACCGTGAAACCCGCCACCGTGAAATCCACCAAACCCGCCGCCGTGGAAACCTCCGGCGTAGGCGGGATTTGGCTGGCTCAGCACGGCAGCGCACAGCAAAGTAGCTGCGATTGCCAGAGCCCTTCCTATCCTGGGCCGGGCTCTATATTCGTTTAACTGTTTCATCGACGACTCCATTTGCACCGGCCGCCTATCACGCGTCTGTGAAGAGCGGACGCGGTTTTTGAACCCTTCTAAGTGTTGATCAACGGCCTAAATCTAATGCGATATTTGTTGCATTACGTGTTGAGAGGAATTCAGCAATGCGCCGCGCCGACCTTGCTGATCTGACCGCGTTCGTCGCCGTCGCCGACGATCTCAGCTTCCGGGCGGCGGCCTCGCGTCTAGGCGTCACACCGTCGGCGCTAAGTCACACAATGCGGCACTTCGAGGAGCGTCTCGGGTTCCGCTTGCTGAACCGCACAACTCGGAGCGTCTCGCTGACCGATGCCGGCCTGCGCCTGCTCGACCGGCTTCGGCCGGCGGTCGAGCAGATCTCTCGGGGACTGGAGGACCTCAAGGGCGAGCAGGGGCACCCCTTCGGGTGCCTGCGCCTCTATGTGACCCACCTCGCCGGCGCGGCTGTCATCGCTCCGGTCTGGGCGCGCTTTCTGTCGACCTTTCCCGACGTCCAGCTCGAGGTCCACACTGCCGAGGCGCCGGTCGATATCGTCGCGAAGGGCTTCGATGCCGGAATCGGTCCAAGAGACTGGGCCGCTGCCGACATGATCGCCGTTCGGGTGATGGGGCCGATGAGAGTGGCCGTAGTAGGCGCGCCAACGTACTTCGCACGACGGCGCCCGCCGCGCGCGCCCGATGATCTCACCGGCCACACCTGCGTTCAATATCGCCGGGCGGCGGGGTCCGTGTTCGAGTGGCCATTCGAGCGGGACGGCAAATCGCGACAAATTTCGCCGGATGGCCGGGTCATGGTCAACGATACCGATTTGGCGGTTCGCGCAGCAGTCGACGGGCTGGGAATTGCGTACACGATCGGAGCTCTCGCCGACCCGTTCCTGCGCTCGGGGCAGCTGGTACGCGTGTTGGAAGATTGGTCGCCCTTCTCGGAAGGGCTCTTTCTCTACTATCCTGGCCACCGGCAGGTGCCGGTCGCGCTGCGCGCTCTAATTGACATGCTCCACGCCACCCGCGGATCGGCACCGGCCAAAGGCCTGCTCGAGATACCCTTCGCGGCCCAGTGAACGCGCTCAGCGCCGCCGCAGCTGCGCGGCCCGGGCCGCTAACGCCCTCCGATGCGGGGGCGATCCATGAATGTCTTTCATCTCCAAATCAAATTCGTAGCGATTGTGAAACGCCCGCTCCACCCGCATCTCCGGCTCGCCAACTCGAGGACCGGGCCACCAAAACCGTCGGTGAGCAACCCGGGGATCACCCCTAAACCCGGAGCATTTAAACATGTCTGAATACGACAATGACGATCTTTGCAGCCTTCGTGCGGCGCCGTTTCCATCGGCGACCTCAGGCGCTTTATGGAAGATCACGTTTTTGCGGTCTGGGATTTCATGTCGCTACTGAAACGGCTGCAGCAGGACATGACGTGCATCAGAGTGCCGTGGTTCCCGGCCGACAATGCACGGGCCGCGCGCCTGATCAATGATATCGTGATCGGCGAGGAGACCGATGTAGATCCCGATGGCTCCTATGTCAGCCACCTCGATCTCTATCTCCGCGCAATGGGAGACATCGGCGCCAGCACTCTGCAATTCGACAGGTTCTGCGCGATGGCCCTGGTCGGAGTGCCCGTTGAAGTAGCCCTGGCGCGCATCGGCGCACCCTCCCACGTGCAAGCCTTTGTGGCGCATACAATGACGCTGGCCAATTCAGGATCGACGGAAGAGGTCTTGGCGGCGTTCTTCTATGGCCGCCAAGACATCATTCCGGAAATGTTTCGCAGGCTTCTCGATACGCTCTATGGCGCGGAACACACCGACGATCGCTTGCGCCATTTCATCTACTACATCGATCGTCACATCGAGCTCGACGGCGATAGTCATGGCCCCATGGGGCGTGAGTTGCTCGAAAATCTGGTGGCGAAATCGCCGCATAAAGGCGAGCAGGCGGTGCATGCCGCGTGCAGCGCTATTAAACGGAAGTTCCCTCTTTCGGCAACGTCAAGCGATTGATATTTCGGCATTGTCTTCTCTGCGTATAGCATAGTGTAGCCATGTAAGATAGAATTTAT
>Ga0209040_10000304_pt1 | contig 36296 bp, 26 predicted proteins | sample BogFormECP12_OM3_FD_188240 | JGI IMG/M metagenome (GOLD analysis project Ga0209040, IMG submission 188240) | Bog forest soil microbial communities from Calvert Island, British Columbia, Canada - ECP12_OM3 (SPAdes) (version 2) | ecosystem: Environmental > Aquatic > Freshwater > Wetlands > Bog ... | reverse complement strand
GCTTCGACGAGCGCGAGCTTGCCGACGCGATTTACGAATTCGGTGAGGAAAGGAGGTCGCGGAGAATCGCCAGAGCCATTGTTCGGGCGCGGCCGATCAGGACAACCGCACAACTAGCGGACGTCATATCGGCCGCGGCCCGGCCAATGAACCAGGCTGAGCGGCGCATTCATCCGGCGACGCGGACTTTCCAGGCACTCCGAATTCTGGTGAACCGTGAACTTGACGACCTGCGGGCGCTGCTGAGTAACGGCGTGGCGCCGCAGGTTCTAACGCCGGGCGGCCGGCTGGTCGTCATCAGCTTCCACTCCCTGGAAGATCGCATCGTGAAAGATGCACTGCGGGACGGAGCACGCGACGGTTTATACCGCGTGCTGACGAAGAAGCCGGTGACGGCGGACGAAGCGGAAATTGATCGCAATCCGCGGTCGCGCAGCGCGAAATTGCGAGCTGCGGAGCGGATTTGAGTTTGGGGTTTCAACTCCGCAAGCTTTGATGCGCATGGGTAAGGAAGCTGCGGAAAAAACTGTGAAGAATGTGAATAACTTCTGAACATCAGAAATTCGGTTCGTGTGTCTTGAGGATTTTGACCCGGACAAGGCAAAGAAGTGACGCCTTCCGGCAGGAGAAAGTGATGGCAGCTGGAGTTCTTTTTCCGACGATGGCCCAAGCTGTTGAGTGGAGTGAGCAGGCGGCAGCCGCGCAGCCGCGCGGCATGTTCATCGGCACGCCCGAGATCCACTTTGCCAAGCGCATTGATAACTCGCGGGTGGTGAGGGTAACAGACCCGAAGCGTCGCCGCGAGATGATCTCGTTCGGCATTACCTTGAGTGTGCTCTTCCTGTTTGTGATGGTCTATCTGTGGCAGCACTTCAGCGCCATCGAGTACGGCTACCGCATCGAGCAACTGAAGGTACAGCGAGACACAATTGTGGAATCGAACCGCGCGCTGAGCCTGGAAGCGGCGTCCTTGAAAGACTTGGCCCGGATCGAGCGACTGGCTCTACAAATGGGCATGCAGCGTCCGGTGGACGGGCAATGGCAACCGATGGACTCTGCCATAGATCCTTCCACGCAGGTGATCGCTCAAGCGAACACGATCACTGTGGTTTCGCCCGAGCCGTAGTTTGCACAACAGGCTTGACCCAGGGCAGGAATTGCAAACGGCGGTCCGCCAGCAACGGACCGCCTTCTCCATGTAACCAGGCAAACCCCAAGAGACGGAGAGAAACACGCAATGCGAGCGGGCCCTCCCAAGACGCCGAGTCGCAGGCTCTACATCCTGGCCGCCGTGCTTTCGCTGTGGATCTTCGCCATCTGTTTTCGCCTGGTGCGGCTGCAAATCGTCAAGTACGGATTTTTCGTGCAACTCGCTCATCGCCAGCAGAACCGCACCATTCCAGTTGAACCTCGCCGTGGAAACATTTTCGACCGCTACGGCCACCCGCTGGCGATGTCAATCGACGTCGATTCCGTGTTCGCGGTGCCCAGCGAAGTTCACGATCCGGAAACCACGGCCGCCATCCTTGGCAAGGTGCTGAATCTCGATCCGCAGGAGATTGTTTCCCGCATCCAGTCTTCGCGATACTTCGCCTACATTGCCCGCAAAGTGGATGGTGAGACCAGCGAGCGCATTCGCGAGCTCAATCTGCGAGGAATTTACTTCCGCAAAGAGCCCAAGCGGTTTTATCCCGATCGTGAGCTGGCGGCGCAAGCCGTCGGCTATGTCGGCATGGATGACGAAGGTCTGGGCGGTCTCGAGCGCATTTTCGATGACGATCTGCGCGGCATCCCCGGCAAAGAACTGATCTCGATTGACGCACGCCGCAAGTGGTTTAGCCGCGTGGATAAGCCGCCCGATCCCGGGCAGAACCTAGTCTTGACCATTGATCAAACCATCCAATACATCGCCGAGCGCGAGCTGCAGCGCGGCATGGAAGATACGAAGGCCATTGCCGGGACCGTAATCGTCCAGAACCCGCGCACCGGTGAGATACTTGCTCTTGCCAATCGGCCTACCTTCAATCCGAACGTCTTTAACGATGTCCCGCAGGAGTCGCTGAAGAACCGCGCCGTCAGCGATGTTTATGAGCCCGGTTCGGTGTTCAAGATCGTGACCTACTCAGCTGCGCTTGACCAGCAGTTGGTCAAGCCTGAGGACAAGATCGATTGCCAGCACGGCTCGATCGATGTCTTCGGCATGAGAATCCGTGACCATGAGAGCCTGGGGGTAATCACCATCGCGGAAGCGCTGGCGCATTCCAGCGACGTGGCAGCCATCAAGGTTGGCATGAAGCTTGGCGACGAGCGGCTGTACCACTATCTCCGGGAGTACGGATTTGGTTCGCAGACCGGAATTGAGCTGCCGGGTGAAACTCGCGGGCTGACAAAGCCAGTGAACCGGTGGTCGAAGGTGTCGATCGGCGCAATCTCGATGGGTCAGGAGATCGGCGTCAGTCCGATCCAGGTCATCTCGATGATCTCGACCATTGCCAACGATGGCGTTTACACGCCTCCGCGTATCGTGGCCGGCGAACTTCCCCCGGACGGAACTCCAAAGCCCGTAGTTTTTCATCCGGCGCAGCCGCACCGGGTTGTGACGTCAATGACGGCTGCTCAGATGAAGAAGATGATGGAAGGCGTGGTGCTGTTCGGAACGGCAAGAAGAGCGATCCTGAACGGATATACGTCAGCGGGCAAAACCGGCACCGCGCAGAAGGTCGACTCCGCCACTGGCGCATACTCCAAGACAAAGTACGTCGCTTCGTTCATCGGCTTTTCGCCGGTGAACAACCCGGCAGTGACAATCGCGGTCATCCTCGATTCGCCTATTGGCCTGCACCAGGGCGGACAGGTATCAGCTCCGGTCTTTAAGCGCATCGCCGAGCAAGTGCTCGAGTACATGCACGTGCCACATGATGCCGACGTGAAGCGACAGACATTGCAGGCCTCCACAAAAGACGGTGATGAAGCCGACGAATCTTCGGACCGGCTGGGCGCCGGGATTCAGATGGCCGACGCCGATGCGGGGTCCAACGGTCAGCCGCAGCCGATTGTACCGTCCTCGGCGCAGGGTTCGACAAATCCCGATGCACGAGGCACCGCGGCCCAGCCAGCACAATCTCCGGCTGGAGCGGGGGTGGCTCAGGTGACCGCGCCCCAGCCGACCCCAGCCGAACTGGCTGCGGCCGCAAAGGGAACTGTCGTGCTCGACGTAGACAGCGGGGTTGTCGTGCCGTCGTTCCTGGGCAAACCGATGCGTTCTGCGGTGGAGAGCGCTCAGCAGTCGGGATTGGAGATCAACGCGATCGGCAGCGGTGTGGCGCGCGAACAATGGCCAGCGCCTGGGAGCCACCTGGCTGCGGGACAAAGAATAACGGTCCGCTTTGCACACTGATCATGGTGTGCGGTCGGCGCGAGATGGCTAGCGCGCAGCTATAATGCGGGTAGAAATGAACTTCCTTCAGTTGCTGGATGGCGCTGAATATCTCGCGCAGCAAGGCGATCCTTCCATCACGGGACTGGATTACGACAGCCGGCGGATGAAGCCGGGATGGTGTTTTGTCGCCATGCGCGGGCAAACCACCGACGGCAACCGCTACATTGATGCGGCGCTGCGGGCGGGTGCCGCAGCAGTTGTGAGTGACACTTTGCCTCCAAGGCCGGGGGTTGCGTGGGCGCAGGTCCTGGATGGACGGCGCGCGTTGGCGAGGCTCAGCGCGAATTTCTATGGCCGTCCGGCAGAACAACTGCTGATCACGGGGATTACGGGGACCAACGGCAAGACCACGACCTCGTTCCTGGTCCACGAGATGCTGCGGGCAGGCGGACGCAAAGCCGCGCTGTTGGGCACAGTGGAGTATCGCATTGGCGATCAGGTGTTACCTGCTCCACATACCACTCCTGAGGCGTTGGAATTGAACCAGCTATTTGCGCGCGCGGTTGAGGCGGGTTGCACAGAGGTGACGATGGAGGTCTCTTCGCACGCGTTGGAGCAGCAGCGGGTTTATGGCGTGCCGTTCGACGTCGCGGTGTTCACCAATCTCACCCGCGATCATCTTGATTATCATCACACCATGGAAGAGTATTTCGCCTCGAAGGAGATTCTCTTTCAGGGCTTGGGCACTGAGCCGCCCAGGGTTGCTGTGATCAACGTGGAAGATCAATACGGCGAACGGCTGCTCAGCCTCCGCAAGAAGCAAACAGAATTGATCACCTACGGACTTGATACCGGTGACTTTCACGCGAAAAATCTCAGCATTGAGAGCGCCGGAGTGAGGTTCGACCTGGTGACGCCGCATGGCGAGATTCCGATCTGGAGTCCGCTCCTCGGACGGGTCAATGTTTACAATCTGATTGCCGCCTCTGCCGCAGCGTACGCGCGCAACGTGGAGCCCAGAGCCATTGCCGAAGCTGCTGCCGAGCGTGCGCGAGTGGCCGGACGCTTTGAACGAGTGGATGTCGGCCAGCCCTTCTCGGTTATCGTTGACTATGCGCATACTGATGATGCGCTTCGCAATCTCACTGCCGTGGCGCGAGACTTTCTGGCGCAACGCGGAGGTTCGGGGCGCGTGATCACCGTCTTCGGATGCGGCGGCGACCGCGATCGCAGCAAACGGCCTTTGATGGGCGAGGCGGCGGGGAAGGGCAGCGACTTCGTCGTCCTCACCAGCGACAACCCGCGCAGTGAGAACCCGCTTGACATCATGAATGACGCTCTGCCGGGACTGCAGCGAAGCGGCGTTCGCTACACCATGGAACCCGATCGGCGCAAGGCTGTAGGCCTGGCGATTAGCGAGGCACAGCCAAGCGATATAGTGCTGATCGCCGGAAAGGGCCATGAGAAGATCCAGGTCACTGGCGCGGGCGCCGCGCCGTTCGATGATATCGAAGTGGCGCGCAATGCACTGCGAAGCGCGGGGTACGGAACGCCTAAGACCGCGCAATCGGCAAAGTCATGAAGCTGAGCCTCGTCCGCGCTGCCGAGTTCATGCAGGCTATCGGCGATTTTGATCCCAACGCCGTTGCCGGCGGATATTCCATCGATTCCCGCACATTGCAGCCTGGCGAATTGTTTTTTGCCGTCCGCGGCGAACGGCTCGACGGGCACGACTTTGTCGAGGCGGCGCTCGCCAAGGGCGCGGTGGGCGCTGTGGTGGGCAAGAACCAGCTGGCACGATATCCGGTCAAGGCCAGGCTGCTCGCGGCAGACGATCCGCTGGTGGCTTTACAACATCTCGGTGCGGCCGTTCGTCTGCTTTGGGGCAGGCCGCTCATCGGGGTTACTGGATCGGCGGGTAAGACCACGACCAAGGAAGCGATCACCCACGTTCTCGCGACTCGGCATCGCGTGCTGAAGTCGCAGGGCAATTTGAATAACCACTTCGGCATGCCCCTGCAGTTGCTAAAGCTTGAACCAGAACACGAGTTGGCGGTCATCGAGATGGGCATGTCGCATGCGGGTGAGATCACGGAATTGGCCGGACTGGCGCAACCCAACTGTGGCGTTGTGACCTTGGTTGCCCCAGTTCATCTCGAGTTTTTCGATTCGATCGCTGGCATCGCACGAGCCAAGTACGAGCTGATTGAGTCGCTTCCATCCGGCGGGACCGCCGTCCTGAATGCTGACGATGACTACGTCTCGCAATTCGGTCGCGATTTCCATGGGAAGGTCATTACCTTCGGCGTCCACAAGCCCGCCGACGTCTCGGCCCGGGAAATAGAATCGCGGGGCCCGATTGGCTCCGCATTTGACATCGTTGTCGACGGCAAGCAGGCGCACGCGAGGCTACCGCTGCTGGGCGAGCACAATATCTACAACGCGCTCGCGGCAGTTGCCGTCGGCTTGGAGTACGGAGTTCCACTGGCCGATGCCGTTGAATCGCTGGCCACGTTATCAGCCGGTGACAAGCGAGGAGAACTTCTGAGCTTTGCGGGCGCGACTATCATTAACGATTGCTACAATTCGAATCCTAGAGCACTGGACAGCATGGTTCGTTCGCTGGCGCAAGTGCCGGCGCAACGTCACATCGTTGTTGCGGGCGAAATGCTTGAGCTTGGTCCAGCCGGCGAAGCTATGCACCGTGAGTGCGGCCGGCACATGGCGAACGGTGGAATCGATGTGTTGCTCGGCGTTCGAGGACTGGCGAAAGCCATGGTCGAGGGCGCATCTGCGGCGGGAATGCGCGCGGAGTTTGTGGACCGGCCAGAGGACGCCGGCGAGTGGTTGCGGCGGGAAATTAATGCCGGTGATGTCGTTCTATTGAAGGCATCCCGAGGCGTGCGTCTCGAGCGGGCACTTGAGTCCTGGATGGGCCTTGCACCGGTTACCCCGAGTTAAATTTCTTACCCACGATTCGGACGGAAAAAACTTGCTCTATTGGTTGCTTTACCAGAAGGGTTTCGTCGTCTTCCACATCGGTCCGTTCCGAATCTTCCGCTATTTGACCTTTCGCACCGCCTTTGCCAGCCTGACCGCACTCTTCATCGGTCTTATCATCGGGCCGGCAGTGGTTCGCCGCCTGCGTGAGTTCCAAATTGGCCAGTACATTCGCGAGGACGGGCCGAAGGGCCACCAAAAGAAAGCCGGCACTCCAACCATGGGCGGAGTGCTCATCGTTGTGGGCATGATCGTTCCCACGCTGTTGTGGGCCGACTTGAGTAACCGCTTCGTATGGATCGCTGTGATCGCGACGCTCGCGTTCGGAGCAATCGGGTTCGCCGACGACTACCTGAAGGTCGTGCACCGGCGCAATCTGGGGCTCACCGCCCGCGCCAAGCTCGGCTACCAATTCCTCGTCGCATTCGCGGTCGGCGCTACATTGAGCGCGCTGGAAACTCACAACCTGTACTCGACGCGGCTGATTGTGCCGTTCCTGAAGCATTTCCGCCCGGACCTGGTGATCAGCCGGTTGCATCACGGCTATCTTTCGCCACTGGCATTCCTGCCGTTTATCGCGTTTGTCGCGCTCGTCATTGTTGGTTCCAGCAATGCCGTGAACCTCACCGATGGCCTGGACGGGCTTGCGATCGGCTGCACCGTCATCGCCGCCGGGGCGCTCACCGTGCTTACGTATGTGAGCGGGCACGCTGTCTTTGCTGATTATCTTGAACTCTCGAAAATGCCGCAGGTCTCCGAGGTGACGATCTTCTGCGGCTCCACAGTCGGCTCGGCGATTGGTTTTCTGTGGTACAACGCGCATCCAGCAGAGGTCTTTATGGGGGACGTGGGATCGTTGGCGCTCGGAGGAGCGATTGGGACGGTGGCCGTCATTATCAAGCAGGAGCTGCTACTGCCCTTCATCGGTGGCATTTTTGTCATTGAGGCGCTCTCGGTCATCCTGCAGGTGGGCTCGTACAAGCTGCGCAGGAAGCGCATCTTCAAGATGGCGCCTATCCACCATCACTTCGAACTGCTGGGCTGGAGTGAGTCCAAAGTGATCGTACGCTTTTGGATCGCCTCTCTGGTGTTTGCACTCTTTGCTCTCACCACTCTGAAGTTGCGGTAGGAGGCGGGAAAACGTGACACAATGGGCCGGGCGGAATCCGTAATGGACGTCAAAGGCAAGCGCGTGCTGGTGGTCGGGCTGGGCAAGTCTGGCGTGGCCAGTGCTCTCTTTCTCGAGAAGCACGGGGCGCATGTCGCGGTTTCGGATGCCAAGACGGAAGAGCAACTTCCTGAGGAGATTCCTCTGCTGCTCGATCATGGCATTAGCGTTGAAACCGGGCAGCACGGCGAACGAACGTTTCGCGATCAGGATCTCATCGTCATCAGTCCGGGCGTGCCTTTCGATGTCCCGCAATTGGTGCATGCGCGCGCGCTGGGCATTCCGGTGATCGGTGAAGTGGAGCTAGCGGCACGCTATCTAAAGGGCAAGATCGTGGCGATCACCGGCTCGAACGGCAAGACCACGACCACGGCGCTGGCAGGAAAAATCATTGCCGCTGGCGACAATAATGTGCTGGTCGGGGGCAACATTGGCACTCCCGCAATCAGCTTCGTCGAAAGCTCCACGGATGACACCTGGGTAGTGCTCGAGATCAGCAGCTTTCAATTGGAAACCATCGAGAGCTTCCATCCGAAGATTGCGGTCGTCCTTAACGTCACCCCGGACCACCTCGACCGGCACTACACATTCGGGAACTACGCCGCCGCGAAGGCCCGCATTTTCGAGAATCAAACAGCCGACGATTTTGCAGTATTGAATGAAGACAACGCGCCCAGCGTTGCTATGGCCGCGAAAACTAAGGCGCCGGTGTACTGGTTCAGCCGCCTGAAGCCGGTAGAGCGAGGAGCGTTCACATCCGGAGATCTCATTCTTTGGCGCGATGGGAAGGCCGAGCGCGAGATCATGCCAGTCAGCGAGATCTCACTGAAAGGCTCGCACAACGTTGAGAACGTGCTGGCAGGAGTCTGCGTGGGAATGTTAGCGGGGATCGAGCCTTTGCAAATCCGCCACGCGGTTAGCGAGTTCAAAGCGGTTGAGCATCGTCTGGAGTATGTAGCGACCGTTCGCGGAGTCGAATACTACAACGATTCGAAAGCGACGAATGTTGACGCCACGATAAAGGCGCTGGAGTCGTTTCAGGGTCGAATTCACCTCATACTTGGCGGCAAGGACAAGGGAAGCGATTACAGCCTTCTGAATTCGCTACTGAAAGAGCGGGTCAAGCGCGTATACACGATCGGGACGGCCGCTGCAAAGATCGAATCGCAGGTGCGCGGCGTGGAAGTCGCAAGCGCAGGGACCCTGCAGGCAGCGGTGAAGCGCGCCAGCGAATCGGCAACTTCGGGCGACGTGATACTGCTGGCGCCGGCCTGCGCGAGCTTCGATCAGTTTGTCAGCTACGAGCATCGCGGACGGGTCTTCAAAGAGCAGGTGCGTCAGTTGGCGTCGAGAGATCACCAACGTGAGCACGTCGAAAGCGGAACGCGCGGAGGTTGCAAGTAATGGCCAAGCGCGTCAGTGTTGATAAGTGGCTGTTTACCGTCACTCTTCTGCTCGTATTCATCGGACTGATAATGGTCTTCAGCGCCTCAGCGGTTATGGCGAAGGAGCGTTTTGGTTCGCCCTATGGCTTCCTGCTGCGGCAGATGGCATGGGCGGGGGCTGGCATTGTGGCCATGCTCGTCGTCATGAACACCGACTACAAGAAGTATCGCCAGCCGTCGGTTGTGTTCACATTTCTCGGCATCACCTGCCTATTGCTCATCGCAGTATTCCTGTTTCACGATTCCCATAACACGCACCGTTGGATCAAGTTTGGCGGTTTCTCCTTCCAGCCATCGGAGTTGGCAAAGCCCGCTCTCATCCTCTACCTGGCATATTTCCTAGAGGCACGCTGGCAACACATCACCGACTGGAAGCAAGTGCTGATGCCTGCCGCGGCGCCCACAGTTCTTCTCGCTTTGGTAATCGTGAAGGAGCCCGACCTGGGAACGGCTATCGCGTGTGTGGCCATCTCCGCCTCCGTATTGTTCGTCGCCGGAATGAACATGCGATATCTCGGGTATGCTTTGGCGGGGTCACTTTTGCCGCTTTACTTCCTGGTGGTCCGAGTGCCGTGGCGATGGGCGCGTGTTCAGGCCTTCCTCGATCCCTTCAAAGATCCGCAAGGCAAAGGCTTCCACGTCATCCAGTCGATGATCGCCGTCAGCACCGGAGGTCTGGCTGGGCTGGGTCTGATGGAGGGCAAGCAGAAACTTTTCTACCTGCCTGAACCGCATACAGACTTCATCTACGCGGTGACGGCTGAAGAACTGGGTTTGTGGGGATCGGTGCTCGTGGTTGCGCTGTTCGGTATCTTCCTTTATCGCGGCACCCGTATAGCACTGCGCACCGAAGACATGTTCGCGAAGTTTCTCGCCACCGGAATAACGGCCATGGTGGTGGTGCAGGCGCTGTTCAATATCAGCGTCGTGCTGGCTATGATGCCTGCCAAGGGTATCCCGCTACCGTTCATTTCTTACGGCGGGTCGTCATTATTCATTACTCTGGCCAGCGTCGGAGTGCTCCTCAATATCACGCAGCAGACGGACTAGCCATGCGCGTGATCTTGGCTGGAGGCGGTACCGGGGGGCACGTGATTCCGGCGCTTGCGATCGCGCAGGAGCTACGTTCTCGTTACGGAGCGGAGGTGCTTTTTGTCGGGACGCCGCGCGGCATCGAGACGCGACTGGTTCCAGCGGCCGGTTTCGAACTCAATCTGATCGAGGTTGGCGCCCTGAACCGGGTTGACCTCGCCACTCGCCTCCAAACGCTATTGGACCTGCCGCGTGCGATGATCGCGGCGGCCGAGCTTGTGCGCGAATTCCGTCCCGATGTGATGATCGGTGTTGGTGGCTACGCTTCTGGTCCGGCCATGCTTGCTGCAGGGATGATGAATGTTCCAACCATCGCTTTCGAACCTAATGTAATTCCAGGCGTTGCCAATCGACTGGTTGCTCCAATGGTAAGTGCGGCTGCGGTGCACTTCCAGGCAACTTGCCACTACTTTCGCAATTGCCATGTCACCGGAGTACCCGTGCGGCAGGAATTCTTCAAGGTGCCGGTACGCCCTAAAAATGCTCGCCCCACTTTGCTGGTCTTCGGCGGCAGCCAGGGAGCGCACGCGATCAATCAGGCCGTTCTAGAGTCCCTAACCAAACTAGTGGAATCCGTGCCCTCAATCCACATGATTCATCAGACAGGCGAAAGGGACTATGCAGAAGCGCAGGCGGTGTATTTACGCACCATGATTTCGGCCGAGGTCTCAGCGTTCATTGATGACATGCCGGAAACCTTCGCCCGAGCCGACTTGCTGCTTTGCCGCTCTGGAGCCAGCACCGTGGCCGAGATAACCGCGGCAGGGAAGCCAGCCATCTTCGTTCCCCTGCCAACCGCTGCCGACGACCACCAGACACGCAACGCTGCCGCGCTCGCCGAAGCCAACGCAGCCCGCCTATTGCCGCAATCAGAGCTTACCAGCGAGCGCTTGGTAACGGAAATTGCCACGATGTTGCGCGATCGGGGGCTGCTGGCCAAGATCTCAGAATCAACGCGGCGCTTTGCCCATCCCAATGCCGCATCGGAAATAGCCCGCTTGGCCGCCCGGGTGGCTGGCATCCCGGGCCAGCACGCGGTAGCCTAGAGATTCGTCTCTCCCATGTTTGCCAAGATTCAGCGCGTCCATTTTGTCGGCATCGGCGGTATCGGCATGAGTGGCATCGCAGAGGTGCTGCTCAATCTGGGCTACAAAGTTTCAGGCTCCGACCTGAAGCCCTCGCCCGTGACCAACCGGCTCGCCGAAATTGGAGCCGCAGTGTTTACGGGACATAACCCAGACAACATCGCCGGCGCTGACGTCGTGATCGTAAGCTCTGCCATTACGCGCGACAATGTCGAGGTCGTGGCCGCGCACGAGCGTCACATCCCGGTGATTCAGCGCGCGGAGATGCTTGCCGAATTGATGCGACTGAAGTACGGCATCGCCATTGGCGGCATGCACGGCAAGACCACAACCACCTCGATGGTGGCTGCGGTGCTTGCTGCGGGAGGCCTCGATCCGACGGTGGTCGTCGGCGGGCGAGTGGACGCGATGGGCTCCAACGCACGGCTGGGTAAGTCCCAATACCTCGTTGCCGAGGCGGACGAAAGTGATCGCTCGTTCCTCAAGCTGTCGCCGATTCTTGCAGTCGTGACCAACATTGATCGCGAGCACATGGATTGCTATCGCGACATGAAAGACGTGCAGGACACATTCTGCGAATTCATGGATCGCGTGCCGTTTTACGGAATGGTTGTCGCCTGCAACGATAACGACGAGTTGCGAAGGCTCTTGCCCGCGGTCCAGCGGCGGATTCTCACCTACGGAACGCGCGAAGGCTCCGACTTCCAAATTACGAATGTGTACTGCGCTCCGCGGAATGACAGTGCGGCCTTGAGCAGCTTTTGGGTTAGCTATCGAGGTGGCGATCTCGGCAAATTCCACTTGCGCGTTCCCGGCGAGCACAATGTCGAGAACGCCGCGGCAGCAATTGCAGTTGGGATCGGGTTGGATGTTCCAGTAGAGAGGATTCGCGAAGCGCTGGGGAACTTCACCGGAGTGGACCGCCGCTTCCAGCGGATCGGTACTGCCAATGGAATCACAGTGATCGACGATTATGGGCATCATCCCACGGAGATTCGCGCCACGCTGGCTGCGGCGCGGCAATGCGGCTTCGGTAAGATTCGTGTGATTTTTCAGCCGCATCGCTACACGCGAACGCAGTTGCTGCTGGAAGAATTCGCCACGGCATTCGGCGACGCAGATTCGGTGCTGGTGCTCGATATCTACCCTGCGAGCGAGCCAGCGATTCCTGGTATTACCGCCGAGTTGCTCGTATGTCGCATGGGCAAATCGGGTGGGGCAGAGGCACGCTACGTTCCATCTTTCGCCGAAGCTGTCACGCTTGCCGCTACTTCTGCCAAGCCTGGTGACATGATCCTCACGCTTGGTGCAGGGAACGTCTGGCAGCTCGGTCCGCGGGTGCTGGAGGAGTTGGAGAACCGCACAGCGAAGTGCGCCCTCTAATCACGCTGCATAGAGGGGAACCTGCGTGTCTTCAATATATTTCTCAAGGACCGGAGGGTTCGGTTGCGACAATGCGGGTTGCGATCCAGCGTCCATCGCGCCGCCCTGTGTATTTTTTTCCTGCATCCTCGGAACTGTGATACCATCCAATCAGTATCTCGCAAAGTTTGACTTGCGATTTTGAGTTTCACCCGCCGATATTTTTCCGCGTTTGCCACTCCAAGTCACCTGACACGCTTCTGCAAGAACACATTTAGGGTTAAAGGATAACAACGTGGAAAAAGGTACAGTGAAATGGTTCAACGACGCTAAGGGTTTTGGTTTCATCAGCCGGGAGAACGGAGACGACGTGTTCGTCCATCACTCCGCGATTCAGGCCGAGGGCTTCCGCAGCCTCCAGGAAGGCCAGGCCGTGCAGTTCAAAGTTGTCACCGGCCCCAAGGGCTTGCAAGCCGAAAACGTCCAATTGGCGTAAGTCTTAGCCAACTGTGAGGCCCCGGGATCGAATCTTGGGGCTTCTTTCCGACATCCAATAACGGGAGGTCACTCTATGGCTGGCTCACGAACAACATTTACCAAACGCGCCAAAGAACGCGCCCGCCAAGAGCGGCAAGCCGAAAAGGCCCAGAAGAAAACTTTCCGCAAGGAAGAAAAGCAAACGCGCCAACCGGGATCCTCTGCCGGCGAGCCAGTCATCGCCTTGGACGAAGACGGTCAGCCGCTGCCGCTGGACTTTCACGATTTCTAGAGCCGTTGACGAGTTAAGAAGCTTGGGTGACGCACCCGGCTGTTAACTACTCAACAAACTCCGTCCACATTCGCTGCATTTCCATTTCGGAACGGGATGATGACGGCGTAGTTACCCCCCTCCCCTCCCCTCGTTCTTTAGAATCATCAGATTACGAAACTTTTCCCGGCAAATTATTGAGTCCCAGAGGTTTATACGTAAATTCTTGAGCCGCTGTGACTTAGCGGCACTCTCTCCCCCTGCGACGCTGTCATCCCGAGCGAAGGCGGCCTGCTTTTGGACGCCGGAGTCGAGGGACCTGCTTTCGTTTTTGCCTCGGCAATCGACTACTGGCAACGCTTCCGCCCCTCCTCGGGCGGTAAAGACACTAAGCCTAACGCCGCCAGTGTAGCGCTGGGCTCGTCAAAGTCAAGTTACGAAGGTACAGGCAGGGTAACTGTATTTTCGTCACATTTGGGCGGAAGGTAACCTGCAACCGCCCGAGGCTCACCGGATGGGCGGGACTTCGTCGAGGTGGAGGTACTTCTGGCATTCTTCGAGCGTCAGGTTGCGGGTGACGCGGCTGCGGGCCAGCTCCATCAACAGGTCGATGTCCATGGCATAGACCTGGATGATTCCGTCGTTTCCAGCGGAAAGAAGGACTTTGCCATCCGGGCTCCAGGCGACGCTCCGCACGGCATCCCTGTGGGCAACGAGAGTGATGAGTTCGCGCCCGCTTTCCATGTCCCAGATTCTGACAGTCTGGTCCTCGCTTGCCGAAGCCAACCTTTTCCCATTCGGCGTCACCGCCACCCCAAGGACGTAACTCGTGTGGCCATTCAGGGTGCGCAACTCGCGCCCGCTGCCCAGCTCCCACATCTTTAGCTCGCAATCCCCAGCCGAGACCGCCAGATGGCCGTCCGGCGTTACCGTCACGGCATAGACGTAACTTGTGTGGCCACTCAGCGTGCGCAGCTCGCGCCCGCTTGCCAGCTCCCACACCTTCAGCGTCTGGTCACACGAAGCCGAGACGGCCAGATGGCCATCCGGCGTCACCGCCACCGCCCCGACAATACCGGTGTGGCCGGTCAGGGTGCGCAGCTCACGCCCACTGGCCAGATCCCACACCTTCAGCGTCTTATCATAAGACGCCGAGACCGCCAGTCGGCCTTCCTGAGTCACCGCCACCGCGGAGACCCCACCGGTATGGCCGCGCAGAGTGAGCAACTCGCGCCCGCTGCCCACATCCCAGACTTTCAGCGTACAGTCCATCACCTTCAGCGTATTGTCCGTAGTAAGTACGGGACTACTGGAAGCCGAGACCACCAGCTTCCCGTCTGGCGTAACCGCCACCGCGGTGACCTCATTCGAGTGGCCGCTGAGGGTGCGCAGTTCGCGCCCGCCGCCCAACTCCCACACCTTCAGCGTCTTATCATAAGACGCCGAGACCGCCAGTCGGCCTTCCTGCGTCACCGCCACTACAGTGACTTCTTGTGAATGGCCGCACAAGGTGCGCAGCTCGCGCCCGCTGCCCAGATCCCACACCCTCATCTCGCCATACGCAGCAGAGACCGCCAGCTTGCCGTCCGGCGTCACCGCCACCGCATACACGTAACCAGTGTGGCCACTCAAGGTGCGCAGCTCGCGCCCGCTACCCAGATCCCACACCTTCAGCGTCTTGTCCCAGGAAGCCGACACCACCAGCTGGCCGTCCGGTGTCACCGCTACCGCACTGACAACCCACGAGTGGCCGCTAAGGGTGCGCTGCTCGCGCCCGCTACCCAGATCCCAGACCTTCAGTGTCCTGTCCCGGGAAGCCGACACCACCTGCTGGCCGTCCGGCGTCACCGCTACCGCATCGACAGAATCCGTGTGCCCGCGCAGGGTGCGCAGCTCAAGCGTCCGCTGTCTAGCTCCCACACCTTCAGCGTCTTGTCCCAGGAAGCCGACACCACCTGCTGGCCGTCCGGTGTCACCGCTACCGCACTGACAACCCACGAGTGGCCGCTAAGGGTGCGCTGCTCGCGCCCGCTGCCCAGTTTCCATACCTTCAATGTCTGGTCCCACGAAGCCGACACCGCTAGCTTGCCGTCCGGCGTCACCGCCACGGCGTCGACATTATTCGAGTGGCCGAACATCGTCACGCGAACCTGTGACCTCAATAGCGCTCGGTGCAGCGCGTCTTCCGCTTCGGGAATGACAGTTTGGTCCGCAGAACGCGTGGCATCCACAGCATGCATGGCAAGCAGGATGCTGCGCTCCGGGTCTTCGTCCAGGCTGATGGTGGAAAACGCCACCCGCTCGCGCGCACTAGCGATCCGCGCTTGCCGTTCCTTCTCTGCGTTCAAACCTTTGAGACGCTGGATTTCTCCCGCTTCCCATTCCTCGCTGGCCCGGATGAACTGCTCCTGAAGCTTCGTCGGTTTGCGGCCTTCTATTGCGGTCGCCTGCTCCAACCATCGCACGGCCTCTTTCAGTTCCATCCCATGCAGCAGGAAGCCTTGATCACGATCCTTGGATTCCCACTCTGCGGCCCGTTCCCGAAACCGAGTGTGCTGACGTTCCCAGTCCCGATCGGTGTCGAGGGCTGCAATTAACCGCTTGAAAGTCTCTTCGAAGCCCAGATTCGGGTATTCAATCCATTGAATCCCCGCAAGTACTGGAAGTAGGTTCTCGCGCTCAACCGGGTGATAGAGGATGGTGATAAGCCGCTTGTTATTGGCGACGGCATGTTTGACCTCTTCCCCGCACATCCATGACTTGAGGGAATCGGGGCTGATGATGAAGACGAAGTTGTCAGCCTGTTCGATACCAGCGAAGATCTCGGCCCGCCACTCTGCCGTGTCAGGAATGCTGCGCCAGTCAATCCATGTTTCGCGGTTTACCTTCTTAAGCGCAGCATTGAGGTCGCGGACGAATCCCTGGTCTGTCCGCGCATACGAGATGAAGACCTCGGCCATGGCCTCTCCGGAGATCGAAGAACAATCAAGCGAATCTTAGCATTCGGGGAATTATCCGTCAGATATGGTTTGCGTCTGCGGAGGTCTTCTAGTTGCGCACTGCTGTAATCGGCATCACACGCGGTTGGCTCAGGCTATCATCTTGAGGGGTGCCCATTCCAAGCCGGTTTTGCCGGGGTGGGGTTTTGTTTCTATGTCGCAGCGCTGGTGCGGGAAGATTATGGTACTATCCCACCCTTCGGCTGCGCTCAGGGCAGGCTGCAAGCAAAAGAGGTTGGGTGGGGCACGTGGCCGACAATCTCCAGGTCCGTCGGAGCTTTCTCTCCGAAGTCGCGCCGGATGACCGCGGCAAATTGTTTGAGGGTCTTAAATACTCTGAAGTCCAGCTCGGGGAAAAAGTTGCCGGAAAAGACAATGCGGCCGTGAGAGTTGATGACGAAAGGCTTCAGGAACATTTGGTTACATCTTCCTTTTCCTTTTTGCGGTTCCAACCAAGCCCGCTCAGTCGCCAAAAGGGTGATCTGCTGCCAATCAACATCACACGCGACAGTGGAGAATTGCCCTGCCGGTCACCATTTCGCTTGAACGAGGTACCAAGCCGCCTCGCCTCGAAAACGTATCGAAAGCTTATTTTTGCGAGACGAACATGAGACTGTGACCAGTGCCGTTTCGACCTGTGACCCACATCACCGACCAATCGTACACTTGATTGCAGCACTACGTTAAGCGTAGCTCGCAGCCTTGGTCGTGCCCTGGAAGCTGGGATCGAGCACCGAGTGGGAGCCTTCCACAACAGGCCGACATGATCAAAATCATTTCAGCAGCGTCCCGGCGGGCAATCCCTGCATCCAATGCCTGCCGATTTTGACGGCCCGGAAGGAAACCTCGTATGAATACTGTCGTTCTTGCGGTAGGCATGGGAACTGTTGCTGGACTGCGTGCGCTGACGGCTCCTGCTCTGGTGAGTTGGGCCGCCCACCTGGGATGGCTGCACCTGGAAGGCACTCCGTTGGCCTTTATGGGATCCATAATCACGGTGGTGATCTTCACACTACTGGCGATTGTCGAGTACGTGACAGACCAGTTGCCCTCGACTCCGGCGCGAACGGTCCCAATGCAGCTCATCGCGCGTCTTATCATGGGAGCGCTGTCTGGCGCCTGTATTTGCGTCTCGGCCGGCCAGTCGTTGGTGGTGGGAGCGGTGTTGGGCGCTATCGGCGCTGTGATCGGCACCTACGGGGGTTACCATGTTCGCAAGGCGCTGGTGAACGGCCTCAAGGTGAAGGACATTCTCATCGCCATACCCGAAGACCTGGTCGCGATCGGACTGGCCTACGTTATCGTGTCTCCACGATAAGTGAATTCATCAAAATTTCTGCAAGTTCGGGCCCATAGAAAAACTGAATCCAAGCACGCACCCGCGCCGAAAGGGCCCGGAAGGAAAAGGCTCGCACCATGAAATATGACGCAATCATCATCGGAACCGGACAGGCCGGAACTCCCCTGTCGTATGCCCTTGCCGACCACGGATGGACAGTTGCCGTCGTCGAGAAGGCCAACCTGGGTGGCACCTGCATCAACACCGGTTGCACTCCGACCAAGACCATGGTCCATCGCGCCCTGGTGGCTCACTATGCGCGCAACGCCGCGCGCTGGGGTGTTGTAACGCATGACGTCAGCGCAGACTTGGCGAAGATCGTCGCCCAGAAAAATCAGCTTGTCCAAAGCCGCCGCGACCGTCAGCAGGCCGGCTTCGATCATCGCTCCAACCTGCGTCTGCTTCGCGGCGTTGCCCAGTTCACCGGACTAAAGCAGATTAAAGTTGGCGATGAACTCCTCGAGAGCGCGCGGATCTTCATCAACACAGGCGGCCGCGCCCTAATTCCACCCATTCCCGGCCTGGACACGGTCCGCTATCTCACCAACGAAACCGTCATGGAGCTGACAGAGGTGCCCGAGCACCTGCTGGTTCTGGGCGGCGGCTACATCGGACTCGAATTCGGGCAGATGTTTTCCCGCTTCGGCAGCCGTGTGACCGTGGTCCAGAGCAACGTCCAAATCTGCCCACAAGAAGACCCGGAGGTCGCGGCGGAACTGCAGCGAGCGCTCGAAGCGGAGGGCATTCGGTTTCTGCTCAATGCGCACACCACACACGTCGAAGAAAAGGACGGCGCGATCACGCTGACCATCGAGCAACCGAACGGTACATCCACCGTGACCGGCTCGCAACTTCTGGTGGCCACCGGACGGCGTCCCAACACCGACGGCCTGGGACTCGACAAAGCCGGAGTTGCCACCAACCAAGACGGCTCGGTCAAGGTCAACAGCAAGCTCGAAACCAATGTTCCCGGCATCTGGGCCCTCGGAGACGTGAAAGGCGGGCCTGCCTTCACTCACATTTCCTACAACGACTTCCAGATTGTTTACGCAAACCTGATTGAAGGCAAGAATCTAACCATCGACAAGCGCATTGTTCCCTACTGCGTTTTCACCGATCCACAGTTGGGCAGCGCCGGCATGACCGAGAAGGAAGCCCGCGCCAAGGGGTACAAGCTGAAGATTGGCAAGGTGCCGATGTCGACCGTGGCGCGGGCCTACGAACGTGACGAGACCGCGGGGTTAATGAAGATCGTGGTCGATGCTAGCAACGATCGCATTCTAGGGGCGACGATTCTCTCCGGCGATGGGGGCGAGACCGTCCAAGTGCTTTATACCTTGATGCTCGCCGATCTTCCCTACACCCTGCTGAAGGGAGCGGTATATATCCATCCGACGTGGGCGGAAGGACTGTTCTTCCTGTTGGACGACGTGAAGCCGGTTGAGTCATGAATTTGCAAGTGTCATCCTGAGCAACGCGCGCAGCGAGGAGTCGAAGGACCCCTATCCCCACCACGAACCTCGACTCAACTATAGGGTGCTTCGACTCGCGTTCACTAACCCCGGCGAACGCTCGCTCTGCAGCGATACGTTACGTCTTCGCTACCAGCGCCGCATGAATGGTCCTCAGCAGGGCGGCCCGCGTGAAGGGCTTTTCCAGGAGAGGGATTCCGTCATTCAGTCCGTGGCCCTCGGCGAGTAGTTCGCCAGTGTACCCCGACATATAAGCCACTTTCATTTCCGGATGCGACTCCAGGACGCGTAGCGCCAGGTCGGGCCCGCTCATGCCCCGCATAACGACGTCGGTCAGCACCAAATCGACGCTCCGCTTTCCGTCAAGCTTCTCCAGCGCCGACGCTCCATCCTCTGCCTCGATGACGGCGTAGCCATGGTCTTCCAGCATCTGCTTAGCCAGATTGCGCATGAGTTCGTTATCTTCCACCAGCAGAATCGTCGTTCCCTCATGTTTTGGCAGAACATCTTCCGCCACGGCTTCCTGCGCCAATCCAAGCTTATGGTCCGCCGACGGCAGATAAATCTTGAACGTGGTTCCGTGCCCGGGTTCGCTATAAACAAAGATCTGACCGCCGCTCTGCTGCACAATGCCGTACACCATAGCGAGCCCAAGGCCGGTGCCCTTGTCCATTTCCTTCGTAGTATAGAAAGGCTCGAAGATGCGTGACACCGTGACCTGGTCCATGCCGCACCCGCTGTCGCTAATGGCCAGCATGACGTAGCTGCCAGCCTTCGTGGGCGGATGTTGCTGCGCAAAGGCCTCATCGAATTCCACGGCAGCCGTCTCCACAATCAACCTGCCGCCGTTCGGCATGGCGTCGCGGGCATTAACCGCGAGGTTCACCACCACCTGGTCGAGGTGGCCGGGATCCATCTCCACAATTGCCGCCACGGACCGCGAGAGCAGCGAAATCTCGACATCGTCGCCCATCATAGGCCGCAGCAGCTTGCTGAGGTCCTTCAAGCGCTCGTTGATGTCCAGCACTTGTGGCTGCGCCGTCTGCCGGCGGCTGAAGGTGAGCAACTGGCGAGTCAGGGTCGCGCCCCGTTTGGCCGCTTCCTGGACATTGTCAATGTATTCCGGCGGTACAGTCGCGCCATCAATGCGGCCGCGAAGCAGTTCGCTGCAAGCCATGATGATGCCGAGGATGTTGTTAAAGTCGTGGGCGATTCCTCCCGCCAGCCGTCCAACGGCTTCCATCTTCTGGGCCTGGCGTAGCTGGTCTTCCGCCCGCTTCTGCGCCGTGATGTCGCGGGCAATGGTCGAGGCGCCGATGATGTTGCCGTCCGTGTCGCGGATGGGCGAGACCGAGATCGAAACATTCAGACGCCGTCCGTCTTTGGTGATGCGGACCGATTCGGAATATTCGACGCGCTCTCCACTCTGGATCCTCTCCAGAATTTGCGCAATCTCATCCCTGCGTTCCTTGGGCGCAAGCATCGCAATGGACCTGCCAATCGCCTCTTCGGCCTTGTAGCCGTAGATGTGCTCGGCTCCTTTGTTCCAGTGGGTGATAATGCCGTCAAGATTTTTGCCGATGATCGCGTCCTGCGAGGAATCGACGATCAACGCCAGCCTGCTTTGGTATTGCCAGAGCTGGCGGTCCTTTCTCTCCTCCAGCTCTTTGTGGACGCGGCGCAGCTCCTCTTCAATGCGCTTACGGTCGCTGATGTCGCGGATTGCGCTCAACACCAGCAGGCCGTTGCTGGTGGGCACGGGACTGAGGCTAATCTCCACCGGAAACTCGGAGCCATCGCGCCGTCTCCCGTAAAGGTCGAGCCCAGCTCCCATGCGCCGAATCTTGGGCTGTTCGGTGAAATGTTTTCGATGATGCTGGTGCTGCGGGCGCTGGCGGTCTGGCACCAGGACTTCGACCGGCTGGCCGATCAGCTCGTCCCGGGTGTAGCCAAACAGCTCTTCGATCTGCGCATTGACCTGAAGAACAATTCCATCTTGGTCGACGACCAGGGTGGCGTCGGGCACCGCCTCCAGGACGCTGGGAGACAGCGCTGCCTCCCCGGCAAGCCTCAGAGGCTCGTGGACATTATCGTGCTCATCGGTACAAGGAAGCGGATTCATATCGCGCCCCACATAGAAGCCAGTCGATGGTGCTAACTATACGACCGAAGTCGCGCGCCGCAAAATGGAAGGTAGGTTGTTTACGTCCGAACGTGCCGCCAGCAAATAGAAGGTAGCTCATTTTCGGATGCCGTATCGAAGGGCAAGCCCGGAGGGCGAAACAAAATTAGCCCAGGGCGTAAGCCCTGGGTATGCGTCTTATAAAAAGCCAGAGTGCCGGAGGCACGACAGAAAAATGGTAGTCCCGGTACGGAATTTTGTGCCATCCCTGAAGGGACTCAGTTTTTCTAACCATGCTCACCCAGGGCTTACGCCCTGGGCTAATTTTGTTTCGCCCTCCGGGCTCGAACCTCACACCTGTAGGCGAAAAATCTTACGCCACCGTCTCACGCCGGCCATATTTCAAGCTTGAACTGGCAATGACTCCTGATCATTTCGAAATCGGGACGATTGGAGGTGATCAGGCGGGCGCCATGAGATCGGGCCGTGAGCGCGATGAGCAGATCGAAATGCAAGTCGCGAACTTTCTCCCCGAACAAGAGCCTCCCCGGGTGCTTTCTCATCAAGTTCTTGAATCGTTTCAGCGCCACAATTTCCCTGAGCGCCACATGGACCGCCTCAGTCCGGGACTTCACCCCCAGAACCTTCGCCGCCTCGTCTGCCAGATTCGTGTCCAGCCTGATTGATGTCATTGTCACAGCCATGAGCTGCACGAACGGGGGTGAGGAGATTCGCTTATCACCTTTTCCTCCCTCGGGCCGCTGTGCTCCAACGTAGGCACAAACTCTTACAAATGGCGACTTCTTTTCTGCTTTACCCGCGGCCTTCTGCGGCGATAAGATTGGGCAATCGTCACGCGGGGTGATGTATGCAAAAGCTCTGCATCGCGCTGCTCATTTTCACAACGTTGCTCGCTCCAGCCCAGCAGCCCACTTCCAGCAACCCAGCGTCTTCAGGCAAGCTTTCGATTCCGGCACAATTGTCCAATACGGTGCGCGCGGACAAAGCGCGCGTCGGCGATCCCGTGGAATTCAGGACGCTGGAAGCCGTGCTGGTGAGCAAGGACGTCGTGATGCCTGCGAACACCTCGCTTCGCGGCCGCGTCTTGGGCGCCAGTCCTAAGCAGGATGGCAAGAATTCCTGGCTGGCGCTGGTAGTGGAACGCGCCGACTGGAGGCAGCACAGCCTGCCGCTGCACGCCTTCGTTGTCGCACAGATCACGGTATCGCCGAAGAACAACGAGCGCGCCGCAGACCCGGGGATCGCAGGAAATACCACGCCGAATCCAAGACGAACTGGGCGCCAGAACGCTGCTGCGGCGGCGCACTCGGATCCGAGCCTTTCGTCTATCATCAAGTCGCCACAAGACGCGAACGAAACCGGTCAGGATGAATCAGTGCCGAAGTATCCGACGCTGAAGAACATCGGCATCCTGCGCGACAAGGACGGCACAACGTATCTGCTCTCATCCAAATCGAATGTAAAACTTCCGGCGGGCGTGCTGCTCATGCTGAAAAATGAACCCATCGGAGGCTCAGAAACCGCGAACGTCAAAACCGCAACCAGCGCGTCCAGCACGGGACCACAGAACTAGGGCTTTCTTCGGCGCGGCGGGCTTCGCCCTCGCTGTTCGGTCTCCACCTTTCACCTTTCGTTCGTCGCACCGTTTGCTCCCATATCATCGCTGTCATCCTGACCGAGGAGCCTCGTGATTTTTCTCTGAATCAACGTTCCCGTGCGTTCAGCTTTTTGTACACCTCGCGCTCCCCGCTTGACTTACCCCTTAGAAAAGTTTTTTCCAGTTCACCTTGATCTGGGGTTGCGATCTGGTTCCCGAAACGCTGACTGGCAAGTACGTCCCCGCTCCATGTCTCTTGAAAATGGGATCGAACGGCACCAGCACCACCCGTTTCGCACCGGTCATGGTTTGCGAGACACTGGCCTCAAGGCGCACATCGCCGACGAAATTGAGCTTCTCGCTGGCGAGTCCGTATGAACCCTTCATCTGCGCGGTAACGCCGGGGACGGAGAACTGAAGCTTGCTGAAGCTCATACTGGCTTTCTCCAGCTGGAAATCTCCCATGAACTCGGCGGGCACGTCCCGGATGGTGAGATCGTCCGGTCTTTCCTGTCCACGTCGGCTTAGTTCGGTGATGGCTTTCTCCACATTGTCTTTAGCAAACTTCGCCTCAGAGACATTGAACCGTCCATTCAAAAGCATCTTCTGCAGCACTGGCTCATTGCCGGGAGGAAGAGTTAGCTGAGCCTGAAGTTTGAGCCATCCAGTCCGTATTGGCGGCTCCGACTTTGACGCAAGGGCAAGGACGTCTTGCACGCGGGCATCCTGCAGGTCGACGTCCATGGCAATCGTTTTACCCTTTTGACCTGCTTTGCTCGCGACCTCACCTTTAACGACGACCACATGCGACTTGAGGAAATGGGCGTTCACCGGTTGTAGATAGGTATTGCCGTTGGTGCCGTCCACGATGGCGTGGAACTTCGTGGTGAGGTTCACAGCCTGTCCGCCGCGGTCCAACTGGAAGTCGGGGACCTCGGCGGCACCATCCACCACAATCTTGTACAGTGCCCCGGCGTAGTTTCCGGTTGACGACAAGATTCCAGAGATACCGTTGAAGACCGAAAGATCGGCGTGCCGAAAGTCGTAATGGCCGTCCACGGCTGTATCCGAGGGTTCATCGAAAATCCACGGCCCGAAGTGACCGGTGGTTTCGATTACGCCAGGCGGCGTTGGATTGGTCAGCTCAGCCCGGAACTCTGTCGCCTGGTCGACGCCGTCGCCGCGCAACCTGAGCTTGTGGATGTCCCACTCCATGGGTTCCTTGGCCGGGTCTTTGCGTAGGACAATGAGTTTAGTTTCGTCGGCCTCCACCTTGTCGATGACGAAATTTGCGAAATGCCTGTGGTGTTTGGGCTCGTCGGGCGCGCCGGCTGTGCGTTCGCGTTTGGGAGTAACCTGAATTTCGAGTCCATCGAGCTTGACCCAGGTGATGTGCACGGGGCTGCGCAGCAATTGCAACAGACCGGTTTGCGCGGTGAGATGATTGACCGTTATCAGAGGAGGGAGGTTCGGGCCACTGCGGTTCGGCAGTACAAGATTGTCCGCTCTCGCGCGAAAAGAGGGGACCATCGTTACCCGCAGGTTCTGGAGCTGGACGTCGCTGTGATAGTGCTCCCCCAAGGCCTGCAGCACGCGCTTTTGCAGCCAGCCCTCGAGTAGCGAGCGTACGGTCAGGAGACAGACAAAACCACTGGCTCCCACAGCCAGGACCGCCAGCAGTGACCACAGCATGAACCGACGTTTGGGCTGGCGAGTGGGCATTAACGACTATGGAGTTGCATGCAGGCTTTGAATCTCTTGCTAAGATCAAGCTCCATCTTAGCCAATTGACAATCCTACTTCTGTTCAGATTTTGCCTCTTTCTTTTCCGAAGCGGTGTAAATCCTCCATTCGAATTCTTACTGAGAACAAGAGATCGTCATCTTCGCCAGCATGCAATCGCGCTCTGCCTTCTGAAACACATAATTGTCTAATCACCCGTACCCGTCGGCGCGAGGTCCTCGGAAGGGAATGCGCACGGACTCTACTGCCGAATTCCTGTGCTTTTTCGGAATAACAGAGTCCGGGTCTCTCCCCGCTGGCCAGGGCGATTATGAGGCCGCACAGAAGCCAATTCCCACCCCATCCCCTGGCGGCCTGTCCCCTTGAGCGATTCCTTAAGAATCCCGTAAGGCGGGGCCGCCAGACAACCCGCACTCTTTCCACAGCTTTTCCCAATTCCAGAGCCCGTACGCCACCTCGTTCGGCAATGGGAATCCGAGCTGATGCGCGAGCATACACACCTGCCCGCGATGGTGGGCTTCGTGAGAAAGCATGTAGCACAGCATTTCCAGGCCAACCGGCCAAGGCCGAGCCCAGCCGTCTCTGTGAAACTTCTCGACTCGGCCACCAGCGCCGAGCGCTTCAGCTAGCATCTCCGCGCAGCGAGCGGCGCTCCCGGCCAATCCCGCGCGGGCCTGCTGCGGCGTGCAGTGCGCGCGGTTGAGCTGTGATGGAACCTTCAGGTGCGGAGCTGTAAGCCTCACCCACTTGCAGCGGACATTGTGCATGTGCGTGAAGATCGCCGCAATGGTGCGGACCTTGCCGGGCGGTTTGGCTCTCCAAGCGGCAGGGTCAAGATGCTCGATAAGAATCTGGTTCAGGCGATCATTGGCGGCAAAGATCTGGATTGCGGCTCGGCCGAGTTGAGTGTGAACCTTGGGTTGACGCGTGGTCACGGCTCCCTACTTCCCGACCTATCATACTTCCGGGCCGTCGGCCATCCGCAAGTAATCCACTTCATCCGTCACGCGGAACCGCCCGGAGACTAGCGTCTTGGCTTTTTCACGCGGCCGACTGGCGACGAATCTGCCGTTGTTGCCTCGCCGCCTCCAGCTTCCGATCCCTTTCGGCGTCTCCGCAGCCTCCCGTCGACGAAATACCTCCCCTGCCCGGTTTTACGTAGAATCAAAGACTTAGGTAGCATTTATGTCGCAAGATATTACATCTAAATGAGTTATATGTAAAATATTGATTCCTATTGGCTTAGCGGCGAGAAATGGGCAGAAAAGCGCCAATATTCGAGCTCACAAGGTGCCATGGTACCATGCTAACAAGCTAGCAACTGGTCGTACACCCACCTTCCGTCTGCCAACTGGCAACTGGCTCCTGGTAACTGGTTTCCCGGCCCCGCACACTCGGTGCGGCCGCCGTCACGCTTGCCGGTGATACGGCATCTGCCCCGCCCTAGCCAAAACCGGGCTATTTTAGAACGGGGCACCCGATGTTTGTCAGGAAGTGCTGGGGTGGGCCACCCGCCGTTCGCCGTGCCGGTGAGGTCGGCCCATACCGCGTGGCAGTGGTCGGCGCCGCACTCCTCCTCCAGCCGCCGGGCTTCGGCCAGCGCTCGAACGTAATTGAAACCACACGCGCGCCGGCACGGACGAACAGCCGCACCGTCGCGGCGCCGATGCCGCGCGAGCCTCCGGTGACGAGGGCAACTTTTCCGTCGAGGGACAACGTGGGATGGTAGGACATGGCTTCCAGAAAGCTACCATATCCGAAAGTAGTGGTCAGTTCATGCGATGCCCGTTATGCGTCCAGTGACGCCAGTCCAGCGTCTTGCCAACTTCCCACGAAGGAGTTTCTGGACAACTCCCGAACAGCCAACAAACCGGGAGTTACCGCGTCTGCTCGACCGACAACTTCGAGTTCCCACTCCTTCCGGCATACACTCTTGTCCAGGGCCGAGTGAGTGGTTCTGACCCGCTGTACAAAGTCAAACTTGAACGTATAATATGGCTCGCTCGCTCCCGCCTCTGAAGGAGGGCTTTCCGATGAAAGATTCCCTGCGTGTTTCATTTGTGACTTGCCTGTTGGCTATGGCTGTTCTGGCGCAAGCGCCATCAATCCCTGCTCCGCCAGCTGCACCCAAACGTCCCGTAACCGATGAATATCACGGCGTCAAGGTGACGGATGACTATCGCTGGCTGGAAAACTGGGATGATCCGGAGGTCAAGCAGTGGAGCACTGCGCAGAATGCACGAGCCCGGGCGTACCTCGATAGCTTGCCCTCACGTCCGGCCATAAAGCAGCGACTGCGAGACCTGATCGCGGCCTCATCCGGATATCACGATCTGGAATACCGCGGCGGGACTCTGTTCGCGATAAAGATGGTGACATCGAAGCAACAACCTTTCCTGGTAGCGCTACGATCCGCGAATGACTTAGCCAGCGAGAAAGTCATTGTCGACCCGAATGCAATGGCAGGAAAAGAGTCGGTGGCGATCGATTTTTACAGACCCTCTCTGGACGGCAAGCTGGTTGCCGTATCGCTCTCGAAAAACGGATCGGAGGATGGGACAGCTCACGTCTTTGAAGTTGCGACCGGCAAGGAATTGCCTGATGCAGTAGCTCGCGTCAACTTCGGAACGGCTGGTGGGAGCATTGACTGGAGCAATGACGGATCAGGCTTCTACTACACGCGTTACCCCCAAGGCAGCGAGCGTCCGCCGGAAGACGCCAACTTTTACCAACAGGTATACTTCCACAAACTCGGGACCGACAGCAGCCAGGATACATATGTCATCGGCAAGGAGTTCCCGCGGATTGCCGAAATTCAGTTGCGAACCAGCGATGATGGCCAGTGGCTTCTCGCCTCTGTTGCGAATGGCGACGGCGGTGACTACGCCCATTACCTCATGAATGCGTCGCGAAAGTGGACGCAGGTGACGCACTTCGACGACCGGGTGGTTTCGGTCAAACTAGGGACTGTGGGCGACCCGGCTCTTTACATGCTCTCCCGCAAAGATGCGCCACGGGGCAAGGTTTTTCGTCTTCCGCTAGCTGATCCGATTCTTGGAAAAGTTCAGATCGTAGTCCCTCAGAGTTCCCAAAGCGGCCCAGACGGCAACGCTTCGATCAAGGCTGTGGTTCCGACGCAGACTCACCTGTATGTGCAGGAGTTGATTGGCGGCCCTTACCGGGTGCGGGTCTTCGACCACCAAGGCCAAGAAACAGGCGCACTGCCTTTACCTTCGATCTCGAGTGCGTATCAGATCCTGCATACTGACGGTGACAATGTACTGTACGAGGTATCCACCTATCTAACGCCGCGAGCCTGGTACGGCTTCGACTCCGCCGCCGGCAAGTCGGAACGGACCGCCATGTTCGAAACCACATCGATCAACTTTGACGACGCGGAAGTGGTGCGCGAGTTCGCCACTTCGAAAGACGGAACCCGCGTACCCATCAACATAATACGGCGGAAGGGGACGAAGCTGGATGGCACAAATCCCACCCGGCTGAGCGGCTACGGCGGCTACGGCGTCACCATGAGCCCCTACTTCCTAGGTGCCCCAGGGCGGATGTGGCTGGACCAAGGTGTCGTCTATGTGGTCGCCAATCTACGGGGTGGCGGAGAGTACGGCGAAGAGTGGCATCGCGCCGGCAATCTGACTCACAAACAAAACGTGTTTGACGATTTCATCGGCGCAGCGGAATACCTGATCAGCAGCAAGTACACCTCTCCTGCCCATCTTGCGATCATCGGCGGCAGTAATGGCGGCCTGCTGATGGGTGCCGTGCTGACGCAGCGTCCCGATCTGTTCCGGGCCGTAGTTTCCGAGGTTGGCATCTATGACATGCTGCGGGTCGAACTTGATCCAAATGGCGCATTCAACACTACCGAGTTCGGTACCGTGAAGGCCCCGGACCAATTCAAAGCACTGTTTGCCTACTCACCTTACCATCACGTAAAGGATGGAACCGGGTATCCAGCCGTTCTCTTTATGACTGGAGAAAATGACCACCGCGTCAATCCGCTCAATTCCCGCAAAATGACGGCAAGGCTGCAAGCGGCGAATACTTCCAGTCGTCCTATCCTGCTGCGCACCACATCGAGCGCAGGGCATGGCATAGGGACGGCGCTGAATGAAGGAATCGAGCAGGAGGCGGATATATTCAGTTTCTTCTTCGATCAATTGGGAATCATGTACACAGCGCCGAAAAGGCAGGATTGACAGGAAATCCGAAGACGCTATGCGCAAGATGCAGTCTGCGCAGATCACCCGCGTATCGAGAACTTGTTCACGCGGGGGAATACCAAGTGCATTCGCAACGACTCTACCGGTTGCTGGCTTACTGACGATGCGTCAGGAGACTGTAACCATCGCCGTTCGCAGGTGAAAGGAAAGCAGATCATTCATAACGCAGCGCGATCAACGGACTGATCTGCGTTGCGCGGCGCGCGGGCACCAGGCAAGCTGCCAGGCCAACCACAAGCAACACGAAGATCACGCCGAAGAAGGTTACCGGATCGTTGGGAGATACACCCCAGAACTGACTGGCGACGAGCCGGGTGAGTCCCACGCTGGCAATCACGCCCAGGACGATCCCCAGCCCAATCAATCGCAGCCCCTTGCCCAGCACCATGTTGAGGACGTTGCGGGCCGGCGAACCGAGGGCCATGCGGATTCCGATCTCGTGGGTCTGCAGCGAAACTGAGTAGGCCATCACGCTGAACACCCCGATCGCCACCAGCACCAGACCGACGGTGGCAAAGATGCTGAGGAGTACCAGCCCGAACTGCGGACCCGCGTAGGAGAACTGTTGCAGGTAGCCTTCCAGCGTCCCCGTCAAGGTCAGAGCGACATTGCGGTCCACCGACCAGATTTCGCGGCGCACGCTCATCAGCATGGAAAGCGGCTCAACCGCAGTCCTGATCAGGATTCCACGCTCCATGGCACCCGTGACGGTGTACGGGATGTATGCCTCAGGAGCAACCGCTTGCTGAAGCCCGCGGTTCTTGGCATCGGCGACGATGCCGATGATTTCGAAGTACTGGTCCTTGGTAGACTGCGGCAGACGATCGAGCAGTTCGAACTTGATCTTTTGCCCGATGGGATCGTCTTTGCCGAAGTAGGTTCGGGCAAGCGTCTCGTTGACCACAGCCACAGGACGTGCGGAATCGACGTCGGTCTCCGACAGCAGCCGCCCGCGCAACAGGCGGCGCCCCATGGTCTTGAAGTATCCGTCGCTACACAGTTGGAAGATCGTGTCCCACTTCTCGGAATGAGTCTTGCCGGGAATCACGACATCGCTTTCCGGGCCGCCATAGGGCGGTAGCGAGGACGTTTCTGTTGCCGCGATCACCCCCGGCAACGCCGACACGCGCTGCAATACCTGGCTGAAGAATAGTTTCTTCTGCGCTGCGGTCTCGTATCGACCCTTGGGGAGTGGCAATCGCGCCACGAGGATGTTGACTGTGTTCAGTCCGAGCTCAACGTGTTGTAAGGCGAGCAGGCTGCGCATCATCAGACCGGCGCCCACCAGCAACACGATCGACAACGCGACTTCGGAGACGACCAACCCCGAACGAAACTTTCCATGCCGGAAACTCGCGTTGACTCCTTTTCCGGTATCTTTCAGCCGTCCATGTAAATCGCCGCGCACCGCGTGAATGGCCGGAGCAAGCCCGCACAGAATCGTAGTCAGGAGAGTGACGCCCACGGCAAACAGCATCGCCGGAATGTTCAGCCGCAATACCGTTTCCGCGGGAATGGTGTGTTCCGGCATCGCCGCCGAAACGCCCTTGAGTCCGCCATAAGCAAACAGGCAGCCAAGCAAACAGCCTCCGGAAGCCAGCACAAAACTTTCGACCAGCAGTTGGCGAACCAGCCGGCTGCGTGACGCGCCCAGTGACGCACGAATCGCAATTTCCCTTTCCCGAGCGGTAGCGCGCGCCAGCAGAAGGTTGGCAACATTGCTGCACGCGATCAGCAGTAACATGGTCACCGCGGCCAACAGGGTGTACAGAGTCACCCTGAAGTGTCCGACCACGTCGTCGGTGAGCGTTTTCGAGACTACGGAAAATTTGGTCGGATACTCCGCGGGGTACTGTTTTGCAAGTCCGTTGGTGATGACCTCGAAGTCGGAGACCGTCTGCCGCAGAGTGGCGCCTGGTTTCAGACGGCCTAACGTCCACAACGAAATCATTCGGTTCGCAGGATCACTGCGGTTCAAAACGATTGGGACCCAGATGTCGGCATTCCACAGTAGGAATCGCGGCGGCATGACTCCCACCAGGGTGCGGGGCTCGCCATTCAACACCAGTGTGGTTCCCACGATGCCGGGTTCGGCGTTGAACTGCTTCTTCCATAAGCGGTAGCTCATGGAGAACACCGGCGGTGCACCGGGTTTCCCGTCATCGGGAACGATGTTCCGGCCGAGCAGCGCCTTCGCCCCCAGCATTTCGAATGCGTTGGCGGTCACCCATGCTCCGGTGAACTGCTGCGTGCCTTCCTTGTCCTGGTACAGGATGTCGAGCGAATCAACCCCCAGCACCTCTTCGAAGACGTGATTCTGTTCACGGATATCGAGAAACTCTGGAACGGTGTAAAAGGCGCGGTCGTAGTCGGTCGGTTTGGTGAGGTCGTGGACATACGCCAACGCGAGCCGGTCAGCGTCCCTGTAAGGGAATGGTTCGATCAGGACATTTTCAATGACGCTGAAGATGACTGTGGTTGCACCGATACCCAGTGCGAGCGCGAGGATAGCCAGCAGAGCGAACCCGCGGTCCTTCCTTAGGCCGCGCGCCGCAAAGCGAAGATCCTGCCAGAACCAGTTGAGTCTCTCCATGTGCTCCCCTGAATTGAGACTTCGAGACAATCCTGCTGCACCAAGGTACGAGGCGACTGGGTTCGCAGTTCCACTAACCTGCTGCGAGTTCGGCACTGATTGGGGCTAGAGGCTCCGCGAGCATGACAAAAGGCTCCCGTCTCGTGGGAGCGACGGCGCTGGAACGGTGATGAAGGCAGCCGTGGACGTGACGGTTGCAATTCGAGAGCCGACACTCGTTCGAAAGCCGGTCCGTAACAAAGATCCACTGCAACGTAACCAGACTTTACCGTCCAACTTCGAAAAGCGGTATGGTTGGACGTACACTTCGCTGCACGAGTTCACTCTGGGCAGCAACGGGCGGATTGCTGTATGGAAGCTGGGTACTCGATGTGAGCGGCAATGCTCACGGCACGATGACGGACGATCCTAAGGCACAGAGAGTCAAGATAGCGAAGCTTCTGGGCGCGGGTCGCGTCGCTGCTGCGGGACGCAACCAACAGGTCTTGAGCACCTTGCATAAGGTCGGTGCTGACGCGACCATTAACCTCGACGTACCGACAGGAGATCTGGGCCAGGCCTTTGCACCCGAGGCCGGCGATTCAGGTTTTCAAGTCGTGATCGATTACGTCTCGGGCCCGCCCCGCAGAATAAGCTGCTTCTTTATCTCGGCGGCCTCGCGGTACTCGGGATCGATCTTCAGCACACGTTCCAGTTGTTGGCGCGCGAGGAGGGGTTGATTCGTCTTCTGGTACGCTAGGCCCAAGTGATAGTGAATATCTGGACTCTCTGGCGCCTTGTTCTTTTCTTGTAGCTTGAGGGCGTCTTGGAACAGGCTGAGTGCCGACCGGTAGGCCCCTTTCTGGTAGTAAACCCAACCTAGGGTGTCAGCTGCCTCAGGAGAGTCCGGCATGCCCCGGCGTGCTGTCTGGGCTAACGACAGCGCCATATCGACATTGCCACCGCTTTGTAGCATGACATTGGCAAGGTTCTTTGAAGCGAGCGGATCATTCGGCTTGAGTCCTAACGTTTTTTGGTATGCGTCTTGAGCTTTGGTCCAATCCCGTCTTGACTCATAGAGCTCGCCCAGCAGGGTATAGAACTCGGACGTACGAGAATTATACTGGATTGCCTGCTGATAAGTAGCGATAGCTTGGTCTATCTCTCCTTTTGCCGCTTGTGCCTGACCTAGCTTGATCACAGCATCGAAGTTATTTCGGTCGAGTTCTACTGACCTATTGAAGGCCGCCTCGGCGCCATTCAGGTCTTTCTTGTTGCGGAAAAGCACGGTGCCGAGTAGATCGTAAAAGGTGCTGTCAGCAGGGGACTTGGCAATTTGGGCATTTGCGGCGGCCACGGCCTTTTCGATCTGGTTTTGCACCAGGTACGTGTTCATCAGACCGCGGAGCGCGTCGGTAGAATTAGGGTCACGGTCAAGCGCGTCCTTATAAGCCTTGCCAGCGTCGCTGTATTGCTTCTGAACGTAGTCTAGATTTCCTAGCTGAACATAACCAAGTTGACTTTGCGGACCAACTTCAATAGCTCTGCGTATGTCTTCCCCAGCTGCAGTAAGCTGTTTGCTATTTATGCGCGAAATGGCGCGCAGTGCGTAACCGTCCGGCAAGGCGGGTTGCTGGTTGATGATCTGAGTGGCCGCCTGTTCCAGCGTACTCATGTCACCCTGGCGCATCGCCAGTAAGGCCAAGGCGCGCTGAGCATCGACCAAGTCGGGGCGAAGACGCACCGCCTCTCGCCATTCGCTTTCGGCGTTCTCCAAGTTGCCTAACTTTTGAAACGCGAGTCCCAACTGGTAGTGGGCCGCCGCGTTATTGGGATCGTTCTTTATGAGGGTTTGCAAGGTGCCGCTGGCACCATTGGCATCTCCGGCAGAGACTTCCAGCTGTCCGCGGTAGAGCAGAGCCTCGTTGTCGTCGGGGCTCGCTTTCAGGATTTCGTCGTTTATTTTGCGCGCCTCGTCGCGGCGGCCTTTTAGAATGAGAAGTTGAACATAGTTTTTCTTCACCGCGAGGTCTTTGGGATGCTCCTGGTAGAGCGCACCGTATTCGGCGATAGCTTTGTCTAGGTCGCCAGTCGTAAAGTAGAAGTCCCCTAACATGCGGTAGCCACTCGAGCTGTCCGGAAAGTCGCGCTTGACCTGGCTCAGAAATTCTTCTGCTTTAGCCTTATCACCTTCGACCAAGTACAGGCGGGCGAGGGCGGCGAGTGCATCGAGATTCTTCGGATCGAGGTCAACAGCGCGACGAAATTCCTGCTCGGCTTCGTCGTACCGGCGGCGCGATTGGTGGTAAGCGCCCAGCATCATCCACCCATCCAAGGCCTTTGGATCCAGTTGCACCGCCTTCTCGAAATTCTCTTCGGCCGCAGCAGGTTGATTGTTCTTCATCAGCATTAGCGCTAGGTTCAGGTACAAATTCGAATCGCCGGGATCGAGTGCGATGGCTGTCTGCATTTCCCCAATTGCTGCTGGGAAGTTGGCTTCCGCAGCCAGGAGGTTTGCAGCGGCGAAATGGACTTTGGGATCGGTCGGGCGTTTTTGGAGCAGGAAATCCGTTTGTTCCCGCGCCGGCTGGAAATCGCCGGTCGCGACCAGTAGCTTGACCATCTCGATGCGGGCAGGGTAATTCTCGGGCTGCAGTTCGACAGTGCGGGCAAGTTCCTGATAGGCAGCCGACCACCGCTGAGCGTTAAGGTAACTCTGCGCCAGTTGATAGTGGGCATCGGCATAGTTTTGATCGATCTTAAGAGCATTGATGAACTCGATCGCAGCTTCACGATACTTGCCTTTGTTAAAGTAGCGCTGGCCGCTCTGGAAGTATTTCTGCTTGCGCACGTTGGGATCACGAGAGCATGCGGTAAGAGCGGCAGCGACTAGAGCCAGAGATAGACCCAGACGAAAAACGACGAAACCCCTCACTCCGCGACTCCCAATGCTGGCCCGACCGTTAGCCAGTTCAGATTTGTTGCAGAACTATAACTATAAGGTACAACAATCTGGGGCCTGGAAAAGGCGGCTTTTTCAGGTTTGTGGTTGTTCGCAGTGATGAAAAATGGGGATCTCCAACGAAATAGCGAGGGGTTCTGGCATTAGCGTCATAATTATTTTGGACGACTGGAGCACGACGGGAAGTCATGCATCTCATTGATAATAGGTATGTTGAAGGAACTGTTGCAGCTGCTTGCAACGGGGTCGCAAAAATTAACAGTCTTGACAAGCAGTGATTTCGAGGTGAATCTACGCATGAAGTCATGCGTGCTCGGGGGTGAGGCGCGGGTTTGGGTCACAAAAACTGCCCTAAGACGAGGCGGAGAGATAGATTATGAGGAGCGCAATCCGAAGTTTGCGGTGGTTGATGATGGGAGCACTGTTATGCCTGGCGCCTGGCCTTCTCGCCCAAGTCAACCTGCAGATAAATAATCCTCCTTCGAATAATGTTCTGGACGGCATCTACGTCGGTTCGTACAGTGCGACAAACACGGACACGGGCGCTCATACGCAGATAACTTGTGACGACTTTAAGGACAACTCCGACTACAACAAGACTTCGTACAACGTAAGTGCCTTTGGCAACTTCAGCAACACATTGTGGGGGAATTTGGCCGGGGCGGCGACGCTCTATAAGGAAGCGGCTTGGCTAACGCTTGGAATGCTCAATCAGAGCGGGGTTACGCAGGGTTATTACTCATACGCAATTTGGGCGGTTTTTGATGCGACCGAGGTCTTGAGTTGGCTCCAGAAATACAACGATACTGCCGCCTGCAACGCTGTTTTTGGGGCGGGGAACAATTGCAAGTCAACCAAGGTGACTTCGGGCAGTCTATTGTCTAGCGCGCAGCAGAATTACATGAATGGGAATTACTCCAACTTTCTCATTCTCACGCCCCAGGGCTGCAAATCGCCTGGCTCTTGCCCGGAGCAGGAATTTCTTGAACTGCAAGTGCCGGAGGGTGGTTCCGCTATCGTATATCTCCTTCTCGCTGGAATCTCCTGCTTCGGAGCCATGTTCTACTCCCGACGCCAGACCGCAAAGGGCGGTATAGCCTGATTTGGCCGGTGCTCCCATCTCAGGAGAGCCTGATCAGGCCGACTCTTCTGTTGTTTTGCAGGTATGGGCTAATCCGCAGCTTTATAGTCTGCGCAGATGCTGGATCAACCCTTCCTATTCTAACCAGCTAACCAACAGCCCTCTCGAGAGCTCCCTCCCCCCTTGTAGATCTGCGACGTTGCGCCGCGCCATCGGTCCGGATGGAAGAGTTTTTCCCGCTGCTGTTCAGCCATCTGGCGGCCATCTGTTCGGCTTGAAGCACTTGATCGACGGTCATCGCTTTGGTTACGTCTTTCCAAGCTCGCGAGATCCGTTCACAGGCAACCGAGTACCACGCGTAAGTATGGAGAACGTCACTCGGGTTCGTTCTGTTAGCCGCGTAGAACTGAGCTAACGCGAGTTGCGCCATGAGTACTCCCTGCTCAGCGGCTCGCTGACACGCCACCAAAGTAGCCTCATCCTGCAAACTCACATCGCCGTGCTCCTCGAGGAAGTACTGCAACGCCGATTGCGCATGGCGATCCTGGCTCATGGTCATTAACAGGAGTTCAACGCGGTTCGATGCCCCCAATTTGTCAAAAATTCGAAACAAACAATTCTTGATCGTATGTGGGCTCAGACCTAATCGCTCGGCAATCTCGCGATTTGTAAGCCCCTGGGCCACGCTGCGAACGATCTCCATCTCCCGCTTGGAAAGCAGATTCATGCCCCGCGCATCTACGGCGCCGACGGCGTGTGAAGAAGCCAGAGCGTGCGCCAGGACGGCCATCTGCTCACTATTAGCCCAGATCTGCCCCTCATGCACTCGCCGCAGACACTTGCCAAATACCTCCACGGATTCGTGTCT
>Ga0209040_10000303_pt1 | contig 36427 bp, 39 predicted proteins | sample BogFormECP12_OM3_FD_188240 | JGI IMG/M metagenome (GOLD analysis project Ga0209040, IMG submission 188240) | Bog forest soil microbial communities from Calvert Island, British Columbia, Canada - ECP12_OM3 (SPAdes) (version 2) | ecosystem: Environmental > Aquatic > Freshwater > Wetlands > Bog ... | reverse complement strand
AACGCCGCTGCAGCGCCATCATCCGGTCAGTCATTTGATCCATATCAATGAAAGGGGCTGCCGTCGTACGCGGTTAGGTCCACAGACGATACCTAGCATCCGGAACCGACGTGGAAGGACGGGGCCACCGATGCAGATCCAGGACATGAAGATCGTCCGCGACTGGCATGTAATGGCATGCGTCGCGGAAAAAGCACATATCAAGTCCGCCGCCCAGGCGGAGCGAATGAACAAGCTGCTGGGGATTCCCGCCACCATTCTTTCCGCGGTCGTCGGATCGGCGGTTTTCGCCTCGCTGGGGGATCCCTCGAAATCCCCGGGGTGGGCCACGGTGCTGGTCGGCGGTCTCGGCATCATCGCCGCCGGGCTGACTGGCTTGCAGACATTCCTGCGCTACGCCGAAAGGGCCGAGAACCATCGCAAGTTCTTCGGCCGCTACGGCATGATCCGGCGGCAGCTGGAGGAACTGCTCGCAACCTACACAAATGCCCACCCGTGCGAAGACACGAAACTGCACCCCATTGAACGGGAAATGAATGAGGTGGATGCCGCCGCGCCCAGCCTGTCGCAGCATTTGTACGACAGGCTGGCACGCGAGATTCACGCCGAGGAAGCGCGGCGGGGGCCTGAGACATCGGCTTCGCGGCGGATGGCAAGGTGAGTCAGGGCAGAGGCTCAGATGAACACGCCCGTCATGCCATCCGCCGGATACCATGGACGGTCCGGATGGGGGCGGTTCGACCCACCACGGGTTTCCGGCGCATCCGCGACAGGTTCGGACGCCCACCCCCGGACCGGCGACCGAGCCCCAGTCCCCCAGGCAGCCGCCGCTCGGCTCTCCGTGCCTGGCCAAGGCTTCAAGCCACCCGATCACCGCGCTTAATCACCACCGCCCGATTGTCGACCGCGGGGAGCATTTGGGCGGGGTCGCGGGTGACGACGACGTCGATGACAGTCGGGCGGTCGCGTTCTTCCATGCCCTGCTGAAGTGCTGGAGATAGCGCCTCGGGGTCTTCGACGCGAATGCCCCCGCAGCCCATGGTGCGGGCGATCGCCGCGTAATCCATCTCCTGGAGGTCGGCCGACTGGTAGCGCCCGCCCATCATCGCGTGCTGTAACGCCTTGACGTAGCCGGAGGCGGCGTTGTTGACGACGATCACGGTGAGACCGCACCCAGCGCGGCGCGCGGTTTCGAGTTCGCCGAGCATCATGTTGAACCCGCCATCGCCGGTGATCGTGACGACCGGCCGGTCGGGTGCGGCAAGGGCAGCGCCGATGCCGCCGGGCAGCCCATAGCCGATCGAGGCGAAGCCACGATCCGGGATGAAATGCCGTCCCGCAATCTTGGTGTCGTAGAGCAGCCCGGTCCAATGCCCGGCGAAGCCGCCATCGGCGACCAGGATCGCGTCCGCCGGCAGGGTCCTGTTCAGCTCCCGGCAGAGGCGTGCCATATGCACCGGCCGGTCGCGCGAATTGAGCCGCGGCGCGGCATCGTCTTCCCAGGCTTTCATGCCCGGCGCGACTTCGGCGACATAGTCGGCGCGCGCCGCGCGGGCGGCCGCGCCGCCATCGGACAGCGCATCGGCAAAGTCTTCGAGCCCAGCTCGCGCATCGCCCCATAGCGCAATCTCAGTAGGGATGCAGCGGCCGATCTCTTCGGCGACGATGTCGAGATGAATGACCGGGATGTGGGAAGGCGGCAGCACGAAGCGCTTGGTTGCGATCTCGCCGAGCTTGCAGCCGACGACGATCAGGCAATCCGATGCCTCGATCAGATCGTTGGCGATGCGCGAATAGCGGCCGAACAGGCCGACCGACAAGGGGTTGGTGCAGGCGATGCCGCCCTTGCCGCTCATCGTGTGCGCGACGGGGATCGACTGCGCTTCGGCGAAGCGGGTCAGCGCGCTCCAGGCTTCGGACAGGTGAATCCCGCCGCCGGTCAGGAGCAGAGGGCGTTTGGATTTTGCGATCAGCTTCGCGGCGCGCTCGATATCGGCACGGTCGGGGCGGATGCGCCGGGCCGGCGCTTTCAACGTCGCTTCATCGATGACGAAATCCTCGGGGGCAAAATCGTGGGTGCCATGGCAGACATCCTCCGGCACGTCGAGCAGCACCGGACCTGGCCGGCCCGAGGTGGCCACCGCAAACGCGCGTCGCACCAGTTCGGGGATGCGGCTGGTCATCTCGACGCGAATCAGCTCCTTGACCGCGGGCTTGAGGATTTCGACCTGACGGCATTCCTGGGTCATGTTCTTCCAGGAGTGCGCGCGGTTGGTGTCGCCGGCGATCGCGACGATCGGGATGCCGCCGTTCAGCGATTCGACCAGCCCTGTGACCAGGTTGGTCGCGCCGGGGCCGAGCGTGCCGTCGCAAATACCGGGGCGGTTGGTGACCCTTGCATAGGCATCGGCGGCGAAGGCGCCGCAGCGCTCGTCGTTGATCAGGTGGTGGTTCAGGCCGACCAGCCCGACCGCGTCGTAGAACGGCAGCAGTTGAAACCCGCCCATGCCGAACATCGGCCCGGCACCCGACAGTCGCAACATCTCTGCGAGCGCGCGTCCGCCGGTCATCGTGCCTGACGGGCGATTTTGCAGTGTGGGGCTCATGGTTCCTCCTTGTACCGACGGCCAGAAAGGCCGACCCGTCGGCACCGTCCTCCCACCGTCATGGTGCGCGAAGGCGCACCATCCGCGACTTGGTAATGCAGGAGACAAACGTGGATGGCGGGCCTGCGCCCGCCATGACGGTGTAGTAAGCGCGGGTCATCAATTCGGGCCTTTGGTATCATGAGGCAAGGGCGCGCCGCAGCCCGGCGACGAAGTCGCGGGCGCTGATGCCTTCGCGAAGGCCAAGCTCCTCAGCATGTGCGTTGATCCGGCTGACTATACCATCCTCGTAAGTCGATCGCGCGTCGCCGATGCGGGCGCTCGCCGCCGACACTGTCGCGGCTGCGATACCGCGTGCGTCGAGCGCCGGCAAGCGCGAGATGCCGGCTGCGTCCTTGCCGATTCCAGCGTCGTTATAGACGGCGCCGCGCACGTCATATTTGAGCGCGGTCTCCGGCCTGTTGCCGAGTAGCCCGCCATGCGAGCCGGTCACGACGATCGCTGCCTTGTGCTCGGGCAAGACGAGTGAGGCGGAGTCGAGTGCCCAGACCTGCGGCGTTTCAGCGATAAGCAGGAACGCTGCTTCCAGCGTTTCCGGCGGCGCGCGATGCGTCGGCCGTGCCTGTTGCAGCGCTGTGGCAGCGTCGCGACACGATTGGCCGGTGCTGACGCCAAGCGATGCCGCCAGCGCGTTCGCATGGGTGACGATGCCGTGCGCCATCGTGTCGGCGCCGTCGCCGATCCGCGCCGTGTCGTGGCCGACGGTCGCGGCGGGGATGCCGAACTCCTGCAGGTAATCGAGACCGCCAATCCCGGCCCTGTCACGGCCGACGCCGGCGTCGTTGAAGATCGCTGCGGCGGCATGGAGCTTTGCCGCGAGATAGGCGGCATAGACACCACCATGCGAGGCGCTGACGACGACCGCGCCGGCGGCTTCCGGCCCGACGCGGGTGATGCTGTCGGCGATGACGATCGGAGCGGGCATCGATGCGGTCTCGCTAGTGGTGACGCTGCCTTGACATCATGCCGACGTCAGTAGGGAGCGGCAATGGCAAGGGCAGTCGCTCGAACCGGGATCACAGCCAGCCGCGGTCAGCGTTGTGTACTATCGAAGCCCGAAAGCTATTGCAGGGGGAATATAGGCCGGCCGACGATGCTGTCAGGCAGCAGGTAATCAAGCTGCAGTACCAGTTGGGCAATGACGCCGACGCCACGGCCGGTCGCCTTGTTAGTTGGTATCATGGCCTCGATGCCCAATTCCCAGCCTCTGCCCTCGGAGTAGCTGATGCCCGGGGCGACGAGCAGGGTTCTCCTGTTCCTGTAGCTGGGTCCCGCCGGCGTGGTGAACACCACTTCGGTCATCGGGGTCATTCCGTGCAGGAATTGAGGTAAGTCAACGTTCGCCACCTTCGAAAGGAGATAAGGGATCGAATATTGGACAGAGAATCCGGCATTGATCTGGTTGGATCGCTGCCCTGCTCCTTGGTTGGGTCGTGGCGGTGCTCCTTCGGTGATCTCGAAGCCGGTGAAACCGGTGACCGCGAGCGGGCGCCAATCGCCGATCGGGAGGTCGCCCAACCCTTTGGCGAAGGTTACCCCCAGTTGCGTCGCGCTTTGTTGGAAGTTGGTTCTTAACTGCTGACTCCCGGTCCGACCAAGATTCTGGTCAGCCTCGACCGACAGAATGAATTCGTGCGGCGGATCGAGGATCGCCTCGTATTGGAGCAGCACGCTGAAATTCTGAGCTCCGGCTACCGATGAGGTTCGAAGGCGGTCGAGCTGGGTAAGTCCACCTTCAAACTGGATGCCGAGCCGCTCAGTGATCGTTTTGCTGTAGTCCAGGGTGAACAGGTCTTGGCGGGTTGGATCTCCGGTCGCCGATGCGTTCATTGGCTGCGTGCTGAAAGATCCCCATACAGCATCCGAGGGGGCCACCTGCGGCAAAATGAGGAGGGCCGGAAAGTTCCGGTCTCCAGCGGCGGTGTAGGCGTAGCCGGCGGCCGGGATCAGACAGCCGATAATGAGCGCGAAACCCGCGCCGATGCTCCAGTGACGATCCGAACGATGTGTACGGCGAATAGACTTTTGGTTCACGCCGACCAAGAAAACCTGGCTTTCATCGGACTGGTGCCATCTCCAGCTTTGGTTGTGCCGATTGGCAACATTCAGTGAGACGGATAACCGCGTTGAATTCCATCTGCGCCCAGACCCGCGGCAGCATGGGGGCAAGTCCGCTTTCGAGGCGCGTCCCCCAGTGGGCAGGGATCGCAACCGAACCTCTTGTCGCAGCACTCGTCAAATCGACGGTGCCAGCCAACACCCCGACCTGAGCCGAGCCAGCTTCTGCAACGATGAACCAGTCGGCGGAACCGGAATGCACCGACGCAGTGCCAACCGCGGTCGACACCTCGAACGTCGAGGGACCTCCAACCGGCGCGACCACCGCTCGCAACACTCCCTGCGCCAACGAGAGGTTCGCTTGGCGGCCCGCGTCGCCCACATTGTAGCTGAGTACGGTCATGTTGCTGTCCGGTCCAATTGAAATCACCGACCCGTCGGCCATCTGCAGCTTCAGATGGCCGCCTGCCGGCACGTCGACCGTATCGCTGAGCTGCACCGCATCACCGCTCTTCAGCGCCCGGCCGTGAGCGGTACACGATCCGCTGACTGCGACCACCGTACCCGTCGGCGCCGCCGCGGATGCTGCGCCGATCCAAAGCACCAGGCCAAGCATGGTGCACAGCGTACCAAACTCTTTTCGCATAAACTCCATCCATCCTTGGCTCAACGGTCGCCAGGCCTGCCACGCGCCGTGGACGGCAAGACGGCTTCCCTTGACCGTCGCTCGATCTCGGCTTGGGTGTCGTCGCGGCGGGTTTCGACAATGCCAACCCAGTTGGATGGCCAGACCGAGGTGGTGACCGCCAGGCACGCGTTCCATGCCGCCACCGCCTCCACCAGACGCGCCGTTCCGCTCTCACGCTCGCCCAGGCTCCGGAGCGCGTTGCCAAGGTTCATCTGTGTGAACGCCCAGTCCAGTGGCACCCGGTCGCGCGTCCTTTCCTCCAGCGCCGCGCGATACGCTGCCACCGCCTCCTCCAGACGCGCCGTCCCGCGCTCACGCTCACACAGTGTCTCAAGCGCGGTGCCAAGGTTCATCTGCGTCATCGCCCATTGGAGGGGGACCCGATCGCGGGTCCTCTCCTCCAGCGCCGCGCGATACGCTGCCACCGCCTCCTCCAAGCGCGCCGTCCCGCTCTCACGTTCGCCGAGCACCGACAGCGCGGCTCCCAGGTTCATCTGTGTCATCGCCCATTGGAGCGGCACCCGATCGCGCGTCCTCTCCTCCAGCGCCGCACGATACGCCGCCACCGCTTCTTCCAGACACGCGGTCCCGCTCTCGCGCTCACCCAGCGACGCAAGCGCGTTGCCAAGATTCGCCTGCGTGGCCGCCCATTGAAGCGGCACCTGATCGCGCGTCCTCTCCTCCAGCGCCGCGCGACACGCAGCTACGGCCTGCTCCAGACGTGCAGTCCCGCTTTCACGCGCGCCCAGCATCGCAAGCGCAGCCCCGAGGTTCATCTGCGTCATCGCCCATTGGTGTGGAACCCGATCTCGCGCCGTCTCCTCCAGTGCCGCGCGATACGCTGCCACCGCTTCCTCCAGATGCTCCGTCCCGCTCTCCCGTTCGCCAAGCGTCGCCAGCGCATTGCCAAGGTTCAGTTGCGTCATCGCCCAATCACGCGGCACCTGATCGCGCTTCGTCTCCTCCAGTGCCGCGCGATACGCTGCCACTGCTTCCTCCAGCCGCGCCGTCCCGCTCTCACGCTCGCCCAGCCTCCACAGCACGGTGCCGAGATTGGCCTGCGTCATCGCCCATTCGAGCGGCATCCGATCGCGCGTCCGTTCCTCCAGCGCCGTGCGATACGCCGCCGCCGCTTCCTCCAGATGGGCTGTCCCGCTCTCGCGCTCGCCCAGCATCGAAAGCGCTGAGCCGAGATTGTTCTGCGTCGTCGCCCAGGCGAGGGGCACCCGATCGCGAGGTAACAGTTCGAGCGCACGGCTATAGAGTGTGATGGCCTGTCGCAGCGCCGTGTTGTCGCCGCGCTCCTCACCGTGCCGCTGCAGGGCATCGGCTTGGCGCCGGAACAAAATGCCCTTCTCGTTCGGCGCTCCAGCGGGCACCAGTGACGCGGCCTCTCCGAACAGCCGCGCCGCTTCTGGATAGTCCAGCGCCGTGAGGGCCAGTTCCGCCTCGGCTGCCACGGCTTGTGTTGCCTGAAGCATCTGTTGGTCTGCTGCTGCTTCCGCCGTCCTGGCGAGCCGCCGCGCCTCCCTGGCCGCGGCCTCTGCCGCAGCTCGCGCCGCCTGAAGATGGTACCGCGCTTCGTTTCGATCGCCTGAAGCCGCCGCCTGCGATGCCATTGCCGCATGTTTCTGCGCGACGGGGTTCTCCGGCTGCAGGGCGGCAATGGCCGCGGCAGCCTTGCGGTATTGCTCGAATACCTCGGCCAACTTCTCGACCAACCGTTCGTCCGACACGTCTGCCTGACCGAGGGTTGCGAGCATCGTTCTCATGGCACCCTGCGTCACGCCAAGCCAACGACTGGCCTCTGCGACCCTCGCGTCCGCTCCCTTCGTCGCGGCTTCGATCAGCATCCGCACCTGCTCAGCGGTGAAGCCAACTGAGAGGTGTTCACCCTGCAGGACCGTGGCACCGGCGCCGACATTCCCGATCTGGTACTGCGATGTGCCAGAGGGCATGTCGCTAGGTCACAAATGCTGCAATGGCGGCCTTCGTGGTTGCCTCCGTGATCGTAGCAAGAGTCTGCTGCGCCGCTTCGCTCTTCAGGATCTCGCCAAGCGCGCTGCCAACCCAGGACGCGCTAACGCCACACCACGATTTTGCGTCCAGCAATGAGCGGCGGAGTGTGCCTGGCGATTCCTGGACCTTGGCGATGCCCTCGGCGACCGCCTTGGTCTTGTCCTGGGCTAGCGCGCGTGTGTCCTCGTCAAGCGACGCGTCCTCCGCGATCCGCTTCAGCAGTGCGTCGAACTGCCGGGTGAGCGACGCTCCGTCGGGCAGGCTGGCGACGCCCTCGATCCAGGAGATGTTCTCGCCCTGGGCGACGCGGGCGCCGGCACCGACATCGCCGATATGATAGCTGCGATCCGCGGCGGGCTTTGGCTCATCGGGCATCGCTTTCTCCTTCGAGCAGGTTAGGACGATGGCATGTGTCGGGTGCTCGAACCGGACCCGGTTGCCACCATTGCCACGCCCTCGCCGAATGTCGAGATGGAGGAGCGGCTTGTTGCAATCTCCGGATGGACCGCGGGCCATCCGGAGAACAGGCGGCTAATCCGCGGCGAGGTTCGGGGTCGGCTCCAGCGGCAATCCTTTGTGACCGGTCAATGCCTCGCCTTGCGCGGACATCCCGAAGGCCCGCTTCTTCATCGCCGGAAGAACCGAGGCGATCTTGTCCAGGTCCAGGTCCGCCGCGATTCCAGGGTAGCCGGCGCGCTCGATCATGGCGGCCAGTTTTCGATTCTCCAACTGCTCAAAGAACCAATCCAGCGGATCCTCGACCAGTGTCCGGTCCCAATAGATGCGGTGGTTCTTGTTGCGTGGACCATAATGGTAATGCGCGCCGTCCCAGAAACAGTCGAACGCCAGGAGCTCCGTCTCTTCCGCGTACGACTTCCGTGTCGCCCCGCCTACGTCGCCAAGGACGTGAATCGCGAGGCCGCCGTCTCCCATCGGCAGCCGCCGCATCTCGAGACCGAACCTGATATTCCCCGCTTCGAAGATGTCCGTGCCCCGATTGTGCTTAACCGTGTTCCGTCTGGAGCCGAACAGCTCCCAGGCGCACGCTTCCACCTCAGGAAGGACGCGCCGCACCGAAGCGAGGTCGGTTGCCTTTGCGATGTCCTGGTATCCGGCCCGGTCCAGCATCTTCGGCAGCTTTGACTCCAGGGTCCGAATGGTCCAGCCGATGGGGTTCCCGTCGGTGATCGGGTCCATCCGGTAGAGCTGACCCCTGCCGCCGCTCGTCCGGTCCGCGCCACCTAGCATCGCGGGTGCCGCGATCCTGAGATCGGGATTTTCCGGCCCGTAGATGTAGCTTTTCTCGATGTCGAAGCAATTGAACCGCAACATCGCGGTCTCCCTGCCGTCGACATTCGCCGCCACGTCGATGGCAACACCTTGGTCGGCGTGATCCTGGATGTTGCCGTCCCACAATTCGTGTCTGACGATGAATGTCAGGGGATCCGCCGTGAACCTTGTCCCCTGCGATGTCTGTGCCATGTCTGGACGCTCCTATTTGAGAGATTGGTAAGCGTGTTCGCCGCCCCGGCGATGGCCCCAAAGCGGCCACCCCCGCGTCACTGAGCGCGGCAAGCGCCACCGAACCAAGTCAATTTCGACCGCCGAGGGCGGCGCGTCTTTGATCTGGATCAATGCTGGCGCCCAGGCCCGCTTCGCCTGGCCGTGTCTGCGTTGCGACAGGGACTGTGCGGGGTTTGACTCGAGGGGGGCGCCGCTGCCGCGATCGGTCGTCGCTCGATGCGGCCTCCCGCGTGGGGAGCAGCAATGGACCCAGTATGCGGTAAGCATCGGGATCGACAGCGCCATGCGGCGGTTGCAGGATGCGGCGACAATCCAGCCTGGGAAGGAAACGACAAATGGCCGGCGCGCCAACCTTTGGCCGTTACACCGAGATCCCCTATGAGCAGATGACGCCGGAGCAACAGGAGGGCTATCGCTCTGACCGAGACCCGCGGCGCGCTGGGCGGTCCGAACAGGATCTGGGTGCACAACCCGAAGCTGGCGAAAGTCGCGGGGCCGTTCGGCGCGCATTTCCACGCCGGTCGTTACTCCCTGACCGAGCGCGAGCGTGAGATCGCCGTCTGCATCATCACCAGCAAATGGCATTCGGCGTATCCGACCAATGCGCATGAGCGCCGCGGCAAGGAGATCGGGCTACCGGCCGATAAGGTCGAGGCTATCATCGCCGGCCTACAGACATCATTCTCGGACGAACGCGAGCAGGTCGTCTATGAGATGGCAATGGCGCTGGCCAATGCGCGCTGGGTCCCGCAGGGCCTGTATGACCGTGCGGTCAAGGCGCTGGGTCATGTCGGCATCACCGACGTGATCACCCTGATGGGCCACTACACCAGCGTCGCGATGACGCTGGCCTTTTACGACGTACCGGCCGGAGCGACGGGCATGGCGCGCTGAGCAGGAGGCTACGAGAAATTCCGGATGGCCCGTGGGCCATCCGGAAGATCACAGCTATTCCGCGGCAAGGTTCGGGGTGAACTCCAGCGGCAATCCTTTGTGACCGGTCAATTTCTCGCCGAGTTCGTACATCTCGAAGGCCCGTTTCTTAACCGCCGGAACCACCGCGGCGATCTTGTCCAGGTCCAGGTCGGCCGCGATTCCGGGGTAACCGGCGCGCTCGATCATGGCGCCCAGTTTCCGGTTCTCGATCTGCTCAAAGGTCCATTCCAGCGGATCATCGACCAGCGTCATGTCCCAGTTGATGCGGTGGTTCTTGTTGCGCGGACCATAGTGGTAGTGCGCGCCCTGCCAGAAGCAGTCGAACGCCAGGAGTTCGGTCTCTTCCACGTATGCCTTCCCCTTCGACCCGCCGACGTCGCCAAGGACGTGGAGCGCGAGGCCGCCGTCGCCGTTGCGCTGCCGACGCATCTCGAGGCCGAACCTGATGTTCCCTGCTTCGAAGATGTCCGTGCCGCGATTGTGTTTCACCGTGTTCCGCTTGGAGATGAAGGTGTCCCTGGCGCAGGCTTCCACGTCGGGCAGGATGTGCCGCACCGACGCGAGGTCGGTTGCCTCCGCGACGGCCTTGTAGCCGGCCCGGTCCAGCATCTTCGGCAGCTTGTTCTCCAGGGTCCGGATGGTCCAGCCGATTGGATTGCCGTCGACGATCGGGTCCATCCGGCCGTGCACGCCCATGCCGCCACCGACGCGGCCCGGCGTTGTCAGATCGGGGTTTTCCGGGCCGTAGACGTAGCTTCTCTCGATGTCGAAGCAGTTGAAGCGCAGCAGCGAGGTCTCCTTGCCGCCGACATCGGCCGCCACGTCGATGGACACGCCCTGATCCACGTGATCCTCGACGTTGCCGTCCCACAACTGGTGTCTGACGATGAAGGTCAGGGGTTCGGCGGTGAATCGTGTCCCTGGCGATTGCGGCATGTGCGGATCCTCCTGCTTGAGAAGCTTGGCGAAAGTGTAGGAAGCCTGGGCGATGGTCGCAAGGCCACCTCCCGCGGCTGCGGCTAGCTCGTGGTTTGTCCGGTGTTTGTAGCTCGTGAAGTGTCCGGTCCTCTGGGTCTCCTTGGATGGAGGTTTGGATGGATCTGGCACGCATTCACAAGGGGGTCCGTCGGATGCGATTTGCGGATGTGCTTGGTCGGACGGAACGGTCCGAGCTGAGCTGGATGGAGGCAGCGGAGCTGCTTGAGGTGAGCGAGCGGACGTTGCGTCGATGGCGCGATGGTAGGTCTTCGGCCAATGGTTGATGGCGCGTTCGGCGGGAGGCCGGTCGATGGTCGGCGGCGGGGGTCATACGCGGCCAAGTGTCGTTTTCTGACTTCTTGCTGGAGCCCACGGGGTGGGATGGAAGGGACACCGGGATGGTGAACTTGATTTTGTTCATCGTGGCGTTTTCGTGAGATCCTGAACCTTTCGCGTGAGCATTGAAGAAGAGTAACCGAACACCGCCCGCGGACGAGAGGAAATCCGTCCCAGGCGGAAATGCGATGGACTATTGCGTCCATTGCGCGAGCAGGGTCGGCGTGCTCTCGCCGCGGCGCGCGCGGTAGATCACCACGTTCTCCAGCACGCGCTGCACGTAGTTGCGCGTCTCGTTGATCGGGATCAGTTCGATCCAGTCGAGCATGTCGATCGGTCCGACGCGCGGATCGCCGTTCTCCGCCAGCCATTCATCGACGCGATGCGGCCCCGCGTTGTAGGCGGCAGCCGCCAGCGGCAGCGAATTGTCGAAGCGGTCCAGCATCTCGCGCAGATAGGCGGTGCCCAGCCGCATGTTGTGTGCGGGATCGGCGGTCAGCGACACCGGCGACGTGGCGGCGCCGATCTGCTTCGCCACCGCCTGGGCGGTGAACGGCATGAGCTGCATCAGCCCACGCGCACCGGACGGGCTGACCGCGGCGATGTCGAAACTGCTCTCCTGGCGGATCAGGCCGAGTGCCACCGAAGCATCGACCGCCCCGTCGGGCGGTTCGGCGGCGATCGGCCAGCCGGCCTCGGGCAAGGTCAGACCGTCGCGGCCCATGCGCCGGGCGACGAACACCGCCGTGTCCGGTAGCCCGACACGCAGCGCGAACCGCGCCGTCAGGGTGCGGTCGGCGGGATCGGGCGCAAGTTCGTCCATCCGCAACAGAAACGCGCGCGCCCGCTGCGGATCGTTCCAGGCGACCAGCATCGCCGCGGCGCGCACCACCTCGCGGTCGGTGAATGCCAGCACCTGATCGCGGGTATAGGCGGGATCGTGCAATGCCGTGATCCGGCGCGCCAGCGCGGCGGCATCGTCGCCCAGCGCCAGCGCCGCGAGCTGGCCGTAGAAGGTGGTCGCCCAGGCCGCCGCGCGTTGGTATTCCGGCTTCGGATCACCGCCCGCCGCGGCGGCGGCGCGGCCGAGCCAGTAATGCGCGCGGCCCTGGGTGATCGCCGCCTTGGACTGTTCGGCGAGAGTGGTGAAATGCCGGGTCGCCACGGCGGGGTCGTTCAGCCGGCGCAGCGCAATGAAGCCGGCGAGGAACTCGGCGTCCAGCATCTGGTCCGGTGTGATCCGGCCGTGCTGATCGGCGAGCGTATAGGCACCGGCGGCATTGCCATCGTGCAGCAGGCGGCGGGCGAGCAGGTTGCGTTCGGTCCAGAACCCGCCGAGCTGTTCCGCCGACGCGTCGCGCTGTGCGGCCTCGCCGGCGCGCTGCCACAGGGCAAGCGCGTCCGCGGTGCGGTCGGCGCGACGCAGCCAGCGGGCGCGATCCAGCATCGTGCCGGGATCGCGCCGCAGCGGTTCGGGCAGCGCGGCGAGCAGCGCCTCTGCGTTCGGGGCGTCGTGCTGCAAGGCCAGCCGCGTCTCGGCTGCAGCGCGATGGGTCGGGTCCAGCCGTGGGAGCTGTCGCGCCGCCGCCGCCGCATCGTGCCAGGCAAAGTGCTGGAAGCGCTCCCACTGGTCGTCCGGACCTATGGCATCCGACCAGCGGCGCAGGAAGCCGGGCTCGTCGGCGATGCCTGCGACCCAGGCACGGTGCGCCTCCTGGTCCGCGTCCGCGTTGCGCCCAGCATCCGCCAGCGCCTCGGCGCAGTGCAGCATCGTCTGCGGCAGGGTCAATTTGTTGCGGTCGCACTGCGTCAGCGTGGAGGCAAGGTCGGGTTCCGACGCGATCGCCTCCTGCCGGCGGCGCTCCAGCAGCGCCTGGTTGGGCCAATCCGGATTCTGCGCCATGAAGTCGGCGATTTCGTCCGCCGTCGCTGCGCCCGGCCCCAGCAATCGGTAATAGGTGACAAGTTTGGTTGCCACCGGATCGGCGTAGGCGGCGGCGGCACGTTGCGCATCCGCCCACCGGTCGGCGCGGATCGCCATGATCGGCTCGGCCTGCTGCGCCAGCGCGGGTGCCGTGGCAAACAGGGCAAGCAGGGCAAAACGCAGTCGAATCGAGGCGACCATGCCGCCTTTCTAGCGCAGGCGGACCTTGCGATGCACCTCCCACACGCCTAGCCTCCGTGCCCACGTCGCATGCCGCCAAATCCAGGGAGAGGACAATGTTCAAGGGATCGCTCGTCGCTCTGATCACCCCGATGCGTGCCGATGGGTCGATCGACGAGAAGGCCTATGCCGAGTTCGTGGACTGGCAGATCAAGGAGGGCACCGACGCGGTCGTGCCGGTGGGCACCACCGGCGAGTCGCCGACCCTGTCGCACAAGGAACACAAGCGGGTGGTGGAGATCGCGATCGAGGTGGCCAAGGGCCGCGTGCCGGTGATCGCCGGCGCCGGGTCGAACTCCACCGCGGAAGCGATCGATCTGGCGCGCCATGCCAAGCAGGCAGGCGCCGATGCCACGCTGGTGGTGACGCCCTATTACAACAAGCCCACGCAGGAAGGCATGTACCTGCACTTCAAGGCGATCGCCGATTCGGTCGATCTGCCGATGATCATCTACAACATCCCGCCGCGCTCGGTGGTGGACATGAGCGTGGATACGATGGCGCGGCTGGCGAAGCACAAGAACATCGTGGGCGTGAAGGACGCCACCGCGAACCTGACTCGCCCGCTGCACACGCGGCGCGCCTGCGGCGAGGATTTCTGCCAACTGTCGGGCGAGGACCACACTGCGTTGTCGTTCAACGCCGCCGGCGGCGTGGGCTGCATCAGCGTCTCGGCCAACGTCGCGCCGCGGCTGGTGGCGGCGATGCAGGATGCCTGGATGGAAGGGCGCTACGGCGAGGCGATGGCGATCCAGAACCGCCTGGTGCCGCTGCACGACGCATTGTTCACCGAAACCAGCCCGGCGCCGGTGAAGTTCGCCGCGTCGCTGCTGGGCAAGACGTCGGAGCATTGCCGCTTGCCGTTGGCGCCGCTGATGGAGAGCACACGGGCCAAGGTGCGCGCGGCGATGACCGACGTGGGGCTGCTGAACTGAGGCCCGCACTCCGGGCCTCCGCCTGACGGCGCCACTCCGGCGCGGACAGCGCGAGGTGGTCGTGATGCTGGCGGATTTCAGCTTCACGCGGGCTGTCTGACGTGGTTGAGAAGCCAGCATGTTCACGACGCTGCGCTGTGCCTGAACCAAAACCCGGTTGCGATTTAGCCAAATCGGGCGTCGGCAGTGCGCTGCGCGGCAAGCTCTCGGTACTCGGGATCGGACGCAAGGCGATTCAGAAGGCTGTGGCGCGCCATTCCGGCCATTCTTTCGAAATGTTCGATGATCTGCCGAAGTCCATTCTGGATCTTATGAAACTCTTTCGGGTCTTCAACATCGTTCGTGATGAACAGCGTCACCAGCCTGCAGTGCTCGACTTCAACAACCACTTGTCCGCCTTCCGTCACGCCCACGCGCAAGGCAGCATAATTTGGTGCTTTGAGTGCGGCCATTGTTGCATACACTGGCTTTTCCGGATCGCCATCCGGCATTGGGTTGAAGGCATACGCCCACCTCGACCGCCTGTCGTGCGTATATCCTGGCGTGGACGTCGCGAATGCGTGAAGAACCTCCTTCAAGAGGAAGACAAAGCGCTCCCGGAACGGCTCATTGGCTTGGTTGCGGCCAATTACTGAACCCATGTCCCCTCACCCTTGTGGGTGCTCGATCAGAATCATTGCGTATCTGTCAGGTGGACTTGACCCATGATAGAAAGCGTAACCCCGGTCTGACCCACCAGCAAGGTGCCTGCCGGCATCGACCATCCATCTCGCCGCCGCGTGTCGGCGATGCTATCCACTTCATCCGAAGCAACGGCTGGACCATGGCAGACGCGAAAACCAAGAAAGGTCTGATCTCCCACGGCATCGCGGCGCAGAACCGCAAGGCGCGGTTCAACTATGCGATCAAGGACACGGTGGAAGCCGGCCTCGTCCTGAAAGGTCCCGAGGTGAAGTCGCTGCGCCATGGCCGCGCTACGCTGTCGGAGGCGTGGGCCGGCGAGCGCGACGGCGAGCTGTGGTTGTTCAACGCCTACATCCCCGAATACCAGGGTGGCGTGCTGTCGCGCTTCGAGCCGCGCGCCCCGCGCAAGCTGCTGCTCAAGCGCAAGCAAATCCGGTCGCTCGCCGGCGCGGTGGCGCGGGAGGGGGTCAGCCTGGTGCCGCTGCAGATTCACTTCAACGAACGCGGCCGCGCCAAGGTGTTGCTGGGCCTCGGCGAGGGCCGCAAGAAGCAGGACAAGCGCGCCGCGATCGCCGCCCGCGACTGGCAGCGCGACAAGGCGCGGCTGATGCGGGCAAGAGGATAACCGATAGGAGGAAAGACATGCCTGGTCCCTACATCGCCAACCCGTCCGATCTGGTGGTGCGCAGCACGCCGTTCGGTGACGGTCAGTGCGTAGCGTTGGTTCGCGCCCTGACAGGCGCGCCGAACCATGAACTTTGGCAGGAAGGCGCAAAGCTCGCGGACGCCATCCGAACGCCGGATGGCATCGCCAAGGGAACAGCCATCGCGACGTTCTTTGGCGGCGTGTATCCGTCGAACAGCAGCGGCAATCATGCCGGGATCTTCGTGTCGGCCGCTGCCGATTTCACCAGCGTCGAGGTGTTCGACCAATGGGTCGGGCAGCCGCCGCATTTCCGCACGCTGATATTCAACCGTCCGGGCGAACATTCGCCCTCCGACCGGGCGGAAGCGTTCTCGGTCATGCTTTGAGTTCTCGATGGTTGCACGCCGGTTCGGTTGCACTCCTGTTAGAGCTTGCAGGCGCCCATGCCGGCGCCCAGACCCGATACCGGCTTGAATGCCCGCTAGAGGCGCCGGCCGAATGGGGCGGACCACGCGGACAACTGGTCGGTGTGCAGGTGTTGTCGGCCAAGCGTGGCGAGGTGATCGACGAGACCGCGCCGCCCGATCTGATACCGAATCGGCAGACCACACATGCGGGTGTCGTGCGCCAGACCTGGCGGATGAATGCCGACGGGCCGGACTGGCTATATTACGTATGGTGCCGCTACGCCGGAACGGACCGGGTCCTGCGACTCGCGGCGCCCAATGTGAAGCGATGCGAGCGGACATTCCAGTCGGCCCATCCGGATCGGCCAGCGCAGCGTATGGTGTGCGACTGACATGCACGACAAGCTAATCGAGGCCAAGCAGAAATGGGCGCGCGAGGAGCGGCTGCTGACCGGCACGACAGCCGATCCTGAACGCGACCGGCTGCCGCCAGGTCAGGTCCTGGTGCGCGACTGGCCGGTCTTGGATCTCGGCGCGGAACCGAACGTCACGCCACAAAAGTTCCGCCTCGATGTCGATGGCGCGGTGGAGCACCGGTCGAGCCTGTCGCTCGACGAATTCACGGCGCTGCCGCAGACCGAGAGCGTGTCGGACATCCATTGCGTCACGCAGTGGTCGCGCCACGACAACCACTGGAAGGGTGTCGCGGCGCGCACGCTATTGGAGATCGTGCAGCCGAAGCCGGAAGCGCGGCATGTCGTGTTCCACAGCTTCGATGGTTACACGTCGAATGTGCGGCTGGAGCAGTTCGATCAGCCGGACGTGTTCCTCGTGCACGAATGGGAGGGCAGACCGCTGTCAAGCGCGCATGGCGGGCCGGTGCGGATGCTGATCCCTCGCCTGTATTTCTGGAAGTCGGCGAAGTGGCTGCGGCGCATCCAGTTCACCATCAGCGACCATCCGGGATTTTGGGAGCAGCGCGGCTACCACAACAATGGCGACCCGTGGCTGGAGCAGCGCTATGATTGAGCCGACGCGCCGGATGGTGCTGGTGGCGGCGATGGGGGTTGCGATGGCTGCGAACAAGGAAGCGCTTGCGTGGGACTTCGGCTTTCCGTCGATCGACGAGGGCCGGCTGGATTTCACCGCGTTCAAGGGGCGCGTGCTGCTGGTGGCGAACACTGCGAGCTTCTGCGGCTACACCTATCAGTACGAAGGGCTGGAGAAGCTGCACAAGGCAGCCGTACCGCGCGGCCTGACGGTGATCGGCGTGCCGAGTCAGGACTTCAACCAGGAGTCGGCCGACGACAAGACGGTGAAGACGTTCTGCGAGACGACGTTTGGCGTGGAGTTTCCGATGGCGGGGATCGCGCATGTGCGCGGTGCCGAGGCTGCGCCGTTCTACGCCTGGGTGCGCGAGCAGACGCACTGGGAGCCGAACTGGAACTTCAACAAGGTGCTGATCGGCCGCGATGGGCGAATTGCCGGCACGTTCGGGTCCGGCGATGAGCCGCAGGGGGCGAAGCTGTCCCAGGCCATCGAGGGCGAACTGGCGAAAGGCTGATCAATCATTCCTCGCTTCCGTCAACCGGAGCCCGTCGCCAGCCTGTCAAGCAAGTCCTGGACCACCGCGTGGAACATCGTTTCGGTCAAGCGGCCGGTGTTCGTGTTCAGCCGTGACACGTGATAGCTGTCGGCGAGCAGGCGGTGCTCGGGCAGCGCGTGGATCGCGCCGTGGCGGAACGGTGCGCGCGCCGGCCGCAGGCCATGCACTCGCAATACCGCGTTGTGCGCGGTGTTGCCGAGTGCCAGCACGCCGCGCAACCGCGGCATCGCGGCGATCTCGCTGGCGAGAAACCCGTTGCAGGCACCGATTTCGGACGGCGTGGGCAGGTTGCCCGGAGGCACGCAGCGCACCGCATTGGTCACGCGGCAATCCGCCAACATCAGCCCATCCTCGGGATCGGCCAGATAGTGCCCTTGCGCCAAGCCGAAACGCAGCAACGTGCGGTAGAGCAGGTCGCCGGCGAAGTCCCCGGTGAACGGCCGGCCGGTCCGGTTGGCGCCGCGCAGACCCGGTGCCAGCCCGACGATCAGCAACCGTGCGTCCAGCCGGCCGAAGCTGGGGACCGGCGCGTTGAACCAGTCAGGATGTGCGGCGCGATTGGCCTGCCGGAACTCGGCGAGCCGCGGGCAGAGCGGGCAATCGGCGGCCGGGCACAAGCCCGGCGCCTCGCTCATGCCGCGTCGTGCGGGTCAGTGAACGGCTCCGCCGGGGTCTGCCGCAGCGGCACCGAGCGGACCCGCGGCTCGGTCTGGCGGCGGGTAAATTCGGGGGCGATTTCAGCCAGTTCCAGGAACTGGTCGGCCTGCCGGCGCAGCTCATCGGCGACCATCGGTGGGCTGGTGCGGATCGACGATACAACCGACACGCGAACGCCCTTGCGCTGCATCGCCTCGACCAGCCGGCGGAAATCGGAATCACCGCTGAACAAGATTGCGTGATCGAGTCGCGGGGCCAGTTCCAGCATATCCACCGCGACCTCGATGTCCATGTTGCCCTTCACGCGCCGCCGGCCGGCCGAATCGGTGAATTCCTTGGCCGGCTTGGTCACCAGAGTGTAACCATTATAGGCCAACCAGTCGGTCAGCGGCTTCAGCGGCGAGTATTCGTCGGTCTCCAGCACCGCGGAATAGTAGTAGGCGCGAACAACGTGCGCCTTCTTGCGGAAGAACTCGAGCAGATTGCGATAATCCACATCGAAGCCGAGATTGCGCGAAGCGGAGTAGAGATTGGCACCGTCAATGAACAGCGCAATCCGTTCACTAGGCAGGAAATGCATCGAACTTGACCTCTCAAGGCAGCTTCAGGGAACCAGTCGGAAGGCGCGCTGACCGGGCAAAGGGCAGGGTCCGGGGCGCGGTCGTCTCAAATCATCGCAGTTTCTTGCGGAATTGTGAACCACCCGGCCGGATTCGTGGCTGATGATTCTGATCGGTATCGGCGCAAATCTTCCCGGGCCGGACGGCGCGCCTCCACTTGTGACGGCTCGCTGGGCCGCCGCTAGGTTGGACGCGCTGCCCGGGCTGCGTCTGCGTGGCCTGTCACGTTGGTACCTTACCGAACCGGTCCCACCGTCGGGCCAACCGCCGTATGTCAACGCCGTGGCCCTGCTGGGGATCGGACCAGCCGCCGGGGCACCGGACCCCGCGGATCTGCTCGCCTCGCTCCAGGCGATCGAGGCGCGTGCCGGCAGACGGCGAGGCGAGCGGAACGCGGCGCGCACCCTCGATCTCGACATCATCGCGATGGGCGGGGCGGGGGCGATGGCGCGGAGCGCGCCGGATCCGGTGCTGCCGCACCCGCGGGCGCATCGGCGGGCGTTCGTGTTGGTGCCGCTGTTCGAGGTGGCACCTGGGTGGGTGCATCCCGTGCTGCGGCGATCCGTCCGGGATCTGGTTGCCGAGTTGCCGTTGCAGGGGATTTCCCCGATCTGAAATGGGCAAGGAAGGTCGGGGCTCCGCCCTGAGACCCGCCAGGGGGGCTTTGCCCCCCTGGACCCCCCAGCAAAGGCCGAGCCTTTGCAATCCATCCGTTTAGGACCGGCGCGGGGTGGGGGTGTCCGGACCTGGCGTCTGCCAGGTCCGGACACCCCCACCCCGCACCGGTCCTAAGTGACGGGTTCCAAGGGCTACGCCCTTGGCGGGGGTCCAGAGGGCGGAGCCCTCTGGTGGGGTCCGGGGCGAAGCCCCGGCCTTCTCCGCTTGCTTTGCCGGGGTGCCTCGCCTACATCGACTGTTCGCCCAAGTTCAACGCCCGGAGGCTGAGCGCATGGCGCGCGTCACCGTAGAAGACTGTGTCCAGAAGGTTCCCAACCGCTTCGAGCTCGTTCTGCTCGCCGCCCAGCGCGCGCGCAACCTGAGCCGTGGCGAGGAATTGACCATCGACCGCGACAACGACAAGAACCCGGTGGTGGCGCTGCGTGAGATCGCCGACGAGACCATCGACCTCGGCCGCATCGAGCAGGACCTGATCAAGTCATTGTCCCGCGCGCCGGAGCCGGAACCGGCGGATGAGGAGGTGCTCGACCTCATCCCGACCGACCAGAACATCTTCGGCCTCCAGGACGTGACAGCCGAGGAAGAGGCAGCCAGTCTGCCCGTTGAAGGCGAAGAGATGTCGCCCGAAGACCTCGAAGCGGCAATCGAGGCGGAGCTGGGCGGCCGTCACCGCCCGTAACCGCGCATGACGATCGGGGGCGCAGGACGCGCTGGCACGAGGCCGACCCTCGCCCCCGTGTTCGCGCCTGACGGCACGGCGATCGAGGCGGCACCACGCGCCAGCCCGCCACCGCCGACGTTTCGTCTCACCGAAAAACTGCGGTCGTACGATCCGAAGGCGGATACCGGACTGATCGATGCTGCCTACACGTTGGCGGAGCGGGCGCACGGCACCCAGCGCCGCGACAATGGCGATCCCTACATCACCCATCCGGTCGCGGTGGCCGACATCCTGGCGGGCTACCGGCTGGACACGGCCTCGATCGCCACCGGCCTGCTGCACGACGTGATCGAGGATACGCCGGTCAAGCTGCCGGAGATCCAGACCCGGTTCGGCGGCGAGATTGCCGGGCTGGTCGATGGCGTCACCAAGTTGACCCGGCTGGAACTGCAATCCGACCGCACCAAGCAGGCAGAGAATTTCCGCAAGCTGGTGCTGGCGATCAGCCGCGACATCCGCGTTCTGCTGGTGAAGCTCGCCGATCGGCTGCACAACATGCGCACGCTGCATTTCGTGCAGGACCCTGAGCGGCGGCAGCGCATCGCGCGCGAGACGATGGAGATCTACGCGCCGCTGGCCGAACGGATCGGCATGGACGCGGTGAAGACCGAGCTGCAGACGCTGGCCTTCGCGCAGCTCGACCCGGAGGCCTATGCGACCATCCAGGCGCGGCTGAATTTCTTGCGCGGCCAGGGTGCCGATGTGATCGAGGAGGTGAGCGCGGAGCTCAAGCGCGTGTTTGCGGAGTCTGGCGTGCCGGTGATCGAGGTGGTGGGCCGCGAGAAGTCGCCGTATTCGATCTGGGAGAAGATGCACCGGCGCAACGTCGCATTCGAGCAGCTCTCCGACATCATGGCGTTTCGCATCGTGGTGCCGACCAAGGAGGCTTGCTACGCCGCGCTCGGCGCAGTGCATTCCGCCTATCCGGTGATCGCCGGACGCTTCAAGGACTACATCTCGACGCCGAAATCCAATGGCTATCAGAGCCTGCACACCGGCGTGACGCTGCGCGAGCCGCGCAACCAGAAGATCGAGATCCAGATCCGCACCGACGACATGAACGACATCGCGGAAAACGGCGTGGCCGCGCATTGGGTCTACAAGGAGCCGAATGCCAAGGCGGACCGGCGCGATCTGCAACGGTTCCGCTGGGTGCAGGATCTGCTGGAGATCCTGGAGAACTCCGCTGCGCCGGACGATTTCCTGGAGAACACAAAGCTGGAACTGTACCAGGATCAGGTGTTCTGCTTCACGCCTAAGGGACAGTTGATCCAGTTGCCGCGCGGCGCCACGCCGGTGGATTTCGCCTATGCGGTGCACTCTCAGGTGGGCGACGCCTGCGTTGGTGCCAAGATCAACGGCCGGCTGCTGCCGCTGCGGCATCAATTGCAGAACGGCGATCAGGTCGAGATCATGACCGCGCGCGGCGGCACGCCGTCGCCGCAGTGGGAGCGCTTCGTCGTCACCGGCAAAGCGCGCGCCCGCATCCGTCGTTTCATCCACCAGCAACAGCGCCAGCAGCATCTCGACGCCGGGCGGGCGGAGCTGGCGAAGGCATTCCGCCAGGCCGGCGTGGATGGATCCGAAAGGGCGCTGGAGCCGGCACTGAAGACGCTGAAATACGGCGCGGTGGAAGATCTCTATATCGCGGTCGGGAACGGCAATATCGGGCCGAAGGACGTGGTGCACGCCGCCTATCCGGAGCTGCGCCAGTCGCCCCGCGCCCCGCGCATGGTCCCGCCACCGCCGCCGCGGGCACACAGCCGCCACCCCCACAAGTCCGATTTCGACATGCCGATCACCGGCTTGGTGCCGGGCATGGCGTATCACTTTGCCGGTTGCTGCCATCCGGTCCCCGGCGATGAGATCGTCGGCATCATCACCACCGGCAAGGGCGTGACGATCCACGGGCGCGACTGCCCGACGCTGACCGGCTTCGCCGCCACGCCGGAGCGCTTCATCGAGGTGGACTGGAACTACACGACGCTGACCGGCGGCCGCACCGACGGCAAGCCGCCGCACCACACCGCGCGGATCAGCGTGATCGGTGCCAACGAACCGACCGCGCTCGCCAACCTGACCAACGCCATCGCCAAGCAGGAAGGGTCGGTCGCCAGTCTGAAGATCGTCAACCGCCAGGCCGACTTCATCGAGGCGCTGGTGGACGTCGATGTCCGCGACGTGGCGCATCTGTCGAAGGTCATCGCCGGCCTGCGCGGCGCGGTCGGCGTCAAGGGCGTGGAGAGAGGGTAGGACCGCCGTGGTCGACGGCACCCCCTCCCCAGCCCTCCCCCGCTGCGCGGGAGAGGGGGTCCCCCTCTCCCGCGCAGCGGGGGAGGGCTGGGGAGGGGGTGCATGATCCTCGGCCTCGGCTCCGACATCTGCGATATTCGCCGGATCGAATCCGCGATCGCGCGGCATGGCGAGCGCTTTCTGTCGCGCGTCTTCACCGATATGGAGCGTGCTAAGGCGGCGAGCCGCACGGAGCGGATCCAGGCCGCTACCTTTGCCAAGCGTTTCGCCGCAAAGGAGGCGGCAGCGAAAGCCCTCGGCACTGGCTTCCGGCGCGGCGTGTTCTTCTCGGACCTCGGCGTGGTGAACCTGCCCTCGGGCCAGCCGACCCTGCGGATGACCGGCGGCGCGGCGGCGCGGCTGGCGGCGATCACACCTGCGGGAATGATCGCCTCGGTTGCATTGACCATGACCGACGAATACCCGTACGCGTTCGCCCAGGTGATCATTTCGGCCGTGCCGGCTGGTTGAGAGAGAGCTAAACATGCAACGCATTGCCGGGCTGCTGGCGCTGACGCTGACCGCGGCCTTGCTGGCCGGATGTGTCTACGATCCGTACACCGGGACCTACGTTCCATGCTGCGGCTACTACGGCTATCCTTATTACAGATACCCGTACTACCGGTACCCGCAGCCTTACGCCCCATACGGCTACCCGTCAGGGGCCCCGCAGCAGGGCCAGCCCGGTGCATACCCGCCACCGTACGGGCAGCCGGCGCCGAGGCCGGGCGCGATGAACTCTCCCGGCGGCAGTGTGCCGTCCCGGCGCTTCGGTGCGGCGACCATACCGCTGGCGGCGCAGAACTTCGATGCCATCGACGTCGATCGGGAGGACTACATCGCGCAACCGGAGACGCGCGCCGTCCCGATCCAGCGGCGCGCTGAACGAGGTCTGGCAGGGCAGTCAAGCGTTCCGTAGCGCCCGGTGCGAGGGCCGGCGGCTCGCTTGACACGCCATCCCCCCCTGGGCTTGATCCGCCCGCAATTTTTGGACGAAAGCCCTTCCCGGTATGGCGACCAAGGTAAAGGCCAGGCGCAAATCGAGCGCCTGGGTCGAAAACGCCAAGACGATCGTCTATGCCGGCCTGATCGCCGTCGTGGTGCGCACTGTCGCCTATGAGCCGTTCAATATTCCATCGGGCAGCATGATTCCGACGCTGCTGGTGGGCGACTATCTATTCGTGGCGAAATACAGCTACGGTTATTCGCGCTATTCGCTGCCGTTTGGTTGGCCGCCGTTCTCCGGGCGCATCTTCGGGCGTCTGCCGAACCGGGGCGATGTCGCAGTGTTCAAGTATCCGCGCGACAACTCGACCGACTACATCAAGCGCATCGTCGGACTGCCTGGCGACCGCATCCAGGTGCGCCAGGGCCAGCTCTACATCAACGGCCAGCTCTGCCCGCGTCAGCCGGGAGGGGACTATGTCGCCGACGACAGCGGCATCCACATGGTGCAGCGGCTGTATCTCGAGACGCTGCCGAATGGGGTGAAGCACGACATACTCAAGGCAACCGACGAAGGGGATGCGAACAACACGCCGGAGTTTCTGGTGCCGCCGGATCACCTGTTCGCAATGGGCGACAACCGCGACAATTCTCAGGACAGCCGTTTCATGAACTATGTCGGATTCGTGCCGGTGGAGAATCTGGTCGGGCGGGCCGAGATCATCTTCTTCTCGATCGATTGGGAGCATCCGTTGTGGGAGTTCTGGTGGTGGCCGTTCGAGATCCGCTGGAACCGGCTGGGGATGGGCGTCCACTGAGTGCATCCGCGTTGAGTACGCCGATCGAGACGATCCTCGGCCACGCCTTCGTCCGCCCCGAACTGCTGCGCGAAGCGATGACCCACCGTTCGGCTGTGCATGGCCGTGGGCGGCCGCGTGGCAAGGGTGGTTCCAACGAGCGCATGGAGTTTGTCGGGGACCGCGTGCTTGGTCTGCTGATCGCGGAGTGGCTGGCGGAGCGGTTCCCGCGCGAACAGGAGGGCGATCTTGGCCGCCGGCTCGCGGTCCTGGTGTCGCAGCCGGTGCTGGCGGAAGTGGCGGAGACGATCGGCCTCGGCGGGGCATTGTCAGTGGCGCCGGGTGAGGCGAAGGCCGGTGTGCGACGGCGCGCCACCGTTTTGGCCGACGCGCTGGAGGCCGCATTGGGCGCGCTCTATCTGGATGGCGGACTGGACCGGGCGCGCGAATTCGTGCGGCGCGCCTGGGACGGCGTGATGACCCGGCTCGAGACGCCACCGCGCGACGCCAAGACGATGCTGCAGGAGTGGGTGCAGGCGCGTGCGCTCGGCCTGCCGGAGTATGTGGTCGCATCGCGTGTCGGCCCGCCGCACGCGCCGGAGTTCGTCGTGACCGTGGCGGCGGGTGGCTTCATCGGTTCCGGCACTGCCGGTACCAAGCGTGCCGCCGAACAACTGGCGGCGCAGGACCTGCTGCGGGTACTCGGTGCGTGACCACCGGGACAAGCCCGGTGGCAGGCACGCGATGCGGCTTTGTCGCCGTGGCCGGCGCACCGAATTCGGGCAAGTCGACCCTGGTCAACCGGCTGGCCGGCGCCAAACTTTCTATCGTTACGCCGAAGGCCCAGACCACGCGGTTTCGTGTGCTCGGGATCATGATGCGCGGGGAGAGCCAGGTGCTGCTGGTCGATACGCCGGGCATCTTCACGCCACGGCGTCGGCTGGATCGTGCGATGGTGGCGGCGGCCTGGACCGGTGTGCGCGATGCCGACCTGACGTTGCTGCTGGTCGATGCAAAGACCGGAGCGACCGGTTCGGTGCGCGAGATCGCCGAGACGTTGGCCGCGCAGCGGCGGCGAAGCTGGTTGGTGCTGAACAAGACCGATCTGGTATCGGCACCGACATTGCTGCCGCTGACTGCCGCGCTGACTGCGCTGGCGCCGTTCGAGCAGACCTTCATGGTGAGTGCCGCGAACGGCGACGGCATCGAGCAGTTGGCGGATGCGCTCGCGGAGGCCGTGCCGGCGGGCCCGCATCTTTATCCCGACGACGATCTGACCGATCTGCCGGACCGGCTCTTGGCGGCGGAGATCGTGCGCGAACAGATCTTCCTGCAGACGCACGAAGAGGTGCCGTACGGCACGACGGTGGAGACCGAGAACTGGCAGGAGCGCAACGACGGTTCGGTGCGCATCGAGGCGACCGTGTATGTTGCGCGCCCCGGCCATAAGGCGATCCTGATCGGCGAAGGCGGCAAGCGGATCAAGACGATCGGCGCGAGGGCGCGCGAGGAACTGGCGACGTTGCTGGAGCGAAAGGTGCATCTGTTCCTCAATGTGAAGCATCGCGCCGGGTGGGATGAGGAAGCGGCGCGCCTGCGCGCGATTGGGCTGCAGGATCCTGGGTAGCGGTTCATTCATCGGTTGCTGGTAGATGTCCGGCGGCAGGAGTGCTCCTTATGCCTGATACACTTGAGCCAGCCGGCGGCAGCCGGTATCCTTCCGACTTGGAAAGTCGAGTTGCGGATTGGAACAGATTGCCCGGACGACGACGGCGGTTTTGGAGCGGCTTGAGCGGCGGTTCGATGCTGCGGACCAGCGGATGGACTCGATCATACGGGAGCAGCGCGCAGACTTCCGCTGGCTGCTGGGCGTCATGTTAGGTGGCTTCACCGCCATGCTTGGCGGTTTCGGCGCCATGCTGGGCGTGATGGCGCACGGGTTCCACTGGCTGTAGCCCCACGCCGATCGCCTGACTGGGCGAAACCGTGCTAGCCGGCTGTCGTCATGGACTGGGATGCCCCCGCAATCGTGCTCGATGCGCGACCGTTCGGCGAAGGCGACGCCATCGCCACGGTGATGACGGCCGAGCATGGCGCGCATCGTGGCCTGGCGCGCGGTGGTGCGGCGCGGGGCCGCACGGCGATCTGGCAACCGGGTAACCTCGTCCACGTGCGCTGGGTCGCGCGGCTGGCCGAACAGCTCGGCAGCTTCAGTGCGGAACTGGTGCATCCGGGGGCTGCGCTCGCGATGGACGATGCGCTGGCCCTGGCGATGCTTTCGGCGGCCTGCGTCGTGGCCGAAGGGGCGTTGCCGGAACGTGAACCGCATCCACGCGTGTTCGACGGCCTGCTGCACCTGATCGCCCATCTGTCGCAGGGCGAGGCGATGCTGAGCGAGCTGGTCCGCTGGGAGACGGTGCTGCTGGCCGATCTCGGCTACGGGCTCAATCTCACCAGTTGTGCTCTCACCGGCGAGACCGCAGGCCTCGCCTTCGTCTCGCCGAAGACCGGCCGCGCCGTCACCGCGGCGGCCGCCGGCGTCTGGGTATCGCGTCTGTTGCGCCTGCCAGCGTTCCTGGTGGGCAGCAACGAAGCTACGCGGACGGATTGGCGCGACGGGCTGCGGCTCACCGGCCACTTCCTGAAGCGCGACGCGTTCGGCCATCACCACCGACCGCTGCCGGCGGCACGCCAGATGTTATACGACCGTGTCGCGGCGCTCGCCGCCGAATCGGAGCAGCAGGATGCCGGATGACCTGATCGGCCACGTCGAGGATACGCGCCTGACCGATGCGCTGTCTGAGCGCTACCTCGCCTATGCGCTCTCCACCATCATGTCGCGCTCGCTGCCGGATGTGCGTGATGGGCTGAAACCGGTGCACCGGCGGCTGATCTACGCCATGCACCAGCTGCGGCTCGATCCCACCGCCGGCTTCAAGAAGTGCGCCCGCGTCGTCGGTGACGTGATCGGCAAGTTCCATCCGCACGGCGACGTCGCAGTGTACGACGCGCTGGTTCGGCTGGCGCAGGATTTCGCCGCGCGTTTTCCGCTGGTGGAAGGGCAGGGCAACTTCGGCAACATCGACGGCGATAACGCCGCGGCCATGCGCTACACCGAGGCGCGGCTGACCGAGGTGGCGCGCGCGTTGCTGGCCGGCATCGACGAGGACGCGGTCGATTTCCGTCCCACTTACGACGGCGAGGAAAGCGAACCGGTCGTGCTGCCGGGCGCGTTTCCCAACCTCCTGGCCAATGGCGCGGCTGGCATCGCGGTCGGCATGGCGACCTCGATCCCGCCACACAACGCCGGCGAGGTCTGCGCCGCTGCCATCCACCTGATCGGCCATCCGCAGGCTACGACAGCGGACCTGCTGCGACACATGCCGGGACCGGACTTTCCCACCGGCGGCGTGATGGTGGAGGACAAGGCGGCGATCCTTGCCTCGTATGAAACCGGGCGCGGCGGCTTCCGGGTGCGCGCCAAATGGACAGTCGAGAAGGGCAAGCACGGCACCTGGCAGATCGTCGTTACGGAAATTCCCTATCAGGTCCAGAAGGCGAAACTGGTTGAGCAGATCGCCCAACTTCTCGAAGAGCGCAAACTGCCGCTGCTCGGCGACGTGCGCGACGAAAGCGCTGAGCTGGTGCGCCTGGTACTGGAACCGAAGACGCGCGGCGTCGAGCCCGAGGTGCTGATGGAGACGCTGTTCCGCGCCTCGGCCCTGGAGGCGCGGTTTCCGCTGAACATGAACGTGCTGGATGCGACGCGCACGCCGCTGGTGATGTCGCTGCCTCAGGTGCTGCGCGCCTGGCTCGACCATCGCCACGAGGTGCTGTTGCGCCGCACCCGCCATCGGCTGGCGGCGATCGAGCGGCGGATCGAGATCCTCGATGGCTACCTGCTGGTCTATCTGAACGTCGACGAGGTGATCCGGATCATCCGCAATGAGGATGAACCGAAGCCGCAATTGATGCAGAGCTTCAAGCTGACCGATACGCAGGCCGAAGCAATTTTGAATATGCGGCTGCGCTCGCTGCGCCGGCTCGAGGAGATGGAGCTGCGTCAGGAACACAAGGCGCTGGCGAAGGAACGCAAGGACATCCAGGCGCTGCTGAAGGATGAGACGTTGCGGTGGGACCGCATCGCCGAGGAACTCGAAGAGACGCGCAAGAAGTTCGGCCACGGCGCGTTGGGTGCGCGGCGCACCGAACTCGGCGTGGCGCCATCGGTGGTCGAGGTGACCAGCGAGGCGTTCGTCGAGCGCGAGCCGATCACCGTCATCCTGTCCGACAAGGGCTGGATCCGCGCGGTGAAGGGTCACATCGGCGACGATGCCGAGCTGCGGTTCAAGGAAGGCGACAAGCTCAAGTATCGGTTGCACTGCCAGACCACCGACCGGCTCACGCTGTTCGGCACCAACGGCCGCGCCTACACGCTGAAGGCGGCCGACCTGCCGCGCGGCCGCGGCGACGGCCAGGCGGTGCGGCTGCTCGCCGAGCTGACCAACGAGGACGATGTCGCTGCGCTGTTCATTGCGACCGAGGGCGCGCGCTATCTGGTCGCATCATCAACCGGCCGCGGCTTCGTCGTGCCCGCGGCGGAACTCGCGGCGGAGAAGCGCACCGGCAAGCAGGTGCTGAACCTGCGGCCGGGCGAGGAGGCGGCGTTGTGCGTGCTTGCCGATGGCGACCACGTCGCGATCATCGGCGGCAACCGCAAGCTGCTGGTGTACCCGCTGGAGCAGGTGCCGGAAATGGCGCGCGGCGGCGGCGTGATCCTGCAACGTTACCGCGAGGGCGGGCTGGCGGACGCCAAGGTGTTCCGGCTCGCCGATGGTTTGACCTGGCGGCTCGGCGACAAGACCCGCACCGAGACCAACCTGCGCGACTGGATCGGCGAGCGCGCCCAGGCGGGACGGTTGCCGCCCAACGGCTTCCCGCGGGCGGGGCGGTTCGGCTGAGGCTTTTTTCGCAGCTCTGGCGAAGCGAGGCCCGTTGCTCAGAAGTCGTTCTGAGCAACGGATCGATCAGGTCGCTGCCCAGACACGGGAAGCAGCACGCGGCACGGAAACGATTGGCCTCTTTCTGAGTGGTGCGGACGGACGGGCTATCGTGCCATTACGAGAGCCGGCAGACGGTGCGTTCGCTGTTTCGGCACTTGGTACAGGCTCTCGCCCAGCCTGTAGATCAGTATGCCAGGGATGCTGGCCAACAACGGCAGGGCCCAAGCCAGGGGTGGAGCGAAAGGCAGCAGACAGCCTACTGTTCGTGCCCATCCTTTGCCCCGGAATGCTCCTAGCCATAGAAGGAACCACCAACCCGATGGTGCAATCGCGACCATGGCAAAGCAAACGGCAATGACGTGGTTGCTCGTCGGACCTGGATCCAAATCCTGCTCGAATATCAAGCCGAGCCAAATGGCGGCGGCCAACGGGGCAGCGCAACCAAGCAATATGCCGCTCGCCTGGACTAATCCAGCGATGAGCTCGTGCGGGGGCTGGTGAAACTTGGTGATCATGACAGGCATCCTTTCGTTCTATCGTTGACCGGAAACTGCCATGCCGCGGTTTCATAACGATGTCTGCCGGGTTTCAGTTGTTTCGTACCGATAGATAATGGCCGTACTCGCCTGGCCCCCCGACGCTCGCGGCCTTCTCCTGCCCGCGCTATGCGGGCCGCCCGGCGGCAGGACCCGCACCAATACCAATCTGCGCGACTGGATCGGCGAGCGCTGCCAGTCCTCGGGGCGGTTTGGGTGAGTGGAACGGCCACAGCCGTCCTTCGACCCGAGGCGGAACATCGGGAAATTCTGCGGGCGGCGCTCGCCGGCAGTAGCGGACCGACGGTGCAACAGCAGGCTGCGGAGCGCTTGGCGGCCTTCCGGCGCGGAACCGCCGGTCGCGGTCCGACGTCCAGTGCGGAGCTGGTGGAGCAGTCGCGCGCAGAGCGGTTGAGGACCCCTCGCTGGAGATCAGGAAGGCACCTGACATGCCGCTGGTGGTCGATGCCTCGGCCGGCCTCAAATGGGTGCTCGACGAGCCCGACAGCGATCTCGCTAAGGCATTGGCGGTCGGCGAAGAGACCTTGTTGGTGCCGGACTTCTGGCTGAACGAGGCCTGCAATGTCCTCTGGCTGCAAGTCCGCCGGAAGCTGCTGACACCGGAAGAAGCGCGCGAAGGCCTGGTACTGCTGCGTGCCCAGCTGGAGCCGACGCCGACGGCGGGGCTTGCATTGCACGATGTCGCACTCGAGATCGGCCTTGCGATAAACCATTCCACCTATGACACGCTCTATGTCGCCTTCGCTGTTGCTATCGGAGCAGACAAGGTGGTGGTCGCGGACGGACCGTTCGTCAGTGCCATGCGCACGCATCCCGATCCGGCCGTTGCCGGAATGCTGCTACCCCTTAGCGAGTGGCGGCAATGGGCTGGCGGCTGATCACCATGTCAACGGCCTGCTCACCGTTAGCGCCAGGTCCATGGCTAAGTGAGTGTTTGAAAAGTCCGCACACTGCGGTACCAATCGAGGGCTCGAGCATGCGCCGGCAAGAAAATGGAACCGCAAAACACGCAAAGCACGCAGATGGGATCTGTGCTTCGCAGGCCCAACACGATGCGTTTGATGTCGAGGCGCGCCAGTCCGAAGTTGATCAGCAGACACAGCCGCAAGCCCGTCGCTTTGAGATAGTTCAAGCACTGCGCCCGATGAATCTCGTCGAGCGCCCTGACCGCCTTCAGCTCCACCAGGATCGCGTGCTCGACCAGCAGGTCCACGGCATATTCGCCAACCACGACGCCGTCATACCGAACGGCCACTCCATGTTGTTGCGAGACGGCAAGCCCAGCCTTCCGCAGCTCATGCGCCAGTGCGTTTTCATAAACCTTCTCCAGGAACCCCACCCCCAGCGTGCACTGAACCGTCAGAGCGCAGCCGATGATCCGCCCGGACAGCCGGTTCACCTCGCTCTCAATCTGCGTGTTTTGAGTGTTTGCGGTTCCATTTTCCTTTCTTATTGCCGGCACCGGCTTGCCAAATCGTTGACGCTGCCACCCAGGCTCGGCCCGCGGGTGCCGGCGTTGTAATCCGCGTTTCGCCGTCGGCGCCTCAAAGCGTTGGGCCTAGATGCGGTCCAGCAGCACGCTGGCCGGTTCGTTCGCCCGGCGGTAACCACCTCGGCTTCCGGGCAGGTCGCCAGTCCGTGATGGCCGGGCGCTACCGTGCGGCCCAGCCGCCGATACCCCGCAAACGCGCTCCGCTTCTTTGCAGCTTCGTCTTTAGGATTGCGTCTGTTTGCGGCGTGTCGCGGCGATGCCTAGCAAGCCGGGCAGTATCAACAAGGCGGAGGCAGGTTCGGGGATAGCGTCTATGTTGCTCGTCACAGCGGTATCGATGCTGATCTGACCACCAGTCGGAAAATATGTTGGATCAACGGGAAGATCCCAGGTCATCGAGCCACCGACGGAGATAACATGCTGACCGGGCGAGAGTTCGAGCATCAGGTAATATCCGGTGGCGATCGATGGACAAAGGAGGTCAGGCGTGAACCCTGGACAGGCAGGATCGCCTGGGAAGCCCTGCGTTTCGAAATCAGCGCCATACGTGCCCGATACCGCATGAGCCATCGAGAAGACGCCGCTCGTCTCCAGGTGGCTCATCAGATTAGGAACCGGTGCGCCGTCGATTGTCGCGGTGAGGTTTATAGGAGTGGCATTATTGAAGTTTGCGATGACCTGGTTCTCTAATGGAACAGGATATTGAATAGTCGCGAAGTTGAGAACGGGAATCAGCAGTAGACTGCCGGCCGGGACTGAAAAGGATCGGGTCGTCGTTCCGCCAAAGTTTCCTGCTACGAAGAATACCGGCCCGTTATTGTTCTGATGCGCAAGCGCGCCGGTCGTGTCAGTTTGAGGGTTGGGTAGTGTGTCGGACATTTGTGAAACCCATGTCCACCATGCGCCGCCCCAATCACCAATCGATTGGCCATCCACGATCGAATTCGGCGCATAAATGGTGGTCGCACCAGCGGGTGGCGAGCTGGCTGCCAATGCGGCAATGCCAACGGCGCAAACAGCACACATTCCTGGTCTCATCCACATCCCCCCATTCGTTCTCGCTTAACACGCAGAAACATCCGAGCATCGTTGATCCCGACACTACCAGGCTACAGTGCTACTGCTTCCGCCAATACCCCGCCATCGTGGGGTATCGAAGGCCATTGGCGCGTGGCTTTTTGTCGAGCGGGAATATGTAAACGCAGCTCTCTGTACCGACGACACAACGCATGCCCCGCCGGTGAAGCGGGAGAGAGCCTCCGGGGCTTGTTACCCGCCCTCCAGCTTGCTCCTCAGCTCGTCGCGGTTATGCACATCCAGCTTGAGGTAGATCTTCTTCAGATGATCCACCACGGTGTGCTTGCTGATCCTTAGCCGTTTCGCGGCGGCCGGAATCGAAAGCCCGTCGAATAACAGCAGACAAAGCTCGCGTTGTCTTCCGGTGAGTCCGCTCACGCGCATGCTGCGTAGCAGGCGTAACGACATCGGCTCACGGCGCTCGATCGTTATGCCGACCAGGCCATTTTCCTGCGGCTGCAGTGACTCGAGCCAATAGGCGCGCAGAGTGAACAGGCCCCAGGGGCTTTGCAGGCTGGTGGTGGGCGGTGGAGCGGCACGTCCCGTAAAGGCATCGCGGAGGTTGACGCACAGACGTGAGAGTACCGGCAGCAGCGCGGCGTCCAGGCCGCGTTCGCCCTCGACGTCCGGCGCGCGGTTGAGCGCGAAATGCGCGAGGCTGCGCGCCTGCGGACTTGCGTACAGCACATCGGCCGGGGGCTGGACGATCAGCAGGCCTCTGTCCTCGCTCTCGGAAGTGGCGACGGAGAGTTCCGGCCGCGACTGCATCCCATGCGCGATGTGTGGAAGGAACGAGGCCATGAGTCTCATCTCCTCCGGTGAGTAGCGGGGATCGCCGGGCGCGCGGTACACCAGGATTGCGCCGAGCGCCCGACCGCTGCGGTCCCTGACCGCTGCCTGTAGCGGAAGGTGGGCGCCCTGTGGTCGGTATATCAGGTTGTAGTAATCGGAGCGGAGGAACCCCTCGCCGGGAAACACGGTCTCATTGGCTTCCACGCCGAATCTTGTACGCAGGCACTCGGCAAAGCTGGGGACGCCATCAGCGCCATCGACAAATTCGCTGAGAAACTGGACGTTAAGCTCCAGGAACTTCGGATACTCGCTGTAAACGTCCGCATATTCGCCGTGACGATCCGCGTACATGAACACGTTCAGATGGGACGGGATCGCATCGTGCAGCGCACGGAACAGCTCCGGCATGATGGCTTTGCCGCCCAGTCCGAGCGAACACAATTGCCGGATATACGCAGCGACGGCAGACTGCTTCATGACCGTGGTCCGTGAAACACGTTTCCAAACAGAACGGCCCGGCACGCGACGGCACAGTCTGTTACGATTATTTCACACTGTAACAGTCCGCAAGACACGGTAATCTGCCGGAATCGGTAATGCAACCAGCGCGTGTGCCGGCTCGGCGCCAGCCAAACGGGCCTCCGGTTCATGAATGAACCGTATCTTGACGGCACATGCGCCGTGCAGCTTTGTATGACCGGGACTAGGGGCTGACGCCGCTCGCGCGTCGGCCCCCGGCCGCAGGCCTTGATTCTCGTTCCGAAGGAGTAGCGTCCAATGCGTCTTACCCGTCGTGGCCTGCTGGGCAGTGCAGCCGCAATTTCGACCGCGCCGATCATCCGCGCCCGCGCGCAGTCCAGGCCGGTCATCAAGCTCGGCGTGCTGACCGATCTGTCCGGCACCTATCGCGACAACACCGGTCCCACCTCGGTCGCGGCGGCGCAGCTCGCGATCGACGAGATGAAGCCGCATCTCAGCTTCGACGTCGAGCTGATCAGCGCGGATCACCAGAACAAGCCCGATGTCGCCGCCTCGATCGCCCGCCAGTGGTACGACCAGGGGATCGACGCCACCATCGACGTGCCGACCTCGTCCGTGGCACTCGCGGTGGCGCAGGTGGCAAAGGAAAAGGACAAGATCATGCTCAACGCATCCGCCACCGTGGCGGCGCTGACCTGGGAGCAGTGCAGTCCGAACACCATCGTTTGGAGCTTCGATACCTGGGAGAACGCGCACTCCACCGGCGGCGCGCTGATGGCCTCCGGCAACAAGTCGTGGTTCTTCATCACCGCCAACTATGCCTTCGGCCAATCGCTGGCCGATCTGACCAAGGAGGTCGTGACCAAGGGCGGCGGCGAGGTGAAGGGCGACCTGCGCTATCCGTTCCCGGACACCACCGATTTCTCCTCCTACCTGACCCAGGCGGCGGCGAGCGGGGCGAAGGTGTTGGGCCTGGCCAATGCCGGGCTGGACACGCAGAACTGCATCAAGCAGGCGGCCGAGTTCGGCCTCAACAAGACGATGAAGATCGCGCCGCTCCTGCTGTTCCTAACCGACGTGCACTCGCTCGGACTGGATGTGTGCGCTGGGCTGACCACGACCGAAACGTTCTACTGGGATCGCGACGACCGTACCCGCGCATTCACCAAGCGGCTGCTGACCAAGACGCCGAACAACTATCCGAACCAGGCGCACGCCAGCTCGTACGGCATCACGCTGCACTACCTGAAGACGGCGCAGCAAATAGGTGCGGCCGAGGCGAAGCAGAGCGGACGGGCGACGGTGGCCAAGATGAAGTCGATCCCGACCGACGATGACGCATTCGGCCCGGGCCGCATCCGTGGAGACGGGCGCGGCGAGTTCCCGGCCTATCTGTTCCAGGTGAAGACCAAGGCCGAGAGCACCGGACCGTGGGATCTCTACAAGCTGGAGCACACTTCGCCGCCGTCAGAGGTCCTGCATCCCTTGGCCGACACCTGCAAGTTCCCGACAGTCTGACGCTCTTTGGTAGTCGCCTCTCCTGCCATGCGAGAGAGGCGACTAAGGATCCGTCGCAGAGTAACCGCTTCAACTGGCAGCGTGGCGGCACCCCCCTACCGTCATGGCCGGCGAAGGCCGGCCATCCACGTTTTTCCTTGATGCCGGCAGCAAAGACGTGGATGGCCGGGCCAAGCCCGGCCATGACGGCGATGCACGAGCCACGGCTGGAACCGATTCACTTGTTTCGCGATGGGACCTACCGCGCAGCGTGCTGCTATTCCGCAGCGATCAGCACTACAGTTTCGGTGTGCTGCGCGGTGTTATCGTCGTGCAGGAAATGCCCATAGCGTCTGACCCACAGTTGCCCGAGACGCGCAGCTTCCGCCGGTGTCAGCCAGGACCATTCGGCACCACGGGCGCGGAGCGCCACCCAGGTGGTGTGCCCGTCGATGACGCGCTCTTCAACCGAATAGGGGCCAACTGCTTCGGCCATCCCGTGTCGATCTCCGGATCGTTGCGCTGGCAGCCAACGCCAGACTCGCAACAGGCAGATAGCAGCATAGTTGGCAGATTCGGCATAAAAAAGCCTTAATTTCCCGCCGGACGCGGCGGAATGTCGCGGCGTGTTGCACCGGTACCGCTGCAACCGCCGTCGTGGTCACCGCGGATCAATACCGGATGGAACGGCCCGTTGCGGCTCAAGCCCCGGCGTGATTGCCGGCCGGCAGCCGGATGCCGAGCAGTTGCGCCGCGGCATCGGCGACCGCGGGATCGAGCGGGCGCGGCTCCAATGGCACGCCCTTGGACAGCCGATCCACGATGACCCGGAACGCCGCCAGCCGGCCGAACGGCTTGTTGTTCGCCGGGATCACATGCCAAGGGTCGCGGCGGGTCGAGGTCTTTTCCACCATGTCCTCGATCGCATCCTGATAGTCCCGCCAGTGGCCACGGTTGCGGAAGTCTTCGTAGGAGAGCTTCCACCGTTTCAACGGATCGGTCAGCCGGGCACGGAAGCGGCGGAGCTGCTCTTCCGGCGTGATGTGCAGAAATATTTTGACCAGCCGCGTGCCGTCGGCGAGCAGCATGCGCTCGAAGTCGTTGATCTCGTCATAGGCGCGGTGCCACTCGGCGTCGCTGGCAAAGCCTTCGACGCGTTCCACCAGGACGCG
>Ga0209040_10000302_pt1 | contig 36502 bp, 24 predicted proteins | sample BogFormECP12_OM3_FD_188240 | JGI IMG/M metagenome (GOLD analysis project Ga0209040, IMG submission 188240) | Bog forest soil microbial communities from Calvert Island, British Columbia, Canada - ECP12_OM3 (SPAdes) (version 2) | ecosystem: Environmental > Aquatic > Freshwater > Wetlands > Bog ... | reverse complement strand
GATCCCTTCTCACCCAAGGGTTCGAGGCCATCATCTCGCCGAACAACCCCCAGCTCAGCCACCGCCACGCCCAGACTTTTTCAGGTCGAAGTAGCTAGGTTAAAAGTCTGGCTATGTACCAGGGCTGAGCTGGCTTTTAGCTGTGCCCCCGGCACGACTCGAACGTGCGACCTAGGGATTACCATCTGCCCTCTCTTGCGTTTGCTCAATTCTTCTCGTGTTTGCTTGTGCCACAACGCATTTGGCTGAGTATCGGCATCGGTGAGAACCCGCCAATTACCGTCGAATCGTGGTCATTGGCGATGAATAAACGATGAGCGGCGTCCATGTGCCGTGGGTCGTAGCGAGTGGTGGTTCGTCGAGAGAATGCGAACTCAAGGGGCTGGCCGGCGGTTGTGGGCGAGGTTCCAGTCGCGGAACGTGGATCGATCAATCGTCATCGGTACGTCCTTGCATCACCAGTATGCATTTTGTAGGCTTATAGCCTAAGTTTTGCATAGTCAAGTGAGTGTGATGGTTAACCGTAGAAATACGTCGCTCCCGGCGGTCCTTGCGAGCGCACCGTTGCGAACCATACGCGCCGAGGACGCCGGCGCTGCCTACGCGTTTCCGGGCCCCGAGCTGGCACGCCTGGCGGATAGGGGGCTTTTACAGCGGGTGGCCCATGGCTATTACGTAGTCGTCCCGCAGGACATGATCGGTCGCGAATGGGTGCCGAGTCTTGAGGCCGCGGCGGCTGGGATTGCCTCGGCCATCTACGGACCGAACCATGTGGTCCTGATGGGTATCAGCGCCGCCCGCGTGCTTGGCGCCATCCCGCGAGCCTTGGCAACGGCTGTTGTCGCCGTGCCCGACCAACACCGGCCGATTCGGCTCAAGGACCGTCAATCGGTGGTCCGCTTCGTCAAGCGGGACACCGACAGGTTGGATGCCGAACGTATTGAGACGCCCCTGGGGCCAGCCATCGTCACCACGCCAGAGCAGACCCTGCTGGACCTCGCGCACCGACCTCAACTCGGAGACGCCCCCGACGACGTGCCCGCGGCGATCCGCATGCTGTATCAGCGCAGCGATCACCAGCGCCTAAGGGCTCTCGCTGCCGACCAACGCCGCACGGCATCGCTGCGCCGCGCTGAATCATGGGCCGCAACAGAGCATGAACGCTGACGAACGCACCGAAGTCGCACAGCAGTTTGGCGTCGCACCCGAACAAGTTGAGCGCGACCATCTCATCTCTCATCTGCTGGCATTACTTAGTCGGAACTTCAGCGACCGGATCCAGTTCATCGGGGGCACCGCACTGGCGCGTACACATCTCCCGGACGGCCGGCTCAGCGAGGACATCGACCTTATCGCTATGGACGATCGCAAGGCCGTGGCGGCCGATCTGGACGCCGCTCTGCCACGTGCACTGGCCCGAACGCACGGCAGGCTCACCCTGGATCCTCCCTTCAGCGGTGTGGCGAATACCGTCGCGGCGATAGTGCGATCCGCCACCGGCATGGTGGTCAGGATCCAGCTGCTGTCGGCCCAAGGCAGAATGCTGTGGCCAACGGAGCGCCGCGTCCTTGAGCGGCGCTATCGCGATGCGCCGGCGGCCGAGCTTATCGTTCCCACTCTGCCCGCGTTCGCCGCGTCCAAGACGGCGACGTGGGCAGACCGGCGGGCACCGCGAGATCTCTGGGACCTCTGGGCGCTCAACAGAATCGGGGCCATCGACGCCGCCGCTCTAGAGCTGTACCGACGATTCGGTCCGACCAATCAGCCGCCTGGCCGCCACGTATTCGAAACGCCACCGTCCGAGGCCGAATGGCAGTCGCAGCTCGCCGGCCAGACGCGGCTCACCGTCAACGCCACCGACGCCCTGGCAGCAGTTCGCGAAGCGTGGGCTCGCGTAGTTGCCGCCGAGCGCGGCACTGAAGCCAATAACTAATCCACCAAAAACCCTTCTCTCAAACATTTCTCAACAAAACTCAAGCTCTCCCAACGCCACCCTCTACCGCCCCATCTCTCTCGGCTATTTCCCAAAATACCTACACTGCAACTATTTACAGCAACGACGCCCGAAAATACTGCTGGCACATTGGCACAAGTGGTGCAATACTGATGTGGGGCGCGCTGGGCGCACCCCAAATCCCAGCTCCTACAGCTGGTTTCGCCTTTAAAGGTCGTGAGGTGGTTCACCGGTGTTGACGATCTCCCGGCTATCGCGTTGGAGCATCAACTATTACAACGACACCGCCCACAAGGCTAGGCAGGCCGGCCTGGATCGGCAGCAGGCCAACGGGGGACTGGGGGAGTACTACTCCGAGGGCGATACGCGGGCGCCGACGTGGCTCATTGCCGGCGACGCCGCCCGTACCGTTCAGCTGCTGGGCCTGGATGGCGCGCCGCTGACGGGGGCACTGCTGATCCTGACGTAGCGCAGCGTTGGCTCGATGATGGGATCGCCCCCAATGGACAGACCGGACGCGGCTTCAGCAAGGGCAGCGTGCACGGGTTCGATTTGACCTTCGCAGCACCCAAAAGCGTGTCGCTGTCGCGGGCCTTGACCGACGACATCGCAGAAAAGGTGATGCAGGCCGTCCATGCGCGGGCCATCGGCGCGGCCATGAGCTATCTGCACCAGCACGCCGGATACACCCGGGTGCACAACCCGCTCACGGGCGGGAAGGACTTGCAGCGGCTCCCCGGGCTGTTGGGGATCGCCTACCAGCACGAAACCTCGCGCTGCGGAGACCCGCACCTGCACACCCACGTCATCGTGCCTAACCGCCAGGCCCGCGCCGACGGCACGCTGGTCTCGATCGACTCCAAGTCGCTTTTTCACGAAGCCAAAGCCGCCGGCATCGTCTATCAAGCCACCCTGCGCCACGAGCTGCACGCCGAGCTGGGCGTGGAATGGAGTTCGGTGGACCCGTTTACGGGGATGGCCGAGATCGCCGGCGTCACCAAGAGCTGCCTCAGGGCGTGGTCGCAGCGCTCAACCCGGCTGCGGGAATGGGCACACAAGAATCTGGTCGTGGTCGATAGTGAGCCGACTCCACAGCAGCTTGCCGCCGCGCAAAAGGCGACGCGGCCGGCCAAGCCGGAATCCAAATCGTGGGCCGAGCTCAAAGAGAACTGGCGCGCCGATGCGCGCGGTCTCGAACTGGACCGCACCGCGCATCTTGAGGCGCGCGCCGCGCGCCGCGCCGCACCGCGCGTGCTGACCGACCGCGCCGCATCCACCGATGCGCGCCACGCCGCGCCGCGCATGCTGCTGGACCGCGCCCGGTTGGCGCGCATGGTCGCCAATATCGACAAGCCCGCCTTCACCCGCGCCGACCTGGTGGAGCTGGTGGGCGCGCTGCTGGCGGTGGACGCGCCTGGGGATCCGCGCGCGCTGATCGAGCAGATCGTCGACATGGTCAGGGTGCGGGTCAGCGCGACGCGGCAAGCCCATCACCGCGAAGGACATGAGCTGTTCACCGTGGATGCGGTGATCACCGAAGAACAACGCGTCTTCGACATGATCGATGAGGTTGATACCCGCGCCCGGCTGGATGTGCGCGCCGCGGACCTGGCTGGTCTCTCCGATGACCAGGCGCGCGCCATCGCCACCATCGCTGCCTCGCCGTATTTGGTGCAACCGCTACAAGCGCCGGCCGGCGCGGGTAAAACGCACTCGCTGCAAGCACTGCGCGCTGCCGCACACCGCACCAACAAAGAAGTCCTCGTTCTTGCGCCGACTGGTAAGGCAGTCGATGAGGCGATGCGCGACGGGGCCGGCGACCGGGGCCAGACCGTCGCCAAAGCGCTCAACCTCATCGACGATGATCAGCTCAGCCTGGACCGGCGCACCGTGATCATCGTCGATGAAGTCTCCATGGTCGGCACCCCCGAGCTGCGACGCCTCCTTGAAGCCAGCACGGCGGCACGCGCCAAGATGCTCCTGGTCGGCGACGCCTACCAGCTGGCCCCGGTCAAAGCCCGCGGCGGCATGTTCGAACACCTCTGCGAGGACCTGCCATGGTCACAGCGACTCGGCGAGGTGTGGCGGATGCGCGACCTCGACGAACGCGATGCCTCGCTGGCGCTGCGCTCCGCACGTGGCAACCGGCTGCGGAAAGCGATTGGCTGGTATCGCAACCACGAGCGGCTGCACACCGGGGATGCGATCGCGATGGCCGCCGACGCCACCAACGCCTACATCACCGCCCGGACTGAGGGTAAAGACGTCGCGATCCTGTGCGACAGGTGGGAGATCGCTGATGCCATCAACCAGCGCCTCCACGACCATTTCGCCATCCGAATGCTCCGAGTGTGGTTGTGGCCCGCGATCAGCGCGTTCGTGTTGGCGATCTCATCATGAGCCGCCGCAACGATGCCACCGTGACCGTCGAGCCCGGAACACGCAATCGTCGGGGTAATCGGATTGATCAGGTGCGCAACGGCAACCGCTGGCGCGTGGTCAGCGTCGACGCCCGACGGGGCCGTATCGCCGCTGAGCGGCTCACCGATCAGGCTTGCGTCATCTTCGAGGGCGACTATCTGCGCGAGCACCTCACCTTGGGCTACGCCGGCACTCTGCATTCCGCCCAAGGCATGACCGTCGGCAACTCCACCACCCCAGGAGTGTGCTGGACCATCCTGTCCGATCGCGCCAGCCGCGCCATGGCCTACGTCGGCATGACCCGCGGCCGCGACGAAAACCACCTCGCCATCTATCCAGCAATCACCAACGAGGCCGACCAACACCACCATGGTACGGACACCGGCATCCACCAGATACACCGCGGCACAAAACACGCCGCCGCCCACGCACTGCACACAATTCTTACCGCCAACGACGACCGCGCCCGCACCATGCACACCGTCGCCGCCCGCACCGACCGCAAGCTGCTGCCCACCATCGTTGCGGCCGTACTGGACCGCAACGACCAACGCCGCGCCAACCGCGCCCACGCCTGGCAACAGCACACCACCCAAACCTGCTCCCGCGAAGCCGCCTACCAACGCCTCACCACCACCCCACAGCAAGCTGCCAAACGCGAACGCAGCCGCGATCAGGGGTATGGGCTCGAATTGTGAACGTGCGCAACGACTCTTAGAGCTGCAGAACCCAGAGACCTTTCCGGGCTACGCGCGGTCGCCTCGATCGAATCGACAAGCAACAGGTCCGCGGGCACAGATCAGGATGCCGCCCCGCAGGCGATTGAGTTCGTTGCCAAGACGTTGCCAAGACGTCGTGTGGGAATTTTCTTTAGTGAGATCGAGGACCGCATTCGCCGGCTGGAGGCCATGGCGCGGGGGTAAAACCCACCTACTACAGCCCGGGCAGGCAGAAGGGGAAGTAGCACGGCTGATTAGGGCCCTGAGCTTTCCTGGGCAGGTCAGCCAGGTGGACGATGGACGGCAACAGGACCGCCTCCACTGGCGCCTTCTGGTCCGGAGGCAGATTGCGGGTCTCCAGATCCACGTTGGTGACCAGTTGCTGTAGCTGTGCTATCCGCTCATTTCGCTGCGCCGGGGTGAGACTGTCCCAGCTGGCGTCCAGGTCGGCGATCTGCCGCCGCAGCTCGTCTGCATCGGAAAGAGGGCTCAGGCTGCTATCGCCTTGATTCTCATGGAGATATCTTTTCTGCGGGCTCGGTTGTTTTCCCCGCCCACCCCACTCCGGTTCGCACATTTAGGTTGCCGCAGACCGCCTGCCAGATCTTCGCGAAATTCTTGCGAAATTCTTGCGTTCGCTCGATAAAAGCTCGCTGGAGGCAACTAGGCGGCGGCTTCGGGCCTTAGACCGCGAGATCCCCGTGCTTCATTGCGGTTTCGATGTGGGCTGGCTTCAGCAGCTGAATCCCGATGACGGTGAGCAGGCCGGCGAGTGCCTCGGTGGGGATCTCATCCTGCCAGTGTGGCCTGTCTCGCCGTTGTCGCGGCGCCGTCAGGCGTGGCGGGCGGCTTCCTGGGCCAGTTAGAGGCAGGAGGTGAGGCCGAGTTTGGTGTAGACGTGGCCGACCTGGGATTGCACCGTGCGCGGCCGGTGTCCTGCGTTCGCAGAGACAATCGCTGCACTATCCCCGTCCTGCCGTCGAGCCTGACCCTCTCGCCGTCGGTGACCTTGGCCATGAGCCCCGGAATGCCGACCACCGCCGGTATACCGAGCTCGCGGGCCAGCACTGCCGAATGCGACAGGGTGCTGCCGCGCTCCACCAGCAGTCCGGCCAGACCAGGAAACAGTGGACCCCAGCCGGGGTCGGTGCGCGTGGTCGTCAGGATTCTGCTGGCCACTGTCAGGTCGTCGCTGGGGCTCAGCACGATCCGCACAAGGCCTTCGACCTCGCCCGGGCAGCATCCCATTCCGCGCAATGTGCCGTCCTCCTCCCCCTGCCCGGTCGGCTGTTCCACGGTCTCGGCGCGGCGCCCGCCGTACGGGGAGCCGAACGTCTCGAACTGATTGGGTGGTTCCTCCAGCGCATACTCGGCGAATTCCGCATCACGCAGGCGGGCAAGGTCGGCGAGCCGGGTGGTTACCGCGCGCCCTTCGGCGAATGCCGCGATCTCGTCCATGGTCAAGCAGAACACCTGCCGTGGATCGTCGAGATCCCCTGCACTGCAGAGTCTTTCGCCGACATCTGTATAGAGCGCCCGGCCTAGCCCGACAACCCGGGTTCGGGTCAGCCGCATGCTCTCCCGACTCCGGATCGCGTCGCGTGCACCCCGCAGAGTCAGCGCGAGCCGCCAGCGGCGCACGACTGGCAGCTCGCCAAGCACCTCGGTCTCGAAGCGTCGCTGGCGTTCACGCTGCGACCGCTCGAAGGACAACGGGTCCAGGGTGGGGTCCGCAACGTAGTTCTGCAGTACCTTTGCGAGAAACGCCCTGTCCTGACGCAGGGAAACGGTTTCAAGCTTCTGTTCGCCCATGCATCGGTCACCGAACTTCTCGACGAACTCGTCCATCTCGGCGGCAACCTCTGGCGACGCCGCGCACAACGCCTCCAGCGCCTGTCGCGGATCGCCCTGGTTCAGGGCCGCCACCCATGGTTCGTTCGTTTGGATGAGGGTCGCGATTCGCATGAGCGTCAGAGTCGGCTCGATGGATTCGATCGCTCCGTGGGCGGCGAGCAGACCCGCCACCATCTCGTCGGAGTTCCCGTCCACGGTCCGTGCGATCATTCTGCGGACCTTGCCGGCCTGCCGGCTCAGGTACATGTCATTGAACATCGGTACTGCCCAGCGACCGAACAAAGTAAGCACCTCGTCGGCGAGGGCCAGCAACTCCATCAGGTCCCGAGCAACCTTGCGTCGTTCGTCGATCCGGCGTAGGGCGGCCGACACCTCGGTCTGGAACTGCCGGTTGGCGCGCCGGCGCATAGACCACCGCAACAACAATCGCGCGATGACCAGCAGAATGCCCGGCAGTTTCCGGATTCTCTGGCCCAGCGTCAGATGTATGTCCTCGATGAAATCGACGGGGTGCTGCACGCCGAGCATTTTCTCGACGTCCACCTTGTTGCGGTTGAACGACGGGGCCAGTCGCAGAACGCGATACCAGTTGTTGATGTTGTAGTACGCGCGTCCCGACACGAGCCCGATCATGTTGCGCAGCGTCGGCTCGTATTCCTGAATTGTCTTGCTGCTGACACCCCCCATGCGCAACGTTTCCCGGAATATTGTGCGGTACACGGCAATGGCCCACGAGAACGTCAACGGCAACGTCACCCCGTTGAAGCTCTCCTGAATGTTGCTGTTGTCCCACACCGTCCGCCAATTGCCGACGGCTCTGGGCGCAGTGGTAATGGGGCGTGCCTGCAGCAGCACCAGCTCGTGCCCGCGAACCGTCCACTCGATGTCTTGTGGTTCGCCCCACACCTCAGCGATGCGCAGCGCCTGGTGGGTCATCTCGGCGACTTGTTCAGTACTCAGGCACCGGATCCGCCGGCGGTCGGCGGGTACCGGGACCTCGCGCGTGCCGACGTCGGGGCCGCGAACAACCATGATGTCCTTATCCGCGACCAGCACGGACCGTTCGGTGCCGCCGTGCGACACCGTGAACTCGTCGGTGCTGGATACACCCCCGACGATGCCCTCACCCAGACCCCAGCAGGCGCTAATCGCGACCTCATCGGCGGCGCCGGTCATAGGGTTGCTTGTAAACATCACCCCGGAGACGTCGCTGTCGACCATCTCCTGGAGCACCACGCCCACACCGAGGGAGTCGGGCAACGCGTCCTTGCCAACCCGGTACGCCAGTGCCCGCTCACTGAACGCCGACGCCCAGCATTCCTTAATGGCGTGGACGATTTCGTGGAGCCCTTCCCTGAACAGATAGCTGTCGAAGATTCCCGCGAAGGAATGACGGTGCCCGTCCTCGGCCACAACCGAACTGCGCACCGCCATCGGCCCCCGGCCGATCACCCGGCTACCGATAGCCTCCACCAGACCGGGGTCTAACGGCGTGGCCCGAATCGCCTCCTGCACGCGGCGCGCGGCCTGCAGGTCGATGCTCGCACGGGTCACTTCGGGCAGCTCGGTCCGCCGGAGGTGATCTTGGAAGGCGGCGACGGGCAGCACCTGCCAGTCCGGTACGGGGACGCCCGCTAAGGTCAAACGGGCCAAGCCGATCGCCTTCCCGCCCACGCGAGCAGCACCGGCCGCCATCGCCTCCTCGGCACTCAACAGCACATCGGTCATCGGATTGCCTCCAGCTCTTGGGAATCTGGTTGATACAGGAAGGTGGCGAGGGCTGCCGGGGTGCAGTGCTCAAACAGGTCGATGACGTTTAGGTCGTCGACCCGGACGCGGTTCCGCACCTCGTGACTCACGCGAAGTAGAAGCGCCGACGAGCCACCCGCGTCGAAGAATCTCGTATCACGATCGAAACGCCGGTGCCCGAGGACATCGGCCCATACCTGGCTGATCTGGACCTCCAGCTCAGCGAAGTCATCCAGATCGGCGCGCCGAGGAGCCCTGGGAGCATTGTCGTAGCTGTGCGCCGCACGTACCAGCGCGGCACGGTCCGTCTTGCCGTTGACCGTGATCGGCAAACTGGATACCGGGATGACGCGTCCCGGCACCATATAGGACGGTAGGTACGAGCGCGCGAACCGGAGGATCTCGGCGATCCGGGCAGTCGTCCTGACGACGACGAATCCGACGAGGTGACGCTCCATACCCTCGCCCACCGCCACCACGCAGGCCCGCTCGACATGCTCGCAGTTCAGCAGGACCCGCTCGACTTCCGACAGCTCGATCCGGTGCCCGCGGACCTGCACCTGCGAATCGATTCTGTCGATGTACTCGAGTTCACCCGACTGTGTCATCACGCCGAGATCACCGGTCAGATAGCTGCGTTGCCCGTCGATCACGGTTATGCGGTCTCGGGTGAGATCGTCCCGGTTCAGATACCCTGCCATGACGCCGGCGCCGCCGACGGCGAGCTCGCCCGGGCAACCGCGGGGCAGCACCCGCCGGTCCGGGTCGACCACCACGATCGACGTGTCACACAACGGCACGCCAATGACCGAGTTTGCGGGCCATCGATCGATCTGCCGCGGCAACTGGTAGAAAGCCGCGTGGACGGTTGTTTCGGTGATGCCGTACATGTTGATTAGCCGGGTCCCCGGATGCCGCGTGGCGAAATCCTTCAGTGCCGCAAAGTCCAAGCGCTCACCAAAGAACACGATGGTCTCCGGAGAGTATTCGGACAACGCGATGCGCGGCCCCACCGCTTCAAACGCCGACGGCGTCTGGCTGAGCATGCCGACGCGTGACTTCCGCAGGAAGCGGGCCAATTTGGCGGGATCGGCGCGCTCCTCTGCGGTGGGTATGCACAGCACACCGTGGAACAGCAAGGCACCGAATATCTCCCACACCGACGCGTCGAACGCGAACGAATGGTAGAGGCTCCAACGCATTTCGCGGACGGGCATGGCGACGGCCACTGAGCTGAACATGCTCGTCACGGACTTGTGGGTGATCGGTACACCCTTGGGTTCACCGGTCGTTCCCGACGTAAAGATGACGTACGCCGTGTCATCGGGTCGTGGTCCGGCCACCGGTGCTGCCGACGGACTCACCCGAGGCAGGGTGTAATGACGCAGCCCCGCGACATCCGCCCAGTTGTCGGCAACGGTGCCGACGACGGCAAGTCCCCCGCAGGTCTGAACCATCGACTCCACCCGAGCCCGGGGCAGCCCGGGGTGTAGAGGGACGTAGGCGCGTCCGGATTTCATGATGCCGAGCAGCACCGCGACCATCTTGTGCGACGGCTCCATCGAGACTCCGACGAACCTCTGATCGTCTCCTGCGAACGCGCTATCGATCTGCGCGGCAATGGCATCGGATTCGGCGTCCAACCGCTGGTAGCTGATGCTCTCGCCGCCGCACTCGATCGCGGTGGCACCGCCGCGGCGCCGGACGGCGTCTGCGAACTCGTCGATAATCGTGCGCGCGGACTCGAACACCTGCACAAGCGATCGCCGGCTGGCCCGGTCCGGCGCATCGGCCCACGCGATTTCGGTCAGCGGAACGCCGGGGTCACCCGCGGCCTGCCGCACAATGCCCCAGAACAAGGCGGACACATCGACGTCGGGGACGTCGTCGGCCCGCTCCACGATCAACGTGACCTGCCCGCTGGCCACCTCGATGTTGAGCGACAGCGGGTACTGCAGGAACCTGCGGTCGACCAGCAGGGGCACCGCCGCTTCACCGTTGAGAACGGGGGCAATTGGCTTGGGATACAGCGTGAAACTCGCTGACGGCACCGTCGCGTCGACGTGCGCGTCCCGCAGCAACTCACGGGCGATGTCGGCGAACGAGCAACTCTCGTATTCGATGAGCATGCCGACCTGCCGATCGACATCAGCGCACAGGGCCGAAAATGTGGCGAAACTCGTCGTGTCGACCAGAACGGGAAGAGCGTTCGTCATTAGACCCCGGGTTCTGGCTGCTTCCTCCGACCGCCGACGATTGGACATCGGGTTGGAGATGGCGACCGTACGCCGGCGTGCCAGCGTGCCAACGGCCAGACCGTACGTCGTCAGCAGCACCGAATAGCGCCGCACCCGCAGCCGCTTGGCAAGATCACCGGCGATCTCGTACCCGTCGGGTGACGAAGTGTAGCGCGTGATGGTGCCGGGGAGCCGGCCTTGTTCGTCTCGGCGCCCCCAACCGTCAATGGCCAGACTGTCGATTCCCGCGAAGAGTCCGGCGAAATACGCCGTCGACTTGTCGCCGGCCTTGTCGTCGGCGGACTGCTCATCGCAGACCTCCGACGGTGACTTCGTATATCCCGTCCGGTGCGCTGGGTCGCGGTAGTTGGCGTCGATGTCCTCGATGAGCTGAAAGAATCCGAACGCATCGGATATCAGGTGCGATCCGGTGAACACGAAGTAGAGATCCGCACCGACGGAGGCGATCTCGACGTGATGCAGCGGCCATCTGTGGATATCGATCGGCGTATCGGCGAACCGCTGCACGGCCGCGGACAGTTCCACGAACGATGCGTACGCGGTGACCCGGCATTCGGTTCTACCCCGCATGAGGGTCGCGGCGAAGCCGCCGTCGGCATCCATGCCGAACACTTCGTTGTAGCTATTGTCACCGTCGAAGACCGCGCGCACGGCGTTGGCCATCCGGTGCGAGTCGATGCCCGCAGGCAGCCGGCAGAAGACAGCGAAGTTCGTCGCCGGGTCCCGCGGCCGCAGACTCGCGGCCAGCGCCAGCCGGCGCTGCCCGGCCGTCGCCGGCAACGACCGCACCCGCGCGGCCTGACTCATCGCGCTTATGTGTGTCACCTGGCCCTCTCCAACACGGCCGGCAGGTGGTCGGCGACAACCTGGCGGCAATCGGCGTCGACGAAAAGCGAGTAGTGATCGCCCGGCACGGTGATGACCTCAAGCGGCACCGACGAATAGCGTTGCCACTCGGTCGCGGGGAGATCCTCGATGCCCAACCATTTGTGCTCTTCGGGAAGCAGTGGTTGGGCGGTGCGGAAGATGACGATCGGGCACGAGAGAACGCCGCCGGGCTTGTACGCGACGAGCGCCCGCTGGTTATTCCGCCACAGTCGGGCGAAATCCCGGTAGAGCACACCCGCGGACGACCCGCCGTCCTCGATCAGGCGGCTGAACTCGGCGAAGTAGTCCCCGGTGCCGGACTGACGTGCCCCGCGGCCCCCCTGACGGATGACCGTGAGGATGCCCTCGTCATAGTCGTCGTCAACCTTGTCCGATCCCAGGTATGCCGTCGGGGGGACGGAATCGAACAACACCAGCAATTGCGGCCAGACGCCGACGCGCTCAAGCTGAAAAGCCATCTCCAGACCGACATTTCCGCCGAACGAGTAACCGCCGAGGATCAGCCGATCCGAGAGCGCGTGTCGATCCTTCAGCGTCTGAATGTTGCTCGCGGCAATGTCTTCGATGGATGACGCGCCGTCGTTGAGGACCGTGCGGAACGCGTTGAAACCCAGGGTCGGGCACAGCCTATTCAGCGCGGCGTAGCAGAAATTGGCGCCTCCCGCCGGCGGGTGCCAATACACCTCGCTCGGCGGACCGAATTCGATGACGGGGTCTACCTTTACGGTACCGGCCGTGGCTTGCCGTTCCAACTCGGTCGCGATCGCGCCGGCGATCGTTAACCCGTCGAGCCGCTCGAAGTCCGCGACGAATTCATGTTCGGTGGTGAGCCGGCCGACAACCTCGACCAGCGCGATGGACTCCCCGCCGGCGGCAAAGAAGTCTGTCTGCTCCTGCACCGGGGTGCCGAGTTCATCTGCCATGTATCGCAGGCACAGGTCGCGTACCGACGCCTGCCCGCCGCCCGCCGTGGCCGGTGCCGGCGGGGTGGCGACCACCGGAACGGCCCGTTCGACGGGTACGGCCACCTCATCCAGCGGTGTCGGTGGGAGCCAGATCCGTTTTCCGGTTGGCGGTGTGCCGGTCGGTGATGGCACCGCCACGTCCGCAGCACCCGTGCCCAGTGAGTCCAGGGCGCTTACCAGTTCGTCGTGTCCGCGCACGCGCAGCCCGTATGTCACGTCGCCGACGCTCCGTGCGGCGAGGGTGGCGGCGACATCCATGGGGCGGATGCGGGGGTGGCGCCGAAGGTGGGTGGCCAGCCGTGTCCCGAGCCGGGCGGCCGAGGCCGGCGATCGGGCGCCGACTTCGACATCGACGACCTCACCAGGTTGTCGGCCGTTGGGCGAATCGGTCTGCTCCGCGGGGAGGGCACCGCGGAGAATGACATGACAGTTGGTTCCCCCCATCCCCAACGCACTGACGGCGGCGCGGGCATTGGGGGGGAACTCCTGCGGTTCACCGCTGATCTCGAATCGTGTCCCGGGCAGATCGACCAGGGGGTTCGGCGCGGTGAAGTTGGTCTGGGGATACACCCGTCCGCTCCGGACCACCAGCATGGACTTGATCAGCCCCACGATTCCGGCTGCCGCGTCCAGGTGTCCGTAGCTGGACTTGAGCGATCCGAGGTAGCACGGCGTGCGCCGGTCGGGCTTCGCGCCGTAGACATTGGCCATGGCCCGAAACTCGATGGGATCACCCAATTGCGTACCGGTTCCATGCATTTCGATATAGCGCACATCCGTGGCACCGATCCCGGCGCGCTCCAGCGCGTGCGCGATCACCTGCTGCTGACCCCGAACCGACGGCGCCGTGAACCCCATCCGATCCTTGCCGTCGTTGTTGACGGCACTGCCTGAGATCACGCCGAGGATCGGATCGCCGTTGGTGATCGCGTCGTGAAGCCGACGGAGTACGACGGCTCCCCCCCCGTTGCCCTTCACGGTGCCGTTCGAGCCGGCGTCGAAGGGGCGGCACTGGCCCGTTGGGGAAAGCGCAGCGCCCTCTTGATAGAGGTATCCCCTCAGTTGGGGGACGGACACCGAGACTCCCCCGACGATCGCGGCGTCAGCATCGCCGAACGCCAGTGCCGCGCACGCTTGGTGCACGGCCACCAGGGAGCTCGAACACGAGCTCTGCACCGTGATCGCTGGACCGGTCAAACCCAGTTTGTAGGCGATCCGGGAGCTGCAAAAATCCTTGTCATTGCCCAGTAGCGGTTGATACGCAACCATCAGCGAGCAAGCGGTTTCCGAACGCCTCAAGTAGTGGGCCGAGAGCGTGATGGAGGCATACACACCGATCTGCGTCGTCTCGCGGTTCAGGCACGACGAATCGAGCGCCTCGTGGGCCAGGGTCAGCAGCAAACGATGCTGCGGGTCGATGCAGGCCGCCTCCCCCGCGGTCATGCCAAAGAATTCCCAGTCGAAGAGCTCCGCGGACTCGACCGGCGAGGCCACCGCGACATATCGGGGGTTGACGATCTCGGCTTCCGTTACACCGTTGCGCAGGGAATCTTCGCGTGACACCTCGCGGAAACCCGACCGTCCGGCCAACAGACTGGTATGAAATTCATCGATGTCGGCCACGCCGGGCAGCCTGATCGCTACTCCAATGATGGCAATTTCCATGGTCTTTCACCCGTTCTATGTTGGATTCCGGTCAGCTGCAGAGCATCACGACGACAAGCACGATCTGTCCGACGATCATCGAACTGGCCGACAGCTCCGCGACTTCCTTCGCCCGCTTGCGGCTCGGCCGCAGCGCGAAGCGGACCGTGCCGGGCCCGAGCAGCACCGCCGCGGAAACGGCGAGGACCCAGTACGCCGCCGGTGAGCCACAGCCAACCGCCCGCAACAGTCCCGCGCTGATCAGCGCCGTCACCACAGCCAATGCGACGAGAGCGGATACGGCACCATACAACCCGAGGGAATGCGCCCAGGACATTCGCGGCTTGGTGTAGTCGACGACGGTGACCCGCGTGTCCTCCGGCGCCCGCGATTTCCGCGCGAACTCCAGCAGCAGCGGTCCCACGATCCACAGCGCGACCAGGCACACCGTCGACCACGGCAAGGGGACCTCACCCGCCCCCATCTGCGCGATCCACAGCCCGCCGACACCCCAGAACGGGAGATGGGTGAGCGCGAAGAGCACCCGGCGCTCCTCCAGCCACGCCTTCATGGCCGGGTTACGGATCATGCTCACCTGGTAGGCGCCGTTTGTTGCCACCGAGATGACCCACCACAGGGTCACCCACCCGGCGCCCCGGTCAATGGCCAGTGAGACCAACAGCGAAAACGCAATACACAGCGCGCCGAGCACCTTGAGATTTGCCAAGGTAACCAGGCCGCGCTGCAGCACCCGCTCCGGATAGTGCCGGCTGTCGTGTTCGAAATCCTTGTGGTCGTCCAGGGTTCGCGCCGCGAAGGTGTACGCGACCAGCGCGGCGAAACCGATGTATGCGGCGGAATTGATCGACACGGGTCGCCCGACAAAGAGCTGCCCGGCCAGAAACGCCACCAGGAACATCGGAATCTGGCCCGCCACCTGCCAGGCGGGGAACCGTTCATTTAGGTAGGCGCCAAAGCGCATGACGAACGGGGACTGTGCGGTGGGTTTGATGAGGGTCATGATTTCCTCGCTGTCTGCAGAATTGGCGGTGTGCTACTCGGGGTTTACTGGTTCATCGGTGATCCACACCGTCGACCGGCTTGGCTTCTTGGCGGCTGGATCCATGATCTTGGCGATCTCCGGCGGGATCGTCCCGGTGATTCGGGTGGTGGATACTCCGCCGATCACCTCGGAGCCCCGCGATTCGGGATCGACGGCGCCCGAGAGGATTTGGGAGGAGCATCCTGACAAACCGATCAGTCATTGCTCACTGCCTCGATGATGTTCACCCGTGCCGCCCGCACCGCGGGCAGCACCGACCCCAGCACGCAGACCGCGATCGCGCCCAATGCCAGCAGGAACGCTGCCGGAACCAGACGAAACGCGACGTCAACGCTCCAAACTTGGGTGGACGCGAAATCCGACAGGTACTGCTCGACGAGGCCGAACACGATGCCCAGCAGCCCACCGACCGCGCCTATGGACAAGCCTTCGACCAGGATCGTCGACAACCCGAATCGCCGGCTGGATCCGATCGCGCGGAGCACCCCGAGTTCCCGGCGGCGCTCCATGATCGACAGCGTCAGCATGTTGAGCAGGGCCAGCGCGGAGATCACGACCACGATCACCCACAGGAAGTTGTTCAGATCGAATGCCTGGTGCAGCGTTCGGCCAACCCCCGCGACCGCTTCGTCGCCGCTGTACACGTACGCGCCGGCTGGCGCGATCGCCCGCACGGTCCGGATGAGCGCCGCGCGGTCGACCCCGGGTGCGGCTACGATCTGCAACGCGGTCTCTCCCGGCCGGTTGAACCAGCTGCGCATGAGATCGCTCTCAAGACCCACGGTCCCGGTGAGGCCGGAGAAGAACGGAACTACGGCTAGGACGTTCACTCGTTTGGTGCCCCGCCCAGTCTGCAAATCGAAGGCGTCGCCTGACCGGGCCTCGAGCCGCTGGGCCAGGTCTCGGGACAGCACCACACCCTCTCCCGCCAGCACCTTTCGCCGCACGTCGTCGGTCAATCCGGTCAGCAACGGATTTGGTGCGTCCGCGGTGAGTCCGAATAACATGACCTTGCTGCCATTCACGATGGTGTAGCCGGCCGGGCTGCCGCTGACATGGCGAACACCGGGTATGGCAGCGACCTGGGTCTGCAGGGTGGGCGGCAATAGGGGGCCGGTCGCGAACAGTCCCGGTTGGCTGGTGGACACCCAGATGTCCGTGTGGCTGAGGCTGTCGAACGACCGACGTGCCGAATCCACGGCGTTGGTGCCGCCACCGTTGATGGCAAGGGTCGCCGCGACCGCGATGGTCGCTGTCATCATGGTGACCCAGACTCGTTGCGGCGCACGGGTAATGGCAGACGCAGCCAGTGTGCCGGCGGCACCGAAGCGGCGCGCCACCGCGCCACCGAGCCTGACGAGCGCCGGCCCCAGGGCATATCCCAGCGCGAGCAGTGCGCCGAACATGATCGAGATCGAGGCGTCCGAGGTAAGACCCAGATTGGTCGTGGCGATCGCGAACGCCACCGCGGCCATCACCACCGATGCCCCCGCCGCGACATACCTCACCCAGAGGGGCACGGTGTCGGCTGCGCAGACACCCACCGGCGCCAGCGCCTCGATCGGCGAGACCTTGTAGACCTGGCGGGCGGCCAGCGCGGCCGCCGCGGCGGAGGCGACAACCGATACGGCGATTCCCACGGGAATAGCCCAGACGGGCAGGCAATACTCGATCCTGGCGCTGACGGTTTGCATGAACGCGTCAGGCAGCGCGCCAATGACCGCACGGCCGATCGCGATCCCGGCGGGCGCGCCGACGGCTCCGCCGATCAGCCCGTACAGCGCCACCTCACCGACCAGGCCGGCGACCAGCGGTTCACGGCGGGCGCCGATAGCACGCGTCATCGACAGGTGCTGACGCCGAGCGGCGATCGACATTCCCGTCGCGGTGAATATCAGGAACCCGGAAATGATGAACGCCAAGCCCCCGGCGGACAAGGCGGTGAAGCGCACCAGATTTACGCCCAAGCCTTCCTGGGCGGCACGCACCTGGTGTTCGGTCACCAGCGCCCGTCCGGCTACCGCGTCGATGACCCCCGACCGGATCGACCCGATATCGGCCCCTGACTTGGGGATGATGAAGATCCCGTCCAGTTGCCGTCCTCTGCCCGACAATCCCTGCGCTAACCGCAGCGGGCTCAGCAGGTAGTGCCCGCCATTGAGACGGCCATATTTGGCTTGGTCGAGTACCCCGACGACGGTGACCGTTCCCGCCCCGACGTTAAGCCGGTCGCCTTCTTTAACGTTTGCGCCAGGTCCGGCGAGCACGCCGTCAGGAGTGGAGGTGAGGGCATGCATCCGACCGGAGATCGCTTCGCGCAGGACGCTGTTGAGCCCAGTGATGCTCGCGTCAGCTCCGAACAGCAGTACCTGCCCCGCATCGGAGATGACCGAGGCTTGCACCATGGGAACCGCTACGGACACACCTGGTACCCGCTCGATGTCCGGCAGCACAGCTTCGGTGAATCCGCCATCTCCGATGCCCGTCACCTCTAATCGTGCATTCCCCGCGACCCCGTCGGCGAGCCGCTTGATCGAGGTGTCGATCGACCCGATGATCCCGAGCACAGCAACCAACAGCGCGGCCGAAACCCCGATCACGGCCACCACGACCGGTGCCCGGCCGCGCGCCGCCAGTGCCTCCCGCAGGCTGAAAACCCGCAACCAGTCGATAAGCACTCTCATGACATCGCACCCTCGCCGATCACCGAGTCGTCATGGACCCGCCCGTCCTGCATGCGAATGACCCGGTCGGTGTAGGTCGTCGCCTGCTCGTTGTGAGTCACCATGACGACGGCGCGCGGGCGATCAGAATTGTGGGCAAACATTGACAGCAACGACAACACGCCCACGCCGGTCTTGGAATCAAGGTTTCCCGTTGGCTCATCAGCCAGAATGACATCGGGGTCCATGACGAGCGCGCGCGCCACAGCAACGCGCTGCATCTGGCCTCCTGACAACTCCGACGGCCGGTGGTCCACACGATCGGCCAGACCAACCGTCTCGAGCAATGTGCATGCACCGGCCTTTGCCGCGCGAAGGCTGGTGCCGCTCAACAGTTTTGGCAAGGCGACATTCTCCCAAGCCGACATCGTCGGCAGCAGGTTGAAAAACTGGAAGACAAATCCGATGCGACGCAACCGAAACGCGGCCTGCTCCCGCTCGCCGAGATTGGCGATGTCCTCGTCGCGAAAGCGCACCGATCCAGAATCGGGGGTGTCAAGCGCGCCCAGGATATGCAGCAGCGTGCTCTTTCCGGCCCCGGACGGCCCGACCACGGAGACGAACTCGCCCTGAGCGATCTCCAGGTCGACCGAGGCAAGCGCACGGACGTCCTGTCCGCCCACCTGATAATCCTTTGTTACCGAACGCAATTTGATCATTTGACCGCTCCCGCAATAAGTTGTGGTGACCGGGACGACTCGTTGAAGAGAATCTCCGACACGGACGGCAGCGGCCGTCCCAGATAGCCGGATGCGAGGCAAAAGTCCAGCAGGCTGCGCAGGTAGTCCACGCCGGTTGCTGGCGGGTGCAGGCCCAGTAAGGTCCGGGTGTTGGTGTCGTCGAAGGTGCGTACCCGGTCGAAATAGCAGGTGTACTGAGCACCTATGCGCTCGTAGTAATCGCGTTCGATCGGATCGAGGTCCTCGACCGAGAATGCCGACGGCGGTACGAAGGTGCCGATTTCGAATGACGGGTATTCAGCGAGCACGTCGGACACCTGTCGCAGCGCCAATGTGTTGGCACCTTGCAGATGGAATGTCCGGCCCAGGATTGACTCGTCGCCGGCGTGGATAAGTTCGGTTGCCGCGACTACGGCGTCGGCGACATAATCCACGGGCACAAGGGACAGCGTGGCGTCGTACCGGCCGGGCAGGCGCCGCAGTTTCCCCTCGACGATCAACTTGACCAGGGTGTAGAGATTCTTGTAGTCGCGGATGGCGCCCGTGGCCGCTTCCCCGGTGACGATCGCGGGCCGCAGAATGGTCGAACGCACCGGTGCCTGATTCACCAGCTGTTCGGCGCGGAACTTGCTCCGCTCGTATCCGTTGCTGAATTCCTGTCCGGAATCCGGCTCGTTCTCGAGGATCGTTCCGCTGCGCCGGCCGCAGACATACGCGGTGCTGACATAAATGAACGGCACCTGCAACCGCTGCGCCAGGTCGATGGCGTGCTGTGTTCCCGCAACGTTCAGCTGGAGGTACTCCTGTTCCGGCGCGTCGAAAGCGATCGTGGCGGCGGCGTGCACGATGCACCCAATCGATTCCCCAAGAGCGACAAGCTCTTCGGTGGCCAGACCGAACCCCGGTTCGCACACACTGGCGGCTAGACGAGCGACCCCTTGTCCGGACCACTGCCCGAACTCGTCCGAAGGCACGACAGAGCCGTCCGTGCGTATCACCCGTGGCTGCTTGTGCATCACCGCGATAACGGGATGACGCTGCGACAGCCGGGCCACCACCTCGGCGCCGATCAGCCCCATCGCACCAGTGACCAGGATGGCGCGTCGCGGGTTCATATTGGATCCTTCGCTGTAGTCAGGGCGAAGGTCACCACGTCGTCGACAGTGCTGACCGCCGCGAGATTTTCGGGACGCTGTGGAGGAAGACCAAAGGCACGTTCGAGCGTCATCGCCAGTTCGATGAGTCGCACCGAGTCGAATCCGAGGTCGTCGATAAGCCGATCGCCGGCCGCGACACCGTCGGGCGCGCGCTGCGGAACCGCCAGCGCAGCGATCAGCCGGATCACCCGGTGACTCGTCGATTCGGTGGCGACTTGTGAGGCGTTCATTTGGCACTCCGCGCGTGGGGTTGATTGCCGCCCGCCGTCAGCAGGTCGCGCGCTTCGTCGAGGGGCAGGTCGGCGTTGAGGTAACCCGCCAGTCGCAGCCACTGGTAGCCGAGGTCAAGTGTTTCCCGCCACTGCTCGCGCGAGTCGAACGACGGCGGGAACGGACTCTCCGTGATGGTGCGTATGCGGTTCACCAGTTCATCGAGTTGAGTGAGCAACGTCGGTGCGACGTGCGCGGAGTTCGCCAGGTCCGCGAAGGAAACCTGGAGCGCTTGCCGCAATGCGCCGAGCAGTTCGTCGTGACCGGCGGTGGCGGGCGGCAACACACGTTCGACGGTCGAGGTGAATGCGACGTCCGCGGGCATCGGTGAGCATCCGAACGCCGATGCCAGCACGCGTATCGACGCGCCGATCAGACGCATCGCGGCGACGTCGGCGACCCCTGCCTGCCCGGCCTTGACGGCTCCGAGCAGGTCTTCGCGGGCGTTCTCCACGACGATGTTGGCCCAGATCAGGTTCGCCCCGCATTCGACGAACCGGCGCGCTGCCAGCGGTGACAACACAAGAGGACGGTCAGATATGGCTCCGCCGACGCTGACGGGCGGCGTCGGCGTGCCCGGTGGGCAGGTGTACGGCTGGGCAGGCTCGCACATGGCGATCGACGGACGGATGTCGGCCTCGTTGCGCCACCTCAACGACACCAGGCCAAGACGCACGAACTCGGCGAGCAGGCTGCCCTGACCGCAGTGCGCAACGGACTCGGTGATGGGCCGTCTGAATACGATCGATCTCCACGCCATCGCGGCTTCCCCGGTTAGGGCGAAGACGTCCTGGTCGGCCCGGATCACATGCAGGACTTGGCCGATCGGCCAGGTCGTGACGCCGGCCGTTCTGGCGAACATGACCGCGGCGGGGTCGTTGGCGACATCGGTCACCCCGAACTCGCCGGCCCCAGCGATGGTCTCGTCGAGCAGGTCAGCGGTCCCGCCCGCGGCGGCCTCGGCCAGTGCGGCATCCAGTTGCCGGTAGTGCGCCACGGCCGCGGGCTCGCCGGACCTGTCCGTTTGAAGCGTCAGCCATTTCGTCTCCAGATAGGCTTCGCCGCGGCCGGCGATCCAGCCTTTGGCGGCCTGTTGCAGACCATCGCGCGCCCACGCCCGGGCGTCCGCGCGTGCGCCGAACGCCTCGAACGCAACCGCCTGGCGCAGCGACTGGCGGGCACGCGAGAGCCACCATCGGCGCATCCAGTCGGTGAAATTCAGATACGGAACCGATGACTGCACCTGCAGAATTTGGTCGGTCTCGCTTCCCGGCCGGACGACGGCCGCCCGGAGAAAGCGCTGACACCGGTTCAGCGTGTCGTATCCGGGCCGGTCGAGCAGGTCGGCTTCCGGATCGGTGAATACCGCCCGTGCAGCGTCTAGTTGGCCGCGCAGCTGTCCGATCGACCGGGTCCGTACCTCGGTGCGGCGACCGTCAACGAACAGCACGGTGGGCATCGTCGGGGTCCGGGCATCGCCCGGTACGACGGCGAGGAAATCGACATCCGACGAATCGTTGCCGAAGCCCTCGGCCAAGGACCCTTCCAGCAGAATTGTGACGTCGTCATCGACAACCACTGCATCGAGGGTCTTGGCGAGCAGTTCGCGGATATTCGCGAGGTGATGCCCTCGCGGCGCGGGCGCCTGTGCGCTTGTCCGTTCGGGGTCCGCCGTGACTGCCGCCTCGTCAATTACCGTTCCCTCGGTCAGGTCGCCGGCCACGAGTAGCGCCCACATCTTTTCGCGGCGCGGTTTGCCGCTGGACGTTCTCCGGATGAATCCGCGGGGCCCGATGACGATCTGCAGTGTGGACGCGGGACCACCATCGGATCGCAGCAGGCGGCGAGCGGTGTCCACCCAGTCCCCAGCGGAGGTCTCGGCGAACAGGGCTATGCTAGGCAGTCCCACTCCGCTGTGCGCGACCGCGCAGAACTTGCACTTGGGAATCCCCGTCGCCGCCGCGAGCCGCGTTTCGACGTCCTCCATGAACACCGATTTGCCCCGGACCTTGAGAGCCGAACCCATCCGTCCAAGCACGAATACCTGACCGCCGTAACAGAATCCGGCGTCAGCGGTGTGCAGCACGCCAGTATCGGCGAATCGAGTAGAAGTCCCACGGTCCGATGCGTCTCCTCGGTAGCCCATGGCCACGGACGGCGAGGACACCACGACCTCACCGAGTGTTCCGTCGGGCAGCGTCGCGCCGTCCTCGTCGATGACGCTGACGTCGGTGCCGGGCGAGCCTAATCCGGCGATCCACCCGGTACCCGGCAGCTGCTGTCCGGTGAGTCGGGCCGTATCGAGGACCGCGACCGGTTGCCCCATCCGCAGCGAGGACTTGTCGATGCGAATGGCGCTGATGGGTTCATCGACGGGGGTTCCGGTGACCAGCAGAGTGGCCTCGGCTAGGCCGTAGGCGGCGATCAGCGCCGTGGGGTTGAATCCCGCCGGCTGGACCAACCGGCAGAACGCGTGCAGGGCGTTCAGGTCAACGGGCTCGGCCCCCGTGACCAGCGACCGCAATGACGTAAGATCCACTCCTGTAACATCTTCCGGACGCAAGCGACGAGCGGCGTAGTCGAGTCCGAAAGAAGGGGACACCGTGTGATGGGCTCCCGACATTGCGCGGATCCAGCGCATCGGGTCTCTGATGAACTGGTCGGGTCGCATCAGGTAGAACGTCCCCTGGTTCGCGATTCCCATGAGAAGGCTGATCAAACCCATGTCGTGGTGCAGGGGGAGCCAGGACACCGTGACGTCACCCGATTGCCAGCCGATCTTCCTGGTGATCGACCGAAGGTTGTCAGCAAGGTTGGCCCAGCCGACCATTACCCCGCGAGGGGTCCCGGTCGACCCGGAAGTGAACTGCAACAGGGCGCATTCGGCCAACTCGTCGGTTCGACGGATCGACTCCGCCGCATCGGCCAGCGCGGCAGTCAACGGGAGCGGCTGCCGGGACAGGCCGGCGACGCCGGCTGCCGTTCCGGCGCTCGTCAGCAGTTCGGGTGAGGTCAACACGATACGCGGATTGACGATCCGGAGAATCGTGCCGATCGTGTCAACGTAAGCGACGTCGCCGAACGTCGGCGGTGCGATCAGCGTAACCGTGGCTCCGCACAGCCAGACCGCATAGATCGCTGCAACGCAGTGGTGCCCCGTGGGCGCCACGATGCAGGCGTTGTCCCCCGCCCGCAACCCGTGTGCGCGCAGCGCTCCACCGATCCGCCGCGACAGTTCAGCGAAGTCCGAGTAGGACATGTAGTGCCATCCGTCCACCTCGTCGGCGACACACAATCCGGCGTCAGTGGATGGCGAATCGATCCAATCGATCGGCACGAGGGAATCGACCATCGGCAAAGATGGCTCTGCACACAAAGGGCTCATGACCTGCATCCCGCCAGGTATTGCGTGATTTGCCCGGTGGTGTGCAGCCGCGCCAGCACGTCGTCGGTGAGGCTCACCCTAAACTCGTGCTCCAGGGCGGTGATCAACGATATGGCCCGCAGCGAGTCCAAGCCGTAGTCCATCAGCGGGACGGTGTCATCGAGCTCGTCGTCGGTCCACAGCACTTCGGCAATCAACCGCCGGACTTGGCTGTTGATATCAACAATTTCGCTTGTGCTCATCCGAACAACTGTCCTTCCGTTATGCATGCCCGTACCGAGCTGTCGACATCGACGCCGTCGCTGTTGTCGACGACATGTATTGGCACGTTTGGAAATTCACGGGCCATGTTTTCCTGGAACCGCAGATAGCCCTCCCGGAGGATGGCCAGGAATCCCGGGGTCTCGTGGGTTTCGACCAACCCGGATGGGTGCCGGCCCGCGCATCGATCGGCCGCCTGCTCCGGGGGCACGTCGAGCCAGATAACGGCGTCGGGCAGCGTGGTGCGGTAACGCTTGCCGAAGTCGGCGACCGCCGTCGTGAACCGGGCCTGGACAGCCGATGCGACGTCGCCGAATCGTTGCCACAGGGTGAGGCCGTCGCCGAGCCGTGCGGTTTCGGATGCGTGCCAGCGGCTGACCGAGCGGAACACCTCGGCGCCCCAGCGATCCACCACCGATGTGATGGCGGATTCCAGCGCGCTGCCGTCCCAGTGCGAGCCGGCCAAGAGCACGTAGAGCGGCCCGTAGACGAATGTCTCGATGAGCGGATGTCGTTCGCAGACAAGCACATCGGGTGCGAACGTGTCGAGGATGAATCGCTCGACCGGCCCGTAGAGGGTCATTTGTAAGTACATCGACAGCGCCTTCATCTCCGCGCAGCCGATCTCGTCGCAGCCGTCGCTGAAGGCCTTCAGCTGCAGGGACAACCGGTGCAGCGGAGCGTCCGGGGTACAGTGAAAATCGGGGCAGGTGATGCTGGCGAACGCGCCTGGTGTTGCGGGTGCCAGGTCACGCATGCGGGTGATGACCGAAGACTTCCCGCAGCCGTCCAGTCCCACGAGGGCGATCCGCCTGGTGTTACCTGGCCTGGACATAACCCGCACTCTTCAGTCGTTGGATCATGGCCGTTGTGATGTCATCTGGCGACGACCGGCCGTCGAGTTCGGTCCAGCTCTGCTCGACGGCAAGGGCCTGGAGGGCCTGATGTGCGCGGCGCTGGAAGTCCAATAATTTCTGGTCGTCTTCGCCGTAGCCGCTTTCGTAGTCGCTGCGGTGGGTTTTGCGCGCCAACGCGCCTTGCGGGCTGACCGACAGGTAGAAGGTGAGGTCCGGCTCGGGAAACCCGGCGGCCAGCCGGCGCAGCAGTGCCGGGTCGCCGCCGTGCGCGACCTCGGTGGCGAAGTACTTGTACCAGTACGCGTTGAGCAGCAACACATTTGGCTGGCGGACCCATGCGCGTTCCAGTGCCAGATGCAGGGCATGGAACAAGAAGTGTGTCCGGGATACCGGGCCGAGCAGTTTCAGGTACCCGTAGATGTCGGATGGTCGCGCGAACGGCAGCTTCGACGCGACGGCCGGGTCGGTGAACGCGTCCCAAATGCTCACCGGCGCGACCTTGCGATGGCGTTCCCCGAAAAAGGCCGTCAGGCGGGCGATTTGGGTTGTCTTTCCCGCGCCGTCGCCGCCGGCTACGCAGATCACCGTGACCGGTGCGGCGTCATTCATCGCGACCCCCTGAGGTGGTGTCGCTGCTGAGAATGGTCACTCGGCCGCTGCCGCCGTCGACTCGTATTCGCTGCCCCGAACGCAAAGCCTCCGTTGCCCCGGCGACGTTTAACACCGCCGGGATGCCGTACTCCCTGCCGATGACCGCGGCGTGCGACAACAGGCCACCGACCTCGGTCACCACGGCTGGCACCAAACCCAGCGCGGTGGTCCAGCCGGGATCGGTGAACCGGGTGACCAGGATGTCGCCCCGCCGCAGCTGACCGATCTCCGCCAACGAGGGCACGACCCTGGCCACACCCTCGACAACGCCGGGGCTGCAACCCAGCCCGATCAGATCGTCGGTGTCACGCGCTACCCCGGGCGCTTGGCCATCGGCGATCCCGCCACCCAGCTCGTGCGGCGGCCAAAAGTCGCTGTAGCCGTCATACATCGCCCGCCGGAACTCGATCGGGCCCGCGACATCCGCGCCTGTCAGTCGGCCCTCAGCCAGATCGGCGATCTCGCGAATAGACAGCATGAATATGTCTGCCTCGCGCGCCAACCGGCCGTCGGCCGCGAATCGCCTGCCGGCCTCGATGACGTACGCCCGCACGATCGCATAACACTGCGACGAGTATTCGCGCATCTGCTCACGGGCGACCAGATAGCGCCGCATCCGGTCGACTTGGCGGTTGACCGGCCCGCTGAACCTGAGACGGTGCAATACGTTTCGATCCACGCGGCTGTGCAGTGCGTGCAACTGAGCGTCGAATCGGCGGCGTTGCGCGCCGATCCCGACCAGCGGGTCGGCCGGCGGTGTCGCGGTGCGGATCATTCCCTGGATCAGCTCGCGGATCCGCTCGGGCGATTCCGACCACCGTGGGCAGGTGAGGTCGAGCTCCATGTCGGCGTGGAATCCGTGCTCCTGCAGGAAATTGTGCAGTGCCCGCTGCCACTCGGGGCCCTCGAACCCGAGGGCTGTGGCGACCTTGTGCAGCCCGACGATCCCGCTCTGCATTGCCATGTGGCTGATCGCGGCCAGCCCGCCCATCAAGTCGATCATCGGCGTGGTGTCGCCGGTCGCCGCATCCACCTTCTGCAGCGTCTTCTTGAAATCGCCTTGCACGGCGGCGTTGTGGTAGATCGTGGTGAAGTACGTGCGTTCGGTCATTGGGTGCAGCGAATGCAGGCATTCCACCAGCTCGGCGGCGAAGGTGGCGTCGCCTGCCCGCCTTAGACGCCCGGTCCGCGCCAGCCATAATGCGTGCATGGCCGGCCAGCGCGTGGCGAACCGCGCAACAATGGCAAGCTGCCGGCGATGGCCGCGGTTCAGTGCGATGGCGGCGGGCAACGTCCGGCCAATCGTGACCGGGGTGACGGCTGTGCGGCGCGGGCCGGCGGGTCCGTAGTCCTTATTGATTCCCAGGTCGGTGTCGAAGAGCCGCTCGTCGTATCCGGGGATATTGGCATAGCGGTCCTTGACCGCGTCGACATTCCAGTACACGCGGCCGTAGTGCATCGATATCCAGGCTGGCTGCACGTCGGGGTCGAGCAGCCTTAACCCGACCCAGAAGTTCTGCATCGAATTCTGGAAAGCGTTCTGGTACAGCGAATACATCAGCGGGGTGCACACCCTGGCCGACACGCCGCCGTCGCGGAAATCGGCATCGGTGAGCTGACCCACATCGGCGCGCCAGTTGATCGCGGTGATTGCCCGTGATTGCAGCAGCCATAGCTTGTTGTCGCGGTCGATGGCCCATTCGACATCCTGCGGGCGGTGGCGAACGGCCTGCGCTCGCAGCAGCAGCAGGGCCAACTCAGCCGCCTGCTCGGCGCTCAAGGTGGCGCCGTCCTGTCCGACGGCATCCTCGATGACCGTGCCGTCCGCCAAGCGGATCACCGCACGTGACGGCGCCACGTGCCCGGAAACCAGCCGATCGCCGAGGCCCGTGCACCACTCGACCAGAGCATGCTCCTCGATCCCGGTGATCGGGTCGATGGAAAAGCCGACACCGGCGAAGCGCGCCTCGACAAGGCGTTGGACGAGCACGGTAACCGACCCGTGTTTCGGATCGACACCCTTGTGGTCCAAGTAGGCGCGCACACGTTCGTTGCGTCCCGACGTACGGCAGTCGGCGATGCGGCGACGCAGCGTCTCGACGTCGTTCACGCGCAGATAGGTCTCGTACAGGCCGGCGAAGCTGGCCTCGTCGAGGTCCTCTGCCGCGCCGCTGGACCGGACCGCGACGGGGAACCCGCCAATCGTCTCGACCCAGCCGGCCAGCGTCTCGTCATCGACGGCCGCGACATCGAGGTCCGGCTCCACTATGAAGCCCGGCGGCACCGCGAAGCCGGCCGCCGCGAGCTCGTGCAGCGTTGCCGCCTTACGGCCTGCCCGCTCGGCGGGGAATGCGGCCTCGCCGAGGAGAACGGGACGGTCGATGTCAGACAAAGTTCGCGCTATCACGCCGAACGCCCCCTCGGTCGCGTCGCATACGGGCGAAAACCGTGGCGCTCGGCCAGTTCCCGCGCACGGGCGACTCCGTCCGCAGTGAGCGCGCCGTAGGACGGACTCGCCGTTTCCGGCTCAAATCCGAGCAGGATCGTCTCTGCCAGGCAGGAAAAGACGACGCCGGCCGGTAAACCGGCGCCGGGCACCTCGGCAGTCTGACCGAGCGGGAGCTCCGTCCGCCCGCCGGCGATGACGCGCACGTTGGCAACTCCGCGGACCGAAACAGCAACGTCGCCCGGCACCGCCAAATCGCATACGACAACGGAGCGGTCCGCGGCCAGATGCGCGCGGTCGATGATCGGATGCGCGGCATTTGTCGCCGAGATCACCACCCGGGCCTCGCGCAGAGCGCCGAGATCGGCGCTGACCGTGACTGGCAGGTTGTCGCCTAGCCGATCGGCAAATTGCCGCAGCCTCGGCTCCGAGCCGTGGCTACCCACGAGGGTGAGCGAATCCGCCTGCGGGCCCAGCAGTTCCGCCATCACCGCGCCGATGTTGCCGATCGCGCCGACGACAGCGACATGACGCCGGCCGGGCCCAAGCGATAGGAGTTCCTCGCGTAGCTGTTCGAGGACACAGGCCGCGGTCAGCGAGTTTCCGGTCGTCACCCGGACGCGATCCTCGATCACGTCGCGTCCGGCGCCGGTGACTATGGAGGTGTAGCCGCCCAGGCCAACAACTTCGGCACCCGACTCGACCGCCAGGTCGACCCCGTCCAGAACCATCGATCGCAGGAAGGCGCCGTGTCCGGCGCGTTGGCAAGCCACTATTTGGGCGCCGGTCAGGGGTACCGCGATCATGACGATCTCGACCCGTCGGCCGTTGGGTGAGGTGAGGGATTCCCTGGCGACCTCGGTCGGGCGCGCCTCGCCGAGGACGCGATCCAACATGTTCGCGAGGTGCCGGTCTTTCCAATCGTTCAACTCGGGGGCCAGGGCGCGCAGATCGGCGGCGGAGTTCAGGTTCGCCATGAACGCGACCCGGGCAGGGGCGTCGGATGCATCGGAATACACCGTCTCGGCTCGGTTGCGCCGCACCGCCGCCCGCGGTGGCAGCCAGGTCGGATCCGGGGGAAGCGACAGGTGGCTCATGAGTGTCGCGAAGTCCTTTTTGCGCAACACCGCAGCCGTGGCGTCCAGGGCGCTGATCAGGCGATCGATGTCCGAGTCGGACAGATACGCCGACGGCTGGATTCGCAGCGTGGTCGGAGCCGACAATGTCGGGAGTACCCGAACGCCGTACCGGTGCAACAGATGTCCCGAAACGATGTACCCTAGTCGGGCTTCGCCGAGCATGGCCTCAAGGCACTTCGAGACGCGTTGCACCGGGGCTAGCTCGATCCCCCGCAACAGCCCCCGCCCGCGTACCTGTGTGAACAGATCCGGCCAACGGGCCGCGACGTCGTCCAGGGCTGTGCCGAGCCGTTGACCGGCCGCCGCGATCATCGGCTCGAGACGCACCAGCAGATCCGTCACGGCGAACGCGATCTCAGCTGACGGGTCGTCCTCGGCGAAGGTGGATGTGTAATGCCGACCGAAATCATCGACGGCCAGCTCGGTTTGGACGAGCAGCGCTGAGATCTTGGCCAACCCACCACCGAGGGACTTGGAAAGCAAGTAGTAGTCGGCTCTAACCCCGGATTGCTCTGAGGCAAGGAACGATCCGGTCCGGCCCATGCCGCACTGGATCTCGTCGAAAACCAATGCGGCGCAGTGGCGGTCGGCCAGCCTCCGCAGTGCCCGCAGGACGTCGGCGGGAACCTCGCGCACGCCACCCTCGCCCTGGATCGGCTCGGCAAAACACGCCGCGATGAGAGAGAGCTGGTATCGCCTCGGCTGCGGGACACCTGCCGCATCCGGCTCGATCCCGTATACGGTGACCAGTTCAGACTCGAACGACGCGACGACCTTTTCCGGTGTCCAATCGACTCTGTTGAGTCTCAGCCGTCTGGGTCCCGGCACCACAAGGTCCTCGGGAGTCTCGAGATGGTCGGTGAGTGCGTGGGCGCCAACGGTCTTGCCGTGGAAGGCACCTTCCAGCGATACGAACACCGGCTCGCGCCGCCGCATATTCGCCACCGCTGAAAGGGCTGCGGTGAGAACCTGCTCGACCGACCTACAGCCGCTCCCGAAACCGGCGGCGACCTCTGCTGAGACCTCTCCTAAGACGGCCACACCTGCGAAACCGTCTCGCCGGGCCCGCCGCAGATCCCGCTCCAACCGAGCCTGCAGGTCCGCGAGCCGACGAGAACGCGCCAACGCGGCGTGTTTGATCGCCGCCTCGACCGCGTCGGCACCGGTCGAACCGAACGTCACAACATAGCTCGCGCCGGTGGAGTCGCCGACACGCGCCGAGAGCCGCGCGGCCAGCTTCGCCGACGAGGACCGCACGCTCGCTTGCGCGCTGAACGGTTTCTGTTTTCTCAAGCAGTCTTCGGCCACCGCCACCAGCTCGGGGTGATTGTGCCCAAAAAGCGATGTCCCATAACCCCCAACCAGGTCGAGGACGTCCCCGGAGAATGCGCACGGCTGCGCGAGACGAAGTCCGTCCCGTTCGGCGGCGGAGAACTCAAACTCGAGACCGAAGGCCCGCATTTGGCGGGCCACCGCCGGGCGTGTGAAGCGCAAATAGTCGCGGTAAGCACCGCCCGATGCCGAGACTTCCGTCATGGTCTGGTCAGACATCTAGCAGGCTTCCTGGGATGTAAGCGGTTGGCGCGACACCGGTTTGGCGTAGTTACGAATGACAGGGCGTCTCATTGCGCCTGCCCTGTGCGCACCGATAACGCTGATGATGGCGTTGCTGATCACGCGCGGCGCCTCATTCAAGAGCATGTGCCCCGCGGCGGGCTGGTGCACGAGCACGGCCCCGGGGATACCGCCGGCCAGGTCGTGGGCATGCGCCGGCGGGGTGAGCCTGTCCGCGCCACCACTGATAACTACTGTCGTGGCTGTGATCGAACTCAGAGTCCGATACTGGTCGTGGTGCCGTAACGCGCGCAGAAAGCCAGCTTTCGTCGCAACCGGGGTGGCGTTGATGGTTGCCGCCGACGCAGCCACACGCGCGTCCCGGCTCGCCGCACCGTATCCGCCATATCTGACGAGGACCTCGCATACCGGCCGGGCCAGGACCCGGAAAGCGTGTTCTGCCGCCGCGCGGGGTGCATGCTGTGCTAGTTCGTAGAAGATGTCTGTGGCGGGGTTGGCCAGAAACCGGCCCAGGCCGCGCTCGGCGAGTTTGCCCGCCGCGCTGGCGACGAGGATAAGCCCATGGGGTTGGACCGGTTGCTGGCCGGCGGGGCGACCAAGGTAAGCCAGGGCCGCCATGCCGCCCATGGAATGTCCGGCAAGGGTAAGGGGGCCTGCGACGCCGAGTGCTGCGAGCAGGTCGGCGAGGTCGGCGGCGAGTCGGTCGATGCGGTAGGTGTGCATCGGTGCGGCCGCGGAGTCGCCGTGGCCGCGGTGGTCGTAGCTGATGATCCGGATGCTGTCGCCGTATCGATGTAGCAGATGGTCGATCGGGATGGTCCAGGTGTCTTTGGTCAAGCAGAACCCGTGCAGCAGGACGATGGTATGGGCGGGGTCGCGAGATCCATACTCGCGCACTGACAATGACACGCCGTCGCTTGTGGTTACCGTCCGCGTGATGCCACGACCCTGAATTCTTTTGCGATCGCGCATCATCGCGCTCCACAGCGATGGGATTGCTCACCGAATTCGTCATAGACCTCGATGTGCCAGCCGGCCAGCCAGATCGCCAGGCGCGCATTGTGGCCCTGGGTGCTGATCGCTCGAGCGAACTTGCTGCGGGACACGACGATGTGCATTGCATGCACGGATCGGCCGGCGACTTGCGGATGGCGTGGGCGACGTGCGACATCGCGTGTCGGTGTGGGTCCGATCATCGGTCGTCATCTCCTCCGCTGGGCCAGAGAGCAAACACCACTCTTGGCGGTGATGTGCACCCCCAGGTGTGACTATTCGACTGTGGGACTTGGAGAGGCAAAATCCATCGGAAACAACACGTAGATATGTGCGCCGGGAGTCGTAGATGAATCGCGGCGCCAGTGGGGTAATACGCGCTTCTCCCGATGTTTCGACGTACGTGGTGCCCGCATGGTGGCTAGCATGAGGCAGATCGATTCCCGCGCGGATGCGCCGATGGTGGACTGGAGCGATCTTGGCGTGAGTGGGCTTTTGCCGACGGGCACGGTGACGCTGCTTTTGGGTGACGTCGAGGGTTCCACGCGGCTGTGGGAGACCCAACCCGAGGAAATGACCGCCGCCATGGCCCGGCTTAATCAAATCGTGTCGGATGTGGTGGTCGCCCACCACGGGGTGCGCCCGATCGAGCAGGGTGAGGGTGACAGTTTTGTGGCGGCGTTCGCCCGTGCGTCGGATGCGGTGGCGTGCGCGTTGGACTTGCAGCTAGCCCCGCTGGCGCCGATCCGGCTGCGCATCGGGGTGCACATTGGTGAGATCCAGCTGCGCGAGGAGGGTAGCTACGCCGGCGCGGCGCTCAACCGGACGGCGCGGCTGCGCGATCTGGCTCACGGCGGCCAAACGGTGCTGTCTGCCACCGCAAACGATTTGGTGCTCGACCGGCTTCCGCCGGGTGCGTGGGTGACCGATTTGGGCACCCATCCGCTTCGTGACCTGCCCCGCCCGGAGCGGGTGGTCCAGCTGTGCCACCCTGACCTGCGCAACGACTTTCCGCCGCTGCGCACGTCGAGACCCGTTGGCTCCAGTAACCTTCCGGTGCAGCTGACCAGTTTTGTGGGCCGCCAAGCAGAGCTGGCCCGGGTGCGGCAGTTGCTGGCCGAGCACCGGTGGGTGACGTTGACCGGGGCGGGTGGGGTGGGCAAGACCCGGCTGGCGGTGCAGGTCGCGTCCCCAGTCGCGGGTGAGTTCGTCGACGGGGTGTGGTATGTGGATCTGGCGCCGATCGCCGATCCGGAGATGGTGCCGACCGCGGCGGCCCGAGCGCTGGGTCTGGCCGATCACCCGGGGCGTTCCACGATGGACACGCTGGCCCGGTTTGTCGCCGGCCGTCACATGCTGGTGGTACTGGACAACTGCGAGCACCTGCTAGACGCGAGCGCGGCGCTCATCACTGACCTGCTGGCCGAGTCTTCAAGCTTGAGGTTGCTGGCAACCAGCCGGGAGCCGATCGGGGTGGCCGGCGAGGTGGATTGGCAGGTGCGCTCGCTGTCGCTGGCCGATGAGGCTATCGAATTGTTCGCCGACCGGGCACGCCATGCTCGGCCGGACTTCGCTGTGCGCGATGACGACGTCGCGGTGCTGGGCGAGATTTGCCAGCGCTTGGATGGTTTGCCGCTGGCGATCGAGCTGGCGGCGGCGCGGGTGCGGTCGTTGTCGCTGGCCGAGATCCTCGACAGCCTGCATGACCGGTTCCGGTTGCTGACCGGTGGTTCCCGTATGGCGGTGCGTCGCCAGCAGACCCTGCGTGCGTCGGTGGATTGGTCGCATGCGCTGTTGACCGGGCCCGAGCGGGCGTTGTTTCGTCGGCTGGCGGTATTTTCGGGTGGCTTCGATCTGCCCGCCGCCCAGGCGGTCACCGGCGGGGCCGACGTGGAGCGTTATCAGGTGCTGGATCAGCTGAGTCTGCTGGTGGACAAGTCGCTGGTGGTGGCCGACGACAGCGGCGGCCGAACGCGCTACCGGCTGTTGGAGACGGTGCGCCAGTACGCGGCCGAAAAGCTGAACGAGTCCGGCGAGGCCGACGCCGTGCGCACGCACCACCGCGACCACTACACGGCGCTGGCCACGGTGCTCGACGCGCCGGCAGGCAGCGATTACGAGCGGCGTCTTGAGCAGGCCGAGATGGAGATCGACAACCTGCGGGCGGCGTTCGGATGGAGCCGCGACAACTCCGATCTCGAGCCCGCGCTCACCGTGGTGTCGTCGCTGCAGCCGCTGTGGTTCACCCGGGGGCACATCCGGGAAGGGCGGGCCTGGTTCGATGCCGCGCTGAGCGACCTCGACGGGCAGCGCGCCCAGGTGGGGGCCGCAGTGCGCGCGCGGGCGCTCGCCGACAAGGCTGTCCTGGATGCATGGGTGGGCGACATCGACAGCTTGGCCCAGGCCGAGCAGGCCCTGGGAATCGCCCGGGAACTCGATGAGCCGGCGCTGCTGGCGCGGGCATTGACCGCCTGCGGCTTTGGCGCCGGCCAAGGCTCTAACGCCGCGGCGGCCTGGGAATACTTCGCCGAGGCGATCGGCCTGGCTCGTGAATTAGACGATCGGTGGAGGCTCAGCCAGATCCTCGCCTGGCAGACGTTGGCCGCGGGCGTCGCAGGTGACCCGGCAGCCGTGCGCGCAGCCGGCCAAGAAGGACGCGATCTCGCCGATTCGATCGGCGACGGGTTCCACTCTCGGCAGTGCCGCGATTGGCTGGGGTATGCGCTCATTTCGGTGGGCGATCTGGTCGGAGCCGTCTCACAATTGCGCGAGGTAATGGACGAGGCCGAGGCGGCTCACGACGAGATCTCTCGGGTGAGCAGCCTCGGGGCTCAGACCATGGCACTTACCTTCCAAGGCAAGGTGGCCGCGGCCCGTGCGGCGGCCGAGGCAACCCTTGAAGTTGCCGTGGAGCTGGGCGGGAGAACCACGGTACTCGGGCACCTGGTGTTGGGATTTGCGGCCCTGGCCGCCGGGGACGGTGCAGCGGTGCACGAGGCCCGTGAGGCAGGCTGCCAGCACGCGAGTGCCGTTGGTTCGATGGTGGCAATTCAGCGCGTCTGGAATATCGCGTCCGCGCTGGCAGAGGGGGATCTCGCCGCCGCTCGCAGCTGTGCCGACGAGGCCGTCTCGTCTACCAGCGGCTGGTATTTGGTGTGGGCGCTGACCATGCGCGCGCGCGTGGCAATCGCGGCAGGTGAGCCCGGACAGGCCGAACGTGATGCCCGCGAGGCGCTCGCGCTCGCCGCCGAGATCAAGGCACACCTGGGCATCCCCGACATCCTGGAGTGTCTGGCCGTTGTAGCCGGCGAGGACGGCGCCCACCGCGAAGCTGCCCGCCTCTTCGCCGCGGCAGAGGCCATCCGACTGCCGATGGGCGCGGTGCGATACAAAATCTATGACGCTGCCTACGAAGCCTCGGTGGCGGCGCTGCGAGATGCTATGGGTGACAAGGAATTTGACAGCGCATGGGCCGACGGTGCTGGCCTGTCGGTCGAGGCGGCGATCGCCTACGCGCAGCGTGGGCACGGCCAACACAAACGCTCCGCAAGCGGGTGGGCGTCGCTCACCCGCACCGAGCTCGACGTGGTTCGGCTGGTCGGCGAAGGACTCGCCAACAACGACATCGCCGCAAGGCTTTTCATCTCACCGCGTACCGTGTCAACACACCTCACCCACGTCTACACCAAACTTGGCCTCACCTCGCGTATGCAGCTGGCCCAGGAAGCAAGCCGTCACGGCTGAACGCGTTAACACGGGGCGTGAACCCATCGAAATACTCGCCGATTTAGCGGAAACGGGTCGTCCGGCGTGGGTACTATCCGCCGCATGCCGTTAGCCAGCGGTCAGACTTTTGCCGGGTACCGAATCATTCGCCTGATTGCGTCTGGGGGTATGGGAGAGGTTTAGAATAGATAGAGCAGACCAAGCCCGCGGTCGAGGCCCATAGAAAAGCCGAGGAGCGTGCATTCAGACCCGCCAGAACGCCCGAGGCGCTGATTTTGCGTGTCATCGGAGGTTGGGAGAACTTCCTGGGCGTCGTGAACTTCACCCGATTTAACGCCGCCGGCTACGGCGCAGGCCCGCTGCAGAAGGACGAGTTGGCCAAGGGCATGCGTGAAGTGGCTGACGCGGTGCGGGTTCGGTGGCCCCATCAGGAATGGTCCGCCATGGCGGCGAAAGCGAAGCAGGCCCGCCACGAACTGGCCCACATGCTCTACATTTTTTCGGTCACGGGTGAAATGCCGGATCGGACGATCAATATCGCGCGACTCGGCGAGGAGGGGAAGCCGCGCAAGGCCCCCAGGATGGTCGGCGAAGCCGATGAGTCTGGCCCAGGTCACGGCCTATCGTTGGGACAGCAGGCAACACATCGGGATACGACGACGCGGACTGTAAATCCGCTTCGCGGCACCAGCCGCCTGACGTGCACCGACGCTGAACAGCTCGCCGCAGCCCTGGAGGCTCGCGATGGCAGCGCATGAGCCGGCCAACCTCGCGCAGTCGTTAGATGGCTGAAACCGAAAGACAAGGCGTCATCGTCTGCTGGGGTCCTCCATAGTTGGATCGCCCAAGCCATGCGGCCAATATGCGGCCAAAGCGGCGGATGAGTTAGTCCAACAGGGCCAATTAAGGGAACTACTACCGGTTTGACCAGCTGAAGCACATCGATGTAAGCCAAAACTCCGCTTCACACGCAGGAGGTCCTTTCAACCGCGGGCGGTAGGGCGCCATACAAGTCGGTCTAGCACTGTTGCGTCGCGTAACACGCCAACGCATATCCGCAGGAAACGAAGCACCCGCGTAACGACACCGAATGACAGAAAGCGCAGTTCAAGGGCCATTTCCCC